>Ga0187851_10000913_pt1 | contig 29172 bp, 26 predicted proteins | sample June2016WEW_6_10_FD_132997 | JGI IMG/M metagenome (GOLD analysis project Ga0187851, IMG submission 132997) | Peatland microbial communities from SPRUCE experiment site at the Marcell Experimental Forest, Minnesota, USA - June2016WEW_6_10 | ecosystem: Environmental > Terrestrial > Soil >...
CCTTTGCCATGCCCACGGCGCGGTCATAGGCGCGCTTGAGCAGCGGAACGTCCGGCCCCTCGGCGTCCACTTTGGACCGTTCGTAATCCGCCTGCGAGCTGGTCAAGTTAGCGTCGGCCGCATCCAGAGCCGCGCGCGATTGGGCCACTTGCGCCTCAATTTCGACCTTGTCGAGTTGCGCCAGCAGTTGCCCTTTTTTGACCGTGTCGCCGTATTCCACCAGCAACTTCTTCACGATGCCGCTGGCCTTCGACTTCACCTCGACCTTGGTGATGGGCGTGACCTTGCCGGTCGCAACCACGCTTTTGGCCAAGTCTCCCCGCTCCACCTTCGCCAGCTTGGTCGGATCGATCTTGGTGCCGCCGCGCGTGGCCGCGAAGACTCCGATTGCGATCAGCAGCACGATCGCCAAGCCAATGCCGCCCCAAATGAAAAGTTTGCGCCGCTTCTTCTTCGTTCCGTTCCCGTTCACAACCGCCTCCTGAATGCGCTTCGAGCCCTGAATTTGTCATCCTGAAGGACCGTGTTTTGCGGCCCCGAAGGATCTCTGCACTCTCTTGTACGCAGCCTGAGTTCTATTAGTTCCAGAGATTTATGACCGAAGAAAGCTCGTGAGCAAAGAAAGAACGATCGCCGCGATTCACGACTCGCTTAAATTAGACCATCCTCACCGAGAAAAGGTTAGCCCGTGCGCGAATAGTTTTACCCTGTGAACCCCAGCGTCCCCCCGTATTTAAGCTTTTAAAGCAGGGCCACGAAGGTCCCCACGTCTTCTGGAATGCTAAAATTACCCAATCCATGATCGCCTTTGTGCTGCTCCGGGTGTTGCTGATCTTCCTCCTGGTGGCGGCGAATGCGTTTTTCGCGGCGGCGGAATTCGCGCTGGTCAGCGTGCGCGATACCCGCATTCAACAACTTATCGCCTCGGGCCGCACCGGCGCCCGCATCGTGCAACGCCTGCACCAGCATCTCGACGAAGTCGTGAACGGCGTCCAACTCGGCATCACCATGGTCAGCCTAACTCTGGGCTGGATCGGCGAACCCATGGTTGCGCAACTGGTCGGATCGCTGCGCTTCGTGCAGGAAATTCCGCACGCGGCCGTCTACGCCCACGGCATCGCCATCGTCATCGCCTTCAGCCTGATCACCTACCTGCACGTGCTGCTCGGAGAACTCGTCCCCAAGACGCTGGCCCTGCAGCGCTCGGAACAAATTGCGCTCGCGGTGGCCGCGCCCATGGAAGCCTTTCTCACGCTCACGCGGCCCTTGCTGTATTTTATGCGACGCTCCGGAGGTCTGGTGTTGCGGGCTTTCGGCGCCCGCGACGGCCGCCGCGGCGGACCCATCCACTCCCCCGACGAACTCAAGCTCATCGTCACCGCCAGCCGCCAACTCGGCCAGATTCCCGAGTCGCAGGAGGAGATGATCCACAACGCCATCGAACTCGACAACATCACCGTCCGCGAGGTCATGGTCGCGCGCCCCGATATTTTTTCGCTGCCCTCCGATTTAATGCTCGATGAAGCCCTGAGCCGCGTGGTCGAAGGCCAGCACTCGCGCATCCCGGTCTACGATCCGCAGCGCGGCCCTGAGCACATCGTCGGAGTTCTCTACTATAAAGAGCTGGTCCGCTGGGTGCGGCTAAGGCTGGTCAATCTGGGACAGCCTCTGGCCACGCGCATTGCCCGTACTCAAATTGGTCAGATCATGCACGACGTGCTGGTGGTCCCCGAAACCAAAGTGCTGGCCGAACTGCTGGATGAATTCAAACAGCGCCGCCGGCATCTTGCCGTAGTAGTCGACGAGTTCGGATCGACCGCCGGCGTAATCACGGTTGAAGATATTCTTGAGCAGCTAGTCGGAGATATCGAAGACGAATTCGACATCGCCGCGCCGCAGCCCGAATTGCAGGATGAATCGCTTCTGTTGCTCGAAGGCTCGGTGAACATCCGCGACCTCGAAACTCAACACGGACTGATTCTGCCGCGCGACGCCGGTTTCGAAACCCTGGCAGGATTCGTTCTGGCGCGCCTGCAGGAAATCCCGGGCCCCGGCGAATCCTTCGAATACGAAGGCCATCGCTACACGGTCGAAGAAATGGAAGGCCACCGCATCGCCCGAGTAAAAATCGAAAAGCTGGAAAACGTCGAAGGCAAAGCCGAAACCGCAAAGCAGTCGGGAGACTGAGGAGCGGGCTTCGGGCTTCGGCTTTCGGGCTGCGGACAAGACATTTTTCGTCGGGGGGGTGTGTTTGATTTGTCACCCGGAGTCCCGCGTCCTTTGCGGGCCGCAGGACCGATGCCCCTCGGTGGTGCTACGAGCCATCTGTTGAGCGTTGGCTCCGAGATCACGGCTTCGCCTTTGCTCTAGAATTACAATTTCGATCCGAAAGCCGGGAGCCCAAATGCTGCGAGCTCTCCTCCAACGCGTCCTCTACACTCTGCCAGTAATCTGGCTGGTGGTGAGCCTGGTCTTCCTGCTAATCCACCTGGTTCCGGGAGACCCCATCCAGCAAATGCTCGGCGAAGGCGCGCCCCCAGCCGATATCGCAGCCACGCGCCACCTCTACGGCCTCGATGCCCCGATTGGCGAGCAATACATCCACTACTGGAAAGGAGTCCTGCACGGTGACCTGGGCCCGTCGTTCCGCTACAACCAGAGCGTGACTCGCCTGCTGGCCCAGCGCTATCCTTACACCCTGCAATTGACGCTGGCATCGCTCTTCGTAGCGATCATCCTTTCGATTCCTGCCGGCGTGCGCTCCGCGCAGCATCGCAACCGCTGGGACGACCGCCTGCTCAGCGTAGTAAGCCTCTTCGGCTTGTCGTTCCCTAACTTCGCGCTAGGGCCGATTCTGATTCTTCTCTTCGCCATAAAACTAGGATGGCTCCCCGTCTCCGGCGCAGGCTCACCAGCAAATCTAATCCTCCCGGCAATCACCATGGGCGGAGCCCTAGCCGCCATCCTAACCCGCATGGTCCGCACCTCCATGCTCGAAGAGCTAAGCCAGGACTACATCCGCACGGCACGCGCCAAAGGCCTGCCCCAGCGCACGGTAGTCTATGGCCACGCCCTGCGCAACGCTATGATCCCCATCATCACCGTGCTGGGCCTGCAATTCGGCGCTCTACTGGCGGGAGCAATCGTAACGGAAACAATCTTCTCCTGGCCCGGCATCGGCCGCCTAACCATCCAAGCCATCTCAAACCGCGACTACTACCTGGTCCAAGGCTGCATCCTGGCGATTGGATTGACGTACGTCGCGGTGAACTTTCTGACCGATGTGCTGTACTCGGTGGCGAACCCTAGGATCAGGCAGTGAAGATGGCGGTTGGTGGCTATGATTCCTCGATTTTCTCTGTAACTTGTCGGAACACCCCTTGGGCCCCCACGAGGCATACTCGACACGTTTGAGTCGCGCAGGATGCGCATTCATAAAGTGCGATCCGTCGCAATGACGCCGGGTGCCCCATTTCTCGCGTCTTTTGCGAGAATTGGGTTAGCAACGATGCTGTCTGGGAATTACGAGAATCCGATCAACCCGAGACCGGCTTGTCCGAAGAGTTGCCTAACTTCTGCTCGCTCCCTTTTTCCGCTTAACGGCGAAATCTGGTCGAAGCTCATCTCCCTCAACGGGAGCATTCCCCTTGCCCACGCGCTTCAGAGTCCGCGCGATCTTCGCCGGATTGGCCGGCCGCGTTCTCGCGGCAAAGTACTCATTCGTTTCGATTGGGTTAGCCTTATCGGTCAGCCTTCGTCCGATAGAATTCTCCAGCTCTAGGCTAATTTACCTCACGAGCGCCGTGTCTTCTGCCGAAGACACCATGAGCGCAGAGGGAACGGGGCTATTCCCCTGAAGATCCACCCCACCCCGGAGGCCTCATTCGAACTGAAATCATTGAGCCCGCAGGCCGGTCGGTGACCGCCCCCTGGGAGGGCGCTTAATTAAGGTTGCCCGGCCTGCGCTGTCCAGCCTGCTGAATGGTAAGGCCGACCTCTCCAGCGACATGGCGCTCCGCATCGAAAAAGCGTTTGGCGTGAAAATGGACACGCTCCTGCGAATGCAATGCTCCTGCGACATATGGAGGAAGGAACTTAGGAGCGCGCCCACGTCAAGCCACAACCCTGCTCGACGCAGGCTTCCACTTGGGGGCAACTCGCGCCAATCGGGACGAGGGGCACGAGCGATAACATAGAGAGGCGGGACATTTCCCCCGCCTCCAGTCCAAACCACCCTACGCCGCCGGCATCATCTTCTTCATCCGTTCTTTCATCTCTTCCGGCGAAACATCTTCCACGTGCGTGGCGATGCCCCATAGATGTCCGAACGGGTCTCGAATAAAGCCATTGCGGTCTCCGTAGAACTGGTTCTGCACCGGTTTCAGGATTTTCGCACCCTCGTCCGCGGCGCGCTTGACCACGCTGTCGACGTCGGGAAGATACACGTAGAGGCTCACCGGGCTGCCGCCAACGGTAGTCGCGCTGGTGTGTCCCTCGCCCATGCTGGGGTTTTCGTCGGCCAGCATGATGTGCGAGTCGCCGATCTTCAACTCGGCGTGGCCGATCTTGCCGTCCGGGCCGTTCATGCGAACGGTTTCGGTCGCTCCGAAGACTTTCTTGTAATACTCAATAGCTTGGGCCGCGCCTTTGATCACGAGGTACGGCGTAACCGAGTTGTAATCTTTCGGGATATACGAGACTTTGCTCATGATTTTTCTCCTTGAGAATGTAAGCTAGAGGCGGAGTGATTGGCGCGCATGCTGATCCTACACGCCAGCATCCCACAATGAGAACACAACTTCTACGCGGCCTCAAGGCCGCATTGCAGATTTAATATTTGGCGTCATGTCTGCGACCAACATCACGTTCCGCCGGTCGATTGCTGTCAATGTCCGCCATAATCCGCTGGCGGCAACTGGCGTTGTGCTGGTCGTACTATTCGTGATCTTCGCGCTCTTCGCTCCCTGGATCGCGCCCCAGGATCCCGCCTCCATCAATCTGCCCGCGCGCCTCGATCCTCCCTCTCACGCGCACTGGTTCGGCACCGATGAACTGGGCCGTGACATTCTCTCGCGCATCATCTACGGCGCGCGCATCTCGATGCTGGTGGGAAGCTGCGTGGTGCTGGCCTCGCTCGGCCTCGGCCTCATCATCGGCTCGATCGCCGGCTACTACGGCGGAGGCATTGATCGCTTCGTGAATATCATTCTGATGAATGCGTTCCTGTCTTTTCCGGGGATTCTGCTGGCCATCGCCTTCGTGGCGTTTCGCGGGCCCGGCATATTCAACCTGGTTCTCGCGCTGTCGCTCGGAGGCTGGGTGGGCTATGCCCGTCTGGTTCGCGGGCAAGTGTTGGCCGCGCGGGAGCGTGAGTTCGTTGAGGCCGCGCGCGCTCTGGGCGCAAGCGATCTGCACGTGATTGTCCGCCATATTCTGCCGAACATAATTCAGCCGGTGATCGTGCAGGCCGCGATCGGCATGGCGGGAGCCATTCTCGCCGAGGCCACCATGAGCTTTCTCGGGCTGGGCGTGCCGCCTCCGACCGCAAGCTGGGGCGCCATGCTCAACGACGGGCGCGCGCACCTGTTCGACGCGCCGCATCTGGTGCTGTTTCCCGCGCTGGCCGTGATGCTGGCCGTGCTCTCGTTCAACTTTATCGGCGACGCGCTGCGCGACTATCTCGATCCCCGCGCCCGCATCGAGGCCGGACTCTAAGCTCCCCAGCGTTTGCTGCCTTTGCAACCCGCTCAAAACACGCCAAATCGAATTCTTGACATATATCGCATATTGCAATATAAATATCGCGATATACAATATGAAGCTGGGGGAGAAAATTCGTTACCTGCGCGAGGTGGAAGGCTCGTTGCGCGGACTGGGCCGGCCCATGACCCAGCAGGAACTGGTGAAGGCCATTCGCCAGCAACTGCGCCAGGGCATCAGCCAGTCCTATTTGTCGCAGATCGAAAGTGGGGCCCGCCCCCACATGACGCAGTCGTCGCGCGCGCTGCTGGCAAGGTTCTTCCAGGTGCATCCCGGCTTTCTGGTGGATGACCCTGAGGGTTATCACACGGAGTTGACTTCCGACCTGCGCACGACCGAAGGCCAGCTCGATGTCTGGCTGTTGCAGGGGTCGGAGCGCTTCGTGAGCGACCCGGAGGTGAGTGAAGTTTTGATCAAGGCTGCGCGCGAAAAAGATACCCGCCGCTGCCTGCTGCTGCTGGGCGCGATTTTGGATACGCCCGGCCTGGCTGAGCGGCTGCTTGAGGCCCTGAAGCCGGAGTTGGCGGCAAGCCCGGGCCGTCGCCAGAATCAGCGCGAGAATCTTCCCGGTGCGGGCCGCGGTCGCGCCGCCAAGGCGGAGGGGAGGAGCATCCGATGAACGATTCGATGACGTGGGCGGATTTCTACCTGATCTGTTTTGCGGTCGGCTTCTGCTTTAGTTTTTTCTCGTTCGTTTTCGGGGGCGCGCGCACCGGCCGGCTGCATCTGCCGCACTCTCACGCCCACGTGGGCGGAGCGCGTTTGCCTCCGGCAGGCGCTGACGCGGCGCCCGCGTCTGCGCTTTCGAGTCATGCGGCGGCCGCTCGAACGGCTAGCGCCAATTCGGCTTTCGCGCACGCGCAAGGGAACAGCGTTTCGCCTTTCAACTTCGTCACCCTAACGGCCTTCTTGGCCTGGTTTGGCGGCGCAGGGTATTTGCTGACTCGCTATTCCACGTTGTGGGTTGGTTTTGGTTTGCTGGCTTCGGTGGCGATCGGATTGGTTGGCGGAGGCATTGTTTTTTTGTTCCTCAGCAAAGTGCTGATCTCGGGCGAAGAGAATATGGATCCGGCGGATTACGAGATGGTGGGAGTGCTGGGGCGTATATCGAGTTCCGTCCGCGCCGGCGGAACCGGCGAGATGATCTACACGCAAATGAGAACGCGGCGCGTGTGCGGCGCGCGCAGTGACGATGGCTCCGCCATCGCGAAGGGGACCGAGGTTGTGGTCACGCGTTACGAGAAGGGAATTGCCTACGTGCGCCTGTGGACTGAGATGTCGGGCGACGAGTAGCGAGGAACCATGAATCGAAAACCAACGCAATTCGCAATCTGGCAGGCCGAGGGTTGGGCCGCGCGCGGAAATTCCTGGGGGCCGGCGCTGGGCATTGCGGCTTTCCTGTGGGTGGCGTTCGCAATCGCAGGCGATGTGGGGAAGGCCGCCGTCAAGCCGGCGCTCGCCGCCCCGATCTTCCTCGGCGTTTTCTATTTGACGATCGGGTTTGTGAGCCACTTGGGAAATTGGGTGATCGAATACAACCTCAATCGGCAGCCGTCGCATACGTCGGTATTGCGTTAGCCAGTGGGATTAATAGGCTTGAGTGGTTCGCAGGATATGCATTCGTAGAGGAGGCGTTATGCCAGAGATGTCGCGGATGGTGGAGATTTGGATTTTCGTTGGGCTGGGCGTGATGGTCATCCTGTTCCTGATGAGCGCGATGGCCAGGCTCTATCGCAAGGCGGGGCCGCACGAGGCGCTGATCGTGTATGGCCTGGGCGGCACGCGCGTGGTGCAGGGGCACGGGACGCTGGTGCTTCCCATGGTGCAGATCTGCAAAGATCTGTCGCTCGAACTGATGTCGTTCGACGTCGCGCCACAGCAGGACCTTTACACCAAGCAAGGCGTCGCCGTGACGGTCGAAGCGGTGGCGCAGATCAAGGTGAAGTCCGATCGCGAGTCGGTGCTGACGGCGGCCGAACAATTTCTCACCAAGAGCGATCAGGAGCGCGAAGGGCTGATCCGGCTGGTGATGGAAGGCCACCTGCGCGGCATCATCGGGCAACTCACGGTGGAAGAAATCGTGAAGCAGCCGGAGATGGTTTCCGACCGCATGCGCGGCACTTGCGCCGAAGACATGAACAAGATGGGGCTGGAGGTGATTTCGTTCACCATCAAAGAAGTGCGTGACAAGAACGAGTACATCACCAACATGGGCAAGCCCGATGTGGCGCGCATCAAGCGCGACGCCGACGTTGCAACGGCGGAAGCCGACCGCGATACCGCGATCAAGCGCGCGCTGGCCCAGCGCGAATCCGCTGTCGCCAAGGCACAGGCCGATCAGGAGCGTGTGCTGGCGGAGACGCTGTCTCTTGCCAAACAGGCGGAGTCGCAACGCGACCTCGAAGTGAAGAAGGCACAATTCCTGGAAGTCACCAAGCGCCAGCAGGCGCAGGCCGACAAGGCCTATGACATCCAGGCCAACATCATGCAGCAGCAGGTGGTTGCCGAGCAGGTCAAGGTGCAGCAGATCGAGAAAGAGCAGCAGGTGAAGGTGCAGGAGGCCGAAATCAATCGCCGCGAGAAAGAATTGATCGCGACTGTGTTGAAAGGTGCGGAGATCGAGCGTCAGCGCATCGAAACGCTGGCGGCGGCCGAAAAGCAGCGCCTGATCGCTGAGGCCGAAGGCCACGCGTCCTCGATACGCGCGCAGGGCGAGGCAGAAGCCGAGATCATCTTCAAGAAGGGTGAATCCGAAGCCAAGGCTATGAACGTGAAAGCCGAGGCCTACCAGGAGTACAACCAAGCCGCGGTGATCGATCGCTTATTCACGAGCATGCCCGAGATCGTGAAGGCGCTGGCCAGTCCGCTGGCGAACGTCGACAAGATCACGATCGTCTCGACGGGCAACGGCGATGCCTCCGGGATGAACAAGATCACCGGCGACATCGCCAAGATGGCAGCGCAGGTGCCGGCGCTGTTCGAGACGCTCTCGGGCATGCCGCTGGCCGACTTGCTGGGCAAGGTGCGCCAGCTCGGCGATCACGGGCCGAAGCCGCCGGCCGTGGACGTGGCGAAGTAAGAGTCAGATGGCTCGAGTGGAAACAGTTCGTATGGGGACGGGCGCCTCGCCCGTCCCGCCGAGAGCAGCGAGGCGCAGTACTTGGAGCGAAGTTATGACCAACAAATCGAAAGGAATGGGGCTAGGCATCGCGCTAGGAGCAGCCCTGGGCGTGGCGTTAGGAGTCATGGCGGGTCACGCGGCAATCTGGATCGGGACTGGCCTGGGCATGGGTATGGCCATCGGCAGCACGGTGCGTTTGCGGCAAAAGACCTGCCCCAAATGTGAAGCGGCAAAACGAAATCAGGAGATCGAAGCTGAAAGCTGTTCACAAAAAGGAGTCCATCATGGCATTACTAGAGCGCGTTTCCACATTAGTCCGGGCCAACCTTAACGACCTGATCGACCGGGCCGAAGAGCCGGAGAAGATGATCAAGCAGGTAATTCTCGACATGCAGAACCAGCTTCTGCAAGTGAAGACGCAGGTGGCGATCGCGATCGCGGATCAGCACCTGCTGGAAAAAAAGCAGAAAGAGAACGAAGACAAAGTGGCGGAGTGGATGCGCAAGGCCGAGTTGTCCGTAGATAAGAAACAGGACGACCTGGCGCGGGCCTCGCTGCAGCGCGTCGAAAGCTATCGCGAATTGACCGAGAACTTCAAACAGCAGGTCGCCGATCAGAAGGCGCAGGTGGAGAACTTGAAGTCGGCGCTACGCCAGCTCGAGCAGAAACTAACGGAAGCGCAGGCCAAGGCCGATCTGCTGATCGCGCAGCATCGCCGCGCCCGCGCCGTGGGCAAGGCCAGCGACGCCCGCCTCGCCATGGGCGACGGCTCGAAGGCCGCGGCCTTTGACCGCATGAAGCGCAAGGTGGCGCACTCGGAAGCGGTCGGTCAGGCGAAGGCAGAGATTGCCGGCGACAACATGGAGGACCGCCTCGCGGCGCTGGAAAAGGAAGATCGCATCGAGCAGTTGCTGGCAGAGTTGAAAACCAAGCGGGGAGCGTAGCTGCGACCCTCGCCACGAAGACAGTCATCCATTTCGTTCAACGGATTATGACGAGCAAGCCGTACAGGCTCACCAGCGCGAGCGCGGGTCCGCCCAGGATCATGAGCGCGCACTTCCATCCCAAAGAGGCGGCGAGTTCGCGCTGGCTGCGCCAGGAGATAAGGAAGGCGGGATTGTTCTCGCCCTTCTTCAGCACCACTGCGGGATGCGGATCGAAGCCGGGCTGGGAGATCTCAGGATTTTCATTCGCGGTCGCCGGTGAATTTGTCACTCCCGCCGCCGTCCACGCTGCCGGGCTTGAAATTCCCGCCTTCACGAGCGCCGCAGAGATCTTCTGCTGCTGGGTCATGGCGGCGAGTTGGCTTGGGCCGGTCGCGGCGGAAAGCCGAATCGTTTGCACCGATGCCTCGGGACGCCTCGCTCCGGCCGGTTGGACCCCACGGCTCCGCTCCGGGCCGGCTCCTGGAGCGGCCGTCTCCATGTGAGCTGCGCTTCGAATCGATCGGAACGAAATCGAAAGCGCGCTCGCGATCCTGGGCGAAGTTGTACTTTCATCGTAAAACGGCTCGCGAGTCAGTTCGAGCCCCGGGTTGACAGCCAGCGTTCCTAGCACGAAGAGCGCGTTCTTGGGCTTGATGCAGTACTCTTCCACCCTGATCTTGTTCGTAGTGCTGACGCCGTGGCGCGAAAGGAAAAGTCGCACCGGACCGGGAACTGCTTCTTTCGTGGTAAAAAACGAATCGCTGAATTCCTGCCGGAAGTCGCAGTGCAAATCGAGGTCGGCGCCGCGGGGGTCGATCATCATCTTGCCGGTATTGTCGTCTAGAAAGAAAGGGACATGCATGGATTCGGCGGCGATTTTGACCTCCTGCTTACTCCTGCCGCACTGCCGCCACTCCCACACGATCGTCCGATAGTAATAGCAGGCTCTGGCAGTGACCGGAGAAGTCAGGGTGTAAGGACCGACCGCGAGGCCGCTGAGTTGCACTATGCCCATGGAGGCGCTGCGGATTTTGGAAATCGGCGTGTTCTGCAGAAGTTGCCGCCGCTGCAATAAACGAAAGCCGCGATAGAAGAGGTAGATCCCGACGCCGATGCCGACGACACACCACTCGATGGGGCGGCCGTGCGCGCGAATCAATGGGGCAGCGAGAATCAAAGTTGGAGAAAGTGCTCCGCATCAAGGCTAATCGAGCGGAGAAGCGGCGGGTCGCGGAAAAATCTGGATGGCCTTACGTTGGTAATGGGGTTGCGGCCAAGACTGAGGCCCGGCTGCGATCGGCGACTCGCTGCGCTTGTCTGGACAGCCGCCTCGGCTGTCTCTACATTCTATGGGGCCTATGAGCCTTGCCGGGCGCGCTTTCGCAGGATGTAGGCTGCCGTCAGTCCCACAAAAAATATCAGTCCACCGATTCGATTCACGCGCGAGGCTATCAAAGTGTGAGTGATAGCGATCGAAACCATGACCAATCCGATCGTCGATCCCCAAATTCCCAACGGGGAGCGCATGGGCAAGGCTCGGACTTGTTCCGCCGTGAGCCGCCAGCGGAAGCTGACGTGCGCGGCCAACGACACCACCCAGGACAAAATGAGGCCCGAAAATGCGGCCCCCATAATGTAGAGGAAGGCTTGCTTCGGAGCCAGGTACTCGATGATGGGCGCGCTTACCAGGCCAAAGGAAGAGACCAGAAGCGCCCATGTGGGCGAGCCCGATGCATTCAATCTTCCCATTTGCGCCGGAGCCCATCCTGAGCGGCCCATGGAAAACAGCAGGCGGGAAGCGACATAGAGCTTGGCATTGGCCCCCGAAAGTGCGGCCGTGAGCACCACGAAGTTCATGAAGTAGGCCGCGGCCGGAATTTTGGCGAGCCTTAACACGCTGACGAACGGACTCTCGCTTACGCCGGCGTGATTCCACGGCATCACGCCAACCAGAACAACGATCGCGCCAAGATACAAACCGGCGAGCAGGAAGAAAGTGAGGCGCGCGGCGCGTGGGATATCTTTCGCGGAGCGCGACTCGCCGGTGGTCACGGCGAGCATCTCGACTCCGCCGAAGGCATAGATGGCAAGGAATACCGCCAGCAGTGGGGCGACTGGGCCCTCGGGAAAGAATCCGCCGTGAGCGGTGTATTGGGGGGCGACGCGTCCGCTGAAGAGCAAGGCCGCGCCCGCCAAAATGAACGCGACCACGGTGGCAAACTTGATCATGGAAAACCAAAACTCGAAGCGTCCGAAGGTGCCGACGCTCCGCAGATTGACGACGATCAATAGCAGGGAAAACACCAGCACCCACAGCACCGCGGGCACCGCCGGGAGCCAGTAGCCCATGTAGGCGGCAGAGGCGACGAGTTCGGCTCCGATCGAGAACGCAATCGAAGCCCAATAGCCCGCGCGGCAAAGAAATCCCAGATACTGGTTCAAATAAAGTTGGCCGTAAAGGCCGAACGATCCCGCGCCGGGGTGCAGGCTGGCCAGTTCCCCGAGTGCCATGGCGACCGTATAGGCGATGAAGGCGGCGACGACGTAGCTCAGGATGACGCTGGGGCCGGCAATCTCAAGCGCCGCGGCCGAGCCTAGAAGAAGTCCGGTACCGACCGAACCGCCCACCGCCACCATGGTCATCTGGCCGGCGCTGAGTTGATGGTGAAGACCTTGTTCCTGGGCCGGTTCGAGCGTCACTGGTGGGCCCGATCCTTCAAGATGCATGGGGCACGATAGCAAAAGTTCGGGTGTCCTCCCAACCTTTCCCCGGCCAGATTCAAAACCTTGAACCACAGGGGTCACAAAGGCTCGCAGGGTAGACCGCTATCGCAAGGTGATGACTTTCGTAATCTCTGGCGGCGCCTTGCGGATTGCTGGCACGATCGCCGCCTCCTAGAATCGAGGGAGCAGTACTCTGCCCAGAGAGTGCCCATGTCCGAGAACATAACCCGCGCCGACCGAGCTGAACTGACGCGGCGTGTGGAACGCGCGGAAAAGCTCCTGCAGAAGGGGAAAGCTGCGGAGGCCCTGGAAGAGTATCTGCTGGTCCTGCGCGACGATCCGGAAAACGACACGGTGCGGCAGTTGGCGGCAGACTTGTGTCTGTCGCAGAACCGCACGCGCGATGCGGAACTCCTGCTGGGAGAGTTGTTTGAGCGCCAGGTGAGGGCGGGGGATGCTACCCGCGCCAGCCTCACTTATAAAAAACTGGCGCGGCACGCCAATCCGACTTGGGAGCAGAAATTCCGCTTCGGCCAGTTACTGGAAGGCTCGAACAAAAAGCTGGCGGTAGGCACGTATGAATCCGCGTTAAGCGACCTGGCGAAACTGGACAACAAGGAAGCCGCGATGCAGGTGCTGCAGCGCGTGGTGACCCTCGATCCCAACCAGGCCAACGTGCTCCGCTTCGCCGAACTATCGTCGGAGGTCGGCGAGGGCAAAGACGCGGCCGCGGCCTTCTCGCAGGTCGCGCAACTTGCCGCAGCCGGCGGGGCCGATCCAGCCCCCTGGTACGAGCGCGCCTATCAGGAAGATTCCTCCGACCCAGATATCGCCCTGGCTTATGGCACCAGCCTGCTCGGTCAGGGGCAGATCGGCGCGGCCATCTTCATTCTTGAATCGCAGGTGAATGCGGGCCACAAGTCTCCCGAACTGCAGGATACTTATGCCGAAGCTCTGCTGGCTGCGGGCCGCTTCGCCGAAGCGGAGCCGGTGGTGTGGCGGCTGTTTGAGCAAAATCCCTCCCGCATGCAGCAAGTGACCGCCCTGATTGGACAGTTGGTGGATGCCGATCAAGACGAGGCTGCCGTATCTTTGGCTCGAAAGTTGGGGCAGTTCCAGGCCAAGCGCGGCGAGCGCCGGCAATTTGTTTCGGTGATGCAGGAGATTGCCGGCACCCGGCGCGCGTCAACCCAGATGCTCGAATTTCTCAGCGAGCTTTTCAACGGTTCCAACCGCGAAGCCGATTATTGCCAGACCCTGATCAAACTCTTCGATCTTTATTGCAGCACCGGAGATTTCGTCAAAGCCGCCGAGTGCCTGGATCGGGCCGCGGAGGTGGATCCGTACGAGCCCGGGCACGCCAAGCGCTTGGATCTGCTGAAAGGCAAGGTTGACGAAAAGAAATTCAGCGCCATCGCGTCGCGATTCACGGCGACGAGCCAGGCGGCTCCCGAGCCGCATCAGCAACGCGAGGCGACTCTGGGCGCAGGCACTCTTCAGGATCTGATGCTGCAGGCCGAAATTCTCGTGCAATATGGTATGCGCAACAAAGCGGTCGAGAGGCTGCAGCGCATTCAGGAATTATTTCCGCGCGAAGAAGAACGCAACGAAGACTTGCAGCGGCTCTATCTGGCGGCGGGACTCACTCCGAGTTATGCGGGAGCGGCGCCCGCCGCCCCGGCGTCTTCGCCCGCACCGGTTTCGGCTCCGGCGGTGGCGCAAGCGGCGGCGGCCGGCGATCCCTCCTCCGAGATGCGCAACGTCACGCGCGTGGCCGAAATCACGCGCAAACTGTACCACCAGGCCACCGCGGCGGCGGTGCTGAGCACTGCGGTCAACGAGATTGGCGCCCACTGGGAAGTTTCGCGGTGCGTGGCGGCGATGCGAACTCCCGGCCAGACTCCCACGGCGGTGCAAGATTTTTGCGGCAAAGGAATCAAAGGCAGCGATTCTTCGAGCAGCATAGCCACGAGCATGAAAGACGTAATGTGCGCCCTACAAGATCTATACCTATCTCGCTCTGCCGCTTCGGGCGAACCGCTCAATCTTCCCGATGCTCAGAAGGCGGTTGGTTTGGAAGCTGTGCGCCTCGCGCTGGCGGAACTTGGGACAATATCGTTGCTGGCGTTTCCTCTCAGCAACGGAGAGGATTCCGTGGGCATGCTGGCCCTGCTGCACAACAAGCCCCGGGCCTGGCCGCATACCGATACGGTTGTGCTGAAGACGCTGGCCGATCAGATGGTGATTGCGCTCAATAACGCGGGTCTGCGGCGCTTGGTAAAAAATCTTTCGGTCACCGACGAGAAATCAGGCCTGCTGAAGCGCGGGTCCTATCTCGACTTGCTCCTGGCCGAGAGCAAACGCGCGGTGCAGAATGCCACGCCTTTCTCCGTGCTCTTGCTGCAGTTCGGCAAGAGCGTGGCCCTGACCAAAGAATATGGAGACGCCGCCATCGAAAACGCGATGGAAAAGATCGGGCAGCAATGTACCGCCAACATCCGCACCAACGATCTAGCCTTCCGCTACGACACGACCACCATCGCCATCGTTCTAGGCGACACGCCCGAGAAGGAAGCCATGATGGCAGTCGAGAAGCTGCGCAAGCTGATCGCGGGCGTGTTCTTGGCGCCGAAAGAAGGCGCCGAGAAAGGCCACGCCATGGAATTTTCCGCGGGTCTGGCCGAGGCCGTGGTGCAAGAGACTTACGATCCCGAAGACATTGTGACCGAAGTGATCAACCGCGCGGAATTCGCGCTTGCGACCTCGCTGGCGCAGGGGCCGGGCAAAATCGTGGCGCTAAAGGCGGCGCTGGCGGCGGGTGCGGTGGCGTGATCCGAGTGCAACACAGGAACGCCGAGCCGCGGAGAAAAATATTTGAAGACTGAATCGCGCAGCTATGCCTACCTCAGTATGCGCCGCGCCGATGTTCTGGGTGAACTCCGCGCCTAAGATTTTGCTTTGGAGAAAATCCGCGCCGTCCCGCTGAGAAAAGCCGCGAAAGGATTGAGCAGATCGGTGGTCAAATCTCCTCACCCGCTGCTACACTAACCAGTTTGATGATCGCTTTTGATCCGCTCCGAGGACTTGTGTGTCAGGAAAAGGGTAGCCAAGAAAATCATGTTGAAACCGGGTGACATTGCAATCGTAAGTGGAGCGCGCACGGCCTTCGGCCGCTACTGCGGTAAGTTGAAAGATTTCTCGGCCCAGGAGTTAGGCGCGGTCGCGGCCAAGGGCGCGATCGAGCGCGCGGGAATCGATCCCAAAGAATTCGATCATGCCGTCTTCGGCAACGCGCAGCAGACCACGGGCGATGCGCTCTACGGGGCGCGGCACGTGGGATTGCGCGCCGGGCTGCCGATTGAAACTCCGGCGCTCACGGTAAACCGGCTGTGCGGCTCGGGGATGCAGTCGATTGTAAGTGCAGCCCAGATGATTCAACTGGACGAAGCGAAGATTGTGCTGGCCGGCGGGATGGAGGCCATGTCGCAGGCTCCGTTTACCATCCGCGGCCGCGACGGCTTTACGCTGGCCCCCGGCGGCAAGATGGAAGATTCGCTCATGGTGGCGCTGCTGGACAGCTATTGCGGCTTGTACATGGCGAACACGGCCGAGTTGTACGGCGAGCAGCAGGGCATCACGCGGCAGGCCCAGGATGAATTGGCGCTACGCTCTCAGCAGAAAGCCGACGAGGCCTACAAGGCAGGCAGAATTCAGGAGGAGTTGGTTCCCGTGCCGCTGCGCAATTCGAAAGGCGAGCCTACGGGAGAGGCGCTGACGGAAGATGATCACCGGCGTCCTCAGACCACGATGGAGGGTCTAGCCAAGCTGAAAGCGGCGTTCGGCAAGAATGGCACAGTGACGGCAGGCAACGCGAGCGGCATCGTGGATGGCGCGGCGGCCGTGGTGTTGATGCCGCTCGAAGAAGCGCGCAAGCGAAGCATTCAACCGCTGGGGCGAATTGTGAGCTGGGGCATCGCCGGAGTCGAGCCCAAGCTGATGGGGCGCGGTCCGGTGCCGGCGACGAAGCTGGCGCTGCAAAAGGCTGGGCTGAATTTGGATTACATCGATCTGATGGAAGTGAATGAAGCCTTCGCGGCGCAGTATCTCGCCGTCGAGAAAGAGTTGAGCCTCGATCGCGAAAAAGTAAATGTGAATGGCGGCGCGATTGCGCTGGGGCATCCGCTGGGCGCAACCGGGACACGGCTCGTGATTACGTTGCTATACGAATTGCGCCGACGGAAGAAAAAGTATGGGCTAGCTACGGCCTGCATCGGCGGCGGGCAGGGGATTGCGATGATTGTCGAGAGCTTCAACTAGTGGGCGGGGCTGAGTCGCGTGAAACAACAAACGTAGATCAGTTTTCTTAGGAAGTTTTTGCCTGAATCCTCGGCCCATGATTGAGTGCCGGCTTTCTGTACGTCTTATGCAAAATAGATTCCCACGCTTGCGAGTCAATGTTTGAGTTGGTCGCCTGAAGCTTGGGACTCGGGTTTGAAGAATCCGGCGTGACGGTCGTGATTGCCATGAGCGCTATTGCTGCGTCCTTCGCAGTGGCTTGTTGGCTCGTGCTGCGAAACCGGGGGCCATGGAGAAATCGCGCAAGCTTGGGCATGGCGCCCAGTGATCTTGATCTTTTCTGAGGTGGGAATCCCGACGGAAATTCAGAAGGAAGGCATACTCGGTTGTGGCCTGATGGGTTCCGGCATGGCGCAGGTTTGCGCGACAGCTCCCTCACCGCACACTCAAATCGTCACGCTGAGTCTATAAGACGAGCACGTCGTCGCTTCGGGCGTGAAGGGCTCGGTCAAGGGTGACGAACTTCAAGCCGGAGGCGGCTGCGAAGGCGAGAAGGTAGGCGTCGGCCCAAAGCTTGTGGGATCGGCTCGAAATCTTCGAACGTGAACGAAATTCTTTTTCGAGATGGTCGGGCTCGGGCAGGGAGGCGATGCGCGGGTCGGCCCATACGCGGTCCCACAAGGACCAGGCTTCGGCCATGGTCTTGGTTTCTTTGGCCATGACCGACTCAGTGGTAAGCAAGCGGAGGACGGTGAGCTGAGTGAAACGGCAGAAAAAAGCGCCGGCTCCAAATCAGGGCCAGCCAAACGTTCGAATCAAGGAAATTCAACGTGTTCATACATTTGTTCGTTGGTGAGGTCGACCTTGGGGCCGGAGGAGGCGATCAGCGGGAATTGCACTCGTTTCGGGCGCGGCCGCCGCGCTTGAAGCAGTACGCTCTGCACCCCGGCAAGGACCAGTCGCGCACCGAGCTCCCGTTCGCAGCGGCCTGCGCTTTCAGCCTCCGGTAGAGCGGAGCGGGTATGTCGACCGTGGTGCGAATGCAATCCTGCTTCATAACGGTTAGTATCCCATGTGTGCCATAAATATGGACCTGTTGCCAATTCAGCAAACAGAAAAAATAGTTTGCCAGTACCATGTTCTCTTCCCGCACCAGGCTGGTAACGAAATTGGCCCTCGACAATCCGAATTAGAACGTAAGCGAGAAGGGTGATGGAAATCAAGAAAGTTGGAGTTCTCGGTTGTGGCCTGATGGGTTCTGGCATCGCGCAGGTCTGTGCGACGGCTGGGTTCGACGTCACCGTGCTCGAGGTCGAACAGAAGTTTCTCGACAAGGGCTTTGCCGGCATCGAAAAATCTCTGGCGAAGTTTGCCGAGCGTCCGGTCGAAAAGGGCGGGATCACGTCCCAGCAAAAAGAAGCGATCCGCGCGCGGCTGAAGGGCACGACCGGCAAGGCTGATCTCGCCGACTGCGACATTATTATCGAAGCCATCATCGAGAACCTGGAAGAAAAGAAGAAGATGTATGCTTCGCTGGATGACGTAGTAAAGAAAAGTGCGATCTTCGCTTCGAACACGTCTTCGATTTCGGTGACCGAGCTCTTGACTTCGGTGAAGCGCCCGGAGCGCTTCATCGGATTGCATTTTTTTAATCCCGTGCCGCTCATGAAGTTGGTCGAAGTGGTGCGCACGATCGCTACTGCCGATGATGTTTACAAAACCGCTTATGAGTTCGGAAAGAAGCTGGGCAAGGTCCCGGTGCGCACTTCGGATAAGACCGGGTTCATCGTCAACCGGCTGCTGGTGCCGTATTTGCTCGACGCCGTTCGCGCCTATGAAGAGGGCGTGGGGTCGATTGAAGATATCGACAACGCGATGAAACTCGGCTGCGGCTACCCCATGGGGCCGTTTACTTTGCTCGATTTCGTCGGCCTCGACACCACGTATTACATCACGCACGTGATGTACGACGAATTCAAAGAGCGGCGCTTTGCTTCGCCCCCGCTGCTGAAGCGGTTGGTGATGGCAGGATGGTACGGTCGCAAAAGTGGTAAAGGATTCTACGATTATTCCGACGCGAACAATCCCAAGGCGAATAAACTGTAGAGAGTAGGTTCGGGTCCGTCTCGAATTTTCTCAGCGCCTCTGATGGGCGAATACGCCGCTTCTCTCCATGAGCCTTTTACATCGACGAAGACAAACCGACAAGCCGCCGGGAGAAGGCGGCCCCAGCGAGGCGGAGCGCTATCGCCGCGCCTGGCACAGCTACGTGGCGCGGCGCAATCTGGTCGTGGTGCTGTTTGTCAGTTTTCTGTTTCTGGGCTTCGCGGTGGGCAAGCTGAAGTTGGGAGAGCCCGCAGACTTAGCGATTCTGATCGGCTGGGTCGGTGTGTATCTCGCCGGCGGGTGGTGGCTCACGGAGTGGAAGTGTCCGCGCTGCGGCAAGGTGTTTGGGCACCGGCTGTGGACTCAGCGCTGCATCAATTGCGACTTGAGCAAAGAGGCAGTGGCGGCGGCGGCGCGCGGGAAGTGATTCCTGGGCGCGGATTTGCACCCTTGAATTCGCGCCGAAAGACATGTTTCAACGTTTGTATCTCTCCCGCCGATGGTCCAGGCGAACGACGAGCATGACCAAGGGGTCTTCTTTGAGGGAACCGATCAAGCAGGAGTCTCCGATCCGGTGCTTCCAGTACTGCCTTAGCGGCGCATGAAGCCGTCCGCCGATGGAGCGGGGATCGTCGAGGGGGGCAACTCGTTCCCGCAGGAACTTGAGGATACGATCGGAGACCGGCTTGTCGAGCTTTTCCAGTTCGCGGCGGGCCTCAGGGTCGAATTCAATACTCCAGGCCATGTTGGCGCATAACGTCTTCGAGCGGAACGGTGTTTACCCGGCCCGATTCAATCGCTTCCATCCGCTTCTCGGTCAGATAAACGTCTTCCAGATCGTCCAGGTGCTTCAGGATGGCCTCGCGGGCGTAGTAGGTTTTGCTGCGGCCGGTTTGCTTAGCCAGCCGGGCCAGGCGCTTTTCGATTTTTTCGGGAAGGCGGATAGCTAGCAGGGATTACCTCGTGCTATACAGTTATAGCAGCGGTTGATAGAGAAGACATTCCAGCGCCTCCAGCAAGTTGCATGGGTTCTTCGCTTCGCTCGGAATGGCAATCACTTCTTGGACCCAACACTTTAATCTTATGAATTTCGAAAACATTCTTCTTGAAAAGAAAAACGCGATCGCGTACGTCACCGCCAACCGTCCGAAGGTTTTGAATGCGCTCAACATGGCGATGATGGAAGAGTTGCGGGCGGCGTTTCATGACATTAAGAACGATCCCGCGATTCGTGCGGTCATTTTTACCGGGGCGGGCGAGAAGGCTTTTATCGCCGGGGCTGACATTGGCGAACTGGCCAAGCAGGATGCCGTTACCGGCAAGGAGTATACGCATCGCGGGCAGAATGTGCTCAACCTCATCGAGAATCTGGGCAAGCCGGTGCTTGCCTGCATCAACGGATTTGCTCTTGGCGGCGGCTGCGAGATGGCGCTGGCTTGCACCGTGCGGCTGGCCAGCGAGAATGCCAAGCTGGGGCAGCCCGAGGTGAAGCTCGGAATTATTCCGGGCTACGGCGGAACCCAGCGGCTGCCGCGGCTGGTGGGTAAAGGCATCGCTCTGCAGTTGCTGCTAACCGGCGAGATGATTACCGCGCAGGAAGCGCACCGCATCGGGCTGGTGAATGAGGTTACGGCGGCGGCCGAATTGATTCCGCGCGCGGAGGCAATTGCGGCGAAGATTATTGTCAACGCTCCCCTGGCCGTGCAGTACACGATGGAGGCCGTGAACAAAGGCCTGGAGATGCCTTTGAGCGAAGGCTTGTATCTGGAGGCTGTACTTTTCTCCGTCGCCTGCTCGACCGAGGATAAGAAGGAAGGGACTGCGGCGTTTTTGGAGAAGCGGCCGGCGGCGTTCAAAGGCAAGTAAGCCGCAATCTTTACCACAGAGAACACCGGGGAACACAGGGTAAAATCCACCATCCAGACACAGAGGCACTTACAATTCTTGATCAAGAACATCCAGCTCACAGGAGTCGCAAAGAACAAAAAAGACTTTGATCTCATGGTCCGCTTCCTGGATTCATTGGGGGTCCGCAGGGGCTTCGGCGGAGCCGATGGAACCGATCGGTGGCAGGAATTCCTTCCTTTGAGCTTTCGACTTGATCTATCGCCACGCGAGGGCCCCTGGGATGATAGCGACTTGAGCTTGGTGGTTTCTGATCCGGATTCAGCCGCTGCTATCGTTAGGAAACTCGGACTCGACATCACGGAGGATCAGTCTGGGCCGGAGCCGACCAACGGCTACCGTAATCTGCGTGTGCAGTTTCCAGGCGGGACGAAAGTCTCTCTGATGGGCCATCGTGACGTCGGGACCAATGGTGGGCGCGGTGCTCTTGAAGGAGGATTGAACGCGAGTGGCAAACGCTTCGCAGTGGTGGTGAGCCGATTTAATTCCTTCATCACGGAGAGGCTGCTTCAGGGTACGCTCGATGGGCTGGTTCGCTGTGGCGCCAACGGTCTCAGAGACATCAGAGTCGCACGCGTGCCGGGAGCGTTCGAAATTCCATTGGCCGCGCGGAAGTTGGCAGAAACCAAAAAGTATGGCGCGATCATCTGCATTGGCTGCCTGCTGCGCGGCGACACGGCTCACTATGACGTGATCGTAAACGAAGTGGCGCGCGGGATTGGGCAGTCGGCGCAGGAGACCGGTGTTCCGCATGCGTTTGGCGTGCTCACGTGCGAAACTCTGGAGCAGGCCATCGACCGTGCCGGGTTGAAGATGGGCAACAAAGGATTCGAGGCGGCGCTGGCGGCGGTGGAGATGGTGTCGCTGAAAGCAGCGATCAGCCCTCAGCCCTCAGCCGTCAGCAAAACCAAGGTTCCTCGCTCCGCTCGGAATGACAAGCGTAAGACGAGCCAAGCAAAGACCAAGCGCAAATAATCCTTCCGCTACAGTAAACTGGCAACGGACCCCTGCCCGCTGGAAACTACCTCTATGGGTACTCGCCGTAAATCTCGGGAACTGGCTCTGCAGATGCTGTTTCAAGCCGACATGGGCAAGCAGACGGTCGACCACGTGCAGCGGACGTTTTGGGCGGAGCATGCCGGAACCAGCGCCGAGGTGAGAGGATTTGCCGAGGATTTGTTTCGCGTGGCCACCGACCGCAGCGCCGAGATCGACAAGCTGATCGAGGGCCACGCCGAACACTGGCGCATGGAGCGCATGGCGGCGGTCGATCGTAACTTGTTGCGCGCCGGAGTCGCGGAGTTTTTGGCTTATCCGGAGACGCCGCGCGCCGTCATCATCAATGAAGCGCTCGAGATCGCGCGAAAATTCTCCAGCCTGGAATCCGTGCAGTTCGTGAATGGCGTGCTCGACAGCGTGGCCAAAGATCTCGGCAAGCCCGCCTGAAGGAGAATTTGGTGATATTGTGATCGCGTGATTTTGCGATTCAAAACCTTACACCGGTTGTCTTCAATCGCCCGATCACACACTCACTCAATTCTTACGGTTTCACGGCCACTATGTTTAACGCGCAGTTGATCGAGGAATAGCAAAAGCTGTTGCTGGAGTCGGGCAGCGCGAAAAACGAAACCGGCATCTCCTGCTCGGTGGCCGTGGCGGTGACGAGTTGGTGCAGCTTGCCGTCGGTGCCCGCGACATAAATCAGCGAGCCGTCGACGGTGATGTCGGCTGCCACCGGAGCGGCGTCTCCGCTGAGAGGGATCTTCTGTACCGCGCCCGTGCTGAAGTTATAGAGCAGCACGCCCAGGTCGCTGGTGACGATGTAAACCTGCGTGACATCAGGCGAGACAAAAAAGTTGATGGGATGGAACGTGCCCTGATCGAGAGGAATGTGCACGGGCAGGTTCTTCGTGGTGCTGGCCGCCAGCGCAACGCTCTGCGGGCAGAGGGCAGTGGTGGGCGGCTGCGTGGAGTTGGTGGCGAAGATGTCGACGCCGGTGTTGTCGACACCAAAGAAAAAATCCAGGCCCACGGGGTTGAGATCCGGGATGAATGCGGTGCCCTGGGTGACATTGCCCCCGGGGACCAGCTTCAGAAATATGGGTGTTGCCGGCAGCGGAGTGGGCGGCGGCACCAGCGTCGCCGGATTCAGCGTTAGAGTGGAATTGTCACAGGTGTTGTAGACGGACACGGCCCCCGGGGCACTTCCGCCCGCCAGCAAAGCAAAAGATCCGGTGGAGTTGAAAACCACAGCGGTGGCGGGCGCCGGCAGAGTGATGGCGGGCTGCAGGGCCTGCAGAGTCGAGTAAATATAAAGCGTGTCGCCACCATTTCCCAGGATGAAGGCTTTTAGTCCGTCGGGCGAAAACGCCGCCGTGATGGCGCTGCTGATATTCAGCGGGGTGGTAGTAACTGGGCTGGCACCGGTATTCACCAGATACACCTGATTCGGATTAGAGACGTTGTCTGCGAACAGAGCAAGATTGCCATTCGGCGAAACCGCCAGGATTTTTCCGGTGAGCGCGCCCAGTGTAGTCGCCGGCGCGGGCAGGGGCGAGAACGGATTCATGGTGTTCGATCCGATGTTGGAGACGGTGATGAGTTGGGCGCCAAACTCGCTGCCCACGTAAGCCTTATCCCCGGCTCCATCGAACAGAAGAGAGTTCGGTGGTGTGGGAAGGGAAAGCGGACTGCCCGCGACATCGGTAGATGTCGGAATGCTATACATAGCCACACCGCACAGAGGATTGCTGTAACAGTCCTGACTGGTGGCCAGGACGCTGCTCGCCGATGTGGTGCCAGTCACGAGGCCGGAGATGGCTGTCACGGGATACACCGGCTGCGGAATGTAAGGCGCCACAAGCCCTGGACTCAAGTTCAGCGGGTATCCGACGTTGCAGTTGGGCGGAGTGCAAGATGCCGTGACGGCGGCTGCTCCCGCCTGAGTTGTGGAAAGTGCGCAGGTCGGTCCGGCGGTGCACGCAACGGTGGAACTGCCGGCCGCGATGGACGCCGGCTCCGTGGATGTCCAGGTCAGCGGGGGCTTGGGCAAAAGGCAGCCCTGGATGTCGACCGCATAAGCCGTGATGGTCTCTGCCGTTCCTTTGGGTACCGTGAAACTGGTCACGCCGGTGTACGTTCCGTTTGTGCCCACATCCAGCGCAATGCATTGCACCGGGCAGGCTTCGAAGAATGATCCCTGCATCGGGGCCGGGGTGATCTCGCTGTAAACGCCGGAGGCTTGCGCGACGATCTCAGTCTGGCCGGGAGTGCCAGGAGTGACCGTGACCTGATTGGTGGAAACGCTATAGGCGGGATTCACGATCGGAGTGAGCGTGGCGACGCCGAAGTTCGTCGCGGTCCAGGTGACCGGGCCTACGTAGACGCTGATGTCGTTTCCCTGGCTGTCGAGCGATGTGGCTTTTAGAGTCTCCGCCTGGTCGGGCGAGAAGCAGTTGAGCCGCTGATTGAACTGGATGGCGCAGGCGGCAGGCAGCGAGGTCTGCGTCGGACAGGCCGGGGGCGGAGCATTCACCGGGGGAACGACGCTGATCTGAATTTTTGCGATTGCGGGATGGACGAAAACCCAGGTGGGTGCGCTCGACGCTCCCAGCGCGGAGGCAATGACCTGCACCGCACCCGAAGTTCCGGGGCTGCAGATGGAATAAAGAGGAGCATTCCAGCTTCCGGCGCAGGCGGCGCCGTTAGGCGCGACATCGAGAATTCCACTCTGGCTGTTGGGGCTCAACGCAAAAGTGAAGGTCGGACTGATGTGAGAGTTCGTATTATTCAAAGCCGAGGCAGTGAATTGTTGCACCGTTCCTAGTTGCAGAGAAAGACTCGGCGAGGGGGTAAGGTTGACGGTCACCGGCAACACCGAAGAGCCGGCTGGCTTATGCCCCCCGCAAGCCGGCAAAAACCAAAACGAAAGCGCCAAACATAGCGGCAAGAGTGAGGATAACGAGATCCTGGTTACGACGCGCAGCCGCTGCCCGCAAGACAAACTTCCCATGCACCCTCTCGTCGCCCAACCCTAATCTGTCGGCGAATTCATGACTGGAATGGAAAACTCGTAGTGTAGAGGCTGCCGCCGGATTCAGCAAGCCAGCCCTGGAATTGCGATTGGCTCAGTTTCACTCGGTCTCTTTTCTTGGTGGCTTTTCTTGGTGGCTTGCTGTTTGATCGGCGTCATTCCGAAACCTGTTGCAGTTCAGCCGGGGCGGGGATCTCCGTTGCTACCGAAGCAGGTGCCAATGGAGACCCTTCGCTCCGCCTGAAAAACGGCTACGCTCAGGATGACGCCAGCGAAACAGATTCAAATCGAGCTAGCGCGAACTTCGTTTTCTGACCAATTTCTGCCACCAAACCCGCCAGGTCTCGCCCTCCCACTGGGATGCAAAAACTTAAGTTGACGATGTTTCCGCTGTGTTGCTATATTAGATGAGTTCCGCGAGTTAATCCTAGCTTGTTGTGGGCGTGAGTGAGCGGGTGTGTGCGTGAGCTTGCGCGCGAGCTTTTGAGAAATGCGTCTCCGGTGCTGAAATATTTTGTGATCGGGGACTTTCCTCGCTGAAAATGTTCCTGTGCTGCCTTTTGCCCTCGGGCTGGCGGAGCGCCTTGCAGAAGGCGCGGAGTTAGTCTGCGAAAGGATATGCAGGACAGAGCTGGCGATACGGAGCACCCCCGGAGCCTTGGCCGGGTGCCACCGTCGACAGCATAAATCTAGATTGGGAATCCAGAGTCTCTCTCCGTAATGTTGCGGTGGGAAGCATGGCTGGTCGCTAACCAGCCAGCCCGGATCGTGCGGCTTGAACCAAGAAAAGCGGCCGGGAAAGCGGATCGAGCTTTGCGCTGCCCGCAGCCGGGCGGCTGCGTTGTGTGATTCCGGTGCCAGTTAACTTGGTGTGCGGATAACGCGGATAAAGATCAACGGGATGAAAAGGAGCGGCAAAGAGTGCCTACTTTTAATCAATTGGTAGCTCAAGGCCGAAAGCGGCCCCGTTACAAGACGGCTAGTCCAGCGCTGCAAGGCTGCCCGCAAAAGCGCGGCGTTTGCACCCGCGTGTATACGCAGACCCCGAAGAAGCCGAATTCCGCGCTGCGCAAGGTGGCGCGCGTGCGTTTGACCAACGGGATCGAAGTTACGACTTACATCCCCGGCGTCGGTCACAACCTGCAGGAGCACTCGATTGTGCTGATCCGCGGCGGTCGCGTCAAGGATTTGCCCGGGGTGCGCTATCACGTGATTCGCGGCACGCTCGATGCCGTGGGCGTGGCCGGCCGCCAGCAGGGAAGATCGAAGTACGGCGCAAAGAGAGCGAAGAAGGGTTAGCTGCAAGGTTTTAGAAATACAGGGCGAGCGCAAAGCGCTAACCCAAAAAAGCTCGGGCTAGAAGCTAAGAGCTAGGAGCTAAAAGCTTAAATGCCTCGTAAAGGACATACCGCCAAGCGGACCGTGCCAGCCGACGCCGTTTATGGCTCGAATCTGGTGACCAAGTTCATCAACTCGATGATGTGGCAGGGCAAGCGCTCGACCGCCGAGGGCATTTTTTACGACGCCCTGGCCAAGGTGCAGGAAAAAGGCGGCGGCGACGACGCTCTGAAGCTGTTCACCAAGGCAGTGGAGAACGCCAAGCCGCTGCTCGAAGTGAAGACGCGGCGAGTAGGCGGAGCCAACTATCAGGTCCCGGTGGAAGTGAACGCCGACCGGCGCACGTCGCTTGCCATCCGCTGGCTGTTGACTTATGCGCGCGGGCGGGCGGAACGCGGCATGGTCGACAAGTTGAGCAACGAGCTGCTGGACGCCGCCAACGGCAAAGGTGCAGCCATCAAGAAGAAAGAAGACGTACACCGCATGGCGGAAGCCAATAAGGCCTTCGCGCATTACCGGTGGTAGGAATTTGTAATTTGGGAATCGGGTAATTTCGTAATTTGAAAGCCCGAGAGATTTTGATCTTAAAAATTACCAAGTTACACGATTCCAAAATTACCAAATCGCAGTATCGGAGCCCAGAAAGAGTTAGAGAGTCGTGCCCAGAACCGTTCCATTAGATCGCTGCAGGAACATCGGCATCATGGCCCACATCGATGCCGGTAAGACCACTACGACGGAGCGCATCCTGTTCTATACGGGAAAGACGCACCGCATCGGAGAGGTCCACGAAGGCACTGCGACCATGGACTGGATGGAGCAGGAGCAGGAGCGCGGCATCACCATTACCTCCGCCGCCACCACCTGCACCTGGCGCGACATTCGCATCAACATTATCGACACCCCCGGCCACGTGGATTTCACCGCCGAGGTGGAGCGCTCGTTGCGCGTGCTCGACGGCGCGGTCGCCGTATTTGACGCCGTGCATGGGGTGCAGCCGCAGTCGGAAAAAGTTTGGCGCCAGGCCGATAAATACGGCGTTCCGAGAATTTGCTTCATCAACAAGATCGACAAGATGGGCGCCGATTTCGAGCATGCCATCGATACCATCCGCAAGCGCCTGAGCGCGAAGCCCGTTGCCATTCAGATTCCCATCGGCCAGGAAGACAAGTTCAAAGGCGTGATCGACTTGATCAACATGAAGGCGATCGTGTGGGTCGATGACACCATGGGCGCCGAGTACATCACCGAGGAAATTCCCGCCGACCTGAAAAAGAAAGCGGAGGCCTTTCACGCCCAGCTGGTCGAGAGCATCGCCGAAAACGATGACGAAATCCTGCACAAGTTTCTCGAGGGCGAAGAGATCAGCGCCGACGCGCTGCGCGTCTCGCTGCGCAAATCGACGATTGCGTTGAAGGTGTTTCCGGTGGTGGTGGGAACCGCATTCAAAAACAAGGGCATTCAGCCGTTATTGGATGCGGTCGTCGACTATCTGCCGTCGCCGCTCGACGTGCCCGAAACCCACGGCCTGAATCCCGACAACGGAGAGAAGATTTTCCGCAAAGCCGACGACAAAGAGCCCTTCTCGGCGCTGGCCTTCAAAATTATGGCCGACCCGTTTGTCGGCCAGTTGACGTTTATCCGCGTTTACTCCGGACAGCTCAAAACCGGAGATTCGGTCCTGAATACCGGCCGCAGCCGTACCGAGCGCATCGGGCGCCTGCTCAAAATGCACGCCAATAAGCGCGAAGAGATTAGCGAGATTCTCGCCGGCGACATCTGCGCCGCGGTCGGCCTCAAGGGCGTGAGCACGGGCGATACGATTTGCGACGAGAAGCATCCCATCGCGCTCGAATCGATCACTTTTGCGGTGCCGGTAATTTCGGTAGCGGTCGAACCCAAGACCAAAGCCGATCAGGAAAAAATGGGCATGGCGCTCGGCCGCCTGGCCCAGGAAGATCCTACGTTCAAAGTTCACACCGATCCCGACAGTGGCCAGACCATCATCAGTGGCATGGGCGAGTTGCACCTCGAAATCATCGTCGACCGTATGATGCGCGAGTATAAAGTCGAGGCCAACGTCGGCAAACCGCAGGTGGCGTATCGCGAGACCATCCGCAAGCACTCCGAAGCCGAGGGCAAATACATTCGCCAGACCGGCGGCAAGGGCCAGTACGGCCACGCTAAGATCAAGCTCGACCCGCAACCGCCGGGCCTGGGCTACGAGTTCGTGAACGACATCACGGGCGGCTCGGTGCCCAAAGAATTCATCAAGCCGATCGATCAGGGAATTCGCGAGGCGCTCGAAGGCGGCATTCTCGCGGGCTACCCCATGGTCGATGTGAAGGCCACGCTCTACGACGGCAGCTATCACGACGTCGACTCGAACGAAATGGCGTTCAAAATCGCGGGTTCGATGGCCTTCAAGGAAGCCGCGCGCAAGGCTTCGCCGGTGCTGCTTGAGCCGGTGATGGCAGTCGAGGTAGTTACGCCGGAAGACTACGCCGGAGTGATCATGGGCGACCTGAGTTCGCGCCGCGGGCGCATCGAAGGCATGGAGCACCGCGCCGGCTCGCAGGTGATCAAAGCCATCGTTCCGCTGGCCGAAATGTTTGGCTACGCGACCCACATGCGTTCGAGTACCCAGGGCCGCGCCGAGTACTCGATGCACTTCGCGCGCTACGAGGAGGCTCCGCGCTCGGTGGCGGAGGAAATCATCGCCAAGGTGCAAGGGACGACGAAATGAGCTTGGCGAAACAGGTTCGTATCGGGGCGCGGCTTTAGTCGCGCCCTTCAAGGTGAATGAAGAATCCGGGGCTTGAGCCCCTGAAGGAATAGAAATGGCGAAGGAAAAATTTGATCGTACCAAGCCGCACTGCAACGTGGGCACCATAGGCCACATCGACCATGGCAAGACCACGCTGACGGCGGCGATCACGAAAGTTTTGTCGAAGCACAATCCG
>Ga0187851_10000915_pt1 | contig 29108 bp, 23 predicted proteins | sample June2016WEW_6_10_FD_132997 | JGI IMG/M metagenome (GOLD analysis project Ga0187851, IMG submission 132997) | Peatland microbial communities from SPRUCE experiment site at the Marcell Experimental Forest, Minnesota, USA - June2016WEW_6_10 | ecosystem: Environmental > Terrestrial > Soil >...
CGGAGCGCGCCCCCTCAAGCGCGCCATCCAGCGCCTCGTCCAGGACCCCCTCGCCATCAAAATCCTCGACGGCTCCGTCCGCCCCACCAACCACGTCACCGTCGACGCCGCCAAATCTGCCCTAACCTTCGCCGTCTCTGCGTAACTTCGTTCGACCCATTCTGTTTGTCATTCCGCAGCGCAGCGGAGGAATCTGCTTTTGCTTGTCATTCTGACCCTGAGCTTGCCGAAGGGGAAGAATCCCCGCATTTCGCCCTTGCCGTTGTCTGTTCTCTCACACCCACCCACTTCGTCATTCTGGCCCACCCACGTCGTCATTCTGGCGAAGCCAGAATCTCCGTATTTCGCACTTGCCGTTGTCTGTTCTCTTCCGCCCCCACCCTCAACTCCGTCATCCCGACCGAAGCCGCTCACAGTCTCATCGTGAGCGGCGCAGCGGAGGGACCCCCGCATTTGTCTTAGCGGTTGTTTGTTCTTGCTGTCATCCTGAGCGCGTCTTTCGAGCGCGAAGGACCCCGACGAACCTCAGTCAACCTCAACCTCCGCCCCTTTCTCCCTCCAAACCCCGATCTTGCTTGGGTGTCATGCACAAAGTGCTATAGTGGCTGCGTCACCCGTCACCCAGTTCAGAGAAGCCACGCTAAGATGTGGCCACCCGCCCAAACCGACTGGAGCGCACCAGATGAAAGCACTACATCTAGTCCTAATCGCTGTACTGACTTGCCCCTCAGCTTTTGCCATGCAGGGGGCCGGAAATGCTCCCTCTAAGAAACAGGCGCCAGCCGAAAGTGCAAAGCCGAACGCTAACCTTGCGTTCGTGACCGAGTACGTCCGTGAACTGTATGCAGTAGAGAATATCCGAGACTCCGTCAATGGCGGCCAATCAAACGGTGTGACCTCAGATGAGATGTCGAACGCGATCTACTTCGGTACGCGAATGCAAATTGAATTGAGAGCAGAGGTCAAGACTCTGCAAGAAATGCGCCTCGCCCCTCCGTTCGACAAACTCCTTCAAAGCATCATTGGATTTGACGAACACAAGATTGGATTGTTTCAGAGACTAATCGACATCAGCAGCGCCTTCATTGGTGGCCCAAAACCGGGTGTTGACTACGGCAAGCTAGCTGCTGAAGTGCCGCAACTGAGAGCCCAACTCGACGACACGGACAATGCGCTATTTGAGGCCACTCCATTGATTTTCGAGACTCTCGTAGACAGCAGAGGAGACTCACAGAATCAAATCAGCCACCTAATTATCACAAGGGCAGAACGCGCGCAATTGCTCAGCGAAATCGATGCAAACTTTGGGCCAAAACTTGATACGAAGAACAGGAGCTATCAAGTCGGTGCGGCAGTTGTTCTGAAAGCGGGTTTGCTCAAAAACCTCAAGTCTTCGGATGACCCGTGGGAATGACAGTGGCGCTCCAAGGTTTGTTTTTTTGCTACCGAGCGATGATCTGATGGAGCAAATGCTAAAGAAACTGAAATGATAGGCGGTTTACTCGCCAAAGGTCAGCTTGCGTTCAGTTCGATTTGAAGTAACCGCTCAGAAAGGGATTCAAATGCGCGTTGTTTCGTTTCTAATTGTGTTGATGTGCATGGCTGCACCAGCCATGCTTGCGCAAACTCAAAAGAGCTTTCCAACTGATGACGAAATCAATCTCATACTCACTCAGACCGAACGGGCAATACAACAATACAAACCGCTGATAGACCAAGAACAGGTTCAGATGGGCAAGGACGGCGCGGAGTCCGCCGCTAAAGACCGCCAAAATCTGGATGCATTAGAAACGGCCTTGAAAGCCTTCAGAAGCAAGCCGCAAGCCTTCAACGGGCCATTAGGATTAATTTTCTTCGGAATGCTGGATGACGCAGATCGAAACGCTGTGCTATGCGGAAGCGGCGCATCATCGCAAGCCACGGTGCAGTTGATGGATGGAAATGTTACTAAGGCGGACTCGCTGGTGCATCTGGCTCAAAGTTGTGCAGACGTGTCCGCGCTTATCTATACCGTGAGCGAGAATGCCGAATCCTTGTATCAACGATATGTCGAAGCCGAAGAGCAATTGGCGAATAGGGGTGCTGAAGCAGCGGAAAAGTGTATGGCCATTCTGAAAAAGAACGGCGTCCAACCCAAGAAATAGACGGCGGGTGGCCCCACCCTAAGTTTTTGGAATCTTGATCCCCCCTCAAAAGTGGGTGCCCCATCCTCGCTTTTTTCGAGCGAAGGGTGGGTCTACCGTCCAAGGCTCGTGGACCTCTCCGTCAGGCCGCCGAGGGAATCTTCGCCGTCAGCTCAATCCCCAGCGCCCGCATCACCGCCAGCGTCGTCTTCAGCGTGGGATTCCCCTTCTTGCTGAACGACCGATAGAGCTGCTCGCGCGACAGTCCTGTCTGCTCGGCAATCTGGGCCATCCCCTTGGCGCGCGCCACCACGCCCAGCGCGTGCGAGATGTAGCCCACATCGTTGGTCGCGAGCGCCTCCGCCATGAAGATCGCAATCGCCTCGTCCGATCCGAGGTCCTCCGCCGGGTCATAGGTTGTCAGTTTTTCAGCCATCGTCTTCGCTCCATTCTTCCGCCAGCCGCTTCGCCGTCTTGATGTCCTTCGCCTGCGTGCTCTTGTCGCCGCCGCACAACAGGATCACGATTGTGTTTCCCCGCTTCTGAAAGTAGACTCGGTAGCCCGGCCCATGGTCGATGCGCAGTTCGCTGATACCCTGCCCAACCGGCCTTACATCCCCTGCGTTCCCATACGCCAGACGGTCCAGGCGAGATGCGATCAGAACCCGTGCCCGTTCATCCTTGAGCCGCGTGCGCCACTTGCGAAAAGTCTCGGTTTGCTTGAACTCGATCACGGCGTTCCCTGTAGTTTATAAACTACCACACTTCTGTATACGCCGGGTGCCATCAGTCCCATTCATCTCAGTCATACCGCGATGGGTGGGGTATCGCGCAGATATATCCTGCGTGTGCCGCATTTCCGCAACCACACCCTCAGCCCCGGAAGTACGGCTTCAGGTAGGTATCGATCGCGTACCGGATATACTCTTTCTGCTTGTCGGTGATAGGTGCGCCGCCTCTACCGCCGCCTCCGCCCGCACCCGCTCTGCCGCCCGCGACTGCTCCGCCACCGGCTCTGCCGCCCGCACCCCCGAGATCGCCTCCCGCCGGGGCGCCGGCACGCTGCGCCTCCTGCTCCATGGGCTGCGGCCGCGACTTCGTCCCCTCCGGAAACACGCCGCGCGCCTCCATCATGTACCCGGTCGCGCCGGGAATCGCCGCAAACGTCTGCACCCGCGCGTACATGTCGAAGGCCGCGCTCTTCTTGCCCGCCCATTCGAGTTCCATCACCTGCTGCAGCAGCTCCGCGTACTGCGGCGTTGGGCACAGTCCCACAATGCCCAGTTGCATCTTTTCCAGCAGTTGGTCGCCGGTTCCTCCGCCGGCCGACCACACCGCCAACTTGTTCCCGGTGCGCTCGATCAGTTGCGGCGCGCGCTCCATGATATTGCCGACCTCGTCCTTGGTCGCCTTCATCGTCGGGATCTGCTGGAATAGCTGCACCATCAGGTCCACGCTCACCGTGCCTCGCGACTGCACAATCAGCGGCAGGTCGGTGGCCGCGGCGATGGCCTTGTAGTAGTCGAGGATGTCCTGGTCGCTGCGGTTCCAGCCGTTGTTCAGCGGTATCGCTCCGATAGCGTCCGCGCCGTGCGCCGCCGCGTGCTTGGCGTAGCGGACGGCGGTCGGCGTGTCCCACGCATTGTTCTGCACCTCGATCACAATGGCCGACTTGCCGCCCTTGCCCGCCGCCAGAATCGCCTCCGTGCCCTCAATCCGCTCCGCGTCGGACATCGTCGCCCAGCCGCTGGCCCACGCCGGCCAGATCATCCCGGCCACGCGCCCTTTGTTGAGCCACTTCACCTCCGCCGCCAGCGCGTCGGTGTTCAGTTTGTCCTCCGGCGTGAACGGCGTCTCCATGATCGGATACAGCCCGCGCAGCGGCTTGCCGCTCGGCGTCTTCAGGTCGGCGCCCTTCACATCGGCGGCAACCTGCGCATCGGCCACCTGCACATCGGCCACAACCTGCGGCAATGCGGCAGCCAACCCCACCATCCCCACACTCTGCAAAAAAGTCCGTCGGTTCAATCGGTTCTCAGCGGCAGCGTCGCGCATCGTCATTCTCTGCTCCTTAGGATGGATCTCGTCGTTCATGGCCAATATCGCCGCTGGAACCGCCGCAGCGTCTCTCGTCAACGCTCGCGAACGCTCTCTCCCGGCACGAGTCCGAAATTATACCCGACCCACAACACCCCTGACGCAACCACCCTGGTGCCCCATCTTCGCGACGGTTTTATCGTCGCAAAGGTGGGGTCTGGAGCCCTGTGCCGATTTAATTCACCATCACCAACTTCACCCTTCCATCCTTCTTCAAATCCACCGCCTTCCCCATCACCTCCACCTTTGGCGTCCCTCCCGCCAGCGACCGTATCGTCGCCGATGTCAACGCACCCCCAGCCCACTTCATGTCCACCTCGTACCCGCCCCGCGCCCGCATTCCCATCACCTCGCCGCTCTGCCACGCCGTTGGCAGCGCGGGCAGCAAATTGATCGCCCCCGTCTGGCTCTGTAGCAGCATCTCGCCGAACCCAGCCGGCGGAGAATCATACATCGCGGGAAACCGTGTCCCCAGCGCAGCCAGGGCCTTGTCTCCCTCCAGCAGACGCGCCCATAACGCTGCCTTGTCCGGATGGTATCCGCCCGTCTTGCGCAGGTCCTCCGACACCCTCGCCGCCACAAACAGCTCCGGCTGCGCCGCCGTAATCTGGCTCAGCTCCGACACCGCCACCAGGTGCGACGCATGACGATGCGTCGGCTCCCACTCCTTGAAGTCCTCCGACCACTCCTGCAATTGGCCCTGTGATCCCACCTGGAACGGCAGCAGCTTCGGCAGCGTGCCTTGCAGCTTCGCGCGAAACTCCGCGTCCACACCCAACGCCTCGCTCCCCGCAATCGTGTTCTCAAAGAGCTGCTTTACCAGCGCCATGTCCATCGTCGAGCCGCGGCTCACCGCCACCCGCTGCCCGGTCGCCGGATCAAGAAAATGGTTCTCCGGCGAAGTCGAGGGCGACGTCACCAGATGTCCATCCTTGTCCGGGACCAGCAGGTCCAGCGCAAACTCCGACGCCCCCTTCAGCACTGGATAGATCTTCGCCCGCAGCTCCGCCTTGTCCAGCCCGAACGCATACCGCTCCCACAGCGCCTGAGACAGCCAGAATCCGCCCACCGGCCAGTCCGCCCAGCATGGATCGCCCTGCACCATCGTCGTCATCGCCCACACATCCGAGTTGTGATGCACCACCCACCCGTGGAAGCCGTAGTCCACCTTCGCTGTCGTCGCCCCGTTCTTCGCAAGGTCGTTCACAAAGTCGATCTCCGGCTCCACTGTCTCGCCCACGTTCGCCGGCTCGGCCGTCGCGTAGTACTTCTCCGGATTCTCATTCAGCGTGAAGTTCGACGAGTAGTGCGGCGCAAGATCGTGGTTCCAGATCCCCTGCTCATTCCTCGGCGCGCCGCCACCCGACCGCGAAGCCGCGATCAGCGCATAGCGCGCCCACTGGTATGCCATCGCATTCCTGTTCGTCGTCTCTCCGTTGATAGAAACCCAAAGCCGCCGGAACAGCCCGCGATAGTCCGCCAGATGCTCCGCCAGCAGCGCCTCATACGGCCTCGCGATGGCCTTCGCCATATATCCCCGCGCAATCGCATCCGGGTCCTTGCCCTCGGTTGCCGGGTCGTGGTCGAACCCGTTGAAACTCGTCGCAGCCGAAATAATCAGCACCGCCTCATCCGCATTTGTAACCGAAAGAGTATCTTTCCCCGTCGCAACGCTTCCGCCCTTCGCCGCCACATGCAGCAGAGCCTCCAGGGCCGTCCCCTTGTGCTCGTCCCACTCCACATTCGCATTCGTCACCGGCCCCGACACGCGCACCGGCGCGCGCCCCGTCACCGACATCTCGTTCGCCGTTACCGTCGTCTTCCCATAGTGCTGCTGTGTCGTCAGCCCCACCGAAAACGTCAGCGCGCCCTTCCGGTCCGCCGTCAGCCGCAGCACAATCACCTGCGCCGGATAGCTCACAAACATCTCCCGCGTAAACGTTGTACTCACCCCATCCGGCCCCGCCGCCGTATATTGCATCGTGATGATCGCCGTGTCCAGGTCCAGCGTATTGCTGTAGTTCGTAAACGTCTCATGCCCCGGAAAATTCAGATGCAGGTCCGCCAGAGGCTCATAGAACTGCGTATTCGGCCCCTCCATCCCGCGCACCAACTGGTCCGCCTTCACATAATCCGGAATCGCCAGCGCCGCCCTGGTCGCCACCATCGCAGCCAGGTGCTTCGCGTCTTCGAAGTGCTCCGGCCCAGGCCCCGACCACAACGTCGTATCGTTCAGCGGAATCGCCTCCGCCGCCGGCCATCCAAACACCTTCGCACCCAGCCGCCCATTGCCGATCGGCAACGCCACTCCGAAGTTCTTCGCATCGTTCGGCGTCGGCGCTGCGTTCACCACCTTCAGCGTCTCCCACGCCCCTGCCTTCGGCTGAATCTTCGCCTCGATCCCAGCGGGCATGTGCTGCTGACACAGGCCTGGCACAACCAGTACGCAACTGCAAACCAGAACGCACAGAGATTTCATAGGTGAAATAGTTTCTCCTCGATATCGACGAAAAATCCTACCAGTCCACACGCACTGCTGTCGCACCGCTCAGAGGTCTGTAATCCGCCCCAGCGCCTTCGCCGGAATCAGCAGGTTCAGCGCCTGCGGTTCCACTTCGATCCGCACCGGCAGCGTGCCCAGCAGCTCTCCATCCGCCTCCACAAAAAGCTGCTCCGCCGAGCTTTCCAGATTACTGCACTCCACCGAGATACACTTCACCAGCTCAATCGTGCGTGCATAGCTATGGCGTCCGCACAACACCGCGATCAAAAATCGCAGGTACCTCACCCTGCTGAACGTCTTGAACGCAATCACCCGCAGCTTGCCATTGCTGATCGAAGCCCCCGGCGCAAGGTTCCCGACCAGCCCGCCAAAGTTGCTGATGCGCACCGCCAGCAGTTGCGACGCCGCCACCTCGCGCGGCGTCTCGCGTCCACTCTCCACGAACGACGCGCTAAACATGGGAAACTTGTACGTCGCCCACAGGCGAAACGCCTCCACCAGGTACACCACGTACCCAAACCGCTGCTTCAGCCGCGAGTCCAGCCGCGAGAAGAAGAAAGCGTCAGCTCCAACTCCCGCCGCCACGATGAAGTAGCGCGAGCGCTCGCCGCTCTCCACGCTCTGATAGAACAGATGCCCCACCGAGATCCGCACCGGCGTCGCATTCAGCAGCATCTTCACCGCCTTCACCGGCGATGACGGCAGCCCCAGGTCCGCCGCCAGCGCATTGGCTGTACCCATCGGCACCACGCCCAGCGCCGCCGTCCCACCCACCATGTGCTGCAACACCTCATGCACGGTGCCATCGCCGCCGCATGCCAGCACCGTGTCGCACCCTCCGCGTACCGCCTCCTGTGCCTGCCTTCCGGCGCTCTCCGGCGATTCGGTCGCGATCGTCCGCACCTCAATCCCCGCCCGCAGCAACACGGTCGCCACATCCGCGATCTGCGCCGCGCGCCGGCCCGGATGCTGCCCGCTCATTGGGTTGTAGATCAGCGCTACACGACGCATCGCATAGTTCCCCCGTTCCTTCTGGTCTGCCTGTAACCGAACATCGGCACCATTCTTACACGTCAATGTTGATCCAATATCTCAGATTCAGCCGGAACGAATACAATTCCGACATGCGTTCAGCCTCTAGTCATCTTGCGCTCTGTCTCACCGCATTCGTCTGCCTCTTTCTCTCAAGCCTCGCCGCACCATCGCAGACCATCGCCACCCCAGCCCAGTCCGTCGCTCCAGCCCAGCCCATCGCCATTGACGCCGCCAGCCCCGGCAGGATATTCGACGGCGTCGGAGCCATCAGCGGCGGCGGAGGCAACGCGCGCCTGCTCATCGATTATCCCGAACCCCAGCGCAGCCAGATCCTCGACTATCTCTTCAGGCCCAACTACGGCGCCAGCATCCAGATATTCAAGGTCGAGATCGGTGCCGACATGGACTCCACCGACGGCGCCGAGTCCAGCCACATGCATACCGCCGCCGACCAGAACTACTCGCGCGGATACGAGTGGTGGCTCATGGAACAGGCCCGTGCGCGCAATCCCAACATCAAGTTCGTTGCGCTGCCGTGGGGAGCGCCCGCATGGGTCGGCAACGGAAACTACTGGTCGCAGGACATGATCGACTACATCATTAAATGGCTCAAGCACGCCCAGTCCGATCATCACCTCACCATCGGCTACCTCGGCGGGCGCAACGAAAAGAGCTACAACATCCAGTGGTACAAGGACCTCCGCGCCAGCCTGCGCGCCAACGGCCTCGGCTCCATCAAGGTCATGGCCTCCGATGACTGGGTGCCGAAGCGACTTTGGACCGTCGCCACTGACATGAAGAACGATCCCGCGCTCAACGATGCCATCGACATCGTCGGCGTGCATGGCCCCTGGTGGAGCGGCTATACCACGCCCGACGCGCTCGCCCTCGGCAAGCCGATCTGGGACAGCGAAGGCCACTTCGACGAGCATCCCGGCACCCCGGAGATGGCGCGCAACATCAATCGCAACTACATCGCTGGCCGCGCCACCGCCACCGTCTTCTGGCCCATCATCAGCGCCATCTACGACAACCTTCCCTACGACAACATCGGCCTCGTCTTCTCCAACCAGCCCTGGTCCGGCCACTACGTCGTCACGCCCTCGGTCTGGGCAATGGCGCACACCACGCAGTTCACCGAGCCCGGATGGCAATATCTCGACAGCGCCTCCGGCTTCTTCTCCGCGGACGCCACCGGAGCGCACGGCAGCTACGTCGCCCTGCGCTCGCCCAACCGCAAGAACTTCAGCCTCATCATCGAGACTGTCCAGTCGAAGTCCGCCGAGACGACCCACTTCAGCATCGCTGGCTTTCCCCAGCGCAAGCTGCACCTCTGGACCACCGATCTCTCCTCCAGCGATTCCGCGCAGTGGTTCGTGAAGCAGCCCGACGTTCGCGTCAGCAAGGGCAAATTCTCGCTCGCGCTCCAGCCCGGTCGCATGTACACCGTGACGACGACCACCGGCCAGGCCAAGGGCAACGCTGTCCCGCCCGCCGCCGCGCCCTTCAACCTTCCCTACGCCGACAACTTCAAGTCCTACCCCCCGGGCCGCCTCGCAAAGTACTTCTCAGACATGTACGGAGCCTTCGAGACCGCGCCCTGCGACGGAGGCCGCAGTGGCATCTGCCTCAGCCAGCTTGTTCCGCTCGCGCCCATCGCGTGGAAGGGCTCCGACAATCGTCCCTTCACCATCCTCGGCAACCTCGACTGGACCGACTACACCGTCTCCACCGACGTCCTCTTCCAGCAGCCCGGCTCAGCCGATCTCATCGGCCGCCTCACCGGCATGAGCGGCGCCGACATCCCCAACTCCTACGTCCTCCGCGTCGCCGACACTGGCGCGTGGTCGCTACGCCGCACCTCCACCGCGCAGGACAAGCGCACCCGGCAGGGTGACACCGTCCTCGCCGCCGGAACGGTCGATCCACTCGGCGTCAAGCAATGGCACCGCCTATCGCTCTCGTTCAACGGCAGCCAAATCACGCCGCAAATTGACGGCAACCCCGTCACCATCTACGGCAAGCCAATTAACGCAGTCACCGACGCCACCGACGCAAAGGGAATGGTCGGCCTCGGCACCCTCAACTACGCCCTCGTCCAGTTCGACAACTTCCAGATCACCCCGATAAAGGACACTGCCTCAACAGCCCAGAAATAATTCAACTCTTCACATTAATTCGGCTCGACTTAATTTAGCTCGTCATTCCAGCGCAGACCCCACGCGTCGTCATTCTAGCGCAGAGAAATTTCCGTATCTGCCTTGACCTGTTTACAGACTCGCTTTCATTGAATGACTCGGTCGGCTTTTTTGTTGCACCACCCGTCTCCCGTTATACTCAAATCTTCCATGCAGCCAGCCCAGACCACCCACTTCGAGCGTGCGGCACTGAAGAACTATCTGCTGGACCGCGCCTACGACGAGATGTTCTCCGCCCCCGGCGTGCTGCATCCCCACTACCAGCCGCTGCTCGATCACTTCAGCTCGCTGCCCGCCGACGAGCTGCACCGCCGCAAGCAGGCCGCCGACCTCAGCTTCCTCAATCAGGGAATCACCTTCACCGTATACGGACGCGAAGAAGGCACCGAGCAGATTTTCCCCTACGATCCCATCCCCCGCATCGTCACCGCCTCCGAGTGGGCGACGGTCGAACGTGGACTGACGCAGCGCATCACAGCCCTCAACCTCTTCCTCAAGGACCTCTACAACGAGGGCCGCATCCTCAAGGACGGCGTCGTCCCGCGCGAGCTTGTCTATAGCTGTAAACACTTCCGCCGCCAGATGGTCGGCCTGCAGGTCCCGCGAAACATCTACGTCGCGGTCTGCGGAACAGACCTTATCCGAATGCAGGACGGCCAGTTCGTCGTCCTCGAAGACAATCTCCGCGTCCCCTCCGGCGTCAGTTACATGCTGACCAACCGCCGCGTGATGAAGCGCATCTTCCCACAACTCTTCCGCAGCTATAACGTCCGCCCCATCGAGCAGTACACCCAGCTCCTGCTGGGCACGCTGCGCTCGCTGGCACCCGAGGGACGACCCGACCCCAACATCGTCCTCCTCTCCCCCGGAGTCTTCAACTCCGCCTACTTCGAGCACGCCTACCTCGCCCGTCAGATGGGCATCGAGCTGGTCGAGGGCCGCGACCTAGTCACCCACAACAATGTCATCTATATGCGCACCACCAGTGGACTGCGCCGCGTCGACGTCATCTATCGCCGCGTCGACGACGACTTCATCGACCCCATGGCCTTCCGCAAGGACTCGATCCTCGGTGTTGCCGGCCTGTTCAACGCATACCGCGCCGGCAACGTCACCCTGGCCAACGCCTTCGGCACCGGCATCGCGGACGACAAGGCCATCTACGCCTATGTCCCGGAGATCATCCGGTTCTACCTCGGCGAAGACCCCATCCTGCACAACGTCAAGACCTACCTGCTCACCGATCCGAAGTCGCGCCAGCACGTCCTCCAGAACCTCGACAAGCTGGTAGTCAAGGCCGTCGGCGAGAGCGGAGGCTACGGCATGTTGATCGGTCCGCAGTCCACCGCCGCCCAGCGCGAGGAGTTCGCCCGCCGCATCGAATCCGACCCGCGCAACTATATCGCGCAGCCAACGATCAACTTCTCCCGCGCGCCATGCCTCATCGACGACGTCCTCGAGCCCCGCCACGTCGACCTCCGCCCCTACATCCTCTACGGCGAGAAGGTCACCATCGTCCCCGGCGGCCTCACCCGCGTCGCCCTCAAGCAAGGCTCGCTGGTGGTCAACTCCAGCCAGGGCGGAGGCAGCAAAGACACCTGGGTATTGAGCCAATAACGCACGCGAACCGTAGCCGGAGGATGACAAAATGCTCAGCCGCGTCGCCGACAGTCTCTACTGGATGAGCCGCTACATCGAGCGCGCCGAGCACACCACGCGCCTGCTCGACGTCAACCTCAACCTCATGCTCGACGAATCCGCCACCAGCGCCGACCGCCGATGGCAGCGCATGTTGCACGCCCTCGGCAACCCCAAATCCGTGGTCTGGTCCGGCGACCCCTACGCCCTCACCCACTCGCTCCTCTTCGACACCGGTAACAAGGCCTCCATCCTCTCCTGCATCATCGCCGCGCGAGAGAACTCCCGCCACGTCCGCGAGCAGATCTCCACCGAGCAGTGGCACCGCATCAACAGCCTCTACCTCCAGGTGACGCGACCGGAGTTGCAACTCGCCGCGCTCGCCAGCTCCGAGCAGCCCACCGAGTTCCTGCAGCAGGTGATGGAGGGAGTCCATCAGTTCCAGGGCGTCAGCGACTCCACCATGAGCCACGGCGAGGGCTGGCAGTTCATTCAGGTGGGTCGCTACATCGAGCGCGCGTCGGCCACGGCGCTTCTTCTCGAGGCCTACCACGCCGATCTCTGGAGCCAGCCCGACCGAATCCCCGAGGGCAACGAGTACCTGGAATGGATGGGCCTGCTCCGCTCCGCCACCGCATTCGAGGCCTATTGCAAGGTCTACACCGCCGACCTCACCCCAGACCGAATCCTCGAGTTCCTCCTGCTCGACGCCGAGTTCCCCCACTCCCTGCGCTTCGCCATCGACAACCTGCAACATGCCCTCGAGACCATCGAGGGAGAGAGCGGACGCAGCCGCGCCGAACCCCTGCGCCGTCTCTCCGGCCGCCTCCAGGCCATGCTCAGCTACGCCAGCGTCGATGAGATCCTCACCGGCGACGTCGTCGCCTACCTGCGCGGCATCCAGATCGAGTGCTGCGCCATCCACCAGGCCATCTACAACCTCTACATCGACTACTCCGTCCAGGCCGCGCTGGCCGGGTGAAGCAGAGTAAGAGCTAAGTTCAAATTGACGCGCAACCAAGGAGGAGCATGTACTACTCAATCCGTCATCTGACCAAGTTCCTCTACGCCAACCCGGTGAGCGAGTCCATGATGGAGACGCGCATGCATCCGCGCAGCGACCAGAACCAGCGCTGCCTCACCTTCCATCTCTCGGTCAGCCCGCGCTGCCGCGTCTTCAGCTACAGAGACCACCTGGCCAACCAGGTCCACCACTTCGACATCCCCGGCCAGCACGGCCAGTTGGTCATCGTCGCCGAGTCGCTGGTCGAGGTGCAGCCCGCAGCAGTCGTCCCCGAAGCCCTCGCGCCAGCCGCCTGGGTCGAGCTGGACAGCCTCGTCCAGCAGGGAGACTACTGGGAGATGCTTCTGCCCAGCGAGTTCACCGCTCCCACGCCCGCACTCGAAGCCTTCGCCGAACTTCTCGATGTGCGCCGCCGCGACGACCCGCTCAGCCTCCTACACCAGCTCAATCTACAGATGTACAACCACTTCGAGTACGTCCCCAAGTCCACCAAGGCAGACTCGCCCATCGACCTCGCGCTGCTCACCCACGCCGGCGTCTGCCAGGACTTCGCCCACATCATGATCGCGCTGGTCCGCAGCAAGCTGCGCATTCCATGCCGCTACGTCAGCGGATACCTCTTTCACAGCCAGGGCGACAACGACCGCTCGGCCACCGCGGCCACCCACGCCTGGGTCGAGGCGCTGCTGCCCGAGATGGGCTGGGTCGGCTTCGATCCCACCAACCACCTCGTCGCGGGCGACCGCCACATCCGCACCGCCATCGGCCGCGACTACGCCGACGTGCCGCCCACCCACGGCATCTTCCGCGGCCATACCGGCAGCGAGCTCACCGTCGCCGTCCGCGTCACGCCGAGCGAAGGCACGCCGCCGCTCGACCAGGAGCTCCCCGTCCCCAAAGAGTGGTCCACCCTCGTCGAGCGCGCCCAGGCCCTCCCCGACCTGCCACCACCCCCCACCCGCCAGCAACAGATGGCCCAACAGCAGCAGTAGTAGATAAATCACAGCAGGTTTAGATGTGGAAGCTCCGCAGCCCGCTGCGCGCCGCCTGCCCCACTCATCGCAGTCTTTGGAAATGACAGGCGTTCGATCCTTGCCCCGGCCAACCCGCTCCACTAAGCTATTCTCATGTACGAAGACTTCACCGTCACCGATCGCTGGACCGCCGAGCCGCTGCACTGCGTCTGGAAGGGCACCATCGTCGCCATCGCCACGCGCCACGCCGACTCGACCGACATCCGTTTCGCCGTCAACGGCCGCTCCGTCTGGATCGCCCTGCCCAACCTTGCCTGGGTCGAGCAGAAGCGCCGCACCGGAAACGTCATCACCGACGCGCTCGCAGCCCAGATCGCAGGCCGCTATCTCAAGACCGCCATCGAGTCCGGATTCGACAACGACCGCGACATCTACACCCTCACCGTCGATGAGGTCTTGGACCTCGCCAACGTAGTCGTCCGCGAGGCTGGAGGAACCACCAAACTCCCCAGCCTCCCCATCATCCACCAGAACCAGCAGCCGGAAATAGAACTCCAGATTCAACTCCCCGGAGAACCCGCCGCATAAGTCAAGGCTGCTGAACTGGCTCACAGAGGCTCTGCAAAATGCTCTCCCGTCGCCGATTTCTCGTCACTCTCCCCGCGCTCGCCATCGCACCGCGCCTCGCAGCAGCCCAGTCCTTCCTCTCGCCCTTCCGCCAGAAACCCATTCCCCCGCAGCCCGTCTTCGTCTACTTCGGCACCGACACCGCGAAGGGCATCGCTCGCGGAATCTATCTCTCCCGCTTCGATCCTGCCTCCGGCCTTCTCACGCTCCCAATTCTGGTCGCTGAAACCCTGCGTCCATCCTTCCTCGCCATCTCACCCAACACCGTAGGTCCTCGCCACCTCTACGCCGTCAACGCCGTCAACGACGCCTCAGCCTCCATCACCAGCTTCCTCGTCGACTCCGCAACTGGCGCGCTCAGGCCTATCAACCAGGTCTCCTCCGCCGGCACGGGTCCCTGCTACATCTCGCTCGACGCCACCGGCGAAGCTGCCTTCGTCGCCAACTACTACGGCTCCTCCATCGCCTCCTACCGAGTCCTTCCCAGCGGAGCACTCACCGAGCCGGTAGTCCGCATCGACTATAAGAACCCGAAGTTCGGCCATCGCGGCCCCAATGGCGCCAGCGGCCCGAATATTGCCCGCCAGGACGCTCCCCATCCCCACTCCGTCCATCTCTCGCCAGACAACCGCTTCCTGCTGGTCAACGATCTCGGCTCCGATCACATCTCCGTCTTCCTCATCGATCCGGCCACCGCCCGCCTCGGCCCGCCCGCGCTCTTCTCCAACAACCGCCCCGGCTCCGGCCCGCGCCACATCGTCTTTCACCCCAACGGCCGCTGGCTCTACTCCATCAACGAGCTCGACTCCACCATCGACCGTTTCCTCTGGACCACCACCAGCTCCCAAACCGACCCCAAGGGCCTGCTCGTCAACACCGGCGCGCCCGTCAAGACCATCGCCCCCAGCTTCCCCGTCGCCAAAAACACCGCCGCCGAAGTCGCCATCTCGCTCGATGGCAACTTCCTCTACGCCAGCAACCGCGGAGAAGACTCGCTCGTCGTCTTCCGCATCGCCCCCGACGACGGCGCGCTCACTCTCGTCCAGCGCATCTCATGCGGCGGCAAAACCCCGCGCCACTTCACCCTCGACCCCTCCGAGCGCTGGCTCCTCTGCGAGAATCAGGACTCCGCCTCCATCACCATCTTCCGCCGCGACTCCGCCTCCGGCCGCATCGGTGGCCCCACCCAGTCCATCCCCCTCGACTCCCCCATGTTCGCCCTCTTCGCATGACGCTCATACCCACGCGCGTGCCGCTGGTTCGACCGCACGCTCACTGTCGAAGTCACATTGATTGGGTCGCAACCGGCGCTGATGCAGGCGTGGCAGCAGGTGAAGCGGAATGTCCCAGCGTCACATGCACCACGTCGCCCTGCACCACGCGTCGTCCGGCCTGTGGGCTCTGCGCCGTCACGATGCCGGAGGAATGGCCAGTCGTGGCGGCTGGCGCGGCAGCAGGCACTCGATTCTGTGTCTGTCTTGTGCTGGCTGCCGCAGTGGGCAAAGCATTCTCCGAGTCAGCAACCAGGTGCAGCCCTGCGCTGGCCGCGCGCACGTTGGCGGCGGAGAAGCTGAGCCCCACCAGCGACGGCATCGCATACGCATTCGGCTGCGCGCTGGCGGAATCGCTCACCAGCAGGCTGACCCGCGGTCCATCCACTCCGCTGGCGTTGGCCGGCGGCGTCTGCGTCAGCACAACGTCCGGATCGCCTGCAATGGCAAAGTGCGCCACCGCGCCCAACTCCAGCGATAGCCGCCGAATGCCAATGGTCGCGGCGCGCTCTGTCTGGCCCGTCAGGTTCGGAATCTCCACGCGCTGCCCCCCCAGCGACTCGGTGATGCGCACCGGCCACTCGCGGCGCACGCGCGAGCCCGCCGCAGGGTCCTGCGACAAAATGCGTCCGGCGGGAACGTCGGCGGAGTAGAACCTGTTCTCCAGATTGAGTGTGAGCCCCGAGCGGCTGGCCAGGCTGTTGGCATCGGCCACGGTCAGGCCGCTCAGGTTCGGAACCACTGCCTCGCGCCCGTGGATGGCCAGCCGCATCGCAATGAACGCCGAGATCAGCGCGACGGCAACCAATGCCAACGCGCCCAGTACGAGCGTGAAAAAGCGTTTCATCGCAGGATCGAACTCCACATGCGGCGCTTCGATTATCTCACCATGGCCGTCAAGCCATCCGGCGTGAGTCGCCGAGCTGCAATTCCGCGCTTACTCCAGCGTATTGCCGCCGTTGACCGATATCTTCTGCCCGGTAATAAAACCAGCCTCGTCGCTGGCCAGAAACACAACCGCGCGCCCCACGTCGGCGGGCACTCCCATGTGTCCCACCGGCACGGCCTGCGCATACGCCAGCTTGTCGGCTTCCGGATCGTTGGCATGCCGCTCGGTCGGAATCCAGCCCGGGGCCACCAGGTTCACCGTCACGCCCGTCGGCCCCAGCTCGCGCGCCCACGAGCGCATCTGCCCAAGCTGCGCTCCCTTCGCCGCAACGTAGTTTGCAAAGCGTGGATTGCCCACCTCCACCACCTCGCTGCCGATCTGGATGATCCGTCCGAAGCCGCGCTCCCGCATTCCCGGCAGCACGGCGCGCAGAATCAGCAGCGGCGACTTGACGAAGTACTCAAGCTGGTCCACATACGACTGCCAGGTCTGCTCTTCGATCGAGAGCATGGGCTGCGGCCCTGTGGCATTCATCACGGCAACGTCGATCGGCCCCAGGTTCGCCTCCACCTCGCGCACCATCCGCGCCACCGCGGCCTCGTCGCGCACGTCGGCGTGGAACGGCTGCGCCACCAGCTTGCGCGCACCGAGTTCGGCACACAGCCGCTGGGCCCGCTCGGCGCTGGCATAGTAGTTCACCGCGACGCGATACCCCGCCTCGGCAAGAGCAACAACCATGGCAGCGCCTAGCCCGCGCGCCCCTCCGGTAACCAGCGCAGTTCGATTCATGCCTCAAAGAATATCGTCTTTTCGCTAGTTCCATCAACGCGCTCCGGCGTTGCTTCCCAGCCGTCCTATCGCTGCATTATGCTATCGAGCTATGAACCGTCTCCTCATCGCCGCCGCCCTCTCTCTCCTCGCCATTCCTCTTGCCGCACAGTCTCAGGTCGCCGCGACAAAGACCGCCCCGCCAACCGGCTTCACCAATTCCATTGTTCTGTGGCCCACGGGCGCTCCGTTGGCGCAGGGAACAACCGAGGGCGACATCCCCAAGCTCTTCACCTATCCCGCCACGGGTGCCGGTCCGCACAGTGCCGTCATCGTGATGCCCGGCGGAGGCTATACCCATGAGGTCATGGAGCAGGAGGGCGCGGCCGGGCGCGCTGGCTCGTTGCGCACGGCATCTCCGCCTTTGTGCTGGAGTACCGGCTCGCACCCGCCTACGCATACCCCGCGCCCATGCTGGACGCCTCGCGCGCCATCCGCTACGTCCGCTCGCACGCCGCGGATCTCAGTGTGAACCCCAGCCAGATCGGCGTCTGGGGATTCTCCGCCGGCGGTCATCTCTCCGCATACATGGCTACCACGCACAAGCCTGGCGATCCAACCGCCGCCGATCCCATCGACCGCGTCTCCGACCGCCCCGACTTCGCCATCATCTCCTACGGTGTACTAGCGTTGGATCTCTACACCCGCTCAGGCACGGTTCCCTTGCAAACCCTCATCGGCCCGCACCCCACGCAAGCCGCCATCGATGCCGTCGACCCGTTCAAGCACGTCTCCACCGACACCAGTCCCTGCCTCATCTACTCCACCACTGGAGACAGGACGGTTGACCCGCGCAATGCCACCGAGTTTTACGAGGCCCTAAAGTCCGCCGGCGTCCCCGTAGAACTGCACATCTTCGAGCTTGGGGCCCACGGCACGCACATGGGAGTAGACCAGCCCCCTGCGATGCGCGAACTCACCCTCTTCCCCACGCTGCTCACCAACTGGCTGCAACTTCACGGCTGGATGGCTCCACAGCCATAGGGTTCCAGCATCGTGGCAATCCGGAACCGCAGTAAACCACCCGCGAATCTGTGGAAACTCTCTGTTCTATTTCACTCCCGCAGGCTTATTTTTCGCCTGTTTTCACCGCCAACCACGCGGTTTCCCTCCACTCCGCTTATCGATGCAATGGCTTATGACCCCATCTCCAGTGCCCGGAACTTATCCACAGAATTCTTTAGTTTTGCACTTGCATGCACAGGCACCCCACTCCTAATGTCTCTTCAACTGATGACCGAGCAGCGAGTCGGTGGTTGGGTTCAAAGGCAGGGCCGGACGGTCGTTCCCAGACGAAAGTCGAAGGTTTGATCGTTCGGTAGCCAGAGGGTTGGTCGAAGACGTAAGTCCAAGATCGGCAGGAAGGCGATGCCGGAGGGTTCAGCAACCGATGAGAGTCGGAGGTTGGGTTCGCGGGCAGAGCTGGAAGGTTGGCAGTCGGCGCAAGCCGGAAGCCATCTGGAAGGCGAAGCTGGAAGGTTGGCACTCGACGAAAGTCGGAGGCTGGCCGGAAGGCACAGCCGGAGGGTCGGCCAAGGGCGCAAGCCGATGGTTGGCACAACGGCTCAATCGGAGAGTCGGCCACGGCGCAAGTCGATGGTTGGCACAACAGTTCAATCGGAGAATAGACCAGAGGCGCAAGCCGATGGTTGGAGCAACGGTTGGGCTGGATGATCTATTGAAGGCGCAAGCCGAAGAGAGGTCGGAAGATTGGGCTGGAAGATTGATCAAAGGCGCAAGCTGGAGAGAGGTCGGAAGGCGGAGCCGGCGGATGCAGCAACCGATGAGAGTCGGAGGTTAGGTTTGAAGGCAGGGCCGGAAGGTCGGTCGAAGGCGCAAGCTGGAGGTTGACTGGAAGGTCGAGCCGGAAGATGAATCGAAAGCGCAAGCTGGAGGTTCATCGGATGGCATGGCCGGAGGATCGGCAGGCGGCGACGGTCGCAGGTCGGTCGAAAGGCGGAGCCGGAAAGTCAGTCGGCGGCGCAAGCTGCGGGTTGGCCGGAAGGTTGGGCCGGAGGGTCGGTCGCCAGCGAAAGTTGGCGATGAATCGGAAGGGTTGCCGGAAGGTTGGTCGCCAACGCAAGTTGGAGGTCGGTCGGAGGGCAAGCCGGAAGATTGGTCGGTGGCGCAAGCCGCGGACAGACCGGATGGCTGGCCGTTGGATCTGATGCCGATATTCAGTCGGAGGTTGAGTTGGAAGGCGACGCCGGAAGGTTGGCAGACGACGCAAGTTGGCAGTCAATCGGAAAGCGAGGCTGAAGGGTAGATCGGCGGCGCAAGTCGCAGGATGGCTCCTCGGTAGCCGGAAGGCGCAACACCCGATTAGAACTGCGAGTTCTTCATGATGAAACGCCAGAGACCCGACGGGATCTCTGGCGTTTTCGTTTAACCCCAGTCCGCGCCTGACACCCCGTCCGCGCGGCTGTCCCTCGATTCTTCGCGCCTGGCCTCTCTCATTTGCCTATGCACTTTGATTTGCTTGCATTACATCCCCGGAACCGTGAAAATTCCAGATGCCGTTATAACCCGGCAAGACAGATAGGATAAACATGAAAACGAGAATCGATCTTGTGCCAATGCTGGCACTGGCGCTCACGCTGAGTGGCGTTACGTTGACGATGGCAGCACAGGCCGGTGCCCGATCCAATCCTGCTCCGCACAGGCCGCAAGGCCCATGTGACATATACGCCGCCGCCGGCGACCCCTGCGCGGCCGCCCACAGCACCACGCGCGCGCTGTACGCCTCGTACAACGGCCCACTCTACCAGGTCCTGCGCCAGTCGGACCGCAAGACACTGGACATCGGCGTCATTCAGCCCAAGGGGTCGGATGCGGGTGGTTACGCCAACGCGGCCGCTCAGGACGCGTTCTGCGCCAATACGTACTGCTGGATCACCACCATCTACGACCAATCCGGTAAGCACAACGACCTCACCCAGCCGCCCCGCGGCGGATTCAGCGGTCCGGCCATGGGAGGCTACGATAACCTCCCGATCGCCGACATGGCGCCGATTACGGTGATGGGCCACAAGGCTTACGGCACCTTCATCGAGCCGGGCATGGGCCTCCGCGTGGACGACGCCAAGGGCACCGCAGTCGACGACCAGGCGGAGGGACAGTACTGGGTCATTAACGGCCAGCACTTCAACTCCGGCTGCTGCTTCGACTACGGCAACGCCGAGATCGACAGCCGCGACGACGGCAACGGCACCATGGAAACCGCGTACTACGGAGACGCCACCTCCTGGTATCACGGCAACCCGCCCGGCCCGTGGATCATGACCGACCAGGAGAACAACCTGGTTGGTTGTGTGAACCCGGATGGATCCAAACTCTGCGCAAACCTGCCCAATACCCTCTGGCGATTCGTGACCGCGATTGCCAAGGGCGAGCCGCACCACTGGACCTCCATGGGCGGCGACGCACAGCGGGGCGCTCTGTCCGTCATGTTCAACGGACCACGCGTCAACTCCACCTATGACCCGATGCGCAAGCAGGGGGCTATCCTGCTGGGCAACGGCGGCGACAACAGCAACGGCTCGCAGGGCACCTTTTATGAAGGCGCGATGACAGCCGCAGGTACCTTCCCGACCGACGCCACCGACCAACTGGTGCAGGCCAACATCGCGGACGCCAAGTACGATCTGCAGCAGTTGAGTCTGGCGCCGGATTCGACAACTGAAACTCCGGTGGCACTCCTGACATCGCCGGGACTCCAGACGTTCTCACCGGGGTCCTCGCAGGTCACTTGGGTGACGTTCAGGAATACGACGGGTGCGCCCGCGGAGGGCCTCACCTTGAGCATATCCGTGCCCAAGCAGTGGACCTCTTTAGTTCCGGGCAGCACTAGAACATCGGTGACGATCCCTTATCCGGTCGTGCCGGGTGCGAGAGTGAGCACGACCTTCAAGGTAACCTCGGGGCCGACGGCCTTCAACGGCGACATGGTCGGCAATGCCGTGTGGACGAGCGGCGGAAAGCAGACCACGGCGACAATGGCTGAAAAGGTGCGCAACGTCAGCCCGATCAAGATCAACGAATTCCGCATCAGCACCAGCACTCCGGTCGACACGAGAGGCGTGGCCTTCGGCGGCGGTTATGGGATGAATGCGACGAACTCGTTCATCGAGCTTTACAACGCCGGTGCCCGCAGCGTCGATATATCAAACTGGACGCTGACCGAGCATCCGACGCAGCAGGCGATTTTTTCGGCGGTGAAGATTCCATCTGGGACGAGACTGGCGGCTGGCGGCTTCTATGTGCTTGGCCTCTCCAACTCCGGGCTGGAGATTCCCGCGCGTGCGGGCAATTCCACCATTTACGTCAGGACCACGAGTGGCATGACGGCTGGCGATTCGATCAGCATCGACACCGGCTCAAGCGCGGAGACACGTAAGATTGTGAGCGTTGGGACGGCTGGCAACAGCTACTATACAACGCTGTGGCAACCCCTCCCCGACGGTCCGATACTTAAGGTCCCCGCCGGCTCAACCAACGTGCCTGTCACGAGCATCTTGCCCTACCTCTATGTCCCACCCCCCGTCGGCGCGACACCTTCGCCATTTGCCAGGACATCAGGCATCGCGGTCGGCGAGAAGATCGCCATCGGCTACGGCGGCTCCTATCCCACCGTCGCAGGAGCCATGGAGCGCTACGAGGTGGCCACGGTCACCGCGGTCGGCAAGCAGGGCACGCAAGCCTTCCTGGGAGCGGACGCGACCGCCGGCGCGACCAACATCAAGGTGACGTCCGTCGCCAACATCTCGGTCGGTGACAAGATCAGGTTGGACATCGACAGTGTCGGCCATGGGATCGAGACCGTCACGGTAACGCGTGTCGGTACGCAGTCCAGCCGCTCGGCTTTGCTGGCGAGTGCGAGCGCCGGCGCGACGAATATTGGAGTTCGCAACGGGAACGGTCTCGCTGTTGGCGACAAAATGACCCTTGGCGCGCCAGGGGAGACGGTTACCATCACCGCCGTTGGCGCCCCCAGCCCGACCGGTACCGCGGTAGACTTTACGCCGGCCCTCGCCCAAGCGCATCCCAACGGAGAAGCAGTGATAGTTCCGGGCACGGGTCTCGACCTGGCCGCCCCGCTGCGGTTCAACCATGCGGCCAACCTCCCCTTCAGCGATCGGGGAACGGGGATCAGCTTCCAGCCCGCGACGGCCTTTACCCACTTGAGCAACGAACCCGTGCAGGCGCTCGGCACCGGCATCACGCTTGACCGCCCCTTGGTCCGCGAGCACGCGATCAATGCTGTTGTGCATGACGCGAACGTCACGATCGCTGGCTATCAAGGGACAGAGCCCAACCAGTGGTTCGGAGGCCCCGCCCTCTCACCGGCCGCCGGCAGCATGGTGCTGCGTGACGCGGCTGGTCTTGTCGTCGACAGCCTCAACTACGGCCTCCTTGTCGATCCATGGGCCGCCGAGGGTTACCAGGCCGCCTCCGGATCAGGGCAGAGCGGCTGCCGCGTGACTGCGCCCGGCCCCGGCAGAAGCGCGGGCCGCTTTCCGGACGGCGCCGACGCGGACAGCAACTGCACCGATTTCCTGACGCAGACCGCATCCACTATGGCTGATACTGCGGCAGGCGCAACCAATATCAAAGTCGCCAACGTGGCAGACTTTGAGGCAGGCCAGACGATCGTGATTGATGAGGGCGCGAATACTGAGACCGCGGTCATTGCGACAGTTGGCACGGCAGGCGCCAGCACGATGCGCGTCGCCACTCTCGTGGGCGCGACCATGATTGATGTCGCCAACAGGGAAAGCTTCAGCGCAGGCCAGACCATCACCATCGACAGTGGCGCGGCCTCCGAGACGGCGGTTGTCGTCGCCGCAGCCGGCAGAAGAGGTCCGGGCTCCATCACAATGGCTGCGCCGCTGAAGTTGGCGCATGCGGCAGGCGCTCAGGTCTCCGGCACCGGCATCACCCTCACCACGGCATTGACTCGGGCGCATGCCAGCGGGGCGCAGATCGCCGGCAGCGCTCCACCCACGCCCGGTGCGCCCAACCAGTACTACCGGAGGCGTCATTGATGGTGCCTGTACAACTGACTGATACAGCCTATTCGAGGGTCGGATAGTCCGGCCTTTGATTGTCGGGCGGAGTTGGATAGGCTTTGCTACCATCGTTCAGCTCAAGGCGGATGTAATCCCAAACAACTCCTGTAGTGACATCTCCGGCGGGAACGGTAAAGGTCATCTCATTCGCGCCCTGCTTCAGCAAAGCGGCATCGAACTTCTGGTCGTACTGGTACCAGACACCCTTATCGGTGTTGTAGCGCAGCGCGTTGGTGGAGACGGGACGGATGGAACCAACCTCCTGTCCGTTGACGCCGATGGACAAGCCACCGCCGTCGGCCCCGGCCAGCGCAATGCGCAACACGGCCGAACCCTGCGGCGCTTTGGGCATGTTGAACTTGACTGTCCATGTGGTGGCCCGGCCACGGCCCCAATCCCGCCATGGATCATCCTTGCTGGGCGGAGTGTTGACCCAGCCGAAGCGCTGGTTGTAGGGGTCCTTGGCAGCAGGGTTCAGCCAGGCGGTGGTGGTGGAGTGGGGAACCTCCTCGAAGAACCAGTCCTTGGCGGGATTGCTCCTGCCGATGGTGTAAGAAACGTCGTTGGGGAAGAGACCGGAATAGCGCAGCGGCCAGCCCCATAGCCAGTAGTTGGCGCCGTCGCCCTTCAAAAACTTGTCGGCAGTGCGGTCGGGATAGCCGATCTCCCAGAGCTGTTTGCCATAGCGAACGGGCTTCCAGTCGAGTTTGCCGAGATCGATCTTCTTGCCGGCTTCCACGGTGATGTCTGTCTTGGCGTACTCGCCTAACACACCATCGGCAAAGGCATGCAGCGTGTATTTGCCGGGGCGCACGTTGGGGATGGTGAATCTGCCGTCCGCCGCGCCGTCAACCCAGAACTGATAGTAGTCGCCATCGTGCGCCCAGGTGACAATGTTTCCGTTGCCGCTACGAGACTGGTACCCGCCTCCGACTCCGGCCCCCTGATAGTTTGGGTGGGACAGTCCGACGGTCAGATGAGGAAGCGTCTTCTTGACCGCCTGCGGATCGTCGAGAACAAGTTGTCCGGCGACGGTGGCGCGGCCGTCTTTGTGCGGGTAATCTACACCATCGACCCAGCTATAGGGCCATGCGGCCTTTACGGATTTCGATTTGGCGACCGCGTCATTCCACAGAGCCATGGCGTTGTCATGCCATTCCGCGGGCACGGCCGGCATTCCGCTGCCAGAGGTAGCCTTCAGCTTGTCGAGCTCGGCCTGCGATGGGTCCTTGGGGTCGTCCAATGAATTGAAGTAGACAAAAATAGGACCGACGACATGCTTCCAGCTCTCGCCATTGGGGATGTTGTTGCCGGAGCCGCCGGCATAGTGACCGGAGGTCCAGTAATCCAGCAGGGTTGCTCCCATGTGGGCGACCAGATCGAGTTTCTCCGGGCCGCCGCCGATGTACTCGTTGGACGGGTTGATGAAATAAACGCCGATGTGGTCCTTGGTGCTGGACCAGCCCCACGCGGTTAGTTTGTCCATGACAGAGCAGTAGCTGTACTTGTGTTCGACGGAGTTCTTATAGACACCGTCCAGAATGATGCTCTGCTCTTTGGCGTGAATGACGACGCCGGAGCGCTGGTCCTGATTGGCGATCATGAGCTGGTTGCGGTCTTTGTCGACGGAGATCCAGTTGAAGGTGGGATTCATCTGCAGGATGAAGCGGCTCTCGCCCTCGCCGGCGGGAGGATAGGAGGCCGGGTGGGTGTATTCGGCGTAGGTGTAGAAGCCGCTGACGCCTCGCTCCAGGGTATAGCGAACTTCAATGTCCATGCCGCCACGACCTGCGCCGGAGGGAACGCCTGAACGGGCAGCGCCGGGACCAAACGGTCCACCTGCGCCAGGAGCTCCGGGGCCTCCCGCACCGGGAGCACCTGCAGCCGGAGCGCCGCCTCCGCGAGGACCGCGAGCGCCGCCGGTTGCGCCTGCACCGGGAGTTGGGCCACCGCCACCGCCGCGAACGCCCGGAGTGCCGGGATTAACGCCCTTCACGGAGACCTCGGCGCGCTGGCCACCGTTGGTTGACGGGTCAATGGTCACCTTTGCAGTGACGGTACCGGCCGGCGTCTGCTCCCAGTACTCGCTGCGAGCATTTGGGATGTCGATGCCGTGATAGTAGACCGTCGTCATATTCCCGTTGCTCTTCAGGATGGTGGCCTTGACGATGCCGTTGTCGAGAGTCCAACTGTCGCCGTTGTCGGTGAGGGTCACAGGGTCGTTGACCGTGACTTTGGCTACCTTTGGCAGCACATGGGCGGCAGGTTGCATGTGGGCGCCAGGCTGCATTTTGGCGGCCTGTTGCGCCAATACGCCGTATGTCAGCGCAACTGCCAGGGCAAGAAACAGGGATACGAAGAGGAGCCTTGTTTTGGTCATGGCAACCTTTCAGAACTTATTAGATGGTTGAACTTGGGCTTTCCGAGGTCAGAGAAGCATAGTAGTCCCGCCATAGTTCCGTCAATGCGGAAGGCTGGAAGTCCGTGATCTAGAATCTCTTTCTGCCCTGATTCGCTTGGGTTGCACCGCTCCAGAAGGTTTGTTGCGAACCTGCTGAAATGTCCGGTTTTGAGTGAAGGGCCAAAGGGGTCATCCCTTGCGATCTTCTTATGTATGCCTACTCAGGAAAGGGAACGAACTTGTCCGCGCAGGAGGCGGGTTTGTCCGCGCGGCTGTCCCTCGATTCTTCACGCCTGGCTGCCAAAATCACATTCGTTGTTAGGCGGGGTGGTACCCCCCCTTTTTTCTGTGCCTCGTAAAGTGCCTGAATTCAACGTACTATGCGATTCAACGCGCAAAGTATCCATTCAAAACAGCTTACAGCTATCCATAAGAAAACAAACCGGTTACAAATTGCCGTTGCACACAAACAAGAGAGGTCCAACTGGTGGCCGCGGCAGGGGCAAGCTACCGCGCCGATTACTGTTGGCCGCAAATGAGAGATTGCTATCGTAGGCAAATAAGAGAGGCCCGGCTGATACGCCGGGCCTCTCTCATTTCTCTACTACCTTAATTATACCGGATGGAGCATATCTACTATGCCAACTATTTTCGGCTAATTTTAGCGGATAACATGCGTGGTTTGTTCGATTTGCTGGATTGACCCCGGATTGAGACCCTTGACAAGATTCGCCGGGTTCGCCAGCGCGAATGCCCACTCATCGCAAACTGCGCGATGGATTGTGCACCCGGCCTTAGCGGGTGACGGACTTGCGGGGACGGCCGCCCAAGGCTCCATTGGCTCGGGCGGCGGTGCGCTTGGCCAGGCTGCGCGCCTTGCCCCCCTCCGCACCCAGCCGCGCCGCCATCCACTTGCGCGAACCGAACGAGCCTTCGAGCAGCGCAGGTATCCAGAGATCGGCGTCGAGTTTTTCGAAGTGCAGGCCCAATCCGGATGGAGTGAGTTCCACGTCGCTGAGTTGCGCGGCGGTCGCCCCTTCCAGACCTTGAGCATCTTCCGGCGAGAAGAAGATGCCGAGACCGTTGGAGAGTTTGATGATTACACTTTTGGATTTGCGGTCGTAGCGGGCCTCGGTTGCAAAGGGGGTGCTGGCGCGGAGCGCATCCATGCGCTCGCCTGCTTCTTTGAATTCCTTACTAGTGATTGCCATAAATCTCCTTCCATGCAGCTCAGAAGGAGATTAGCACATTCCTAAGCGCTTGGGTTGTTTTGTGTGGGAGCGATTTCGCTGACGTCTGCCCACTCATCGCAAACTGCGCTATGAATGGGGCACCCAGCCAGGCCTACAATGATTCAATGGCTCTTGAGAAGACTCAGAATGCTTATATCAATCTCGCCTTCGTCGGCATTTCACGGCGGGCGGAATCGGTAGATCGCGAAACGCTAGTTCAGACTTTCGTGGATGTTGGTCCACTTTTCGCAGTTCTCTCTACCAAAGATCACCAAGTCGTATTTGGGAGGAGAGGCACCGGCAAAACGCATGCACTACTTTATGTAGCAGAGCAAAATAAGTTGAATAATAATGTTTCGATATACATCGATCTTCGTTATATCGGATCTTCCGGCGGTCTTTATGGTGATCCCAGTTTGCCCTTGTCACAGCGTGCCACTCGTTTGTTGCTTGATGTTCTCGGAACGCTACACGAAGAGTTACTGGCTACAGCCGTGGATGGGAACCTCGATCTGTCGAAAGTTGGTCCTGCACTTGATAAACTAGCGACAGCGGCGACCGACATCGAAGTAGTAGGAGAAACTAAACTCGAGACTAAACAAACGTCTGGCACTTCAACAAATGACGCGTCCGATTTCAAAGTTAGTTTCTCAGATACACCATCAGCATCAGCTTCAGTGGGACATACTTCGACTCAAAACGTTCAACACGAAGGAATCGTGGCACAGCAAGGCGTGGCAAGGTGCCGTGTTCACTTCGGTAGTGTTAGCACGGCACTTCGAGACGTAGTCGCCGCTGTAGTACCATCTCGCATTTTGATCGTCCTGGATGAATGGGGTACGATCCCGCTTGATCTTCAGCCCTATCTTGCCGACTTAATCCGGAGAGCTTTCTTCCCTGTGCCAGGGATCACCGTCAAGATTGCGGCCATCGAGCAACGTTCTCTCTTTCGCCTGGGGAGCGGGCCGGATTATCTTGGAATTGAGATTGGTGCGGATGCCTCGGCAGATGTGGACCTTGATGACTACATGGTCTTTGACAACAATAAAGAGAGAGCTATTGAATTCTTTCGTGAACTTCTCTTTAGTCACTATCAATCGGAGACCGCTGAAAACAAACCCGACTTTGCATCCTCCCATGCGCTGATTTCGGCTGCGTTCACACAGATCAATGCATTCGAAGATTTCGTCAGATCAGCGGAGGGAGTCCCGCGTGACGCATTCAATATCCTCTCCGTTGCAGCACAGCGCGGGATGAATGACAGAATCTCAATACCGACAATCCGCATAGCTGCTCGCACATGGTATCAGCGTGACAAAGAAACCGCGATCAAATCCAATGTGAACGCATATAGACTGCTGACTTGGATCATCAACGAAGTCATTGCTCACAGGAAGGCGAGGGCCTTTCTATTGACTGCTAATTCACGTCATCCCCTGATCGACGCTCTTTTCGATTCACGTCTATTGCACATCGTGAAGAAAGGGCTGTCCGGGCAGGAGCTTGCTGGCGCTCGCTACGACGCATATAAACTTGATTACGGCTGCTATGTAGACCTACTTTCGACTAAATCAGCGCCTGTCGGAAGCTTCTTTGACGATGAACCTGAAGAGAAAAGTGCAGATATAGTTGTGCCAACTGATGATTACAGAGCAATACGCAGGGCGGTTTTGAATTTAGACGAATTTGAGGCAGCAAGCTAGATTGTAATAAACAAACAACGGCAGAGCCGAAGCTCTGCCGTTTGGTTATTGTTTTCACGCAAAGCGTCATTCGCCGTGACGCGAAGTCACTCCGCGGCCATTTCTTCCTGTTCGCCTTCCATGCGCATGAGTTCGAGTTCGTGCTCTTCGGCCTCGATGGCGGCGGAGACTTCCTGCTGCACTTGGGCTGCCGCTTCTTCCAGCTCGGGGCTGAGCTGGACGTTGCGGTAGTACTCCATGCCGGTGCCGGCGGGGATGAGGCGGCCGACGATGACGTTCTCCTTGAGTCCACGCAGTGTGTCTACCGAGCCGTTGATCGAGGCCTCGGTCAGCACGCGTGTGGTCTCCTGGAAGCTGGCCGCGGAGATAAACGAATCCGTGGAGAGCGACGCCTTGGTGATGCCGAGCAGCAAGCTACGCCCGATGGCGGGACGACCGCCCGTCATCAGCACGCGCTGGTTCTCCTCGTTGAAACGGAAGCGGTCGGTCTGCTGCTC
>Ga0187851_10000916_pt1 | contig 29092 bp, 26 predicted proteins | sample June2016WEW_6_10_FD_132997 | JGI IMG/M metagenome (GOLD analysis project Ga0187851, IMG submission 132997) | Peatland microbial communities from SPRUCE experiment site at the Marcell Experimental Forest, Minnesota, USA - June2016WEW_6_10 | ecosystem: Environmental > Terrestrial > Soil >...
AAACTGACGCAGGGAAATTCGGCGCTTAGTTTTTATCGCATCGGCGGGCAGCCCGATTTGAACAAGGAATCATAGCGGAGGTGGCCGGCTTACGATTCAACTCGCGAACTGGTTGGGCGACTGGATCGCGCGACTTCCGCGGTGGAGAGAAGTCGCTTCCGGTATCGCAGCGGCTGAAGCCGTCTTTATTCTGGCGCTTTGACGCAGCTCTGAAGCGCGGCTCCGCCCCTTAAGTGAGAAGTTCGGGGTCGCGGCGAACGATGGGGTGTTGCATCTCCTGCAGATCGTTTTTCACCCGGTTGAGGCCGTAGACGCAGCCCTCGAATTCGCGCGAGAGATGGGCGAAAAGCGGCGCGACCTTGGCGTATTCGAAGTGCTCGAATTTGGAGACGATGTAGTAGCTTTCTTTACCGGCCTTCATCCACTCCACAAAATTTTCCAGGCGATGGCGGCGCAGGCGGAAACGATTGATGCTTTCGGGGAACATTCCGGCGAAGAAGAGCGCGTAGTCGCCGATGTGTTTCCGCACCTGGCGTTCGCGATCGAAAGAGGGCGCGGGACCGTAGACGGGATCGGATTCGAGCAGCATCTCGCCCAAGTCAGTGATGGGCCGGTCGGCTTCATTGTGAATCTTGAATAACTGATCGGTCTCACAGAACTCGGCCAGCAATTGCGAAACGTAGGCTACGACTTCGGGATCGCGGATGCCGATCTCTTCGGCATAGTGACGTCCCACTAATTCCTGGAACAACTGCCGCAAGGGATGTGATTCCGGAATCATGCTTCTTTGGGCCCCCTGAAAGCCGCTCTGCAGCGCGGCTTCCCAAGATGGTTAAGTAAATACTTATCCCCGTTTGAACCCGAAAGCAAGTGACTTTTGTTTCTGGCGCGCATCATTTTACCTGATGGTTAGAAGTGCGCAAGAGCTTGCAAGGTTGTGGCCGATTTTTGTTGGCAGGGGGCAGCTTTGGCTGCTAAATCAGGGTATTTGGCAGCGAATCGAATGAAAGGTGGAAGGAGAATCGTGAAAATGATGAGAGTAAACATCTCCAGTGGCGCACCCTGGGAACCTATCGTAGGGTACTCCCGTGCGGTCAAGGTAGGGCCGCACGTGCACGTTTCGGGCACTACTGCGACCGGGCCTGAGGGCAAGATTGTGGGAGTCGGAGACGCTTATGCGCAGGCGGTTCAGACTTTGAAAAATATCGAGAGCGCTTTGGGCAAAGCGGGTGCGCGCACGAAAGATGTGGTGCGCACGCGAGTGTACGTTACGAATATTGCCGAGTGGGAGAAGATCGGCAAGGCGCATGGAGAATTTTTTGGGGAGATTCGTCCTGCAACTTCGATGGTGCAGGTGAGCGCGTTGATCTCGCCGGAAATGTTGGTGGAGATTGAGGCCGACGCTTATCTGGGCGAATAGGATTGGAGTGTGTGCCCAGCGAAGCGGCCGCGATTTTCCACCGGCGGAAAACAAAGTTGGAGCGGCGTCGCAATTTTCTTGACATCGGCTTCGCCGTGAGCATAATGCATCCATCTGGAATTGCCCTTCGTACTTCGAGCGATGCCGGCGGTGCGGTTGCCGGAGGAGGTTTTTATGAGCCTGCTGGAACTTTGTGACCGGGAAATTGCGGCGGTGCCGCTGGATGCCAGCGTGGCCGACGCCATCAACAAAATGCTCGATCACCATGTGGGAGCGGTGGCGGTGGTCGACTCCGAGTTCCGTGTGGCGGGAATTTTTACGGAGCGCGACGTTCTCCGCAAAATGGCGTTGAGCCACACCGACCCGAATACCACCTCGGTGCGTGAACTCATGACTACGCCAGTGGAAATGGCCACGCGGCGCACGGGCGCGGGCGAGGCGCTGACCACGATGCTTGAGCGCCACTTCCGCCATCTGCCAGTGGCCGACGACAATGGCAAACTGCTGGGAATTCTCTCCATTCGCAATCTGCTGGAGTGGCGCGTCGGCGATCTTAGCCGCGAGTTGGAGTCGCTGGAGCAGTACGTATCGAATGATGGGCCTGGGGGTTAGGGATCTTCTGGGTGGGTTTTAAGATCAAAAGCTTTTAACCGCGAAGGTCGGGAAGCCGAAGTGAAATTTAGGACGCCGCCGCTTGCTGCTGTGGATTTCCGCCGCGAATAAAAGTGCTGCTTCTCCCTGACGGTCCCGTCGCGACTCTCACTGGAATTGGGTATGCCCCTGTGCCCCTACCCCTCCCTTGATTGGAATCATCGGGTTAGCCGTGGTTCCTTGTAAAATTCGGTTTTCAAAGAACTTAGATCGCGAAATACGCTGGGCAAAGGGGTTACGGGACGCCCCGGGCTCTCGCCCGGGGACGAGTTGTACTGCCTTCGCCGGGGCAATCATCAAGAAAACCCGTTTGAGGACAAGGTCGGAACTCACCGCGATGGTATCGGAAGCGGCGGGAGGATTCGCGCCGTAGAATCAATATCCCAATGACGTGACCTAATGGACCTTGATGAGGAACAGCCACATCGCGAGCCCAGAGAGACCTCTGATACCGGAGCCCGCGGCGCCGAGTGGCGCAAGTGTTTTGGGCGACGTGGCAAAATCGAGGGCGCCCGGGTACCGCGAACCTAAGAGCGTAGTCCAACGGCAGGATCTCTCTACCGACAAGGGGTAACGAATGTTATCTGGAGCAAAGAGCAGCGATAAGAAAAGGACAGCACCAAAGGGTTGCGGCTGAGATCGATTGCCTTGCGAGAATCGGCCGCCAGGCCGGAACTGTGAATAGCAAAATGCAAAACTTCGAGCAACTTCCATGACTCCATCGATCTGATCGTTCCTTCCAAATGACAGTGGGTCTCTGTAAGGGGCCGCTCCTCCACGGACTCGCGCTGGCTTGTAAAGGAAAGCCCCACTTCTCGCCTAGGACGCGCGAAATGGGGCACCCAATTTCAGTTGTGCGGTATTTCAATCCTGCGATGCCCCGTCACTTCTTGGGGGCGATGGCGTCTTTGGCGGCTTTGGCCACGCGGAATTTGACTACCGTTTTGGCCTTGATCTGGATGGGTTCGCCGGTTTGCGGGTTGCGGCCGACGCGGGCTTTGCGGTGGGCTTTGACCAGGCGGCCCAGGCCGGGGACTACGAAGACGCCGTTCTTTTTTGTTTCTTTCACGGCTACGTCGGCTAGTTGCTCGAGAAATCCCGCGACGGTTTTGTTGGGAAGTTCGGTTTTTTCCGCCAGATGACGGACGAGTTGAGTCTTGGTTAAACCTGCTGCCATGTTTCCTCCTCGGAAAACTTTTGAATTTTAATTCCAGTCGGGCATGATCTTACATTACCGTCCTGTGGAAAACAGCCTTATTCTACGCGGGTTTTGTAAAGAGCGCACGCGAATGGGGGCATTTTTACCGGAGAAATTGTGGATAGCGGTTCCAGAATGGCCCAAATACGGGTACCAGAGGAGTTAATGCTGCCCTTAGCAATTAGCGCTTGGCAGTTCGCATTTGGCCGTCAGCTTGCCTTTGTCAGCCCTCAGCAAACTCAGGTTGGCAACTTCTACGGCGTCGCTTGCTGGCCGTTGCTAAGTGTCCAGTGCTAAATGGTGGCGGCTGTCTAGTGCAATAATAGTTGCGAGGAGTTTCGACGTGGCCTGCGCTATTTGCGAGGTTCGTAGGGAGAAGCGGTTTTGCCCGGCGGTGCATGGCCGGATTTGTGCGCAGTGTTGCGGGGAGCAGCGCGAGGTTACGCTCGATTGCCCCAGCGACTGTCCTTATCTGCGGCAGGCGCGAATGCACGAGAAGCCGCGGTCGGCGGAGGAGTTTGACCGCGCCTCTTTATTTTTGCAGGTGGAGGTTTCGGATCAATTTACTTACGAGCGCGAGCACTTGCTGATGGGGCTTACCTATGCTTTGGCGAAGGCGGCGCATGCCGATGCCCGGCTGAACGATCGCGATCTGATCGCAACGCTGACGGCCATGGGCACGAGTTATGAGCGGCTGGTGAATTCCGGGCTGCACTATGAGCAGCCGCTTGCCAGCGCGACGCAGCATGCGGCGGCGGCGCAGGTGGAAGAGATGGTGAAGCAATATCGCGAGGCGGAGACGAAGCAGTTGGGTTATTCGAAGCTGCGCGATGCCGAGGTGTTAAAGGCTCTGGTGTTTTTGTTGCGGCTGGCGCAGGGACAGACTTCGGGGCGGCCGAAGTCGCGGGCGTTTATCGATTTTTTGGCGGCGCAATTTCCGGAGAAGCAGACGGCGGTGGTGGCGCTGCCGGAGGCTGGTAGCCGGATCATTGTACCGTGAACGGTCGTCGGTCGTCGGTCTTTTGGTCGTTGGTCAATGGCCTTCTCGGGGAGTGATCCGCTTTACTTCTTGCCCTGGCGGCAGTTCGTCACGCAGTTCTTGAATCGTCTTCTTTAGCAGCGGATGTTGAAGATCGGGCGCGATCTCGGCTAGGGGTTCCAGCACGAAGCGCCGTTCCTGCATGGCCGGGTGTGGAATGGTGAGTTGCGGGGAGTCGATGATGTGGTCGCCGAAAAGTAAGATATCGATGTCGATGCCGCGGGGGCCTTTGTGCTGCAGGTGCCGGCGGCCCATGTCTTGCTCGATCTGGAGGATGGCCGAGATCGCTCGCGCTGGAGTGTTTCTGGTCTCAAGCTCGACGGCGAGATTGAGAAACCACGGCTGATCGGCAAATTCTACCGGCTCGGTTTCATAGAGCGACGAGACTTGGAGCACTCGGCCTATGTGGTTGAGCCGCGCGATGGCTTCTCGCAATTGCGCCTCGCGGTCGCCGAGGTTGGATCCCAGCGAGAGATAAACAGGGGGGGGCATGGTTCCGTGAATTCTATCGGAGTTTGGGGCGGTGGTTGTGTCGGGGCTGCATGGTAATGCACCTGCACAAAATCCGTAGTGTCCTAAAACATCATCAACCCCGAAGGACATAAAGGTACACGAAGCGCGATCGTACCGCTTTCTTTCGTGCTCGGGCGCTGGCTATTTTCGGTCGTCTTCTCGGGGCGGTGGGGGATGCCGCGAATTAGTAATGCACGACCCTATACCTTGGTTACTTTCGATGGTGCCCGTCAGGTTCTAGAGTGGAGACATGAATTTGGAGTCTCTCCTCTTGAGTCGCGATGTGGAAGTGATGCGCATCCTGCGCCCTGTCCTGGAAAAACTGGCGATCGACGTGGAGATATGCCAGGAGGCGGAGCAGGCCAACGAGATCCTGCTCTCGGAGAAGTTCGATGCGGTGATTGTGGACTGCGACGATCTGCCGGGCGGGTTGGGGGTGCTCGAAGGGCTGCGGGCGACGCCCAGCAATAAGAGTTCGGTGGCGTTCGCCATTTTGAATGGCAAGAAGACGACCACGCAGGACGTGTTCAAGATGGGGATCAATTTCGTGCTGCAAAAACCCATCAGCAGCCTGAACGCTTCGCGCTGCCTGCATGCGGCGCTGAATTTTATGATGCATGAGCGGCGGCGCTACTTCCGGCAGCCGGTCAGCATGCCGGTGAAGCTGCTGGCTGCGGAAAAAGAAGTGGAAGCGATGGGCACCGATATCAGCGAAGGGGGCATGGCGTTGTGCGTGCGGCGCGCGCTGCCGAAAAACGCGACCCCGCGCGCGCAATTCACGCTGCCGGAGAGCAGCGTGACTTTGGATCTGGAGGCGCAGGTGGCCTGGGCCGATCTGAAGGGGCGGGTGGGATTGCGCTTTACGAATCTGCCGCAGAGCTCGAAGGACTCGCTCGAGAGCTGGCTCAATCAGCAGATGGAGAAAGAGCTTCCGGTGGCCCTGGCGGGGCGGGGGACGGAGAGCGTGCAATAGTTTTCGGGGGCTTGCAGATCCAGGACTTTTTGTGATTTTGTGATTTTGTGATTTTGTGATTTTGTGATTTTGTGATTTTGTGATTTAAAGACCGGCAGCCGCTGCTTTTGGGGTATTCCTCTGGGGACTTGCGGCTGCCGTTCCGCGTGGCAATCTGGAGGATACTGCGGAATGTTTTCCGCAGAGCTACTACTCCCGGAGAAATTTGCCATGCTTCCTAATGCTTACCGCATCCATCGCGTGCAGAAAACTTTGCGCTGGTTTGAGGATGATGTCGCTTTGCTGAACATGCGGGTGAAGGATCTGTCGGCGGAGCGGCAGCAATCGGCGCGGCAGTTTGCCGCCGCTTTGATTACGCGGACTCGGGCGGAGCTGGAGCGGTTGCTGGCGGAAGAGCCTGCTCGGGCTGAGGTTGGGGATTCGCCTTGCGAGCCTGCGGACTGAGGGGGTTGGTTTTCTTGTGCGGTGGAAGGGACTGGTTCCTCCGGCTTCGGACCTCAACGAGAAAATCTTGAGTTTTCAGGTTCGCTTGCTCCGGTCGGAATGACAAGGTAAGCCAGGAAGGGCAGACGAGTGAGGGCCGGGCGACTCGCTGCGCTTGGCTAGACGGCCGACGCGGTCGTCCCGCATGGGCTCTGGTTGGCCGCGGCCGATATCCCGCACAGGCCCGGGCTGGCTGTTCTTCTATTGATTCAGACAGAGGTTCCTGCGGTTGCGGGCGCGGTGTATTGCGTTTCAACGACGCTCTCTTCTTCGTCCAGCGTGACTTCTTCCCAGATGGTTTTGTCGCGGAGGATGCGGGAGACCAGGGCGGTGTGCATGGCGTGGCCGGCGCGGTCCGCTACGATCTTGCCCAGGATTGGCCTGCCTAGAAGCGCCAAGTCTCCTACCAGATCTAAAACTTTGTGGCGGACGAATTCGTCGGGGAAGCGTAGGGGGCCGTTTTCGATTCCGTCGTGAGTCAGGACGATGCAGTTTTCGCGAGAAGCGCCGCGGATCAGTCCCATGTTGCGCATGGCTTTTTCGTCCTGGCGGGAGCCGAAGGTTCGGGCGGCGGCGATGTGGCGCAGGTAATTGCCGTTGGAAAGTTCGAGCTGAAAAGTTTCTTTGCCGATCAGCGGGTGCGGAAAATTGATGGAGTAGGAAACCGAATAATTATGGGCAGGGTACACCGAGATAAATTTATTGCCTTCGCGCATCTCGACTTCGCGAAGAATCTTTAAATATTTGCGAGGGCGGCGCTGCTTGCGGATGCCGGCTTTCTGAATCAGCTCGACAAAGGGGAGAGCGCTGCCGTCCAGAATGGGGAGTTCGAGGTTGTCGAGTTCGACGATGGCGTTGTCGATGCCCATGCCGGTGAAGGCGGAGAGCAGGTGCTCGGTGGTGGAGATGAGAATGCCCTTCTTCATCAAGCTGGTGGCGTAGCTGACGCGGGCTACGTTGCGGCTGCTGGCTTCGAGTTCGAAGTTGTCGAGATCGGTGCGCCGGAAGACCACGCCGGTGCCGGGCGGGGCGGGGAGTAGGCGGAGAGAGACGGGGGCTCCGCTGTGCAGGCCTACGCCGCTGCATTCGGCGGCGGAACGGATTGTCTGCTCTTGAACCAGTCGTTGGGCCTAGGTTGGTGCGGCTGAATAGATTACAGCCGCAGGGGAAAGCGTGGCTGTGGTAAAAAAGCCACAGTTGGTGGCGGTTCTGGGTGGGCCTTAGGCTTGATTATGGGTGGGTTGAGCGGACCGAACGTCCGCTCGGCAGCCAGGCCGGAGGCCGGCGCTACTGTTTTCGGCTGCTACTTCGTTACTTTTTTGAGTGTTTGCTTTCTTCTTTGATGGGGTTGTAGTGGGAGGTGGCGTCGAACATGGCTTCGTTGAGGGGTTGATTGTAGGTGGCGGAGTTCAGGAAGCGCTCGTTTTGCATGTCTCCGTTGTAGTAGCGGGTAAAGCCGTAGGGGGTCATGATTCCCTGGACGGGGCGGTAGTTGTCGTAGGTCTCTTCTTCGAGGTTGAGTTCTTTATCGACCGGGTCGCGCCATTTGTAGCTTTTCTTGACGGGCAGGTGGGTCTCGAGATCAAAGAAGAGGTTTACGGCTTCGTCTTTGGAGTCGATCAGGGTAACTTGCTTGGCCTCGATATTGCCGGCTAAGGCTTGGCCGACGTAGAGGAGCGCTACGGTGGGGTCCTTTCGCCAGACTCGCAGCATGGTTTCGAGGGAGAATTTGCGGCGGCGGAGATAGTCATCGAGATCTTTTTTCTCAATCTCGTGCGGGCCTTTGTAGGTGACTTCGTAGGCTTTGTCTCCGTTGAATACGGTGGCGACATCGCGCTCTTTGGTGACTTCGATGCGCTCTTTGTCGGGATATTCGACGAAGCGCCAGAAGAGGACGCCGTTGCTGGTAGGGCGTCCGTGATAAAAGCTGTAGGTGCGGCCGGAGGTTTGCAGGTTTTGGACGTTAAGGTAGGCATCTCCGCCGAGGGCTTGGATGGCTTGATCGATAAGAGCACGGGCCTGGCGGGCGTTTTCTTGCTCCAGGGGGACGGCTTGGCCTGCGGGCGACGGGGCTTGCGCGGCCGGAGTGGCGTGGATCGCCAGTATTAAGGCCGGGATCAAAATGAGGGAAAGATGCTTCATTCCGCGCAGGTCAGTGTGATGCCCGAAGTTTCATTGTAGCTGCTCGCGGGGGGAGCGATGCTCGTCATCTTTATCAGAGCGGAGAGATTGCGCCCGGCGGGGAACGCTGGCCTCAGGCACCCAAGCACGGATCTATCGTTCTATCTTGAACGCTTAAGGGCACGACTCAAGTCGCGGCCGTCCCTAGCCTGCTCTGAGTAAAGTGAATCCGCTGACTGTCGGGGGCGCTCGCATGGCTCGCTGGACGGACGAATGCTTCCGTCCCCACATGGACTGGCCTTTGGCCGTCCCACATGGGCTTGCTTTTGGCCGTCCGTCCGTGGGCTGACCTCATCCCACCAGGACGGCGCCGCCGTTTACGTTGAAGATTTCGCCGGAGATGAAGCCGGCGTGTTCGGTGCATAAGAATAAAATTGGGGCGGCGATTTCTTCGGGCTTGCCTACGCGGCCTAGCGGGATGGTGCGCAGAACCCGCTCGCCCGTGGTCGGGTCGTCTAAGGCTGGGCGCGACATGTCGGTATCGACCCAGCCTGGGGCTACGCAGTTTACGTAGATTCCGGCGGGGGCTAGCTCGCTGGAGAAGCCTTTGGTCATGCTGATGAGCGCGCCTTTGGTGGCGGAGTAATCGCAGTGGTAGGCTTCGCCGCGCTGGCCGCTGGTGGAGCTGATGAGAACAATGTGTCCGGCAGGGGCGCCGGACGAGGTGCGCGGCTGCGATTTCATTTGCGCTACGGTGTGTTTGACCAGGCCGAAGACGGCGTCGAGGTTGATGGAGAGCGTGTTGCGCCATTGTTCGTCGGTCATTTTGTCGATGGCGACGTCTTCGGCGGGCCAGACTCCGTGGTTGGCTACGAGGATGTCGATGCGGCCGAAGCGCTTTACGGTTTCGGCGACCAAAGCTCGGGCGGATTCTGGGTTCGTGAGATTGCTGGCTACGGCGTAGCAGTTGGCTACACCGCATTCTTTGGCCAGGGTTTCGGCTGGCTCGCGGGCTTTCTGATAGTTGAAGACCACTTTTGCGCCTGCGGCGGCGAACATGCGGACTGTGGCGGCTCCGATGCCGCGGGAGCCGCCGGTGATGAGGGCTACTTTCTCGGAGAGTGAGAGAGAGATTGGCATGGACTGTAGTTTCGTGCTTCCAAGGCGGAGTTGCAAGCCGCGCCCACGTTTTCGATCCGGGTTTGGACGCAATGTCGAGCGGTTTTCCTCTTGGGGCTGGTGCAGCCGTAGCCTAAACCGAGACGGCATGCCCCACCCGTGGCAGTTGCACGGGTGGGCCCCTGCGAAACCGCCATACTGTGGGGCGATTCTAGTCGCCCATGCTTGAGGATGAGGCCCGCTCTGATTTCAATTCGCGCAGGAGTAGGCGCACTAACATGCCGTCGAAGCCGGTGCCGCTCATCTTCGCTAGTTCGTCGAGAGCTTGCTCGGGGGTGCGGGTGGCGCCGATGGAGTGTTCGGTTAGCATGTTGGCGTAGGCGTCGGCCAGGGCTACGATGCGCGCCCAGAGCGGGATTTGCTCACCTTTGGCGCCGTCGGGGTAGCCGGAGCCGTCGAAGCGCTGGTGGTGGTGCTCGATGGCCTGGCGCATCTTGGTGCTGTGCGGGAGGGTGCCGATGATTTCGGCTCCTACCCTGGCGTGCATTCTTACCAAGAAGAATTCGTCGTCGGTTAGGGGGCCGGGCTTGTTGAGGACGCGCTCGGGGACGAAGATTTTGCCGACGTCGTGGACGCGGGCGGCGTAGACGAGATCGGCGGCTTCTTCCGGCGGGAGTTGCAGGGCGCGGGCGATGATTTCGGTGTAGCGGGCTACCAAGTCGCCGTGGCCGGCGGTGCGCAGTTCGCGGGATTCGGCGGCGCGGCTTAAGACTTCGATCGATTCTTTCAAGAGCGGCACGTTGCAATCTTCGACGCCGCCGCAGAATCTCAGCAGCATGGAAGTGAGTTCTTCGAGGTGCTCGGGGCCGTTGTGTTCGCGCTGAAGGAAACCTTCGATGTAGGTGGAGATCTGCTGGCGCTGCGCGGCGAACTGTTCGCCTCCGGCGGCGAATTCTTCGGTGGTCGAGACGCGGTTTCCGCCGGAGCGTTTCGACACGTACATGCCGGCGTCGGCTACGCGAATGATGTCTTCGACAGAGAAACCGTGGGTGGGGAAGCTGGCTACGCCGAAGCTGCCGGTGATGTGGTGTTCGCTGAGCATGGGGTCGGTGGTGATCCACTGGCGCAGACGTTCGGCTAGAACCTGAGCTTGGTCGGGGCCGGTTTCGGGCATCAAGATTACGAATTCGTCGCCGCCATAGCGGGCTACCACGTTCGACTGGCGGGATTTTTGTTCGAGCAGGCGGCCGACGCGGGCTAGCACTAAGTCGCCTTCGAAGTGGCCCATGGTGTCGTTGACTTCTTTGAACTTGTCGAGGTCGATCAGCACGACGGAGAACGGGCGTCCGGAGCGGGAAGCGCGCTTCCACTCGGCCGACAACGCTTCCCAGAAGAAGCGGCGGGTTTTGATTCCGGTGAGGCCGTCGGTGATGGATTGCTGTTGCAGCTTTTGGAAGACGAAGGCGTTGTGCAGAGCGGTGGCCAGAAGGTCGGCGAGGGTGTTGAGGATTAAAACGTCTTGCGGGGTGAAGGCGTTGTCGTTGCGAGATTCGATGTTCAGCGCGCCCAGCAGGGTTTCGCCGTAGGTGATGGGGATGCAGAGGACGGAACGCGACTCGGGGAGAAGCGCGCCGATCTGGCCTTCAAGGCCGTTTTGTACGAGGGCGCGCTCGCCGGTGCGAGCTACGCGGCCGAGAATTCCTACGCCTAGCGGGACGCGTTTGCCCATGGCGTGAGCGGTGGCTCCGGCTTCGGCTTTGATTTCGATGTCTTTGGTGCCGTAATCGAGCAGGCCGATGCCGATGTGATCGAAGCTGAAATTCTTTTGCACTTCGCCGACGATCTGGCCGAGGAGATGGACGGGGTCGTCGCTCGAAATGGCGGTGCGGGAAATGTTGTTGAGGAAGGCGAGTTGGCGCGAGCGGCGCTGCTCTTCGGCGAAGAGGCGGGCGTTTTCTACCGCGACGGAAACTTGGCCCGCGGCGGTCATGAGGACGTCGAGGTCGCGCTGTTCAAATACAAATTCCCTTTCCGTGCTCATCGCTACCATGACGCCCGCGGGCTTGTTGGCCAGCAGAACCGGCGCGGCGCACAGGCATTTTGCGGGCTTCTCCGGTGTGTAGGTGACGCCTAGTCGGGCCCGGGTCTTCTCGAGGTCGGAGCGAATGAGCAACGGTTGTCCGGTGCGGATTACGTACTCGGTAAAGGCGTTCTCTAGTTTTCGCGTGCGCTTGGCCAGGATGCGATCTTCGTCGACTTCGAGTTCGAAGCGGATTTCCTCGCCCTCTTGAAAGGCGATGTAGAAGTTGCTGGTGTTGAAAATCTGGCCGAGCTCGGTGTGGATGGTGCGCAGGACTTCGTCCTGATCGAGGCGGGAGCTGATGGCCTGGCCGATCTCGGTTAAGAGTTCATACTCTTGGGTGCGGCGATGCGCGTCGTGAGCGACCACGTAGTTGTCGATGGTTAGGCCGAGTTGCAGAGCCAGGCCGACCATTAAGCGCGGGCCGGAGGCGCCGAAAGCTTTGCGGTCGGCGTGGGGAAAGAGAATCACTCCGAAGACGTGCTCGCGGGTGTGCAGGCTGACTGCGGTGAGATTGCGGATCTCGGCGGACTCGATCACCTTTTTGAATTCGGCGAAGGTTCCGGCTGGAGCTACGGGAACGGGTTCGATCATCTGGATTACGTTGTGGGCGGTGAAGAGTCCGCCGTGACGGTAGGCGAGGTCGCTGGTGTATTCTCCGGCGCCGCTTTGGGTGAGAGCATCCAGAAATTCGGGGGAGAAACCGTGCTGGACCGAGGGCAGGACGCCGCGCCAACGCTCGGCCATGTAGATGACTGCGCGGCGCGTGGAGAGAGCGCTGACGAGGCGTTCTAAAGCCGACTGCATGCTGGGGCGGAGGTCGTCGGCGGAGAGCAGTTGCCGCGGGTCTACGCCGAGAGTCGAGAGAGCGAGAGTATTTTCCTGTACGGCGTTGCGCTCGTTTTCGAACAGCACCATCACCATGGCGATGCCCAGCAGCATTTGCGGGATGGGGCCGAGGACGTTGCCGACGCTGCCAAACACTTCCATCACCGGATTGCCGGATTGCATGGCGGCCATGAGCACGGCCCAAAAGGCCAGCGAGAGGGCTAGCAACTTGAAGGCGGCTGAGCCGCGGCGATGGGCGTGGAGATAAAAAGCCGCCGAACAATAGAGGAGCACGAGTGTCAGGAAAACGACCATCATGCTGAGGGATGGCGCGGGAGCGTTGCTTCGAAGCGATTGCAGGTCGAGGGCGGCGGCTGCGACTCCGGCGAGGGCTACAGCCCAGTCATACCAGCGGAAGCGAAACGAGGCGCGGGTCAGGCGCGTCGAGACGAAAATGCTGACCGCCATGGCCACCGAGAACAAAGCGCTGAAAAAAAATGCGGCCAGCGCGGGCGGGCGGTAGTAGCGGAACGCGGCCAGCGCGCAGTGAATGGAATAGCAGGCCCAGGCAATCTGCCAGGCGCGAAAGTAGGCCTGGCGGCTCTGCTCATAGAGGTAACTGAAGAGCAGGCAGAGAAGCACCGCGACTACAGCCGGAATGATGACGATGCTAGTGGCGATACTATTCATGAGATTGGGCTAAGACTGGCGCTGAGTCTGATGCCCCCGGAAGAACTAAGGATCACTAATGTTTTCACAGCGGAGGGTGCGAGCACAATAGAATTTAAGGCCAATGGCCTTGATGGCGTTTATCTTGTCCGGGGCATCGAATCAACGACTTAGGGCGCTGCCGGGCGCGTGGGTTGACGATTGTTTTCTCGCCTCATACCATCGGGAGTCTTAACTCTATGCCTGAATCTCTGCCTTCCTCATCTTCCGCGGTGAAGCCGCGAGTGCGCTTTGCGCCTTCGCCAACGGGATTTCTGCACGTGGGCAGCGCGCGCACTTTCATCTTTAACTGGCTGTATGCACGGCACAACGGCGGGACGATGATTCTCCGTCTCGACGATACCGACGTGGAGCGCAACACGCAGGCTTCGGTCGACTCTATTTTTGAGGGATTGAAGTGGTTGGGGCTGAGCTGGGATGAGGAATATAAGCAGTCGGAGCGGCTGGAGTTGCACCACAAAATGGCGTGGGCGATCTTTGAAAAGGGCCTTGCCTATCGCGACTTCACTCCGGCGCATCCGGGAGATGCGGAGAAATCGGGGGCGCAGGGGGCTTGGCTGTTCAATCCCGGGGCGCGTGAAATTTCGGCGGCGGAGAGTGATCGCCGCGCTGCGGCGGGCGAGCCATTTGCATTGCGCTTTCGGGTTCCGCGCGGGGGCGGGCAGGTCGTGCGCTTTGCCGACGCAGTTTATGGCGAGCAGATCAAAGCTTCCGACGACATCGAAGATTTCGCGCTGCTGCGCTCCGATGGCATGCCGACTTATCATCTGGCATCGTGCGCCGACGATGCCGAGCTTAGTATCTCGCACATTATTCGCGGGCAGGATCATCTCGCGAACACCTTCAAGCATGTGTTGATGTTCGAGGCTGCTGGCTTTGCCCCGCCGCAGTTTGCACATTTGCCGCTGCTGATCGCGCCGGATGGGACCAAGCTTTCGAAGCGCCGGCATGGGCCTGTGGTGAGCGTGACTACATACCGCGACGCCGGATTTCTGGCGGAGGCTTTCATCAATTTTCTTTGCCTGCTGGGGTGGTCGCCGAAGAACGATCGTGACAATATGCCGCTGCAGGAGCTTGCTGACGCTTTTTCTTTGGAGGGCATCAATCGGTCGAATGCGGTGGTGAATTTTAAAGAGCCGGCGGCTACGCCGGAGGAGGCGTTCGATCCGAAGGCGCTGTGGTTGAATGCCGAGCACATTCGCGGCTTGACGGTGCGGGAGTTGAGCGCGCGGCTGCTGCCGATTGTGGAGGAAGCGGGATTCGAAGTGACGCCGGAGAAGATGATGCGGGTTACGCCGCTGATCCGGGAGCGGATTAAGCTGCTGCGCGAGGTGCTTACCGCGGCGGACTTCTTTTTTGTCGATGAGTTGCCAGCGTATGATCCGGCCGAACTGATCCCGCAAAAAGGCGACATGGCGATGGCGCAGAAAGTCTTGACCCGGGCGGGCGAGGTGCTGACTGGAGTTGAGTTCAAGCACGACCCGCTCGATCAGGCGCTGCGCGGGGCGGCGCAGCAATTGGGAGTGAAGGCGGGGCAGATGTTTCAGCCGATTCGGGTAGCGGTGTGCGGAAGGAAGAATGCCCCGCCGCTGTTTGAGACGCTGGAGGTGTTGGGGAAGGAGACGGTGCTGAAGAGGATTGGGGAGGCGCTGGTTCGCGCCCACTAAATTGCAAAGCATCCTCGGAGTGGAAACGCAGCCGGCGGATATTGACATCGTCGTGTGCGGCGCACGCTCGCTCGACGAAATCAAGAGCAAGTTGGGAAGCGCGATCCAATCGACCTACGCTTTCGGCGGAGTCAGCTGCCAGCTTCGAACCGGCGGGATGGTGTTTGATTTGTGGCGGATCGAAGATCACACGAATATGGCGGGAGAGCCGCAGACGCATGATCTCGAGCAATCTCTGCGGCACAATGTGCTGGAGGTTGAGGCAATTCTCTGGGACCCTGCCAGCGATGCGTTGCAGGATTGCAGTGGTCTGGATGCATCGGCCGCATCAAGTTGGCAACAAAGTCCTCGTGGTTGTCATAATTAGCGTCGCATTGTGGATTGTCCATGTGATGGACTACAGAAGCGAGGCGCGGCGACGAGACAGTCACGGCAGTGGTTCCCATCTGCGAGGGAAGAAGTAACCAGGGAAGTCGGCGGTTCCGTTCTCCGCCGGAGTTCTGCGCCGGGCAAGAGCGCCACCGGCAAACTCGCTCTGCGATAAGATCAGAGAGTAATGAATCCGTCTCATCCTACGAGCAAAGCAGGAGAAAAAGCTGTGGCTTCATCGCCCTTGCCTGCGCCTTCGAATTTTATTCGCGACATTATTGTGGAGGATCTGAAGAACAACAAGCATGCGGGGCGGGTACAGACGCGCTTTCCTCCTGAGCCTAACGGCTATCTCCACATTGGACATGCCAAGGCGATCTGCCTCGACTTTGGCCTGGCCGACGAGTTTGGCGGGCATACCAATCTGCGTTTCGACGATACGAATCCGGAGAAGGAAGAAACGGAGTACGTCGAATCGATCAAGGCTGACGTGAACTGGCTTGGCTTCCAGTGGGATGGTCTTTTTTACGCCTCGGATTATTTCGATCAGCTTTATGAGTGGGCGGTCAAGCTGATTCAGGATGGCGAGGCTTACGTTGACGATCTGACGGCAGAGGAGATTCGCGCGCATCGCGGGACTTTGACCGAACCGGGCAAGGACAGTCCTTATCGCAACCGGCCGGTCGAGGAGAATTTGAACTTATTTGAGCGCATGCGGGCTGGCGAGTTTCCCGACGGCTCGCGGACTTTGCGGGCGAAGATCGATATGGCTTCGCCGAATTTGAATCTGCGCGATCCGGTGATGTACCGGATTCTGCATGCCGAGCATCATCGCACGGGAAATAAGTGGTGCATCTATCCCATGTACGACTATGCGCATGGGCAGTCGGATTCGATTGAGCGGGTGACGCATTCGATTTGCACGCTGGAGTTTGAGGATCATCGGCCGCTTTATAACTGGTTTATTCAGCAGCTCGGAATTTTCCCTTCGCGGCAGATCGAGTTTGACCGGCTAAACCTTACTTACACTTTGCTGAGCAAGCGGAAGCTCTTGCAGTTGGTGCAGGAGGGGCGAGTGCGGGGGTGGGACGATCCGCGCATGCCGACTTTGTCGGGGATCCGGCGGCGCGGCTATACAGCGGAGGCGGTGCGTAATTTTGTAGCCTCGATTGGCGTGTCGAAGACTACGGGATCGATTGAGCTGGCGATGCTGGAACACTTTGTGCGCGAAGATTTGAATAAGCGGGCGCCGCGGGTGATGGCGGTGCTGCGTCCTCTGAAAGTGGTGATCGAGAATTATCCGGAGAATCAGATTGAGGACATGGAGGCGGTAAATAATCCTGAGGACGCCAGCGCTGGAACCAGGAAAGTTCCCTTCTCGCGCGATCTTTATATTGAGCAGGATGATTTTCGCGAAGAGCCTCCCAAGGGATATTTCCGGCTATCGCCTGGACGCGAGGTGCGGCTGCGTTACGGATATTTTGTGACCTGCACCAGCGTGGTGAAGAATGAGCGCGGCGAAATCGCGGAAGTCCATTGTAGTTACGATCCGGCCACGCGCGGGGGGAACGCTCCGGATGGGCGGAAGGTGAAATCGACCATTCACTGGGTGTCGGCTGCGAAGGCGATTGAGGCCGAAGTGCGGATTTACGAGAATTTATTCACGAAGGAGAATCCGGGCGAGGGATCGGATTTTCTGGCGAGTCTGAATCCGAATTCGCTGGAAGTGATTTCGAATGCGAAGCTGGAGCCTTCGCTGGCCGGCGCTGCGGGGGGCGGGCGGTATCAGTTTGAGCGGCTGGGTTATTTTTGTGTGGACCCGGATTCTGCGGCGGGCCGCCCGGTGTTTAATCGGACCCTGGCGTTGAAGGATACCTGGGCTAAGTTGGAGAAAAAGCAGGGCGGCGGGAAGAGTTGAAAGCCTCATGGAATGTGAAACCCCGAGCATGGTGTTCAACTCGGGGTAGCACATCCTGTCAAGCTCAAGACGATGATCAAAAGAAGCGAGAAGAAGTCAAGGTTACTTTGAAGAGTCCCGTCCGTCCCCAGACTCCTCCTCAGATCCCCTACCAAACCTAGGGAATCCTGTGGACCCGGCGCTTGACCGGCAAGATATGCTACCCGTGACCCCAAGGGTCGAGATCAGGTGAGGGCCGTCAAGCCGAGTTCCACGAGGCGCCTGCGAAACAATTTGAAACCAGCTCCCAATTGGGGGCGCCGGCTAATCCCTTGACCGATAGTTGTCGGTCAAGGACCACCGGACCATACTGAATCATCCAGAGAGCGAACCCCGAGCGGGAAGACTATCCGATGACTTTCGATCGGCGGGCGAGGACAGCCGCCGAGACGGCGGCGCTACCGCTTGCTTCGCGAACAACTCACAGGTTCGAGATCGTCACCTTGTTTCCGTCGAGCTTGGTGAAGGTGATGCTGAATTTTTCGTTGTAGCACTGGGCTCGGTCCTCGAGAATGCTGATTGCCATGGCCTCGCCCAGGGTTAGGGACCAATCGGTATCGCTCCGCCAATGGATGCCGGCGAGGACGCCGTGGCCGAAGCTGACGTCGCGCGCGAGTTTGTTGAGTTCGCCGCCGACTGTGATCTGGCCTGCGTCCGTGCCGGTGTAGGGCAGGAGCGAAAGGCCGTCACTCGACGGCACTTGCGGGGTGGGGATTACGTAGGTCTCGTCATAGAAGAACTTCAGGAAAGTGATGCAGGCGCCGGCTACCGTGCCGTGGCCCGTGGGGTAGGAGGGGTGAGTCGGCGAGCCTTCGGGAAAAGCTTGCGCCAGAAGATAGCTTCCGTACTTAGCGAAACTCTGCGCTACCGCATGCGAGTTCAAAACGTTGCTGTTCAGCCGGGCGTCGATTTTATTTTGGTTGCCGCTTAGGATTTGCTGCAGCACGCCTCCGCCGGCCTCGGGACGGTGGGCTAAGTGAATTAGCCATTTCTGGTACCACACGCGATTGAGGGCGCGGGCGGCGACTTCTCCCATCGCGGCGGCGAACTCGGGAGCGCCGAAGGTGCCGAAGCCATTCTGCGTGCGCGAGCCGATGTAGGGGTTGCCGGGGTTCAAGGGAGCGTTCAGAGTGGCGAGCACCAGATAGGCGATGAGATATCCCTGGTAGAGCACGTCGACGTGAGTCCAGGCAGAGAGGCCGCGGCCATCGTGCAAGTAACGGCGAGTGGGATCGACCTGGTTGCTGAGCCCGGTGCCGATGCCGTTTTGCACCTGCAGAAAAATTGTGGTGTCGGTCATGTAGTCGATGCCGGTCAGGTAGGTGTTCATTAGCTGGTCGACGGGCTGCTGGCCGAAGCTGGTGGGAGTAATCATCAACTGCGACATGTAGGGCCCGATGGTTTCGCCGGGGAAGGTTCCGCGGAACAAGAGAGCTGGAGTTACGTTGCCGAAAGTGTCTCTGGGGCCGCGGTAATCGGGCAAGCTGGTGAGTTCGGCGGCGGCGGCGATGGCAGTGGCATCGGATGGGTAGTCGGTGAAGGCGACATCGCGCAGCATCGAGGCCCAGTACAACTCCACCAACTGCGCACCGTAGGCGGAGCTGGCGATCGGGTCGAAGGGAGGCACGACCGGCAGGCCGGTGGAATCGCCGGGAGAGGCAGCGTTGCCGAACTGCGAGGAATCGAGGCCCTCCATGTCGAAGCAATAAGCGCTCTGGGGGCCGTTCAGGGTGCGGGTGCCACCGATGATGATGGCTTCGAAGTCGCTGTTCTTGCCGCTTTTCAACGCCTTCTTGAAAGAAGCCCAGGCCGCGGGATTGACTACGCCGATGTCATCCTGCAGCAGGGCTTTGCTGTAACTGGCGGAGCGGTCGGGATAACGGGACTCGTCGCCGTTGGTGGTGTGAGGAGGGACGGCGACCAGGGAGTCGGAGGTGGCGGCTTCCAGGCGAAGGGTGAGGGACTTCGCCACGCGGGCATTGAAAGCTGGCGGCGCGGAAAAGTCCGCTGAAGCGCTGGGGGCACGGGACTGGGCGGTGGCGACATGGGCTCTACCTAAGACGCCGGCGGCCACGGTCGCGGTGGCGGCGGCGCCGAACTTGCCTAGAAAATGCCGGCGAGCCGGGAAGAGGACTTGAGCTTGAGCTTCGCTATTTTCGGTTGTGGTTGAGTTCGCGGGGGAAGGGGCGACGGTGCGATCGCGCTGGGAGGATAGGGTCATGAGCAATTCCTCTCGACAGAATTGGGGACAGCCACTCCATGCCTGGTTTTTGTGGGCATGAGCTGTTTCGGGCGTTTTACTCCGAGTGGGCTTGCGGGTCAAGTGTACTTAGTGCTCCCAGGACCCCCAGTGCTCCCCAGACGAGTGCTCCCTGAGAAAAGCTTGGACCCCGGAGGGCGCGGAGGTTTTCGCGGGGGGGCGCGGAGACATGCACTACACTTCTTCAACTGCAATTTGGGACGCTCGTTGGCATCGCCATGCATCTCACCACTCTTGCCGGGTTTTTCGGGTTCTCGCGCACGGTGGTTTCGATGTGCGGCGCGGGCATCCTGCTTTTCCTGATTGCGCTGTGGGCTGCGCGGAGCGACCTCGCGCACGCCGGCGGGCTCGACAAGATCGTCGCCTTGAGAAATTTGTGTTTTGCCGTTCCCCTGGCGGTCTTTGGGGCACTGCATCTGGCGGACGTGAATTTTGTCCTTCCCATGGTGCCTTCGTATATGCCGGGGCGATTATTTTGGGCCTATTTCGTGGGCTTTGCGTTGCTCGCCGCAGCCTTGAGCATTGCCGCAAAGATTCAGGTGCGCTGGTCCGGGCTGCTGTTCGGGATCATGATGCTGGCTTTTGTGGCGATGTTGATCATTCCCGGAGTTCTCGCACATCCCAAAGACCGGTTTGCATGGACGTTTATATTCCGCGAGAGCTCGTTCGCGGGCGGAGGCTGGATGCTTGCGGGAGGCGCCTGGCGCGAGCGCGGCGGAAACCGGCTCATCACCGTGGGCCGGGTGTTGATTGGAGTCGCCGCTATATTTTTTGGGGTTCAGCATTTTTTGCATCCGGCGAACGTTCCCGGTGTTCCGCTCGAAAAATTGACGCCTGCGTGGATTCCGGGGCGGCTATTGATCGATTATGGGACGGGCGCATTTCTTCTGGTGGCCGGGGCGAGCATTCTTCTGAATAAGAAGACGAGGACGGCTGCTACTTATCTTGGAAGCTGGATTTTGCTGCTGGTCTTGTTTGTTTATGGGCCGATTCTGATTGCGTCGTTGTTGGACCCTGGCACCGCTCTGCAGGTGGATGGGATCGATTACTTTTTTGACACGCTGCTGTTCGCGGGGGCCATCCTCGCCCTGGCGGGCGCAATGCCGCACGCGGATTAAGGCGGGCGCGAGAACTCAGGCGTCCCGACGGGACGCGGTTCTCTGTCTTCCCCCCTTTCCAGCGCTGAAGCGCTGGGCTATTGTGGGGTGCCCCTCCGGGGCAGGATCCCGCAAGGGAGTCGTTTTGCTAGTGCGCGTGGGGGCTTTGGGCCGGGTTGGCGTGATGGACCGGGGGCTCTTTTGTGACCTTCACTTCAAAGCTTAGCGGAAGCGTTCTTGGGGGGTAGCAGGCGGCGTTGTCGCAGGCCTGGTAGCGCAGCACTCCGTGCATCACGTATTTCCCCGGGACTACCGAGTGCAGCGGGTGGACGCCTACCGCGACCGCGAAATCTCCGGCGTAGACGCTTAGTTTTTCGTCGGGAGAGAAGGGGAAAGTTAGATCTTCGCCGGCGGGGTATTCGATTTTTCCCAGCATAATGTCGGTGGGAACTTCCATTTTCAGCGCGGTGGGGATTAGAAATTCCGACTTCGGTGTGTTGGAGTTGATGTGGTAGCCGGGAGGCACGCGGAAGTTCAGGCTGATCATGGTTTGCTTGCCACGCTCGGTCGTGGTCAGCGGAATTGCTGCGACAGTCACGGGCGGAGGCGGGGGCGGCACCTGGGCTGCGGCGAGAGAGCTCGCTGCCAGCAGAACAACCGCAAGTGCTCGGTTCGATCTCGGCTGTGTGATCGTCATCTTGCGATTATCATCCTACTCATTACTACTCCTTTAGGCATTCCCGATAGGCATTACCGAAGTGTTCCGGTTGGCGAGGCCGATGCCTGGCTCGAGGTAGGCTCGGTGTTCAGGGCTTTTTTGACGGCGTCTTCGATTTCGGCTTTGCCGCGGAGGCCGATGATTTTATCGACGATCTTGCCGTCGCGGCTGATCAGGAAACTTTCCGGCAGAGCAGGTACGCCGCCATACTGATCGCCGACCGCTTCTTTTCCGATCAGGATGGGATAATTTACGCCCAAATCTTTGGCGAACTTGCCGATGTCCTCTTTGCTGGCGTCATCCATGGCGACGCCGACGATCTGCAAGCCTTGCGAGCCATATTGATTTTGCAGGTCGACGAACCAGGGCATCTCGATCTTGCAGGGTCCGCACCAGGTGGCCCAGAAGTTGAGCAGCACGGCTTTGCCGCGCAGGTCGGAGAGGTGGACGGTGGTTCCGTCGAGCGCCTGCAGGGAAAAATCGGGGGCGACCTTGGACTGCGAGAGACGCGTCGCGGGACCAGGGTTGCGGCGGGCTGCGTGCAAGCCGACGTACAGCATGAGCGCTACGGCGAAGGCTACGATGACCAGCGTCAGCGGACTGCGGCTGTTTGGGCTCGGCGGCTTGGGGGAGGGGTTGGGGGACGGTTCGGCGTTCTGCGCGGGTTTCTCGGTCGGTTGCAACGCGTCCATGGGCGAAACTCCTTTTCAAAATCAAACTCAGTCATGCTCGGCGAACGGCTCAGTTTGCCTGTTCCAGAGAAGAGCGGGCAAGCTGCGCTTGCCCGACAGCCGAGGGGGGCTGTCCCCACACGAGCCATCCGAATACCTAGTCTTTCAATTCGGCGGCTACAAAGCAAATCGGTTCAAGAACGAGAGCCAGTTCGAGATCAGCGTGAAGCGTCCAATCACCAGCAGGATCCCTAGTGCGATCAGGAGGCCTCCGCTGGCCACTTCTAACGCGTGCATGTGGGAGCGGAAGCGGCTGTAGAACTTTAGGAAGCGCTCCATCAAGAGCGAGGTCAGGAGAAAGGGTACCGCCAGCCCCATCGAATATACCGTTAGCAACAGGATGCCCTTGACCAGAGTGTCTTGTTCTCCGGCAATGGTGAGGATTGCGGCCAGGATCGGGCCGAGGCAGGGCGTCCAGCCGAAGGCGAAGGCGAAGCCGATGACGAAGGCTCCCACGGGAGTGCTGCTGCCTTTCACGCTGTGCAGGCGCGCATCGGTATAGAGAGCCTTGATCTTGAAGATGCCGGTCAGGTGCAAGCCGAAAAGAATGATGACTACGCCGGCGATTCTGGCCAGCAGGTGTTTGTAAATGCCAAGCAGTTGGCCGACTTCGGTGGCGGCGGCTCCCAGCAATATGAAGACCACGCTGAAGCCCAGGATGAAGCCAATGGAGTTCACCATGACGCGCCGCATGAGGTGAGACTGAGGGGCTTTGAGCTCTTCGAGGCCAGCACCGGAGATTAGAGAAAGATAGCCGGGAACCAGCGGCAGAACACAAGGCGAGAGGAATGAGATTAGGCCGGCGAAGAAGGCGGCGATCGGAAGTGGGAGGCTCGACATTCAGTTTTATTGTACCTGCCGGGGATGTCTCTCAGTACGATAAGACGATCGGCGAAGGTTTTAGTTGCAGGGGATTGGGGCTGCCGGTTTCAAACCAGAGCCGGAAGGCGCTTCATGGCGGGGACGTCAGGGCATCGCGGAAGCGCTGCCCATACGAACCTCACGGCAGGGGTGAGGCGATGTGGATTATCGGAGTGGGCTTTGCACTGCGGGAGGCGAGGCTGATTCGTTCGAGTCGGCGGCGGCGCCGGTTAGCATTTTGCGCAGGAAGGCGATGGGCATGGAGGCGGTGACTACCGCCCGGTCTCCTTCTTGTTTTACCTGGAGGCTGTCGAATACGGCTTTTACGTCGGGGTCGGTGCCGCGCGATCCGGCCGAGTCTTCGGCGCTGTGCGTGAGGGCCGCGAAGACGTTGGCTTTATCCACGATGCCGCGGGCATCCTCGGAATTTTGAGTGAAGGCTTCGGCGCGCAGGTGAACGGCGTTGAAGCGGAGGTGAAGCGGGTCCAGGGCGCTGCCGGAAACCACCACCGTGGCAGGCTTCGCGAGCAGCGTGTTCCAGGCCGCGCTGGGCGGAGCCGAGGGATCGATGCGGGCCACCACCCAGACCAAGCTGGCTAGCTGCACGTGCTTGTAATACTGGCGCAGCAGCGCGGGGCCGCCGAAGGGAGAAGCGAGACGCTGGGAGCGGTCGACGATGCCGCGAATGACGGCAGGGTCGGTGAGATTGGAGACGGCGACTGAGTCTGGGCTTAGAACGGCGACGCGGACGGAGCGGCCGTCTACGAGGATTTTGAAAATGTCGACGGAGCGGTAGTTCTCGACCGATTGCGCGAGCTGGCGGAGGTAATTGGCCAGGCGCTCGCCGTGAAATTTGCCGACCAACACTTCGGAGAAGCGCATCTCGGGGTCGGAGCCGGCGGTGCCTCCGCCGGGCCAAGTGGCCGGGTAGTGGGCGGCGATGGCGGCTTCGTCGAGGTCGCGCTCGAACTGGAATCCGGTCTCGCGAATGAAGCGCTCGTATTCGGGATCGTGGCTGACTGTGGGCAGGGCGTTGCCGGAGTTGGCTTTGCGGGCCTTGCTCAGGTCGAGGTAGAAGAAGGCGTCGGCACCGGGCAGCAGGCGTGCGGCTTCGGGAGGGGCGTGCTTTCGCAGTTGGACGGCGAGGGTAACCGCCGCGGCAATCACTACGACCGCTAAGACGACGGGGAGGGTGCGCCTAATTCGCATGGAATGCGGTCAGGGAACAAATGATAGCACCGTGCAAGCTTGGGCGGATGAGGAAGTCGAGCAACGCTCGACGGACAGCCGAGGGCGGCTGTCCCCACATCAAGTATGATGGGGGCCGCGTTGTTAAGGAGCCGCGTTCAGCGCCATGTTAATATGCGCTGGCTTTTCGAAAGGAGCCTCTATGAAGATGAAGCGCAGCAACTTTTGGGTGGTTTGCATGCTGGTGTTGGGAGGGATGCTGGGTTTGGTAGGCAGCCGAGTTTCGAGCGGGCAGGATAAAGAGAAAGAGAAAGAGAATTTGAAGGGCGGCAAGATTCTGCAGCGAACGGAATTGAAGGGCGCGCCGGGATGGGAGGCCATCTTGGTGGATCGCACTTTGCCGGCGGGTGCGGCGAGCGGCGAGCACACGCAGTCGGGCAACGAGATCGTGTACATCGTGGAAGGCTCGGTGATCTTTGAGGCGCAGGGCAAGCCCGCCGTGACCCTGAAGGCAGGCGGATCGTTCGCGACGGCCGCCGGGCAGGTGCACAACGTGAAGAATGCCAGCAGCAGCGCGCCGGCGAAGGCGTTGGCGTTTTATGTGGCTAAGAAGGGCACTCCGCTGGAGGATTTGTCGGTGCCGACGAAATAGGAGTTGGCAGTCGGCGTTCACCGCTGGCCTGACTGCGACGAAGGAATCGAACCGTTGCGAGTCGGGCCTTTGGCTCTTAGGTCTTGTTTCGGGGAATGGGACTTTGGGTTTCACTCCCACGCGACGCATCGGATTTCGCGCCCGTCACCTTCGCTGGCAAGAGACCAATGTGCCGGGCCAAATCTTTAAAGCGGGGCGCCGAGTGCAGGCCGTCGAATTCCTGGTCAGCGGTAACGAAGGTCAGAGCCATGGATCGGTCTCGATAAGCCTGTTCGAGCATCCGAAGAGCTTGCTCTTTGTCACCCAGACCGACATAAACTTCGGCAAAGTTGTAGGCAGGCACGTAACTCCGTTTCGACCGGCGTTCCAGCTCTTTTAGAACATTCTCCGCGTCGCTTTTCCTTCCCGCGAGTCCATAGGCGTGGCCGAGTTCTGCCAAGGGCCAGGGTATCGCGGACTCTGTTGCCCGGGCTTTCTCACACTCTGCGACTGCGCGGGCAAGGTCTCCCTTGGCTTCATAAGCCGTTGCTAGATACATGCGAGCAATCCAGTAATCCGGGGCCATTTCGAGGGTCCGGCTTAGTTGTTCAATGGCCTGATCATATTGACGAGCATAGTAAAAATTCTGACCTGCGGTTTCATTCACCTCGACGGAAAGTGGATCGAGTTCCACGGCACGTTTACTCTGCGCGATACCCTCGTCAACGCGCCCGACGAGGACTAATTCCCAACCGTAATCGTCATGAGCATCGGCAGAGTCGGGTTTAAGCTCGATGGCGCGGCGGAGTTCCTTCTCCGCGGCGTTCCAATCATAGTCATACCAGAAGAGAATCATTCCCATGTCGGCATGAGCTTCGGCAAGCGTGTCATCCAGTTGCAATGCTTTTCCTGCCGCTTCCTTCGCCTTAGGCATCGATTCCTGCGGTGTTAAGAAGAAATCATTGCCGGTGTAATAGGCGTACGCCAGTCCCTCATAAGCCAGGGCATAGTTTGGATCGAGGTCGATGGCCTGATGAAAGTATTCGATTCCCTTGTTTACCCCTTCCTGGGTGAGCTTTTCCGCGAAGTAGCGCCCCTTGAGATAAAGCTGGTAAGCCTCAGGATTGGCGGTTAGGCGTTTGGCGAGTTGCCTCTCATCTTCCCCGCTCAGCTTGCGGCGGAGCTTGTCAGAGATATCCTTGGTGATTTCCTGCTGGATGGCAAGCAGGTCGGCCAACTTTCTGTGGTACGAAGCTCCCCAGATATGGCTGTTGTCTGCCACATTGACGAGCTCAGCTTCGATGGAGAGATCGTTCCCTCGCTGGATGATACGGCCCGTCAGAACCGCTTGCACCTTGAGCTGGCGGCCGGCGCCTTGCGCGTCGATCTCGCGCCCGCGATACCGGAGAACGGAATTGCGGGACATTACTGTGAGACGCGGCAGTTGCGAAAGATTGTCGATGAGACTTGCGGTTATGCCATCGGTCAGATATTCCGCGTTCGGGTCGGCTCCCACATTGTCGAAAGGCAGGACCGCAATCGAGTCTATCGCGCCGCCTGTTTTCCGAGGACGCAGATAAATACCGATCGCCAGCAGGGCCATGATCGCGAGCGCCGCAATTCCCCACCTTGCCGGCGTCCCCAGTTTCTGCGGACGCGGAGCTGGTTGCGGAAATTCCGGTCGACTGGAATCCGCTGTGCGCCTTAGTCTTTGCAGCTCTGCCCGCATCTCCGAAGCGTGCTGGTAGCGCAGGGTCCGGTCTTTCTCGAGCGCCCGGTTGACGATCCGATCAAGCTCTACCGGCAGGCCGGCGTCGAAGCGCAGCAATGGCGGTGCGGCACGGTTCAGGATGGCATCAAAGACTGCTCCTGTGCTTTCGCCGCGGAATGGCAACCCTCCCGTCGCCATCTCGTAGAGCACGACTCCAAAGGAAAACAGGTCGGTACGAGTATCGAGTTCTGTCCCCCGAACCTGCTCCGGCGACATATAGGCGACGGTTCCCAGCGCACTTCCCGGACTGGTGAGATGTTCCTCGAAGTCGACGGTGGGGGCACTGCTGTCGAAGCCCTCCGGCGGGAGTAAGATCTTGGCCAGCCCGAAATCAAGAATCTTTATTTGCCCGCTGGAAGCCACAAAGATGTTTTCAGGTTTAATGTCGCGATGGACGATACCTTTGGCGTGAGCTGCGCACGCTGCATCGGCAATCTGGATGCCCCAATCCAGTAAGTATTCCAGCTCCAAAGGTTTCCCATTGATTACGCGCCGTAGGGTCCGCCCTTCGAGCAGTTCCATCGATATGAAAGCCCGTCCATCGGCCTGATCGATTTCATATATCGTGCAGATGTTCGGGTGGTTCAGAGCGGACGCTGCTTTGGCTTCGCGCTGAAAACGGCTCAGGACCTGAGGATCGTTTGCCAGTTGGTCGGGCAGGAACTTCAAAGCGACGAAACGGCCAAGCTTGATATCCTCGGCCTTATAGACAACGCCCATTCCCCCACCACCGAGTTTCCCGACGATGTGGTAGTGCGAGATGGTCTGCCCGATCATGGGGCGAATGGTACGTCGCTGAATCGGGCAAGTCAATGAACGCGGCGAGCCCGTGCGAGCCCGTGATACGACCTGAACGTTGTACCGATGGATTGGCGCGCCCCGGAGGGGATCGCTATCGTAACATCGTGAATCGCGCTCAAGGTTGCCCCGCAATGGCGCCAAGCTCGACAGGACTATTGCGCTAGATTTATCCCCTGTGGTAACTTAATTAATTGTCCCGGACATTTGGAAGGGATCAGGGGTATACTTGTACCCGGTGGGTACTTTGTGCTCCACATGCTGGCGTAGCTCAGGTGGTAGAGCATCTGATTTGTAATCAGAGGGTCAGGGGTTCAAATCCCTTCGCCAGCTCCAGTACAGGCCAGCAATAAGAAAAAGAATGAGAAGTCCGGACGCGAGATTGGGTGAGCGCGTTTCCGGCGGGCGGCGGGGCTTTTTAGTTGGCGGCGCAAGAGGTTTTTCCAACGCACTCCATTCGGAACTTTTCCGGCGTGCAGTGATCTTCGCGCGGTGCTTCGCGGAGCGCGATTCTTGGCTTTCCCTGCTTGGCGAAAACTTGGCTTGCGAGTCTGGTTGGCGAAGGCAGAAGAGTGTCAGTTGGGCTGCCTGGCGTGGTTGTGATTCGGGCTGTTGGTTGCGGGCGCGCGGCATCGGTCTCCCGGGGCGAAGCGTGGTGCGGGTTTGGCTGCAGGATATTGCAAGGTCTCGCCCGAGAATTTTGCACAGGTGGGTGAGTGGTTAAAGCCAACAGACTGTAAATCTGTCCCTCCTAGCGAGGTACGAAGGTTCGAATCCTTCCCTGTGCACCATAGATATGTGGTTGTGAGTGGCGTCGGGAGTGGATGCGCCGGAATATGAGCCGCTTGGCCAAGGCGTTGATTGCGTATTCGGTCTTGGCGGTGCTGGCTCTGGCCACGCTGAGTGACTTTCGGATCCGGGCGCTGACGCTTTTGATCCTGGGATGGTTCGCGTTCAAAAGCTGGGTGCGGAGAAACGATGTGCTGCATCCGGATTCGGACAGCGAGAGCGAATCGCGGTAGATCGCTGAAAGAGTTTTAGCTGAAGGCTGGTCGGGCACGGCCGACGGCTGATTCGAGCCGATGTAGCTCAGTTGGTAGAGCACTCCCTTGGTAAGGGAGAGGTCATCAGTTCAATCCTGATCATCGGCTCCATGAGATTGAGTTTAGGCGGGAGATTTCGGGGCGCGGGCCGATCGCTGACGGCCGATCGCTGACGGCTGTTTTGAGCGGGAGTAACTCAGTGGTAGAGTCACAGCCTTCCAAGCTGTTGGTCGCGGGTTCGATTCCCGTCTCCCGCTCCAGAGTTTTCATTCAGGTGCGATGACAGTGGCTTTCGAGCAGGCAGCGATCAAGATTGAGAAGGCGGAAGAGTTTGCCAGGCTGCGAGGCGCGATTGAGCAGGCGTTCTTGCCCGAGAAGGTGGAGCGGTTTCTGAAGCAGTTGGACCGCAAGGGAATTCGGGTGCGGGAGTTTGACGCACTTTTGGCGGCCCGGGTGTTGGAAGAATCGCAAGCTGGGTCGGCAAAGGGTTCGGAGTTGAGCGCGTGGCAGTTGTATCAGGCTTTGACGGTTTCCGATCAAGCGCAGATGCGGGAGTTTTATTTGTCGAAGCTGGAGACGGTCGACGTCGCGCTGCGGCATAAGTTTAAGAAGCTTTATCAATATTACTGAATGCGCGAGCGGCACGCCCGCGCGACAGCCGGCAAGATGCTGGCGCTACGGGTTTTGCGCGAGAAGCTAAGAGCTAGGAGCTAAGAGCTGATTTATGGCGAAGGAAAAATTTGATCGTACCAAGCCGCACTGCAACGTGGGCACCATAGGCCACATCGACCATGGCAAGACCACGCTGACGGCGGCGATCACGAAAGTTTTGTCGAAGCACAATCCG
>Ga0187851_10000919_pt1 | contig 29010 bp, 28 predicted proteins | sample June2016WEW_6_10_FD_132997 | JGI IMG/M metagenome (GOLD analysis project Ga0187851, IMG submission 132997) | Peatland microbial communities from SPRUCE experiment site at the Marcell Experimental Forest, Minnesota, USA - June2016WEW_6_10 | ecosystem: Environmental > Terrestrial > Soil >...
AAGATGGGGTTGGCAGGCGAAAGCGCCTGCCCCACAAGCCTGCGAGCCTTTGGGCGGCGAGGTGGGACAGACGCTTTCGTCCGTCAGGCGAGTAGCCCGCCCGATTCTCTTTCTCGCGCTGCTGGCGGCGGCCACGCTCCACGCGGCCGATGGGCCGCGGCTGTTCTACTCTCGCGCTTTTCCGGGAAGCCAGCCGGCCTACCTCCAGATCACCCTGGACAAGGATGGGAACGGGGTATACGGAGAGGCCCCGGACGACGACTTCCCGCTCAAGTTCCGGCTCAACGAGGCCGAAACTCGGCAGGTGTTCGCGCTGCTGGAGAAACTGGACTACTTCAAACATCCGGTGGAATCCCCGGCCAAAGTAGCCTTTATGGGCGCCAAGACCCTGCGCTACGAGAACGGCGATCAGAAGCGCGAGATCCAGTTCAACTATACCGAGGACGCCGCCGCGCGCGAAATGCAGGATTGGTTCGAGCGCATGGCGCTATCGGCGCAGTATTGCGCCAGCCTGGAACGCGCCGCCAAGTACGACAAGCTGGGCGTGCCCAACGTGCTTTCGCTGCTGCGGTCCGCCATGGAACATAACCGCCTGGTGGCCAAGGATCAGTTCCTGCCCATGCTGGACCGCATCGTCAAGAACGAAACCTACATGCACGCGTCGCGGGTCAGCGCGGCCGAACTGGCGGAAGCCATCCGAAGCCCAAAATCGCAATAGCGCCTGTGGGGCGGGCTTCAGCCCCCTTAGTACTTCGGGCCGATATATTCGAGATTGATCAGGCCGTCCCGGTAATCAACCTGGATGCGGAAGTTGACCAGGGTCCCAACCCCGAAGATGCCGGTCATCCGCGGGGAATCGTGGCTCATCTTTGTCAGCGGAACTGCTGTCAGCCCGGGGACAGGCATTCGGTAATGGCCGAATTCGAATGTCAAACGCCCGGCGCTCTGCACCTTGGCCACCTTGCCCGATGCTCCTCGCACGGTCATCCGGTCCTCGTTTTCGACGCCCGTAAACTGCCGCGCGTAGGTTGGGTCGATCAGCGAAATAGCTCCTCCGGTATCGATGAGGAACAACACCGGCTTGGCGCCGTTCACCCGGGTGGACAGCAGGATAGCGTGGCCAACGTGCCAGAACCGGGTGAAACCGACAAACTCCGCGATCTTCTCCGGGTCGCTCCAATCGTCTTCCGTGGTCTGACGTTTGGGCAGCGGATCGAGTCTGAGAATCATCTTCTGCAGGTCCAACGTGACCAGGAACTGGGAGAAGACGTTCGTCCCGATCACGCCGTCTTGACCGGTGAGGAGTTCCCTCGCCGACACTACTATGGGGCAATTCCTGAACGAAACCTGTCCCGCCTGGACGGTTTCCGCCATGGCCATGTAGCCGGTTTGGTCTCCGGCATCCCCAATGCCCCAGAACTTGGCATCGGCGATTCTCTGCAATCCGGCCCTTTCCGCCGACTTGCGATTTAGCATGATGCCGCCCGCGCCGGTGTCCACCAGCAGGCGCAGAGGTTTACCCCCATTGAAAGCAACCGGCAGGGCAAACCCGCGGATTCTTTTGGGATCGTACATCAGGTGGGAAAGCTTGTTCTCCGTTGGTTCCAGGGGAGAACTGAGCGCGAACATGGCGCGACCGCCCGCCCACTTGAGCTCCGCGATTTGCTGCCGGACCCCACTGATGATTTCGGGATCGCCCCCGTCGCCGACCTTGGCCAAGTAGTTCTCCAGCATCGGCAGCCGCTCGGCGGCGGTTAGAGTGCTGGCGTATCGACGTTGCACCTCCAAGTCGCGGGGGTCCGCCTCATAGGCCGTCCGGTAACAGAGCCGGGCCTGCGCGTGGAGCGAGGCAGCCTGAAAGACCTTGCCCAGACCAACCCAGGCTAGCGCGCACTTGCTATCCAACCGGATCGCGTGCTTGAAGGCCATTTCGGCCTCGGGGAACTCGCCGCGCAGGTAATCGACGTCTCCGAGAAGCGCCTGCAATTCCACGGAATCCGCTTTTTGCGCCAGAGCCTTCTGCAAATCTTCGTAGGCTCCGTCCAGATCGTGGTCTTTGAGCTTGGTGCGCGCGTTGGTTAACGGATCTTCCGGAATTTGCGCGCATAATAGGCCCGCTCCGCATGCTACAGCGCAGATCCACTTCAGCTTCATCGCAGGAAAACAGCCGTTATGATCCGGAGGAATAGTATAGCGGATCGCGTGGCCGGTCGCTCACCTTTGCGGTTCCGGGAAAATCACATTCTCAGCAGGCGGATGCCGCCGTTCGACGTGCCCAGGTCGATCAGGGCGCCGCCGTTCCCGAGCGCGCCTTCCACGTGGTTCTTGTCGATTCTGCCCTGCATACGGATTCCGAAATCGGAGGTGATGGAAGCGTTGCTGGTATGCGCCACCAGGCGCGCATTGGGCTCGCTGGGCATGCGAACGGTGATGGAGCTGTTGGACGTGGTCACGCGGAGGTCGCTCGAGAAGTTGGCGGGCAGGGACAGATCCACGCCGCCGTTGGAGGTGTCCAGGCGGACGGACTTGACGGTTTCTCCGATCTTAGCTTCGATGCCCGCGTTGGAGGTATTGGCGTCGAGCGAACCGCGCAAACCTTCGGCGCGGATGTGGCCGTTGGAAGTGCGGACGGTGGCGTCGCCCGCGATGTTGAGGAGATCGACGCCGCTGTTGGAGGTCTGCGCGTCCAGACTCCCGGCGAGATCCTGCACGTGGATGGAACCGTTGGACGTGCGCAGGCGGGCCGGGCCCGCGCCGTCGATGGTGCGGATGGAGCCGTTCGAAGTCACGATGCGGTCCAGGCGGGCGCCGCGGGGGATCTTGACGACGAATCGGGCGCCCAGGTTGCCGCGGCGATCTGAGGGGCGCACCGCCCGCACCGAAATCTCCTCCGGACTATTCTCGATCTCGATCTTGAGGGTATCGGCGGCCTCCTGGGTCGGGCCGCTTTTCACGCCACTGATATCCACCGTGTTCTGATCCCAACCGGAAATTTCCACGGACCCGTTGAAGGATTCGATAGTGACCCAGCCATCGGATTTCAGAGGGTAGCTGTAATAGAAGTCCTTCTGGTAGCGCTGGCTATTGCTCCAGTCCTCGATATCGCAGGACGAGAGGCAGATCAGGGCGGCGCCCAGCGCCGGAAGAAGCAGTTGTGCGCGCATGAGTTGTCCTCGAAACACGGATTACGAAACTCCGCGGCGATTGGTTCCACGGGATCGGCGCCCGGCCCTGGCGGCGATGACGCGGGGGATGCCGGCGAGGTCCGGCTCGATGCGCCTATCGCTCCAGCCGCCCAGCAGGCCGGAGACGTATTCGGAGCTGCCGAAGCCCAGTTCCATGACGAGCCAGCCGCCGGGCCGGAGCACGCGGCTCGCGCCGGCTGCGATGCGGTCATAGAACTCAAAGCCGGTTTGGCCGGCAAAGAGGGCCACCCGGGGCTCCCAGTCCCGCACCTCGCGCTGAAGGCCCTCCCGTTGGGCGACGGGCACGTAGGGGGGATTCGAGACAATCAGGTCCATGGAGCCTTCGGCCATGGCTTCCAGCAGGTCGCACACCACGGTCCGGACCGGGGCGCCGAGGCGTTGGGCGTTGGCGGCGGCCACCACGGCGGCGGAACAGGAGATATCGCAAGCCCAGGCTTCGGCCCCGGTTTCGAGTTGCAGGGTGACGGCCAGGGCGCCGGAGCCGCAGCCGACGTCCAGGAAGCGCATTCCGGGGCGCAGGCATTGCAGAGCGGCTTCGACCACGTGTTCCGTCTCCGGGCGCGGAATGAGCACGTCCGGTGAGACCCGGAACTCGCGGCCGTAAAACTCCTGGCGTCCGGTGATGTACTGGGTGGGCTTGCCCTGAAGCCGCTCATGCAGGTAGCGGCCAAGGTGCAGCCATTCCACCTCCGTCAGCTCGTGCTCCGGGTGGGCGTGAAGGTATACGCGCTGCCGGCGGACGGCGTGGGCCAACAGCACCTCGGCCGTGAGGCGCGGCGCGGCGATACCGCCGTCTTCCAACAGGCGAACGGCCTGGAGGAGCGCGGCGTGGAGGGTCATGGGGAGATCAGGCCGCGCCGCCGGCCCCGAGCGTCGAGCGAGAGTGTGCGATGAGCGCTTCGATGATCGGATCGAGTTTGCCGTCCATGACGGACTCGAGCTGGTGCAGGGTGAAGCCGATGCGGTGGTCCGTGACGCGGTTCTGGGGGAAATTGTAAGTGCGGATTTTTTCGCTGCGGTCGCCGGCGCCCACCATGCTGCGCCGCTCGGCGCCCACGGCGGCCTGCTGTTTTTCGAGCTCCAGCTCATAGAGCCGGGAACGGAGCACGCGCTCGGCCTTGGCCCGGTTCTTGATCTGCGATTTCTCGTCCTGGCAGGAGACCACCAGCCCGGTGGGCTTGTGGGTGATGCGAACGGCGGAGTAGGTGGTATTGACGGACTGCCCGCCCGGCCCCGAGGAGCAGAACGTGTCCACGCGGATATCCTTGGGATCGATCTTGACTTCCACCTCGTCGGCTTCCGGCAGCACCGCCACGGTGATGGCCGAAGTCTGGACGCGGCCCTGTTGCTCGGTGACCGGGACGCGTTGCACGCGGTGCACCCCGCTTTCGTACTTCAGCTTGCTGTACACCTTGTCGCCGTTAACCAGGGCGATGACTTCCTTCAGGCCGCCCACGGGAGATTCGCTCGATGAGTTGATTTCCATTTTCCAACCCTGGGACTCGGCGTAGCGGGCGTACATGCGGAAGATCTCGGCGGCGAACAGGGTGGCCTCGTCGCCGCCCGTACCGGCGCGGATTTCGAGCACCACGTCCTTGTCGTCGTTGGGATCCCTGGGCAGGAGCAGAATCTTGATTTCCTCCTCCGCGCGGGCCAGCTCCGGTTCCAGCCGGGCCACTTCTTCCTCCGCCATGGCGCGCATTTCGGGATCGCGCTCCTGCAGCATGGGGCGGGCCTGGGCCAGCTCGCCGTCGATCCTTTTCCACTCGCGGTAGGCGGCGGCCATTTCGGAAATTCCGCTCTGTTCCTTGGTGACGGCGCGGTACTTAGCGGAATCGGAGATGACGGCCGGGTCGGCCATCTGTTGGGTGAGCTCGTCGAAGCGTTTTTCGAGCTGATCGAGCTTCTCAGTGAATTGCATGGAGGGTTAGGCGATGACCAATTCCCCACCTTGGCGGTGTTCCAGAGCCATGGCGCCTTCCAGGGCGCGAATCGCCACCTCGGTCTGGTCGTCGGCGGGAGGTTTGGTAGTGATGCGCTGGAGCCACAATCCCGGGGCCGTGAGGGCGGCCAGGAACGAGCCGCGGCGGCGGGCGGCATAACGGATCAATTCATAGCTGATGCCCACGATGAGCGGCAACAGCACGATGCGGGCGGCGAACTTGGCCGCAAAACCGTCCACCGGAACCAGCGTGTAGACCACCATGGAAATCACCATGACCACCAGCAGGAAACTGGTGCCGCAGCGCGGGTGGAAGGTGGTGAAACGCTGGGCGTTTTCCACGGTGACCGGCTGGCCGGACTCGAAATTGAAGACCACTTTGTGCTCCGCGCCGTGATATTCCCAGACGCGCCGCATGTCCTTCCAGCGTGAGACCAGGTACAGGAATCCCAGGAAAATCGCGATGCGGATGACGCCATCGGCGGCGTTGAAGGCCACCCGGCCGGCCAGAGCCGGATAGTAAGCCTGCAGCCTGGTGACGATCCACAGCGGCACGAACTTGTACATGAAGATGAAGAAGGCGATGGGGAGAAGCAAGCTGGCGGCCATGCCGAAACGCGAGGGCTCGGCGGCGGGTTGCGGCTCCGGAGACTTGCTTTTAAGCTCTTCCTCCAGCGCCACGTTGGCCGAGAAGCGCAACGCGCCGATGCCCAGCTTCATGGCCTGGTAGAGGGTTCCGATGCCGCGAAAAACCGGGTACTTATAGATTTTGTAGCGTTCCGACATGCGTCCGACGGGCATTTCCTGGGTGACGATCTGGCCATCCGGCTGGCGAACCGCGACGCAGTAACTGTGCGGGGCGCGCATCATGACGCCCTCCATGACGGCCTGCCCGCCGACGAGGGTTTCCTCGCCGCTTTCCAATGCGGGCAGCATCTGCGCGTGAACGAAAACGCGGAAAAAGGCACGGAGGGACACGGATACTCTCACTGTTCTTACTACATTATACGACGTACGGCGCGGAGGCTTCGGGCGGGGCCATGAGGGCCGGCCCGGCGCCGGCAGCCTCTCGCTCCTCGAAGGCTGCCGCCATGCCACGAAGCAGTCGCTCCGCCTCGGCGCGCGGGTTGGAGTTTTCCGTTATGGGCCTGCCGATCACCAGATAGTCGGCGCCGGAGAGAATGGCGGAGCGCGCCGTGGTCCTGCGCTTTTGATCGTCCGCGGGGGAATCGTCGTCGCGAATCCCGGGCGTGACCACCAGCAGGGCGTTCCGCGACATCTCCTTGATCTTTTGAACTTCCAAACCCGAAGCAATCACTCCATCGCAACCCGCCTCCAGGGCTTTGCGCGCCCGGAAGAGAACCAGTTCCTCGACGGAGTGGTTGGTGTACCCCATCTCGGCCATATCGTCTCCGTCCATGCTCGTCAGGACGGTGACGCAGAAGAGCTTCAGTCCACGACTACCCCTGCCCTCTACGCCCGCTCTAATGAGGGCGCTGGAGCCATGCATGGTGAGAAAGGAAACGCCCAGCTCGGACGCTCTACGGATTGCCTTTCTAAGCGTCTCCGGCACGTCGTAGTACTTGTAGTCCAGAAAGACGCGGTTCTTTTCGCTTATCAGCGAGCGGATGAACTCTTCTACGCCCACGGCCAACTGCAAGGCGAGCCCTATTTTGAAGAAATCGACGACCCCTTCCAGATCCTGGACCATCCTGCGTGCGTCGGCGATGGTGGGCAGATCGAGCGCCACGATGAGGCGTTCGGAAGGGTTGATTTTGGAATTTGGCATCGAATGGAGAACCCTCAGTCTAACAAAAGACGCCGGCGGAACACCCGCTCAGCCGCGCAGCAGGTCGGCCAGAGCCGGACCGAGATGCGGAAAGCGAAAGACGAAGCCGGCCGAGGCGGCGGCGTTCGGCGCGACCCTCTGGCTGGACAGCAGAACCTCCGACATCTCGCCGAACATCAAGCGCAGGGCGAACTCGGGCGCCGGGAAAACGGCCGGCCGGTGGACGGCGCGGGCCAGCTCGCGTGTGAAACCGGCGTTGGCAAGGGGATTCGGCGCCACCGCGTTCAACGGACCGCGAATCGGTTTTTCGACGGCCAAACGGAACAGCTCGGAGAGATCGTCCCGGTGGATCCACGACATCCACTGGCGGCCGTCGCCGAGCCTGCCTCCCACCCCCAGGCGGAAGGGCGGCAGCATGCGCTGGAGCGCGCCGCCGCCCGCATCGAGCAGGATGCCGATGCGCACGCGCACCACGCGTATTCCCAGAGCTTCGGCCGCCACTGCCTCCCGCTCCCAGGCCATGCACACCTCGGGCAGAAAACCGGCGCCCGGCGCGGACGACTCGGTGAGAATCTCATCCCCTCGCGATCCGTAATAGCCGATGGCGGAGGCGCACACCAGGGCGGAGGGCCGCCTGGGCAGCCTTGCCAGAGCGCACACCAGGCGCCGCGTACCCAGCTCGCGGCTCTCGCGGATGCGCCGTTTGGCGTCCCCGGTCCAGCGCTGGGCGACGTTCTCGCCGGCCAAGTGCACCACTGCGTCCGCATCTCGCAGAGCGTAATCGGGCGGTTCGCCCTGCTCAGGGTCCCATACCGAAAGGCGGACGTTTGGCGGGAAATTCGCGCCGCCCCTGCGGCTCAAAACACGCAGGGCATGACCCCGGGAAGCGAGGAGCTGGATGAGCCTTCGCCCGATCAATCCGGACCCGCCGGTAATCGCGATATTCAATGTTCCCTAGTTTCCGCTTTCCGTGCGATCGTCTAGAGCCGTTCCCGAGTATACAACGGGTTCGGCCGGTTCGTCCGTTACAGCTTTTGACGCGGAGGCGCGGAGACACGGAAAAAATCGAGGATGAGAAGATTAAGAACAACAAAGTTCTCTTTGGCTTCTTATCTTCTCGTTTTATCTTCTCTCTTAAATTCCTCCGCGTCTCCGTGTCTCCGCGTCAAAGTGGCGGCCCGACGAGTTGCTGTGGGCGGCGGGTACAATGGATGCAGCATGAGGGCATGGAACCGCGCCAGGCTTTTGTGGGGTTATCTGCGACGCCGATCGAGGCTGGCGGCGCTGCCCGTGGAGTACATCGTGGAAACCACCGCCAAGTGCAACCTGTACTGTCCCATGTGTCCGCGGGAAACCCACGCGCAGCCCAAGGCCGACATGAGCGGCGAGGTGTTCGAGACGCTGGTGGCGCAGGCGGGCGAATCCGCCGAGCACATGATGCTCATCGGCCTGGGCGAGCCGTTTATGGACCCGCACATCTTCGAGCGCATCGAGTTTTGCCATCGCCACAGCATTTCCACGCTGCTCTCGACCAATGGCGTGTTTCTCGACGAGCGCGCGGCCGGGCGTGTGCTCGATTCGCCGCTCGAGCAGATCACGCTGAGCTTCGATGGGGCCAAGAAGGAGACCTTCGAGTTCTACCGCAAGGGGGCGAAGTTTGAAAAGGTCCGGGACAATTTCGTGCGCTTCGCCAGAATGAAACGCGAGCGCCGCAGCAAGCTTCAGGTGGTTGTGCAGATGGTGAAGATGGAAGGTAATGCCGGCGAAGTGGACGATTTCCTGGCCTTCTGGCGCGCCGTGCCGGGAGTAGACCAGGTGCGAGTCAAAGAGGACGAAACCAACCTGATGCGCCCGGACGCCGGCCACCGGGCGGAGGAGTGGAAGTACCCTTGCCATTACCTGTGGCGCGGTCCGATGTACATTAAGCAGAACGGCGACGCGTACCCCTGCTGCCAGAGCTACATGCTGGACGGAGAGCCGGTGGGCAAGATCGGCCAGCAGCCGCTGATGGAGATCTGGAACTCGGAGGCGATGCAGCGGATGCGGCGATTGCACGCCGCCGGCCGGGGCGGAGAAGTGGATGTCTGTTCGCGCTGCTGCACCACCATCCCGCATCCCGCGCTGGTGACCGGCAGCCTGATACTGCACGGACGCACCGTGCGCCGCCTGCTGCCGCTGGTGGAGCGGCTGGCGTATCTATCGAAGGCCCCGCGGAGATTGCTGCAACCGCCCAAACGGACCGCGCCATCCCCGTAGAGCAGGCTTTCAGCCTGCCATGCCGGCATCCTGCCGGCATTCATCAACCTGGGGACAAAAAAAACGCCGACGGCAAGACCGTCGGCGTTTCCAAATGAAACTGGGGCGTACCGGGAGGGTCCGCCCGTACAACTAAGGTCGAGCTAAAACTCGAAGCGGCCTCCCAACTGCACGGTCGCCTGGTTGTAACCGTACTCCGACCACGCGCCCATAGTCCCGCTCATCGATCCAAACTGCGTCAAACTGCCGGTAGCGGTGGTGAACGAAGCATTGGGCGTGGTGAAGCTCGGCCGCTTCCAAGGCAGGTTATGGCCGTCCAGACGAACCATGACTTTGTACTTCTCCTTGAAGGTGAACTGCTTCTTGATCGCAAACCCCTGGAACGTCGTGAAGGGGCCTAAATACAAGTTCCTGGGAGGGGTGTTGCCCAGCGTGTAGGCCGCGGGATAGGCCCACGCAGAATACACAAAATAGGGGTTCTGAGGCGGCGTGGTCATGGGGAACCGGTTGGGACCGATGCTCCAGTTTTGCGTTATACCACCCGCCGTATTGGTCAGAATCTCCGGCTGGTTGCCGGGGGTGAGGTAGTTATTGGGGCTGTTGGAGAAGCCCATGCTAAAGGGCACGCCCGTATCGAAGACTTGGCTGAAGCTGAGATTCCAGCCACCGAAAATGTAGTCGAGCGGCCGGCTGCTGGTGTTAATGAAGCGCTGGCCTTTCCCGAAGGGCAACTGATACGAGAACTGCAGGAAGGCGTGCTGCGTCCGGTTGTAGCCGGCCACCGCTTTGTCTATGGAGCGGTCGTAGAACGTATCGCCGCCGCCGCATTCGTTGTCGCACACGTCGAGGGCCTTGGAGTAGGTGTCGAAGGCGGTAAAGACGAGGCCGCTCGACAGCCGTCTCTCGACCCGGACGGTGCCGCCGTGATAGGTGGCGTGGTTGTAGTTCGAGAGCAGGTTAACGCCCCCGAATTGCGTCCAGGGCTTGTAGATCTGCGTGTTGCCGTGGATGGTGTTCAGCAACGCGAGGTTGCTGCCGTTGTACAGCTCGTTGTATAACGGAATCTCGTTGATATTCCAACTGCCCATCAGCTTGTTCGACGAGCTGCCGTCATAGCGGACTTCCACCATCCAGTTGCGGGAGAGCTGGTATTCAAATCCACCCGCCCAGTTCATGACGTATGGATTGACCAGACCCGGATCCATCCAGTTGGTGCTCCGGGAGCTGTAACTCGCCGACGTGGGGTTAAAGGGGAACGTGCCATTGGCCGCCTGCGGGTAGTTGATGGGGACGCCGGGCCCCTGCGAAAGGTAGAACGGGATCGACGGGTTGCCATTGGCCTGGGTGATGTTGTAAGTTCCCGAGTATTCGTTGAAGTTCTGGCTCTGGTTGCCGGCGCCCAATCCAATGTCCATGGTCATGAGGGCGAAGGACGTGCGGAACACCAGCTTGGGTGCCAGCATCCAGGCCAAGCCCACGCGCGGCTGGAAGTTTTTCCAGTCGCTTCGGTACAGGTAGCCGGCGGGGTGCGTTTCGGCCCCCATCAGCCCGCTAACCGGATCGATGACATTGGGATTGAACTCCGAGTCCTGGTTGTATTTGGTGTGGTACGGCGTCTCATAGGACCAGCGCAATCCCAGGTTGATGGTCAAGCCCTTGGCCGCCTTCCAGTCGTCCTGAAGGTAGAGGGCGTGTTGCCACCCGCGCGGCAGCCAGTTGGCGAAACGCTGGGTGAAGGTGGCGCTGGTGACCGAGCCCAGCTCGAAGGCTGCCAAGCCGTTGCCGGTGTTGGCCACACAAGCGCTACCGGTGGCGGAGACTTGGCACGTACCCCCGAAGTTGTAACTGCCCGAAGGAATAGCGCCGTTAGCGGCGTCGTATTTCTCGCGCACGACTTCGTAGCCGGCCTTCAGATTGTGCGGCCCCAAGACCTTGGTGAAGTTCTCTTGAAAGGTGGTCTCGTCACCCTCGTAATAGGCGGGCGTATTGTAGCTGACCCCGTCTCCGACGTTAAACTCCGGGAACGTGGTTTGGGGGATGCCAGGGAGGCCCAGTGTTTGGGGCCAATTGCCACCAACGCCCCACGCTACAGTGGTGTTGGCGCGGCGGCTGTAGCCGAAGCGCATCTCGTTAAACGTGGTCGGGCTGATGATATAGGTGTCGGTCAACACGCCTTGGATCACGTCGGTGGGCTGCATGATGCGTTGCGTGTCCAAATCCCCCCAGGCTATGGCCACAACAGCGCCGTTCGGAGCCGCGTGGTGGTGCGCCTGCGAATAGCGGGCGCTAATCTTGTGCTTGTCGGAGAACTGGTGATCCACCTTAACGTCCCAGCGGGTGCGCGTGATCGGCTTTACGCCGTAACCGAGAAAGTTGTTGCTCGGCCCGCTCGGGGTATTAACCGCATCCACGGTGTCGTTGGGCAGTTCCCAAGGGGTGTAGGAGAGGAACTTCGCGGCCACTGGGTCGAACCGGTTCAAGGGCACGTCTTCGTTAGGAAATATGGTTCGGGTCCAGGCGTTGGTCGCCGAGTTTACCAGGGTGGTGCTCTTGGGATCGTAAAGCGGATATCCTATGCCTCCCATCGAGAAATCGCCTCCCAGCATGGCAGCGGTCGGCACGGCTTGCTGGTCGGTTGAGTCCCAGTGCTCCATGTGTCTGGCGAAGCCAAACAGGAAGAACGTCCTGTTCTTGCCGTTGTATACCTTCGGGAGCCACAGCGGCCCGCTGAAGACGCCGTCCATTTCATCGAAACGGAACGGCTGCTGGGCGGTTTCCTGGAAGTAAGACCGCTGCACCATGGAAGTGGTGATATGGCGGTCTTCATAGGATCCGTGCACGGTGTTGGCGCCGCCTCTGTAGGTCAACTGCACGGCGCCGGAGGCGGCGTGTCCGAACTCGGCGGACATGCCGGTAGTGATGATCTTGACTTCCTCCAGCGCGTCCGTGGTGCTCTGGAGCACCTGGTCGTTCTGGTCGAAGGTTTCCAGGCCGGGCCATTTGGCGCTGATGCCATCCATGGTATAGCCGATGGAACGCTGCACGCCGCCCAGGATGTGGTAACCCGCCGTGCCGTTGCCGTTCACGTCGGGGATGAAGTACAAAGAGCGGACAATGCGTTTCTGAACGTTGCTGGTGTCCTGGAGAAACTCCTGGGGCAGCATCTTGGTATCCTCCGCTGATTCGGTTTCCAGCAGCGGAGCCTCTCCAGTTACGGTGACGTTCTCGGATAGCGCGCCGACCTCCAGGTTGGCGTCAACACGCTGCGTCTCGCCGGCAGTCAATGTGAAACCTTCCCGGATAAACTGCTTGAATCCTTGCGCAGCCACGGTGACGCGGTACGGTCCCCCCGGATTCAGGTAGGGAATGTAATAGTTCCCTTCTGCGTTACTGGAGCCGTCGGTCACGAACTGGGTACCCGTGTTGACAACGGTCACCTTTGCGCCAGGTACGGCCGCTCCGGTGGCGTCCCTTACCGTTCCGACAATAGTGCTCTGTGAGCCGGTCTCCGTTTGCGCAATGGCGGCGCACACGACGGCCAAGAGCAGAAAGCAAGTCAGCGGAATACAGAAACCAGCGTTCCGCGAAAGCGAACTCGCGCGAAGCTTCATAGACCCCTTATCTCCCGTTGAGCCTTTCGGCGTTTGTGGACCTTGCCGCGGGGTTTTGGGCCCGGCGGCGCCTCGATTTGCGTAATGCGCAAATAGTTTTGCAGCCGAAGTTTATCGCCCGGTGGACAGGAAGTCAAGCGGAAAACGAGGATCAAGTTCCCGATTATCAAGAAATCGCGCCGACGCCTGTCCCGGTTCCTCCGGCTGGGGCTTAGTATACAAGCCATCGCAACCGAGTACAAGGAAAAAAAGAGGGGGAAAAGGTGGTAAAAAAGGGGCAAAAAGGCCCTTTAGAGTTCGTCGAACAAGCCGATCTGCTCTTTCGGAGCGGCCTTGGCGCGGCGTTTCCTCAGCGGGCTGCCCACCACGCCCAGCACTTCCGCCGAACGCAACGCCACGCGCGGGACGAAGACCCGCTGGTTGTTGCTATAGGGGTCGGGGGGAATCACCGTAAAGCCATAGCGATCCAACTGCAGCAGGCTGTTGGGCATAATGCCCTCCATGACTTCCCCGTCCCGGAACTGGAGGCTTACCCAGAGTCCTTCGGTCTTCGGGCGCGTTTGGAAGACCAGCCGCTCCGCTTCCACGCCGCCCTGGAAGTCGCGCACGAAGGAAATGGACTTGATTTCGTCGTAAGGGATGGCGGAAACATTGCCTTGGGCCGACAGCAGCTCCACCCCCGCCGGTTGCAGGTAGGTCAGGGGATTCACGTAGCCGGTGAGCGGCTCCCGGTCAAAACGCCGGAGAATGGCCTTTTTGGTGGTGGATGCTGCCAAATATCGCCTCTTTTTGGCTCTTATGTTACAAACATTTCGGCGCCTATTGTATCATTGGCTCGATGGCCGGCGTCCCCACCGCGGAAACCACGCGCTTCCGCAACCAGATAACGGCGTTCCTGAACTTCTGCCGGCTGGAGAAGGGACTGGCAGCCAACTCCCTCCAAGCCTATTCTAATGATCTTTCGCACTTCAGCGCATTTCTGGGCGATATGGCGGCTGCTCCGGACGCGGAGGACCTGCGGCGATACCTCGATCACCTGAACAGCTCGGGCCTGAGCGGCCGTTCCGTGGCCCGGCGGCTCACGACTCTGCGGAGCCTGTTCGGATTTCTGTTGCGGGAGGGCCTGATCGAGGCCGATCCCAGCGAACATCTGCGCGCCCCGCGGCAGTGGCGCGCAATCCCTAAGTTTCTGAATCTAGAAGAGATCGAACAAGTTATCGGGTGCACGGAAAAGGCCACTCCGAGGGGCTTGCGGGATCGCGCGATGCTCGAGCTGCTGTACGCCTCCGGGCTTCGGGTTTCCGAGCTGTGCCGGGCCGGCATGAGCGACCTGAATCCGGAACTGGGCATCCTGCGGACTACCGGGAAGGGGAACAAGCAACGCCTGGCGCCGGTGGGGAAGGACGCCGTGAAGGCGGTGGAGGAATACCTGAAGAGTGGGCGGCCCGGTTTGCTGAAGGGACGGGCCAGCCGTTTCCTGTTCGTCACCGCGCGCGGGGGCTGCCTGACGCGCCAGGGGTTCTGGAAGCTGCTGGCCGGATATGGCAGAAAGGCCGGTATTTTCCGGCGGCTGACGCCTCATATGCTGCGGCACAGTTTCGCCACCCACCTGCTGGAGGGTGGAGCGGACCTGCGCAGCGTGCAGGTGATGTTGGGACACGCCGACATCTCGACCACGCAGATATATACGCATGTCATGCGGTCGCGACTTCGGGAGACAGTTGAGAAACACCATCCCAGGGCCTGAGCGGACCGCGCAGGTCTCGGGACGACCGGGGTCGCCCGGGCTGACGGACATAGGGACGGGACGAGAGCGCTTTCGATGAGCGACTACATGTATATGCTGGAAAGCCACCTGAGCCCGGATCAGAACCGGGTGGTGGCGGAAATCCAGGCGATCGCCGGGCAGGCGCGCGTCAACCTGTTCCTGACGGGTGGCGCAATGCGCGACATGCTGGCCGGATTTCATATCCGCGACCTGGATTTCGTGGTGGAGGGCCACGCGCTCAAGTTGGCCAAGGCCGTCTGCGAAGCGGCCGGCGCGCGGCTCACGTCGGTGGAGGAGAACCGCAAGTGCGCGGAATTGGCGTTCCCGGGAAACGTGACAGCGCAGATTGCCATGTCGCGGCTGGAGAAATACGGGCGGGCGGGGGGCAAGCCGCAGGTTTCGCCGGCCACCATCCAGGAGGACCTGCGAGGGCGCGATTTCACTTGCAACGCCATTGCGCTGTCGCTGAACAAGGCGTCGAGGGGGCTGTTGCTCGACCCCATGAATGGCCTCGCGGATATTGAGCGGCGCGAATTGCGCGCGGTGAGCCCCTACGGCTTTTACGACGACCCTTCGCGGCTATTGCGGATGATTCGATTGCAGGTGCGCTTGGGCTTCGCGATCGAGGAGCGGACGCGGATGCAGGTGGCCAACGCGCGCGAAGCGGGCGTGGAAAACTCGATTGCGCCGCGAACCCTGGGCGAAGAACTGCGGCGCACAGCGGCCGAGGACAGCCCGGCGGAGATCCTCAAGGCGATCGACGAAGCTGGACTGCTGACGCTGTTCTCTCCGGCCCTGACGGGCCCGAAGTTCAACCTGCCCGGCATGGTGAAGCTGGAAAAGATCTGCCGCATGGCGCCGGGCGAGGAGCGCTGGCGCGTGGCGCGTCTCGGCCCCTTTCTGCATTCGCTGACCGAGAAACTGGCTTCCAAGGAGAGGCAGGCGTTCGCCAAGGCGGTGGACCTGAGCGCGGCCGAGGTGGAGTTGTGGCAGAAACTGGAAGTGCGCTCGAAGAAGCTGGAAACAGCGCTCGGTTCCGCGCGCATTCGCAAGGCATCCCAGGTTTATCACCTGGTAGCCGCCTCCGAGCCGGACGTGGTTCTGTTCCTGCTTTGCCACTCGGGCTTGAAGCCGGTGCAGGAACGCCTGCGGAACCACTTTCAGAAGTATCTCCCCGCGGTGCAGGCGATCACGCTCGAAGAATGGGCGATGGTGCAAGGCCAGCCGGGAACGGCGCGCTACGCCAAGGCGCGAGAGGCGTTCCTTTCCAGCCGGTTGGACCAGCGGCCGAAGAAGCCCGCTCCGCCCGAGGCCGGGGCCGAGCCTGAACCCGCGGGGCCTCCGGCTCCGGAGGGCGCCGCAGAGCGCCCGGAGCGATAGCCGGGATACGGCAGGCTAGAGCGCCTGCTCCACACCAAAGGCGAAGCGACGGTCTACTGGATCTTTTCGAAAGCCGTCATGGAGCCCAAATTCGCGTACGTCATGTGCGGGTGCGCGGCGGGCAGAACGTTGCGGGGGTCGGCGGAAGCTCCCACGGTCCGGAACTCATGCTGAGCCATCCGCATGGCCGTGCGGCTTCCATTGGACCGGACGATCCGGCCGTACACCACGAGTTGCAGCGGCGCCACATTGTGGAGCAACACCGGCCAGGATATCGACAATTCCACATTCAGCCCGACCGGCAATTGGCGTCCGGGCTCGAAGAGCACGCCGCCGCTGGAAAAGTCGAGGGTCCGGCCCGAACCGGTTTCCAGCACCTTGCGGCGGCGGACCAGCTTCCACCGCGCCTCCAGCCGGATCTCGTAACGGCGATCGCCGCGCCGGTCGCCGGCAATCGTCTGTTCTTCTTTGGATGGCCCGCCCCACAGCGTGGTGGAAGACATGTTTTCGCGTCTCATTTTCGGTGTGACGAGTCCATTATGAAGAAGGCGTGAGGCGGCGAACAGTAATACGGGTACTTGAGGGGTACCGAAGGGCCTAAGCCGTTCCCCGATTAACATTGGTGGTAGGCGGGAGGCTTCAATCAATTGCTATCCTCATTTATGTATAGGAGCAGTTGCGAGCTGGAGGATATGCAGGAGCGGCCATGAGATTGGGGGTGGTTCTCGCGCTGGCGTGCAGCGCCGTGTTTTGCGCCCGTGCGCAGGAGAAGCCGGCGGAGCGGGGCCAACGGTTGGTGACGGAAGCTTTGCAGGCCCTCGGCGGCGATGCGTTTCTGCGCATGGAGAACCGCGTGGAAACCGGCCGCGCCTATTCGTTCTACCGTTCCGCGCTGACGGGGCTCGACGTGGCGAAGATCTACACCCGGTACGCGGGCAGGGGAGATACGGCCGAAGCCGGCAAGCTGCGCGTGAGCGAACGCGAGGCGTTTGGCAAGAAGGAAGAGGCTGCGGTTCTGTTCACTCCGGAGGGCGCATGGGAGCTCAGCTTCCGCGGCGCGCGGCCGCTGGCCGACGAGCGCTACGCCAACTTCAAGGACAGCACGCTGCGAAGTATCTTCTATATCCTCCACGAGCGGCTGCACGAACCGGGATTGACGTTTATGTGGCAGGGGGCCGACATGTTCGAGAACCGGCCGGTGGAAATTGTGAGCATAGCCGACGCGGACAACCAGACGGTAACGGTCTATTTCAGCCAGAGCGAGAAGCTTCCGGTGCGCCAGGTATTCCGGCGGCGCAACCCCCTTTACAAAGACTTCGACACCGAGACGACGGTTTTCGCCAATTACCGCGCCGTGGGCGGCGTGAAATGGCCCTTCAACATCCGCCGCGAACGAAACGGAGACAAGATCTACGAGATGTTCTCCGAGTCGGTGGAGATCGACCAGCGCCTGCCGGACAACCTGTTCACGCTTCCGGGAAACGTGAAAATGCTGCCCAAGCTGGACTGAGGGGGCCGAGGGTTCGTTCCCGGATCCGGTGTATGATTGTTGCCGGAGTTTCCGGGCCCGAAGATCCTTGCCATGGCCAGAGCACTGAGGGACATCTTCCTGCCGGCCGTATTGACCGCTGCTTTCGCGGCGACCGCGGCGGCCCAACAGGTTAAGCCCATCGCCAATTGGGCCAACCTTAACCAGCTTGTCCCGGGATCCGAGATCCGGGTCACCCTGGCAACCGGAAAGACTTTGCGAGGATTCGTGCAGCAGGTGAGCCCGGAGTCGCTGGCGATCAACGCCACCACCAGCCAGGAGACGCTCTCCCGCCAGGACATCCGGCGCGTAGCATTGAAAAAGCCGGGCCATCGCGGGCGAAACACGCTCATCGGGCTGGCCATTGGGGCGGGCGCCGGCTTGGCCATGGGGGCCGGCATCGACTCCCATGCCAGCCACGGCTGGCTCGACTTTCCCAATATCGGCAAAGAGGTGTTCACGCCGCTGGGAGCGCTGGTGGGAACGGTGATCGGGGTGGCGCTGCCCACCGGCGGGTGGCGCGACGCGTATCGCGCGCCATAAAGTGCGGTTGGCAGGCGGAAGCGCCTGCCCCACAAGTGTTATCATCGTGTTGTACAGTGATAACATGATCCGGACACAGATCAGCCTCGACGAGAGCGAGTATGCCCTGGCGAAAGCGGAGGCGCGATCCCTGGGCATCCCGGTAGCGGAATTCGTGCGGCGCGCCGTCCGGGAGGCGCTTCCTCCGCGGGGAGACGGGCCCTGGATGAAGTTCGCAGGCTTTGTGGAGACGGGCGACCCACATTCCAGCAGGTCCGTGGACGAGATCGTCTATGGCCGTAAAGTCTGAGTGCTACGTCGACACTTCGGCCTTTATCGCCTTCCTGGATCGCTCCGACAGTTTCCATGCCCTGTTCCGCCGTCTGTTCTCGGCGCCGCCGCCGCTGACCACATCCGCCCTGGTGGTGGCCGAGGGGCACGGATGGTTCCTGCGTCGCTACGACCAACGGCGGGCGATACAGTTTCTGGCATTTCTCGATGCCCTGCCGGGCCTGGCCATCCGCGGTTTCGACGCTGCCCAACTGATCCAGGCGGGCCGCATCGTGAGGAAGTACTCGGACCAGGGCCTCACCCTGGCCGACGCTCATGGCCTCGCCATCATGAAGGAACGTCGGATTGGCTCCTGCTGGTCGACGGACCGCCATCTGGGCCTGGGTGGGGTTGCCCTGGTCATTTGAGCGCTCTCGCCGCGCCGCGGGCCCTCCGGCCCATCCTCAGCCCTGGTTTTCGCCATTTTGGGCCCTTTTTGTAAAGAGGCCGTTCACGTTATACTGAAGTTTAAACTCAGAAGTCCCCAGGTGGAGGTTTTATGAAATTCCGCAATGTGGCCGCGGCAACTGCGGCCGCGGTGTTTTTCGCCCTCGCTTCGTTGGCTCAGACTGCTTCAATCGAAGGGCACGTAATCGGCTTGGACGGTAAGCCGTTACAGGGCGCCGTGATCAAACTGTCGCGCACCGATGTCAAAGGCGAGTTGCAGGTTAAGACGAACAAGAAGGGCCAATGGATGTACATGGGCCTGGCGGTGGGCAGTACCTGGAACATCTCCTGCGTCGTGGACGGCAAAGTCCTGGACGAGACCATGAACGTAAGGGCCGGGTTTGGAGACGCCGCCGAGGCGAATTTCGATCTGCAGAAGAAGCAGGCCGAGAATCAGAGTCGCACCTCGGCCATTCAAAAAGCGGCTGAGACCGGTACGGTCACTGACGATTTGACTCGCGGCATGACGGCTGAGCAGAAGGAATTGTTGCAGAAGCAAATCAGCTCGCAGGCCGCGGCGCTGAAGCAGAACAAGTCGTTGCAGGACGCCTTTAGCGCGGGCGCGGTAGCCGCGGAGAGGAAACAATATGCCGAGGCCATCACCGACTTCGAGAAGGCCGCCGAGTTCGGTCCCAAACAGCCGGCCGTCTGGGCAAGCCTCGCGGAAGCGCACGTGGACTTGGCCCTGACCAAGACCGGCCCCGATTTCGAGGCGGAGATGGCTAAGGGACTGGAAACTTACGCCAAGGCTCTAGCGCTGAAGGACGACGACGTCAACATCCACAGCAACTACGCCCGAGCGCTGGCGCTCGATAAGAAGTTCGCCGAAGCCGATGCGGAAGCGGCCAAGGTAGCGATCCTCGAGCCGCCCTCGGCGGGCAAGGCCTACTTCAATCTGGGCGCGGTCCTTTCCAACGCCGGGCAGCCCGATCAAGCCGCTGCCGCCTTCAAGAAGGCCATGGACGCCAACTACGCCGACGCCTTTTATCAATACGGCTTGATCCTGGCCGGCAAAGCATCGGTGGATACGGCCACCGGCAAAGTCACGCCGGCGCCGGGCACCGTGGAGGCTTTCCAGAAATACCTGGAACTGGCGCCAACGGGCGCTAATGCGCAGGCGGCCAAGGCGATGATCGACCAGTTGAGCACCAACGTCGACACCAGCTACAAGAACCCCAACGCGCCGGCCACGACGAAGAAGAAGTAAGCGTTTTCCGGGGTGGCGGCCCGGCGGGTTGGCAGGCGCTTTCGCCGGCCAACCGGTTTTCTTGACGGCTTCCCGCCGCCCCGACTCCATGCGGTTTCTCTACGAGCTTTTCTTCCCGCTGGCGCTCTTCCTTGCGTTGAGAGCGATCATCCGTCAATTCATGGGCGGCTACCGTGCATCCCGTAACAGCTCCCCCACTGGTTCGCGCGCGTCTTCCGTCGCCACGGTCGGAGAGCTCAAGAAAGACCCCGTGTGCGGCACGTACGTCTCCACGACCGGCAGTCTCACGCAAATGGTGAATGGCAGCGCGGTTTACTTCTGCTCCCAGGAATGCCGCGACAAATACCTGGCGCGCCCACCGGCGAGGTGAGCAACGGCGGGTTCCGCCTCTCGATGTCCGCCACTGGGCCAGGCGCGGAGTTCGATTCCCTGAAATGCCCGTTGCGCGCGTGCAGCCCGGAGGCGCCTCCGGCCCGGTGAATCACTGCGACTCGGATCGGATTCTGGATCAGATCGCGCCGGAAGGAATCCTGCGCGCGTGCCGGACCTTCTGGACGACGCCGGCGGGCGCCAGGCGGCAAACCATGGGCGCGTGGTGGACATGGGCAGGAAGAGCCCGGCGCATTCACGCGCTGCGATGTTCCGGCCGGCGGCGCGCCAGGCTTGCGGCTTCGGCCGTCGGAACCGCCCGTTGACCAAACGCTTCGCTCGGAATCCAACCTGCGACTACCTGGCCGCCATCCGGCGCTCCTTTGGGTTCGGGATGCTGCTCAGCGCCGGTGGCGGCGCAGACCTGGTTGATAACGCGAAGCTGGTCCTCGGGCGAGAGGCTGCTCGAACTGGGGAGACAGATTCCGCGGCGGAACAGGTCCTCGGCCACCGCGCCGCCGTAGCGAGCGCAACCGGCGTACAGGGGCTGGAGGTGCATGGGCTTCCAGACGGGGCGGGACTCCACGTTGGCGTCGTCGAGAAGACGGATCAGCTCATCGCGCGAGCGGCCGAACTTGCGTTCCTCGATAAGGAAGCAACTCAGCCAGTTCGTATGCGATCCATAGCGGGCCTGAGGCATAAGCGAGATGCCCGGAAGATCGGCGAAGGCGTCGCGGTAGCGGAAGGCGATGGCGCGGCGCTGCTCGACGCGCAGATCGAGGACTTCGAGCTGTCCGCGGCCGATGCCCGCCAGCACGTTGCTCATGCGATAGTTGTAGCCCAACTCCGAGTGTTCATAAGCGAGCCCGGGATCGCGCGCCTGCTGGGCCCAGAAGCGCGCCTTCTCGACCCAGGCGGAGTTGCGGGAGGCGAGCATACCGCCTCCGGTCGTGGTGATGATCTTGTTGCCGTTGAAAGAGAACGCCGCGATATCGCCGAAGGTTCCCGCGGGCCGCGCCCGGTAGGTGGCGCCGAGGGCCTCGGCGGCGTCTTCGAGTACCGGCACGCCGTAGTTTTTGCAGATCGCGAGGATAGGGTCCATATCGGCGCACTGCCCATACAGGTGGACGACAACGAGGGCGCGGGGCCGCTTGCGCCGGCGGGCGCGGCGCCGGAGTGCGCCGTCGAGGATATCGGGGTCCAGGTTCCAGGTGGCGTAATCGCTGTCCAGGAATACCGGCTCGGCTCCAAGATACCGGACCGGATTGCAACTCGCGGCGAATGTGAGGGTGGGGCAAAATACCTCATCGCCGGGGCCGACGCCGAGGAGGCGCAATCCAAGGTGGATGGCGGCCGTACCGGCGCCCAGGGCAACGGCGCGGAGCCCGATGCGTTCCTCGAACTCCCGTTCGAAAGCCGTGATATTGGGGCCGGCCGTGGATAGCCAGTTAGAGGCGAAGGCCTCACGGACGTAAGCCTGTTCGGCTCCGCCCATGTGCGGAATCGAGAGGGGGATGCGTTTCAAGAGGAACCTCTCACTACACCCACCGGACTAACGTGGCGCCCCATGAATAGCCAACCCCAAAACCGACCAGCATGACCAGCCGACCGGGCTGAATGCGCCCTTCTTCAGCCGCCTGCTTCAGGGCGATGGGGATCGTGCAGGAAACCGTGTTTCCGGAGTGGCGCATGCCGACGAAGAATTTTTCGGAGGGGATTTTCAGCTTCTTCCGTAGGTGTTCCAGCATGTATTGGTTCGCCTGGTGGAAAACGAATAGGTCGATATCGGCGAGACCTTTGCCGGCGCGGGCCAGCAGTTCCAGCACCGCCCTGGGAGCCGCGCGGAGAGTGAACGCGAAGATCTCCGGCCCATTCATATAAAGGTTCGCAGCGCTCCGCAGGTTGCCATCCGAATCCATGACAGCCTGTTCGCCGGTGGGGGCCGCGCGCTGCCGCATCGCACCCACGGGCACCATGAGATTCTTCGCGCCGGAGCCGTCCGTACCGTACACGAAGGGACCGATGGACTCGTCATTCCGCGCCACGCCACGGACCAGAGTGGCCGCGCCGGCATCTCCAAACAGCGTGCGGACGCTCTTGTCCCTAGGGTGGATGAACTTGCTGTACGTTTCGGCCGTCACCAGCAGCGCATTCGTCGCCTGCCCGGTCTCGATGAGCGCTTTTGCGAGGCCAAGGCCGTAGACGTACCCCGAACACCCCAGGTTGAAGTCCAATGCCCCGGCGGACGTCGGGACGCCGAGGCGCTGTTGCAACATGCAGGCGGTGGTCGGCAGGAAATAGTCGGGGCTCTGTGTGCAGAAAAGGATGTAATCGATATCGGCGGGTTTGCATACGCCCTTGTCGAACAGGTTTTGAGCGGCGGCGGCTCCCAGGTCGGAAGCGCACTCGTTTTCGGCCGCGATCCAGCGCTCGGCGATGCCGGTCTTTTCCTCGATCTTCTCCACGCTCCACTCGGGGAAGTCGGTTGCTAATCGTTCATTGGTCAGGCAGTGTTCCGGGAAGTGGTATTCGATTGCTGCGACGGTGGCTTTCATTGAATTCGCCTCGGCGGAGGGACGACTACTTTGCGGCTTTGGCGCAAATCAGTTTGGCGGGGACGCCCATCACCGTCGCGTAAGCCCGCACGCGCTTCAGTACGACGCTGCCCGCTCCGACCTTTGCGTAATCGCCGACTTTCGCGCCCGGCAGGACGCACGCATGACTTCCCATGAAGGCGCCCTCACCCAGCACAGCGAACCCGGTAACGTCGCAGTGGGCGCTCAGCGTACAGCCGTCCCCAAGCACCACATCATGCCCAACCGACGAGTGAGCGTTCACCGTCACGAAGTCGCCGATTTCCACGTTCGCGGTGACGGTGGAATATAGTCCGAAGATGCAGCCAACGCCAAACCTGCAGTTACTTCCGCGAAGCGCGGTGGGATGTGAGAGATTGATGAACTTAGCCCCACGTACTCTCAAATCGCGAGCGATTTGAAGTTTCCTCGTCGGATCCCCGATCGCACAAATAAAAACGTCATCGGGCGAGGCCGCGAACGTGCACGGGTCGCCCAGAACCCTGGTTTCTTGAGGGTACCCGTCTAAGGCCCTAGGATTGGCATCCAGGAAACCGCCGATTATCCAGTCCGACTGAGTCGGCCCGGCGTCCTGCGCCCACCCCAGGACCTCCCTGCCAAACCCCCCGGCGCCGACTATCAACAGACGTTTCACGCGCCTCCTTTAATGCGCCGTATAACCGCCGTCCACAACCAGGACCGCGCCTGTAATCCAACGAGCCGTCCCGGCGATTAAAAAGGCGATGGCGTAAGAAACGTCACGAGCGCTGCCCAGCCCTAGCAAATGCATCGCTTCCAGCGCCGCGCCTTGCTCCGGCGTCAGCATCTCCAGCACACCCTGCCAGAGCGGGGTTGTCACGACTCCGGGCGCTACGCAGTTCACGCGAATGCGCTCCGGCGCCAACTCCACGGCCAGCGCTCTGGTCAACGCGACGATCGCTCCCTTGCTTGCGGCATAGGCCGCTATCCCCGCTTGCCCCACTAAACCGGTGACGGAGGAGAGGAAAACGATACTGCCGCCGGCCGCGCCGACGCCTCTCTGGCAAAAGCCTCTGGCAAGCCCGATCGCCGCCCCCACGTTGATGCGCATTACATCTTCGACGGTCCGCGAACCGAGGACGCGAACCGGCCGCAGTCTGTGTATGCCCGCGCTGTGGACCAGTCCGTGTAACGGCCCGGACGACGCGCTAATGCTCTTAAGCCAGCGCGGAATCTCATCGGCCGAAGACAGATCGAACATCTCAGCCCTGTGGCCCTCGCCATCGAGGGACCGCAGCGTCTCCGCAAGGCGCTCCTGGTTGCGCCCCACCAGAACAACGCGGGCGCCCAACTGGCTGCACAGGCGGGCGGTTTCGCGTCCAATTCCCGACGAAGCGCCAGTGACCAAAATGGTCTGGCCCGTCAAATCCATTGGACTTGTCATCGCCATGCTGGCAGTTTCGCCATGGGCAATCCTGGGATTGCGTTACGGGCCATCGGCTGAACCGGGCTCGGGCTAGGCGCGAACCTCCGCGCCGATTCGATCGCCGAGCAAACCCACCAGGTCCGCGACAGTCGTGCACTTGGCGATCTGCCGTGGCTGTACGCTTACGCCGAAACGCTCATCCACAAGCGCCATGAAACTGATGACGGCGAGCGAGTTCCAGCCCTCGATGCTCTCCAAGGTCGCGGATCCTTTTAGTGCGCCTTGCTCGAGTTCGAGAAGTTCATCCAGCAATGATAAGAATTCTTTTTCTTGCACAACGTTCTCCTGAAGTAAGTCCGCCTCACTTGTCACGCCAGGACCTCCCTGACCAGGCAGAATGCCTCTGCCGCAGTCACGCCAATCGCGCAGCCCCTGACGCGCGCCAAGGACTCTATGGAAACCAGCGACCGGGCCCCTGGACTGAGAGTTAGCTGGCTCCGGTAACATTTCATCGCCTGCTGTTTGACGTCCAGGTACCGCGAGACGTCGACAAAGACCGTGGGCACAAACGCGTCGCTCGGAATCGGCGCTCCCCATTCCGTCTCCGAGGGCGTTTCATAGCACAGCACGCGCGCTGGGTAGAAACCGCCGTTCGGCCTGCTGGCCACCAAAGTGGCCCAATAAACCGCCTTGTGATCCCCGTGAAGATCTCCGTGATGGGGCAGGTACACGGTGCGTGCCCGCACCTGGACGACGACATCCCTTATGGCGCTGGCCAGCGAGGCAGCGGGCACGCCGTCGAGTCTGGGAGCGGGAAAGTCGAGGAAGAGCAACCGCTTTGTACCGAGGGCCTGGTTGGCCAAAAGGGTCTCCTCGCGCACCCGCGCGACCAGTTCCGGCGGATATACTTCAGCAGCGCCCTTGCTTACGATCGCGACGTAAACATCGTCGCCGCTGGCCACATGGCGGGCAATCACGCCTCCACATCCGAGCACCTCATCGTCCGGATGAGGCGCAACAACCAGAACGGAGCTCATAGTCGCACTCAAAACACGTCTGACAATAGCAGGCTGAACCGGATATCGGGCACTTCTCGGGTCAAAGGGAAGCCGAACAAGCGAACGACGTACCCTTGGTGCGAGGTAAGCTCGTGATCCGAAATGCCGAGTCGACCGGCGTGATATCCGGTGAGGCGGACCTCCGTGACGCCCAATGCGCTGGCGAGACCGCCCAGACAGCCGGCGGCGCGGCGTCCGCCGTTGGCCGAGGCGTCGAGCAGCACCAGGGAGGCCGGCTCGATGACTTTGTAGACCGCCAGAAGCGCTGTACCGATGACAGACGACCGGGCGTGGTTGATCTCGGTACGCCACTTCCAATACCGGTCGTCGGGGGGATACGAATAACCATCCTCCGGGCGGAGCGCCCGAGGCCCGTCCGCTCGCTCAACGGCGACTCCCGCCACCGCCTGCGGCCGCCAGTTATATAATCCCGTTTGCAGGACCGCCTTATACCCGCACAAGCTCGTGAACAGAGGCGCCGAACTGGCGTTCGGAAACGCCAAAACACACGCTCCGCCGGCTTCCTTGGCCGCCTCATGCAGCGTGTCGACCATGTAAAGGAACCCAGCCAAAGACCGGTACTCTCTTTGAACCATGGTGCTCATCGAAAGAAAGCACAGCATCGAGCCGCCACCGGCTTCAACCAGCCGCTGCGGAACCAGCGCATGGTGGGCCACAACGTGGCCGCCCGAAAGCCCAACCACCGCCAGCGGGGCCCCGAACGGGTTAGCCAGATACCACTGCTCCCATGCGCGCCCGGGGAACGGCCGCGCGAAGACCGCGGAAAAAAGCGATGCCACGCCAACGACGCGCCGGGCGTATGCGTCCACGGTTCGCGTTACCTCGAACGACATGCAATCCGTCATGCGGAACGCCGTCTACAATTCCCCTGGCCGCTCCGATGCCGGAGGTCCTCCGGCGCCGGCGTCGTTGCCATTCAGCCCGGCAACTGCTTCGGCAAAGGGCGACTCCCTGTCCATGTCGCCTCGCTCGATGCCCTCCCGCCGCAGGACCGTTAGCGCCGTACGGACCAGAATCGCCATGTCGGCCCTAAAGCTCTGTTCCGACACATACCGCAAGTCGTATTCGAAGATCTTTTCCCACGGCTGGCTGTTCCGTCCGTTTACGCCCGCCAGTCCGGTCACTCCCGGCTTGACCGACAGACGCTTTGCCTGTTCCCCGGAATAGAGCCCGACATGCTCGATTGGAAGGGGCCGTGGTCCCACCAGGCTCATATCGCCAGCGAGTACATTGAAAAGCCCTGGCAGTTCGTCCAACGACGTTTCCCGCAGAAAGCTCCCGAATCGTGTGATTCGCGCCCGATCGGGCAGCAGGCGTCCGTCCGCGCCCGTCGCACGCGTCATGGACCGGAACTTGAAAATCCAGAACGGCCGACCCATCAGTCCCGCCCGCCTCTGGCGAAAAACGACCGGCCACCCCATGTCTATCATGACGCCCGCCGAGCATATGACCAGAAGGGGAAGGGCCAGTAACAACAGCACGAAGGCTCCCCACAAATCGAGCGTGCGCTTGCCGGCCTTTCTGTAGATCCGCATTCCCGAGGCCGGTTCCCTACAAGGCTTCTCGAACAACCAGGCCCGCGTCCCGACCTCTCGACGATGGCAGGCGGATTGAGACGTTCCGCCACCGCGCGCCGTACAATACGAAGAGGGGCGCTAACTGAATCTTCTGTCTGACGATAAGCCCTACATTCCCGATCGTAACCAGCAAACACACCACTGCGATCGTTGCCAGGAAGGCGAACATCACCGAACTATTTGAGAACAGCAAACCGGCATTTGACCGGATTCGAGACAGGCGCGCGCCGAGCAGCGCTATCAGCAAAAGGCAGTCAAACGACGCCGCGGCGCCGCCCACGGACTTCACGTCCCACGGTAAAGGCTCCGCAACCAGGCGAAGGATGCCGGCGGGCGCCTCACGAGCGAGGTCCTGGAGATTCTCGATGTTCCGAAACTCAACCCCGGAGCCTCCACCGCTGTTCTCGCGCGAATTCTGAACGAGCCGGTCGTCGATCCATTCGATGCCTGGCGCCTTCAGCCTTGCTTCTTTTTGCACGGCCGGCCAAACCAGCGCCGCCCCGCCGAAAGCGCCGAGCGTTATCAGCGCCCGGGCCCACCTTCGCCGTCTGATTGTGCTCGCGGTAAGCAGGAACGCCAGCCCTAGGGACGCAAACAGCAGCAGCCCCACATGTGGCCGGAAAACGAACACGATGAGCAGGCCCGCGAGTCCTTGCAGCATGTACTTGAGAGATCGCGCGCCTCTCGTCACAACCGCGATGGCGCCGGCGCACAGCGCCATCCCGAAATAAACCCAACTGTCTTTGCCGGGCAACACGGTCCAGACGGCGAGATTTGGAGCAAAGAGCAGATACATCACCAGACCCGACCTCTTACTCTCGCCGAGTGAGGCGGCAAGCCGCCCAAGAATCGCGGCCGCCCAGAACGACAATCCACAATGAATCGCAATCAAAACCCACAGATGCATTCCTGCGACAGCGTACACCAGGGAGAACCACAGGACGACCGCGTCGCTGCCCAGACCGAGCGGCGCTTCGCTGAATCGGCCGGCCCGTAAGTCGTCCGCATAGTACCGTGCGCTCGCGTCATAGGAAGTGACATCGGAGGAGTTGATCCCTGCATAGTAAGGAATCGCGATCAAAAGCAGGACAATCCCACAGATTGCGCGGATTCCGAAACTGAGGCCGAGAAGGGGCGCCCCTATGGGATGGCGCTTGGCCGGGCAACCGCCATGCCCGGCGGCGCTTCGCCCCAGCCATGTTACCCGCGGACCATAGGGATAGTTCTCTCTAACGGAGGGTTCCATTAAGTTTCGAGAGCCGCAACTACCGCATCGCAGAAGACCGATGCTACGGCGCGCTCGTCGTAAAGCTGGCGGGCCCTTCTTCGCGCCTCGATGCCCATGCGGCCTCTGGCCTGGGGATCGCATATCAGACGTGCGGTCATATCGGCCAGCGACTGGACATCTCGAAACGGAACCAACAGCCCGGTGCGCCGATGAGCGATAACATCGCGGCAGCCGCGCACGTCGAAGGCCACCGCGGGGACGGAACACATCGCCGCCTCGACTATTACCCGGCCAAAAGACTCCTTATAGGAGGGATGACACAACACGTCCAGGGCCGGCAATATGTCGGGCACATCGTCTCGAAACCCCAGCATGGTAACGGCAGGCCGGAGACCCTGCTCGTCCAGACGCGCCAAGAACTGGTTGCGGCAGATGCCTCGGTCCCCGGCGTGCGCCTCGCCAATCACCAGAAAATGCGCGTTTGCGTTCCTCTCCCCCAATATCCGGATGACCTCCACGAATTCCATCAGTCCCTTTTCTCTGACCAGTCTGCCGACGAAACCGACCACCGCGCACTCGCCGGTAAACCCCAGGCGCGCCCGCGCCGCGCGGCGGCGCCGGGCGACATCGGAAAGGTCTTCGTAGGGGGCGAAAGTGATTCCATTGCCGATGTATTGATACCGGGTGCGCCTCGAGAAAAGGCGGCTGCTTTCGGCCGTGGCGCAGTCCTCGCGATTGACAAACATGATGGCGCTGCACAGGCGGCTCAGCACTCCCTCGGTTGCCAGTAGCG
>Ga0187851_10000922_pt1 | contig 28924 bp, 21 predicted proteins | sample June2016WEW_6_10_FD_132997 | JGI IMG/M metagenome (GOLD analysis project Ga0187851, IMG submission 132997) | Peatland microbial communities from SPRUCE experiment site at the Marcell Experimental Forest, Minnesota, USA - June2016WEW_6_10 | ecosystem: Environmental > Terrestrial > Soil >...
TACGTGGTGAACCAGGAGGAGCGCTTCGAACGCGATGTGGTGCGCCCCTTCGTCGATGAGTATCTCGCCGGGCGTACCCCGATTCCCTGCTCTCTGTGCAACAACCACCTCAAGTTCGACCAGCTGCTCAAGACGGCGCGCAGCATCGACGCGGAGCGAATTGCGACCGGGCACTATGCGGTGAACGAGTACGATGCGACTCGCGATGGAGGGCGGGGGCGCTGGATTCTGAAACGGCCCGCGGATCTGGCCAAGGACCAGACGTATTTTCTCTTCGGCCTCACGCAAGACCAGCTCGCGAGTACTCTTTTCCCCTTGGGTCATCTGACCAAGCCCGAGGTACGCGCGATGGCGCGGCAACATGGATTGCAGTTGGCAGAGAAGCCCGATTCTCAGGAGATTTGCTTCATTCCCGGCGGCGACTATAAGCAGTTCCTTGCTGCCTACCTTGAGGAGCAGGGAGAGCGCGCGCCCGAGAGTGCCGGCGAGCTCGTCGCGGCGAGCGGCGAGGTGCTCGGCCGGCATGAAGGCATCTCCAATTTCACCGTGGGACAGCGCAAGGGATTGGGCGTGGCCTCGCCGACTGCACTCTATGTGCTGAACATCGATGCTGCAAACCGTAAGGTCACGGTCGGTGCCGATGCCGATCTGGCAACGCGCACCCTGCGCGCGCGGCAAATGAACTGGATCAGCGTTGCCGAACTCGCTGGGCCGATGCGCGTGAAGGCAAAGATCCGTCACCGTCACGAGCCGGCCTGGGCCACGCTCGAGCCCACAGGCACCGATGAAGCGCTTGCGACATTCGACGAGCCGCAGCGCGCCGTCACGCCGGGTCAAGCCGCGGTCTTCTACGACGGAGACGAAGTTGTCGGCGGCGGCTGGATCGCGTGAGAGGGCGAGTCAGAATAGCAGGGATCTAGTCCCTTGAAGATGAAATGGCTTGAAAAGACATCCCTCAGCGGCTAAAGCCGAGTTCATTTTTCAGCTGCTTGTGGCACGGATAAATCCGTGCCCTTTCAAAACCTCGCATTTTTCAGCAAGCTGTAAAGTCGTGCCCCTTCAAAACGAGACTCATGTCACCGGCTCCTACCTACGGACAGCCCAGGCGAGGCCGTCGGGATTTCCGCCGGCATCGATCTTGCCAACCATCGAGAGAGATTTGAGGTCGATCACGGCGACATATCCGTCGGGGCTGCACGCCTCAAATGCGCGCGCGCCGTCTGGCTGCACAAGGACCCCGCCGGACCCGGTTCCCGTCTTCAATCGCTTGATCTCTTTGCGCGTCGCAGCGTCGACGATCACAAAGTCCGGACCCGCCGAAACCAGCACCGTTTTGCCGTCGGGCGTGAACTTGAGCCGATTGGCTCTTGGCACATTGGCTGCGAGCGTCTCGGTCACGCGCTTTTCAGCAACGTCGATGATCGAAATCGTGCCGTCGCCGGCGTTTGCCACCCACGCCTCTTTGCGGTCAGGCGAAACGTCGAATCCCTCTGAGCCGTGACCCACGGGAATCACGGTCAACCGCCAGTCGCCACCGGGCGGCGTTGGCGGCGGACCTGGAGGCGGCCCTCCATTCCCGGGCGGCGGCCCAGGCATCATGCCGGGAGGGGGCATGGGATTTGCGGGACCCTCGGTCTTCTCCATCACGGTGACTGTCCCCGAGCTGACATTGGTTGTGAGAATGCGTTTGGCGCCAGGAAACACATAGAGCATATGGGTGCGATTCTGGCCCGTCCCCATGATCCAGTCGATCTGCGCGGATGCGGGATCGTAACTGCCGATCGCCTTGGCCGCCTCTGCGGTAAACCAGACTTTTCCTTCGCCAAAAAACAGTCCATGGGGTCCGCGCATCGCGCCCAGATCGATGGCCGGCAGCGGCTTCTGGGCCACCAGGTCCACAACTGCCAGCGTATGATAGGCGCCGAATCCGTAGTTGGAGACGTAGGCAGTTTTGCCATCGTCAGACGCGATGACCTCGTGCGGATCGTTGCCCACCGGGACGCGCGCCACCACTTGCAGGGTATTCGGATCGACAATGGCCAGCGTGTGTTCCTGTTTCGAAAGCACCAGCAACGATGGGTTCGGAGCCGATTGCCCATAGCACCAGATCGCGGCCGTCCCGATTGCCAGGGCGGCGACCCTGCGAATCATTGACGTCATCGAGTGACCTCCCAATTGACTTCCGTTGAATCAACAAGACGCCCGAAACCGAAGGAAATCCTGCCAAACCGCTCATTCCACTATTTTGGCCGCTGCATGTCAAAGCGGTCGTGCGTGCGCACATAGCTGGGCCCGCCCATACGGCCGATGGCATTCAGCTTATCCGGATCGATCTTGAATCCGTCGAGCAGCGACTGGAGCACGTGAAAGCGCAAGACCTCGCCGATCACAAGGACCCCTCCCCCGGGCTTGTCGCTCAGATGAATGGCCTGGTGCAGCCGGCACTCCATTTGCGCCTTGCTTTCGGCCACGCGCGGCGGTCGAACCAGGTCGCTCGCAATCGGCGTAAGCCCGGAGAGCGCAAACTCATCCACTTCAGGCGAAACGTCTGCAGAAGTCATGTTCATCTGTTCGGCGAATTCTTCGGAGACGATATTTACGACAAACTCACCGGTGGCCTCAACGTTGCGCAGGGTGTCTTTATAAGGCCGCGAGCCCGACCGGACAGCAGCCGAGAAGCAGACAAACGGGGGGTTGGAGCCACACGCGGTGAAATAGCTGAACGGCGCGAGGTTTCTCGCTCCGGCGGCGTCGATGGTCGACACGAAGGCAATCGGCCGCGGCACAATCATGCCGATCATGAGCTTATAGACGTCGCTGTATTCGAGTTGGCCAGGATCGATGACGCGCATTCCGCCCCACACATCGGCGCTTCCGCCGCGGACCCCGACTTAAATGAACATGTCGCCGTCGCCGGGTGTGTGATTCGTCCGGGAGCGCACCGGCGGCACCGAGGCATGCAGCGATTCAATCACCGCTTTGGCTGCCGCCAACAAGGCGGAAAGCTGGCGCATCGGCTTGTTGACACAATCCGCCACAAAGCCGCCCGCGCGATCCATTGCATCGAAGGCACTGGAAAGCATGGAGTCGAGCCTGCCCGCCTGAACCTGCGCCCGAGCCATGATGTCGTTCGCGGCGGCTTGGAACTCCGCCGATTGGGCTCGCAGGGAATGGGCGAGAGCGGCAATGTCCTCGCTGGTGGATTCAATCCTGGGGGCGAGCTTCGCCAGCAGTCCGCGCGAAGTCTCAATCAGCGGCACCACCGAAGAGCGCACCTCTTCAATCTTCTCGTTCATCGACTGAGCCGCTTTGCGCATGGCAAGGAACGCCGCCAGGAGCACGAAAGCCTGCACCACCATCGCCAGCGCAACGAGGGCGAACAAAGCAAGCTCAAGAGTTTGATTGTCGATTCTTGGCATGATCGTTATCTCGCGCAGATTCTTCCCGCGCTTGTGTCAATTCCCACACCTTGGTTTCGTGTGGGGCCCGTCGCGGCGCACGCCTGAAGCCGGCCCAGGCGCCGCGTCTGCCCCTCAGTCCTGCCCCGCGGCAACCGATTGCCGACACAGGGCCTGACGGCGGCTCAGGCGGAAACCAGCAGGCCTCAATATTCGTGGGTCTCGGGTTCGGTGGATGCTGACTTATACGCTTCCCGCCCGGCATCCACAGCGGCGCCGACCCGATTGGTTTGGTCGGCAACGAGAGTCTTGCCCCGCTCCACGAACTCTTCCCATTGCGCCCGCCCGCGATCGACGTACTGGCCCACTTGCTCCTTGCTCTTGTCCACGATGACGCCGATCTGTTCTTTGCTCTTATCCACCAGAGCACTCACATTATCGGCAGCTTCGCGTGTCTTGGTGCGCAGGTACTCGGTTCCCTCGCGAGCGCTGTTAGCAAGCTCCTCGCGCGTCTCCTTGCCGCTCTTCGGCGCATAAAGAATGCCCACCAGAGCGCCAACGCCCAACCCGGCCAAAAACCAGGCCAATCCGTAACTCTTGCTTTCCTCTGCCATGATCGATTCCTCCAACTCTGCGCTGCTCTGAAACTGCCTGAGGGTATCAAGCCACTTCAGTTTACCGCAAGTTACCCCGGGCCTGCTGTTTACGGTGAAAGGACCGCGGGACGGGCGTCGAAGGGCGCCTCTCGTCTCGCCCGATACGCAGGCGAACGTGGTCCCCGCGCGCCCGCAAAACCGCTGACCAGATTTTCTTATAAATATGCCTTGACACGTATATGCACTCCACGGTATATACAGAGCGTGGAGTCCGCCTTCGCAATCATTGCCGAGCCGAACCGCCGCGCGATTCTGAGCCTCCTGGTGTCGTCGCCGCAGTCGGTTGGAGAAATCGAGCGCCACCTTCGTATGTCCCAGCCGACTGTATCCAAACACCTGCGCGTTCTGCGGGACGCCGGTTTCGTTGAATCCAGGGTGGATGCGCAACGCCGTTTTTACCGGCTGAAACCGGAACCATTTCAGGAGGTCGATGCCTGGCTGGCTCCCTTCCGCCGCTTCTGGTCTGCTCACTTGGATGCTCTCGAACGCCATCTCGACCGCATGGGGGCGGTCAAAACCAAGGAGAGGCCAGCATCAATCAAAAAGAAGACGCGGCTGCGCCCGCGAATCTGAACCTGTGAGGAAACCGATGAAAATCAAATTGACCAATGTGTACGTCGACGACCAGGAGAAGGCCCTGCGCTTCTATACCGATGTGCTGGGCTTTCAAAAAAAAGCCGACTTCAGCAACGGGCCGTTTCGCTGGCTCACCGTGGCCTCAGCCGAGGACCCGGACGGCACAGAACTGCAGCTGGCGCTGAACAACAACCCTGCGGCCAAGACTTACCAGCAGGCCTTGTTCGAGCAGAGCCAGCCCGCGGCCATGTTTTTTACCGACGACGTCGAGGCCGACTACGAGCGGATGAAGGCCCTCGGCGCGAACTTCACCATGCCGCCCACCGACGTGACGGCGTCCAAAATCGCCATGGTGAATGATGCCTGCGGCAATCTCATTCAGCTCACCCAGTTGAAGCGCTGGCAGGGCTGACGCTCTGTCGGCACCTGGAGAGGAAAAACCATGAGCCATAGCGCGCAATACGTACCGGGCCCCGCAAGCGGAGCACAGGTGCGAAAGGACGGAGAGAAGTGGACTCTGATTCTCGTCCGCGAACTCCACCACCCTCCAGAAAGAGTGTGGCAGGCGCTCACCGACCCGGCGCATTTGCGCGAGTGGGCGCCCTTCGAGGCCGATGCGAAGCTGGGCACCACTGGAACCAAGGTGAAGCTCACCTGGGCGAGCACACAATATGTTTCTGAAGCCACCGTCATGCGCGCCGACGCGCCCCGGCTGCTCGAGTACCACGACATCCGATGGGAACTCGAGCCGCTCCCGGGCGGCACGCGCCTCACCCTCTGGCACAGCATCGATCGCCGCTTTATTGCGTGGGGCGCCGCAGGATGGCACATCTCGTTCGACGTCCTTGATCGGCTGCTCGCGGGCGAGCCCATCGGCCGCATCGCCGGCGCCGATGCCGCGAAATTCGGGGCCTGGCAGCGGCTGGTGGCGGAATATGCAAAACAGTTCGGAGCTGAATCCCCCGAACGGCCGCCCAAGGCGGCTGAAAATTCGTAAATCGAGAAGGAGGAAACCATGGAATCGACGCTGCACAATCCGGCCCTTGTGGCCGAGAAGACCATCCCTAAAGCCGCAAACCTCGTCTATTAGATCGCGACTGCGCTCTTCTGCCTGGAGATGAGTTTCACCGCTTACTACGAGCTGCTGCCGCAGGGGGCGCAGGCGTTCGCCCGCCTCGGCTTCACCCCCGGCTACTTTCGGACGGAGCTCTCCCTGGCCAAGCTCGCCGGCGTGGCTGTGCTTATCATCCCGATGATTCCCGCACGTCTCAAGGAGTGGGCCTACGCGGGCTTCGCTATCAATCTGGTTTCGGCGGTGATCGCCCACCTCTCGATAAGCGATCGCGGGCTGGCGTTTGTCCCTTCCACGCTGACCAGCGTGCTGTGGGCATTCTCGTACTACTTCTGGCGACGGCTGCAGGCGATGCGAGCGCGCGCTTGAGCGTGCATCGCGGGGAGAATGGAGATGCAGCTGTCCTCGAGCGGGCCTGTGAAATTCCTCGGTAAGAGAATCCGAAGAGCAACGGAGGCTCTAAAGCGTCCGCTTTCGAACACCGCATCGCGCTAATGAACGCTGGTTCCGATATGGGGACGGCTAACCGATTGATTTCAATCAGCCAGCGCAGAGTTTCTTTGGAACGTAACATGCATTCTCTTTCTGCAAGTTGAGGTGTGCATGGAGGTCGATCGATGCGGGTTCTGCTTCAGGATCTGGGTTACGCATTTCGCCAGCTAAGAAAGACCCCGGGATTCACAGTCACCGTGCTGCTGACGCTCGCGCTGGGCATCGGGGCCAACTCGGCCATCTTTACGCTGGTCAATGCCATTCTGCTGCGTAACCTTCCGGTCACCGATCCTAAAACCCTGGTGCGGATCGGCGACAACGACGACTGCTGCGTGAACAGCGGTTGGAACGACAACGGGGACTACACGCTCTTTGCTACGGACACCTATTTCATGTTCAAGAAGAGTCTGCCGGAGTTCGAAGAGCTAGCCGCGATGGAATCCGGGTACGCCTGGCGGCCCATCACCGTCCGCCGCGCGGGACCTCAGACCGTAGCGAAGTCGGTGATCGGAACCTTTGTCTCTGGCAACTACTTCCGCGTCTTCGGCCTATCGCCTGCGACGGGCCGCCTGTTTGTGGATGCCGACGACCAGAAGGGCGCGCCCATTACCGCGGTGATGAGCTATGAGGCGTGGCAGCAGGATTATGCAGGCGACGAGAGCGTGGTGGGCAGCACGTTTTACATCAATACCAAGCCGGCCACGGTGATCGGCGTTGCGCCCAAGGGATTTTACGGAGACCGCATCGATACCAATCCGCCCAAGTACTTCCTGCCCATGAATGCGATGGACGCGGTGATTGGCGCGCCGTACTTCACCGATCCTGATACTGAGTGGGCCTACATCATCGGCCGGGTCAGGCCGGGAACTTCTCTGCCGGCCCTCCAGGCCAAAGCCAGCGCGCTGCTCAAGCAGCAGTTTGCGCCACTCAAGACATTTACCGATCAGCGTGCGAAGAAGGCACTCCCTCAAACCCATGTCGTGCTCACTGCCGGAGGCGGCGGCATCCAGAACATGCAGCAGGGCTACAAGGACCATCTGAAGCTGCTGCAATGGATTGCCGCGCTGGTGCTTCTGGTGGCCTGCGCCAACATCGCCAACCTGCTGCTGGTGCGCGGCATGAGCCGCCGCGCAGAGCTCTCCATCCGCTCCGCGCTTGGGGCGCAGCGTATCCGCATTGTGCGCCAGCTTCTGACGGAAAGCGTTCTTCTCTCTGGGGTGGGCGCATTGCTCGGTCTTGTTGTCTCCTATCTCGGAGCGCACGCGCTGCTCGCGCTCGCCTTTCCCAATCAGGAGAACATGCCGGTTGTGGCTTCGCCTTCGCCCATGGTCATCGGCTTTGCCTTTGCGCTGGCGCTGGTAACGGGCATCCTCTTTGGCCTCGCGCCAGCACTAATGGCCGCGCGAACGCAGCCGGCCGAAGCGCTGCGCTCCAATGCGCGAACTACCGCTCACGGAGCATCCTTTTTGCAGCGCGCACTGGTGGTGCTACAGGCCGCGCTCTCACTGGTGCTGCTGGTTGCCGCCGGCCTGTTTGCGCAGAGCCTGAACAAGGCCGAGAACGTGGACATGAAACTGGATGCGACGAATCGCTACATCGCCCACATCAATCCGCAAGCGGCCGGCTACAAGAACACCGAAGTCGAGCCCCTCTACCAGTCTATCGTCGACCGCTTCCACGCCATTCCCGGCGTTCTCAAAGTCGGCTTGGCCACCTATACGCCGATGGAAGAGAACAACTGGGGATCGGGCGTAAAGGTGCAGGGCGATCCGGACCTGAACAAAGGCGCATCCTGGGTAAAAGGTACCCCGGAGTACTTTGACTCGGTCGGTACCCGCGTCGTGATGGGCCGCGGCTTCACGACGCAGGACACCTTGAATGCGCCGCCCGTAGCCGTCGTCAATCAGGAATTCGTGAAGACGTTCTTCGGCAACCGCAACCCAATCGGCCATCGCTTTGGTTTTTCAGGGCCGGAGCAGGTGGGGCTCGATGGAGCGCATGAGATCGTCGGGGTGGTCCAGGACACCACCTACACAAGCATCTACTGGAAAGACCACGCCATGTATTTCTTGCCGCTTACCCAGCGAGCCGCCAGCGCCAACGACCCCAACAGCCCCCTGGAAAAGGACCAGTCGATGTACGCTGGAGCCCTGGTGATCCAGACCGGCCACCCCATTCCCGGCTTTGAGAAGATCGTCGGTGACACTCTGGCGAGCATCAATCCCAACCTCACCATCGTGAAGTTTCAGACATTTCAGCAGCAGATTGACGATCGGTTCATCGAGGAGAGGCTGATCGCGCGACTTACTTCGCTCTTCGGCCTGCTTGCGCTTCTGCTGGCCGCAATCGGCCTTTATGGAGTCACGGCTTATACTGTCGTCCGTCGTACGCCCGAAATCGGCATTCGGATGGCGCTCGGTGCCGAGCGCGGGCGCGTGATTGCCATGGTGATGCGCGGCGCCATGCTTCAGGCGCTTATCGGGCTAGCCATTGGCGCGCCCGTCGCCATGCTCTGCGTGCGTTACGTCAAGTCGCAGCTCTATGACATCACCAGCGTCAACCTGGCGGTCATGACCGGCGCTATCGTCACTCTTGGGGCGGCAGCCGTAATCGCGGGCATCATTCCCGCAAAGCGCGCCGCCTCCATCGACCCCGTGCGGGCCTTGCGCATCGAATGAGCCGCGCCCCCGTTCAACTCCCGGCGATCGAGCTTTCGCTCGTCGGACTGCGCGCGAAGTTGCCGTGTACGCGCGGGCGGAGCTACATTAGGGGCGAGGTTCGGAGCTGAACATGAAAAACTCTGTCCCGGCGAAATCCGCCTCGGCGCTCATCGACGCAAAGATCAATTCGCTAGCCGACTGGCGCGGCCAGATGCTTGCGAAAGTGCGACGAATCATTCACCAGGCAGACCCGGAGATCGTCGAAGAGTGCAAGTGGGTTAAGCCGACAAATCCCGGAGGAGTTCCCATCTTCTCTGACAGCGGCATCGTCTGCACCGGGGAGACCTACAAAGATCACGTTAAGTTGACCTTTGCCAAAGGCGCCTCATTGCCGGACCCGTCGGGTCTGTTCAACTCCAGCCTCGACGGGAATGTCCGCCGCGCGATTGACATGCACGAAGGCGATAAGCTCAATGAAGCGGCTCTGAAGGCTCTCATCCGCGCTGCCGTCGCCCTCAACCTGAAGCCGAAGGCCAAGTCGCGGTGAGCTGCCAACACCCATTTCTCGCGGACGTCGCTAACGGAATAAACAAGAGCGGGCGAAAGCTCTGAGGGCCAGGAGGCCCTCAGGACAGCCGGTCAGCCACCCCAGCGACGAAGACCTGTCGCCGGGGACCCCGGGTCAGGAGACCGGCGCTACAATTTTCTGCCACCCATGAGGAATGCAGACTGAAAAGTAGAACCACCATATGGGCCGGCTCTGCCCGCTCATCACCGATCACTGACCGCAGATCCCGCGCCCTGCGCCAGCACCTCGGCAAAATGAACGGCTCGACGATGACCGAGCTGCTCAATCTGCTCCCGGCAACTGAAACCGTCTGCGACCACGATCACCTCCGGACCCGCAGCCTGCACCGCCGGAAGCAGCTCGTGGTTCGCGATGATGCGCGACACGCCAAATTTGTCGGCCTCAAATCCGAAGGGTCCGGCCATCCCGCAGCAGCCGGCTCGGATCAATTCCACCTCCGCACCGGTGCTGCGCAGCAACGCGATCTCATTCCCTGCCCCGCCAAAGACCGCCTTGTGATGGCAATGACCGTGAACCAGAATGCGCTTGCCGTCGAGTCGCGGCGCCGCAAAACCAGGCCTTTCCGCGGCAAGAAAATCAGCCAGCAGCCAGACCTGCCGGCTCAAGCGACGAGCGCGCGGGTCGGTCGGAAACAGCTCCAGAAGTTCGTCGCGAAAGACGCTGGCGCAGCTTGGCTCGAGAAACACGAATGGCAGTCCGGCCTCAATTTGCGCTGTCATCTCATCGAGCACGCGCGCAAGGTACGAGCGCGCTGCCGAAAGCAGACCGAAGTCGTAGAGCGGTCGCCCGCAGCAGAGGTGCCGGCGCGGCGTTTCAACTGCGAAGCCCGCCGAACTGAGCACTGACTCCGCTCCGCTCAACGCCTGCGGGTGGTAGTAGTTGTTCCAGGTGTCTGGCCACAATAGGACAGGCCGAACGACATCTTTCTTCTCTTCCCCGGTCCCCAAATGCGAGGGATCTCCACCCCGAGAACGAGGACCTGTTCTCGGGGACCCCGGGCCGGGGGCACCCAGTTTCTGGTGCTCGTTTCGCTGCTTGAGGAAACTCTTCGCCGCGAGGCGCGGCAATTGCCGCTCGCGCGCCACGCCGGCGATGAGCTTGACGAGCGGGGCTGTAAGCGGGCCAGTGAGGATTGCGTTCGTCAGCCCCGGAGCCATTGAACCGTACTGAGCCAATCGGTCGGCGAATCCAAAGATGTAGTGATGAAATGGATGCAGCCGTCCTTTGTAGCGCTGCGCCAGGAACTCCGATTTGTAGGCCGCCATGTCTACCTGCACCGGGCACTCCGACTTGCAGGCCTTGCAGCTCAGGCACAAGTCGAGTGCTTCAAAAACGGCCTGGCTTTGAAAGCCTTCATCGCGCAGTGCTCCGGCGAGCATTTCCCAAAGCAGGTGGGCGCGCCCGCGCGTGGAGTGCTGCTCTTCGCCGGTGGCGCGAAAGCTCGGGCACATGACGCCGCCCTGCGTGTTGCGGCAGACGCCCACTCCCACGCAACGCTCCGTGGCGCGCTCGAGGGAGCCGTTGTCTTTGGCAAATGCGAAGTTGGTCTTCCATCCTATTTGTCCGGTGGACATATAGGATGGGGCACCCGGCGCACCGGGCGAGTGAGAAGGGCCCGACTGCGGGGGCGGGCCGTGGTGCAGGTTCTCTGCGGGATCGTATACGCGCACCGCGTCCGACAGCTTGCCGGGATTCATGCGATTGTCGGGATCCCACAGCTTCTTAAACTCACGGAACGCCTCGATCAGTTCGGGTCCGAACATCTTCGGCAATAATGCGGCGCGCGATTGTCCATCCCCGTGCTCGCCCGAGAGCGATCCGCCGAACGAAAGAACTACATCCGCCGCGCGCTCAATGAATTCGCGATACCGCCGCACACCCTCGACACTGCGGAAGTCAAAATTGATGCGCGTATGCACGCATCCCTGACCGTAGTGGCCGTACAGCGGGCTGCGATAGCCGAAATCAGCCATCAGCTTGCTCAGCGCTCGCAGGTAGTCGCCCAGCCGCTCGGGGGGAACGGCTGCGTCCTCCCAGCCTTCCCAGCCGTCCGGCTCCCCGGGCACGAAAACCGTTGCTCCCAGTGCAGACTCGCGCACATGCCACACGGCCGCGGCTTCGTCCGGCGTGCAAATGTGCGCCACCGGCTTCCACGACCAGGCCCATGCCGCGCTTGCCACCGATTCCGCCTTCAGGCGCGCGTCGTCCGGGCTCCAGGCTCCCACTTCGACCAGCAGGAATCCCACACCCGGAGGCAACTGATCGAGCTGCTTCAATGCCAGGCCCTTGCGGCGCATGAACTCGACAAGCATCGAGTCGAAGCCTTCCAGTCCGATTGGCTTCTGCTCGAGGGCCAGCGGCACCGCATCAGCGGCAAGAAAGGGATCGTCGAATCCCAGCACGATGAGCACGCGGAACGGAGGACTCGCGGTCAGGTTCAGGCTGGCCGAAACAATGTTTGCGCACGTGCCTTCTGAGCCCACCAATGCCCGCGCCACGTGGAAGTTGTTCTCGGGCAGAAGTTGGTCAAGGTTGTAGCCGGAAACGCGCCGCGGAATCCGCGGAAACTTTTCGCGGATGCGATCGGCATCCCGGTCGCGTATATGTTTGAGGCCGGCGTAAATTTGCCCGATGCGTCCGCCTGCGCAGATCAGCGATTCGAGCTGCTCAGGCTCGGTAACGCCCACCGTTAGCCGCGTGCCGTCGTAGAGAACGACGTCGAGCGACTCCACGTTGTCTACTGCCTTGCCGCCCAGCAGTCCGTGTACGCCGCAACTGTTGTTTCCGACGATTCCGCCAAGCGTGCAGCGCGAGTGCGTGGCCGGGTCCGGCGCATAGGTCAAATGATGGATTTCCGCGGCGTCGCGCAGACAATCAAGGACAATCCCAGGCTCGACACATGCCAGCCTGGCCGCGGGATCGATCGAGACGAGCGCGTTCATATACCGCGAGTAATCGAAGACCACGGCCACGTTCACGCATTGACCTGCAAGGCTGGTACCGGCACCGCGGGGCAAAACCGCCGCTCCCACAGCGCGGCACGCAGCCACGCCGGCCTCAACATCGGCAGCGTCGCGCGGAAAAATCACGCCGATGGGCAGTTGACGGTAGTTCGACGCGTCGGCGGCATAGAGCGCGCGCGAACCAAGATCGAAGCGGACAAGATCGGAGGCGTGCGGGCCTCTCAGATTCTTCTTCAGCAAAGATTCCAGCTCGCGGTGAGCCGAGAACCGCTCATGATCGAGCGGAGCGGAATTGGAGAGGATGGAAAAAGAAGAAGTGCTCACGTTGCAATGGTAGCGCGCTGGGAAGTTGGGAAACGATGCGTTCTAGCGCGCCGGCCACTCTTCAACTACAACGCCGAGATCGTTCACCCGGCGGATCACAGCTTCCACATTGCGCCGAATCGCGGGCTTGTCTTTGGCAGACGCCGCAGGCAGTTCGGCAACAGCGATCACTCTCCCATACGGCCAGGCACCCGCAGGAATGGCCACCATCGCCTTTTCCAGGTCGGATGGCCGCAGCTCGAGCTCCTGCCGGCGCGCTGCCACGGTTCGCAGCAACGTTCCCTGACCCACAGGACTGGGATTCGCGTCCGGCATCAAAATTCTGAGCGTGATCGTGTCGGGGCCAACCGATAGAAACGGATTCGCCCATGCCGAAGCATCGTGGACATCGATATAGAGGCTCTTGGTGGGCAGCGGAATCTGCGCAAGTTGCGCGCGCTCGTTATCCAGCGCTGTCGCCGTCGCCTGCGCCTGATGCTCTGCCTTGGCGGCTTTCTGCGCCACGTTCTCGACTGCCTGTTCTTCCTTGTGGCAAGCAGCCAAAGACACTGGCAGAAGCATGGCAAAAGCCAGGTAACTTCTGGCGTTGTTGCAGCGAATCACAAACCAAGGATAGCAGGAGTAAATCCATGGTCGCCAGAAGAGAGCGGGCATGTTTTCCCGCACTTCCAAGGCGCATCACGTGCGCCTGGTCACGGCAGGCGAGCTACGGGACCGTTATTCTGCGGGCATGAATCATCGGAGGTAAGCGATGAACAAGCGTGTCGTGGCAATCGTAGGAAGCTATCGCAAAGGCGGCGTGACGGAAACGGCAGTTGAGGCAATCCTCGAAGGCGCGCGCGCAAAAGGCGCCGATACGCAGTTCATCCGCCTGAGCGACCACCCGCTGGAATTCTGCACAAATTGCCGCCGATGCACGCAAGATCCCGGCGAGGCGCGAGGCACATGCGCGTAATCCGATGGCCTGGAGGAGATACTCAGCGCGGTAGAGGGAGCCGACGCCATCGTCCTCGGCTCGCCGGTCAACTACTACAACGTGACTGCGATTTTCCGCAGGTTTCAAGAGCGACTGCTCGGCTACCTTTTCTGGCTGTGGGGGCAAAACGGCCCCACGCCTCGCACCAAGATGCAAGGGCGAAAGGCTGTACTGGTCGCTTCGTCGGGCGCGCCCGGATTCCTCATTCCGTTGGCCACAGGCGCAGCGCGCGCTCTCAGCATTACGGCGCGCGTGATGGGCGCGAGAACGGTGGGCAAGCTGTGGATCGGTCTGGCCGCCGGAGAGCCGCATCACAATCTTTCCCTACGCGCTCTTGAGCGGGCCCGGCATTTGGGAATGAAGCTGGCGTAGTGCTTCAGAAGTTTATTAACGCACGCGAACATTCCAAAATGCAGATCCTTCGGCTCCGTTTGCGGCAAAAAGCGCGGCACGCTTCGCTCAGGATGACCGGTTCTTGTAGGTAGGGAACCAAAAGACACTTCGCCAGACTAGCGTCATATGTCTTTCGGTTTCCCGATCCCGCGTGGTTACTGCCCTGTTCCGATCAGGCTGCGGGCGATGGAATCGAGCATGCCGTTGAGAAAGTTGATAGATTCGGGAGCTGAGTAGCGGCGCGCAATCTCCAGCGCTTCATTGATCACAATGGGAAACGGCGTAGATTTGAAGCCAATCAACTCGGCGACGGCCATACGCAGTACATTACGATCGACGGCGGGCATTCGGTCGAGGCGCCAGTGTTGGGAGTGAGCTGCGATGAGAGCATCGATTTGCCGCTGCTCCGTGGTTGCCACGCGAAACAGGTCATCGGCAAATCCGCGGACCTGCGGGTCTACGGAATCACCTGCCTTCCAGAAGGTGTCGCGCACCTGGTCTGGATGCTGCCGGCCTATGTCGGCTTGAAAGAGCATCTGCATGGCGAGCTCGCGAGATTTGCGGCGCCCTGACGTGTGATGCTGTCCTGAGGTCAAGCGGGACCGCCTGCGAGCAGTTTCCGCTTCAAGCTCACCATTTCTATGGCGGCCACAGCCGCTTCAAAGCCCTTGTTTCCCGCCTTGACGCCGGCGCGCTCGAGAGCCTGCTCGAGAGTTTCGCAAGTCAGCACGCCAAAGCTGTGGGGTACGCCCGTCTCCTGTTGCGACTGGCCGATGCCTCGGGCCACTTCGTTGTAAATCGCCTCGTAGTGGGCGGTCTCGCCCCGCAACAGACACCCCAGGGCGATAATGGCGTTGACGCGGCCCTGCTCGGCGATGGTGCGCGCGGCGGCGGGAATCTCCCATGAGCCGGGAACGCGGATCACTTCGATATCGGCGCGGCCGGCGCCACTGCGCAGCAACGCATCAAGCGCGCCATCGAGGAGGCGATCGGTAATCACGGCGTTCCAGCGGGCAACGACAATCGCAAACTTCATGTTCTCCGCAGACAAGTCGCCTTGCAGCGCCATTGGCTTGTTTTTCACCGGGTCGGTCCAGGCCCAGAAGCTGAAGGCGAAGCCAGGTTCGGGCTCAACCGTGAACAGGCGTGACTTCCAATGCGTCTCGGCAATCGGCGAGATGCGGCTTGCGGCAGCATCCCCGGCATTCGAGTGAAGCCATGCTTCGGCCGCTTGGTAAGCCGAGTCGAGCGATGTCACCTCGACGAGTACATCTGCAGTCGAAGGAAAAAGCCCGTCAACGAGCTCAAGATTGCCCAATGGCGCAAGGAACGATGCCCCGCGGCCGATCGGCGTGCTCGTGGACAGGTCTGCATCCGTTGGGTGACTTTCTTTCTCTGCCCAGCCTTTCCCCGAGGCGAATCCCAGAGCGGCAAAGAAACTCGATAGCCGCTCATAGGCCGCCGCGCCGCCGGCAGGACGCAGGAGAGAAATACCCTTGATCATGCGTCGATTGTAGCGAAGTCAGCGGGGCTAGAGGAGTTGGCGGGGTTGGCTGAGCACATCAATCAGGATGACAGCGCATGACTGCAGAGGGTGCTCTCGCGGATCGTTATCGTTTTCCCCACGCTTCCACCGCGAAAAACTAAGACCGTCTTTTGGGGGCGACCCCCGTGATGCGAGGGCTAATCAACTTGGCGCGGTTGGCTTTGCCTGAGTGCTGTCCCACCCTTTCGCCAGAAGTCGGCGAAAGGATGAGCTGCAGCATTTGTGCTCTGGATGCAGGAACAGGCAGATCGCAGTTTTCGAACCGAGTCTAGGTCACGGAACGCGGCTTGACTTCGATAACCGTGGCGGGAACATAGGTGGTTGAGCTGGGCACGGTCGGAGTCTGATACTGACAGCCCGCATCGGTGCCACCCAGAGAAACCGGCGTGCACGCGGGAAGATTGGGGAGGATTTGCTGGGTATCGGTTGGCGGCAAGGCAACGCTGACATTGTCGGGAATGCTGATCAAATGGATTGCATTGTCGCCAGCAGTGGAGACGAAGAAGATGGTGTTATCCGCACTAAACGCGCCGGCCAATGGCGCAGTTGGCGGAGTCGACGGGGTGCCCGGGGTGCAGTTGGGGGTTGCCAGGTCCTGGCAAAAGGTGACAAAGCTTGACTGACCGACGCCGCCGACCTGAGGAAGATAGAAAGGCAACGATGCAGCCGCGGACGAAGAGTTCGGCGTGTAGGTCACAAACGCGATGGGCGACGCGGTAGTGACAGACGCGGTGGTTGGTGCGGAACCGGTGACGACCTGGTCGACTTTCGCGGCATTTGTGACGCTGGAGAGATTCACGGGGCCATTGACCACCGGCGTCGTGGTCAATGGAGAAAGCGTTCCGCCTTGCACCGGCGCGTTCTGTGCAACACCAGGACAAACTGCGTCGTTGGCGGCCGTGGGGACGGTAACCGCGATGTCGGTCAGGTTGATACTCGCGTTGTTCAACTCAGCCCCGAGGATGTGATTGCCGTCGGACGTAGCGCCCAGGACTTCGGTCTCGGTATTCACTGAATCGCCCTGAGGATAGAACTCGATGCTGGCGTTGTTGCCAACCTGGCCGGATGGGCACCAGGTGTGCGAAACCGTCGGGTCGCCGCTCAGATAGGCGCCCGCGCCGGGAACCATGAGCGCCTCGCTGCGGGCGATACCATCGGCCGCCCAAAAGCTGGGCGAAGGCGGAAGCGGGTACGAGCTCCAGCCCGAGTTGGTGTTGTAGACATACAAAGTGTCGGTGTGGGCACCGCCCAGCGATGAGCTGTCAACGATATAGAGGGTGCTGGCATCCGGCGTCCAGGCCGCCGCCGCCCCCAACCCACCCTGCGTCTGCGAGGTGCCTGCGCCAATGCTGTATAGATAAAACAGTCCGCGAATCTGATCATTGATGAGCAATTGAGAGTTGTTGGGAGAGACCGCCAGCACAACGCCTGGAACCGTCGTATCTTGCTTGGTGATGGTGTTGGTACTAGTGGAGTAAACCATCAACTCGCGCGGCGATCCGAAGTAGAGGTTATTTGCGCCGGCGTCCATCATCATCGAGTTGGGAACATAGGGTAGCCGAACCGTCGAGCCGGTCGAACCCGTCAGCAGTTCGATGGAATAGAAGTATTGCGATTGGCCTGGGGCACCAAACCAGGCGAAGTCGCTGGTGGTGCCGGGCACGATGATGTCGACGGGATTAGAAGCAAGCGACAACCCGGTGCCATACAGGCCAAGTTCGTTGATGGGAGCGGGATTGCAGGAAGAAGGCTGACATGTTGCATAAACAGAACCCACGCCGGGAAACGCGGCTTTAATGGCCCCGGTGCTGGAGGCGGTGACGTCAATGAGGTTCGTAGACTCGTAGGTCAGATTCAGGCCGGTAATTGTGTTGCCTTGCGTGTCGGTCACGGTCGTCGTAAGGTTCTGTGTCACGCCCTGCGTGACAACGCCCTTGGTGCTCCCGTTCGCGAGGTTGACGCTGATGGATGCAGGCGGGCAGGTGGAAAAATAGCCGGCCGAGGAAGAGGATTCGGCGATCGTCGAAGTGATCACTGTCGTCCCGGGCAAATGTGCCGTGATCACGTTGTCGGTTGGGTCGATGGTTGCAACCGATCCTGTGCCAACCTGGAAATTGAGCGTACCAATGGCGCTCGAGCAATCGGGAAGCGCGGCCGAACCGGGTTCGCACAAAGCAGTTTGCACGCCATTGAGGGCATAGAATCCCTGAGCGTTGAGTTGCGCTTGCTGGTTTTGCGAGTAGCAACCCTGGGCCGGTGCGCCTGCCAAGGGAGTGGTCACCAAACTGATGCTGGAAATTGGGGCGTGAACGTGGACGGTGACAGGATTTGAAGTCACCGAATCGGCGGTGGCGGTGATGTAGGCGATGCCATAAGGCAAGCCGGTCGTAGAAGGAAGTGGATTAGGGTAATTGCAGTAAGTGTAATCGGCGATGCCACCGCCGGTGTTGCGATTCCAGGTGCCTGCGCAGATGTTGCCGGTAGGCGAAATATCGACCAACTGATTGTTCGAGGTTCCGAAACTGTAACGCGCGGCACTGACAGAAGCCGCGCTGCCTTTGCAGGTGAATGCCTGGGGCGCTTGAGCCTGAACGGTCTGGCCGAAGGCCAGAGAAATGCCAGTGATCTGTGGCTGCAAAGTTATTGACGCAACCGCGGTGTCGAGCAAGCCGTACCCGAGACCGTTGCAATATTTAGCTCCCGGATTGCGCGTACAGCCTGAGATGGAAATCCCTGCCGGAATAGACAGGCCGAGCAGACAGACCAGCGTTATAAACCGCCGCATGAATCCTCCCCGTTCCGCCCCATAAATCCGCGGAACGGTCTGATGAAGCACGTAAGAAAAGTTGAGTTAGGGCCGCCTTCCACCCGCCCAGCACCAGCTCGCGGGGGGTGAGCCTCAGTCAAGCGGCGGAAGTCCAAACGCACGCTATTCGCATGCCACCGGCAAAGCAAAACGAACTGAACACTCCAAGGAAAAAGTGTAACAGGATGGGCCTGCCTTTGGCATGGCTTGACTCGAGACGAAGCACTGTTCGAATAGACTCCACAGAGGCTGGATAGCGAGCAGGAGCGACCGACAGGATCGGCGGTCACGTGCACATACTCCTCCACAGGCGTGCGCCTGGGGCCATCGTCTTTTGCCCGCTTCACGGGCTTTGTGCGGCATCACACAAGACCGGTGCGATTTGCGCCGCGCCGCAACTAGGAGCCAGGAGTCAGGTAGCGTGTGAACCAGTCAACCGTACGTTGCAAAACATCGCGCCGGTGAGAGGGATCGCTAAGGCCGTGGCCTTCGTCGGGGTAGACCACCAATTCAGTTGGAACACGGAGGTCGCGCAGGGCGTGCCAGAACTCGAATGACTGAGGTGCCGGGCATTCTCCATCGCGATCGCCGACGAGAGTCAGGGTCGGTGTGGAGACATTCTTGATGAAGTTGATGGCGGAGCTACGGGCGTAGACCGCTGGGTCGTCGTAAACCGAGGCGCCAAAGTAAGGAATCATCCACTGGTCGATGGAGTTTTCGCCGTAGTAGGAAAGCCAGTCGGAGATGCCGGCGCCGGCCACCGCGGCGCGGAAGCGATGGGTCTGGGAGACGGCGAACATGGTCATAAAGCCGCCGTAGCTCCAACCGTCGAGGCCGATGCGATTGGGGTCGATGGAATAGTGGGCGAGGACGGTATCGACGCCAGCGAGAATGTCGCGGAGGTCGCCATAGCCGAAGTCTTTGCGGTTGGCCTGGGTGAAGGTTTCGCCCTGTCCGTAGCTGCCTCGCGGGTTGGGCATGAAAACGAAGAATCCCAAGGATGAAAAGACAGCAGGGCTGAAGGGCCCCCCTGTGTCCCAATGCGAAGGAACGGCTGCGGCGGGACCGCCGTGGACTTCGACGATGAGGGGATATTTTCTGGAGGGGTCGTAGTTGGCAGGAAGCTGGAGCCAGCCCTGGATATGGAGACTCTGGTTGGTCCAATTGAGAGAATCTACCGGCCCCCAGGTGGGCTTTATGCCGTCGTTGAAGTGCGAGAGCTGGCGGAACTCGTAACAGGCATTCGGGTCGGCGGCGGTAGGCACGCACTCGGCGGCAACGTCGCTGGCAGACCAGATCTCTGGCGGGTCCGAGAAAGAGCTCTTCACAAAGGCCCACTGACCACGCGCAAAAGAAAGGCTCAGCTCCATGCGCCCATCACCGACAGTTGCGGGGAACTGGAAGTCGACCAGGTTGTTCCTGACAGACGGGGTCGACGGCGAGTCGAGGACCAGAGTTCGCAATTGACTAAATCCCCCAGCAAGCGCCGAATATTGGATTTCTCCCGGTATATTCCATGAGATCCAGGCAGCCGATTCATGGCGTCCGTCAGTGAGATTTATGGGTTCCTGACCGCCTGCGGCGGGGATGACGTAGACGTCGCCGCCGGTGGATCCCTGATCGCTCATGAGGCCGCCGATGAAGGCGATGGATTTGCCATCGGGCGACCAGCGGGGCACGGCGATTTGCAAGCCGTGGAGCGGGCCGGGAGTATCCGAGGGGGACAGGACGATTTTGGGTTCTGCGATCATGGCCTCCCGGGTCTCAGAAGCGAGAGCAGAGGCACCGACGAACAGACGTTGCGTGTAGAGTTTGGCGACCCACCAGTTGTTTTCGCCGGGAGGGTCGGCGGCGATATAGGCGAGCGATTGGGAGTCGGGAGACCAGTCGAACTCGTAGACGTGAAGATTCGGCGGGGTGGCCAACGCGGGGGCGACGGGTTGGGAAGCGTCGACGGGAATAGCGGCAACGCGCTGAATCTCGATTCCCTCTTCTCCAATGACTCCGGAGGGCGCCTTCATCGCGGCTAACGCGCCAGCGTGACGTGTTGCGCCTTCGACATAGAGGAAGGCGATCTGCCGGCCATCTGGCGAGAAGGCGGGAGCATCCGCGCCGCCGTGCAGCTGGCTGAGGCGTGCAGGCGGATTTTCATCGAGATGCGAAAGATAGAAATCGGATTGTTCGCCGGGCTGGGCGCAATCGGAGACAAAGGCGAGCGAGGCGGAATCGGGCGACCAGATGAAGTCACCCTCGGAGCAGCGCTGGTCAGGTGCGGTAGCGGCGGTGATGCGCTGGCCGGAGGCGAGGTTGTCGACGGGAGCGACGCGAATCTCGCGGCCGAGCAGCCAAGCGATGCGCTTGCCATCGGGGGAAAGAGCGACCCGGTTAATGGAGCGCGCGCGGTGGATGGCGGAAAGAATTTCGTCGACGCGGGCAGCGGCAGGGGAAGGATTGGTGGAGGCGTCGTGCGATTGGGCGAGGAGACAGGAGGATGCAGAGAGAAGCACAAGGAGAAAAGGCCGGATGGGCCTGAGGGAAGAAAGTTGCATAGGGGAAATCGTAACAGCAGTTGACAGGGGGGCGGAGGAGAGTCGTCGGGGCGAAACTCCGGGAAATTCGTTGCGGCCAGGATCGCCAAATGCAGGTCCTTCGGCTACGGTCGCTCGCGCGACCTCCGTTCAGGATGACAACGCGAGTGGATGGATGACCACGCGAATGAACGGATGACAGCTTATTTCTGGTGCGGATTTCTTTGGGGCAGTGTTTACTGGTGGTCGCTTGCGGCGGCGACGCGTTGCCCAGCCTCTCGAACGATTTCGGCAAAGCGCGGGTCGTTGCGCAGCGACTTCAGGTCCGGATCTTTTTTCGTCAACTCGGAGAGAGTGGGAGCAATTTCGTTGGCCTTCTTCAAATACTCGAGGGCAAGATCTTTCTGTCCCATGACTGCTTCCGCGCAGGCGATGTTGTACCACACGCTTGAAATGGCACTTTGGTCCTTTACCTGGCCGGCTCTCGGAATCATTTCCTGCAGAACTTCATTGGCTTTCGCAACCTGGTTTTGATCGGCGAGAACGGCTGCCAGATGCGCGCCAGTTTGAAGAGTGTCTGGATGATCGGGTCCAAGGACGCGCTGCCTTAGCTCGAAGAGATCGCCAGCAAGTTTCGCTGTCTGCGCGTATTTGTGCTCTGACTCGTAAACGTAAACCAGGGAGTCCATGGTGGCGAGGGTGTCAGGGTGCTCGGGCCCCAGAACACGGCTGCGAATCTCGAGCGTTTCATTGAGCAACGCTTCGGATTGCTGGTAGTTGCCGCTCCTGGAATCGGCATCGGCCAGGGATGCCATGGAGACAAGCGTGTCAGGATGCTCGGGACCGAGAACACGGCGGCGAATTTCGAGCTGCTGGGTGTAGAGGGACTCAGCCTTTGCGTATTGGCCTTCAGAGATGTAAACATCGGCCAATCCTCCCATGGTGTTCAATGTGGAAGGATGCTCGGGGCCGAGCACACGGCGGCGGAGATCGAGATCCTGGACATCGAGAGCTTCGGCCTGCGCGAATTTGCCGGCCATGTTGTAGGAGCTGGCCAAATTGAGCATCGCCCTGAGGGTATCCGGATGCTCTGGACCGAGCACCTGGCGATAGAGATCGAAAGCCTGAGCGCGGAGGGCCAGAGCCTGCTCATACTTGCCTTCAGCGAAGTAGGCATTGGCGAGATTGTTCATAGCCATCAGGGTGTCAGGATGTTCGGGACCGCGCACGCGGCGGAAAATCTCGAGGATCTGTTCCCTCAAGGACTCGGCCTGCGCGGTTTTGCCCTCGTCGCCATAGATCAAGCCGAGATTGTTCATGACCGCGACGGTTTCGGGATTTTCGGGACCCCAAACGCGGCGGGCCGCAGCGAGAGTCTGCTCGTCGAGAGTTTGTGCCTGCGCATACTTGCCTTCAGACATGAAGACCGAGGCAAGCCGTTTGGCGGTTGTGAGCGTGTCGGGACGTTCTGGGCTTAAAACCCGGCGCTGATCGGCGAGCAGCCGGCTGAGAAGTGCCTCCGCCTCGGCATTGTCGCCTTGATCGTAGGCGATAGCACCGAGAAACGCGAGGCTCCTGAAAGTCTTGAGATTGTTCGGGCCGAGCACTCGATTCTCGATTTGGACCGCCTGCTCAATCTGCTTGCGGGCTTCGGGGTACATCCCCAATTCCTCATAGGTGTTCCCGATGGTATTGCGGATCTCGGCCTCGACCTCAGGTTGCGCGGCGAATTTGCCTTCGATGCGATCCGCGGCGCGGTCGAGGGCGGTGCGCACCTTCATGTCGGGATCGGGCTTGGATTGGTTGTAGGCACTGGCCTGGCCGAGCAGGTCGTTCTGCACAAAATCATTGACCGCCCGGGAGATGGCAGCTTCTTTGTTGGCGCGGATGCTTTGCCGGATGCTGATGACCGCGGCGGCAATGAGGACGATGGCGAACGCCGATGCGGTGATGAGAGCAGCGCGGTAACGGCGGGCGAACTTGCGGGTACGATAAGCCAGAGAGGGAGGGACGGCGATCACAGCTTCGTTGCCGAGATAGCGGCGGATGTCGGCGGCAAAATCGGATGCAGAACCATAGCGGCGCGCGCGGTCTTTTTCGAGGGCCTTGAGCGCGATCAGGTCCAGCTCGCCGCGCATCTCGCGGGCCAGAGCGGGCGGCTCGCTGTGGCGCTTGCGCGCAACATCTGTCGACGTGGCCGCATCCTGACTGCGGATTTTGGTGCTCGGTTTGGGCGGATCATCCTCGCGCAAACGACGCAGGAATTCCTCAAAGTTGATCTTTCGCAGCTCAATGGGCGGGACGCCGGCGAGGAGCTCGTAGAAGATGATGCCGAGGGAGTAGACATCGGTGCGGGTGTCGATGTCTTCACCCGAGGACCGAGCCTGCTCGGGGCTCATGTACTCCGGGGTTCCGATCAGCGCCCCTGCGCGCGTGTACATGGTGTCGGCCGTCAACTTCTGAGTGAGTGCCTTGGCTACGCCGAAGTCGATGATCTTGGGCGCGGGGCGGCCGTCGACCTCGGTGACGAGAATGTTGGAGGGTTTCAGGTCGCGGTGAATGATCGCTTTCTGGTGTGCATGCTGCACTCCTTCGCAGACGTGCATGAAGAGCTCAAGGCGCTCGGGTATGTCGAGCCGATGGTTGTCGCAGTAGGTGTTGATGGGAACGCCGGCCACGTATTCCATGACGAAGTAGGGCGAACCTTGAGGGGTGGAACCGGCGTCGAAGACCCTGGCGATGGCAGGGTGGTCCATCAGGGCAAGCGCCTGGCGCTCGGAATCGAAGCGGGCGATAGTCTCGCGGGTGTTGAGCCCAGCCTTGATGAGCTTGAGAGCGACCCTACGGCGGACGGGCTCCTTTTGGTCGGCGAGCCAGACTTCGCCCATGCCGCCTTCGCCGATCTTCTCGAGCAGGCGATAGTGCCCGACGACCGTTCCCGCAGTTTCGGCAGGAGCCAGGGTCAGGGTAGCGTCGAGATCGCGGTTGTCGCCCGAGGTGGCTTGGGGAAGTTCCTCTTGAGAGGGCATCTTTGCAAGACCCCCTGATCGCGTGCAGGTGTTCGCAGTATAAATCCGGCCACTGGCTCTTGGTTTTGAGCCCTTCGCAGCTGACGTACGAAGCTTTGCGCTTGCGTGGGGCCCACCCCAAAAGCTCAATCACCCCACGGACGAGGACCTGTCGGCACCGTAGCGACAAGAACAAGTACGTCGCGAGGGTGGGCACCCGCGGATTCGTGCTGAGGTGGACGTTGCGGAATGCAGGTCCTTCGACTACGGTCGCTCGCGCGACCTCCGCTCAGGATGACTGTTTCATTGTGGGTGAATTCGCTAAGTGCGGCGCGGACGAACCGGCTTGGCTTTAGCGGGTGTGATCGCTGATTTTTTCGCGGCCCCAGTTGTAGGCAATCCCCACCCTGAGATCTTCGACCACGCTCCGCGTCTCGCGACATGTGGGGTCGTCATAGCATCCGTTTTTAGTATCGAGAAATGCGATCCCGGTTCTGGCCGAGAAGCGACGGCTGATTTGAACATCGGTTCCGAAGCCGCCGACCAATGCGAAGCCGGCACTCCAACCCGAATTGGCATATCCATTGGTGAGGACAATTCCCGGGCCCGCACAGATGAAGGGAGCCACACTCCCGGCTTTAAAACTTCGGGTAGCGAGGATGGACAAGTCCCACCGCATCTGCGGCCAGATGTAATTCTGCCCCTGCCAGAGCAACTTGCCGTCCGAGGGATTCTGAGTGTAGAGCAGGCCGAGAGCGGTGCGATTGGAGAACCAGCGGCGATACTCCGCGCTGCCACCCAGGGAGGACTTGTTAGAACTGACGGCCAGGTGAGGCGTGTTCTGAATGAAAATGTTCGATGCTGGGTTAAGGTTGCCAGCGGTGAAGATGGCGATGTCATTGCGCGGGCCGAGGAAGGGTTTTGGGACCTCGGTTGGGGCGGGTTGGGTTCTGGGGGCGAGGCCCCCACGCAAGGCGGGCTCCACGGCAATAGACGCCGACTCGTCGGAATCGGAAGCAAGAAGTAAGGGAGGGCCGGCCGGAGCAAACGACGTGGAGGCGCCTGAGGGCTGCTGGCCGAGGCAACTTGTCGAAAACAAGGCAGCGGCGACGAGGATGATGGTCCTAGAGCGAGGCTCTCCGTAGATGTTTTCGATATAAGGCTTCGGGCACATATTCCGCTTCTTGTCCTGTTCGGCCTAGACATTCACGAAGCGGCCCAAAGGCACACGGCGGAGATGTGTTTTCTCTAATTGCCAATGACATGAGCTATGACGATGAGAGAAGCCGGGAGGAGCAAAGCCTGCGGCGGGTCGTGGGCGCCCCACCAGGTCAGCGGGATATCAGGGTTTGCCGCCGGCGTTCGAAGTAATCTCTTTCAAGATGAATTCCCGCGCGATGTTTGTTCCGGCATTTCCCGCAAGCTCGACCGCGCCGTTGGCCAGGGTCAGCCTCACGCCGCGGCTCTGCCTCGGGTAATAGAGATTGGATAACGCGGTGGCGGCAAACACTCCCAGAACGCGCGAATAGTTGGGCCGCCAGTGCCGATTGTCACTCCGGGTGATGAATGCGCAGGCGATTGAGTACATGGCCCGCGACGAAAAGCTTCCCGTCCCTTTGTAAAAGTAGCGCGGATCCTGACGAAAGAGCGTCGCGAAGACGCCGCTGCTAAGCATTCTTGAGTCGAAGTCGTTTGCGTAGGCTGCGCCATACCGTTTGAAGAAGCCCGCGGCACCTCCGCCGTAACCGGGAAAGATATCGTAGCGCTGTTCGAAGCCTGCAATGCCAGCGGCCCCGGCAAATGCCATGGGGTCGATCATGGAACGGAGTGCCAGCTGGAACTTTTGTTTCGGCTCCATGGGGGGCGCATTCCAGTCGTAGCTACTATAGAAATTCGGAAACACGCCCCACACCCGCTGTTCGACGGCAATCTGGACCTGTTGCTCAGACAGCTCCTCCTTGAGCTGGGCGGTCTCTGCCGAAACAGTGACCGTTTCATTGGTGGTCGCGACGGGCAACACCACCGAAGTAACCAGCCGGAATTCACCGGGATGCATCGTAAACCATGGCGACACGAACGTCCCCATGTCCTTTCCGGTAACGGTGACTCTGTAGGAACCCGCGGGCAGGGCAGCAAACGCGAATTGGCCGTTGGGACCGGATTGAATTTCACGATCTCCAGCCCCGGAGCTGCTGGTAAGCACCACGCGCGCGCCCTGAATTACATCGTAGTTTGTGTCGAGAACGGTGCCCGAGACGGTACATCCTTCATAGTTCACCGGTCGCGATGCCTGATCGCTTCTGGCATCGACCGCGCCGCTCACGCCGTTCGCCGGGGTTGGCGCGTCGATTTCAATTACGGTGGCCGATGGACCTTGCTGGGCGAGAGCAGAAACGCCGCCCATCAGCAATGCCACCTCGATCGATGCCCGCACCCAGGTTTTTGCAATCGCTCGGGTGCACTTCCTGGAGGAAGCCGCTGCGCTCGTCGTCATTTCTGCCTAGTAGAGAATTAGGAATGATCCTAGTCCGGGTTGATGTTTCTGTTGAGACAGCCTTCAGCGAGAGACCCAACATCCAGGCTGGCAGAGGCCCACGTACGATTGGACTTGGGGCCTTTCGTTTGCGTGAGCACAGGTTTTGATGACGTTTCTGTCATCCAGAGTTCCTTTAGGGCAGTCGACCTTTTCGAGGGCCAGGCGGTTCGGCGAGTGAGACTTTAGTTACGTTCGGGTAAAGAGGTCTCGAAGATTCAAATGCCGCCGGGGTATGATGTTAGGTAGTGCGCCTTAAATTCCCTATTCTCATATGTGCCGTGCTGATGGTTGGAATGGAAATGCCAGTCTCGCCGGAAACCCTGGTTGCGCCCGCGCGGGGAGGGGTGGCAGTTCAAGATATTGTTGACCGCATGCAACAGCATGAGGCAAATCAACTGCATGCTCTGAAGCATTATGATGCGATCCGCCATTACGGAGTAGAGTACCGGGGCTTTGGAACCACCATGGCGGGCAAGATGGACGTGGAAGTGGATTTCGACGCGTCCTCGGGCAAGACTTTCCGTATCCTCTCGGAAAAGGGTTCGAAGTTCCTCTGCGAAAATGTCTTGAAGCGCGCGGTGGAAGGCGAGAAGGAAGCCTCCAGGGAACGAGAGGCGACGGCGCTGACGCCGGTAAATTACAAGTTCCAGTTGGAGAAGGTCGAAGAGTTGAATCAGCGGCCGGCCTACGTTCTGGATGTCGAGCCGTTGAGTGTGAACAAATTCCTGTATCGCGGCAGGATTTGGGTGGATGCCCAGGACTTTGCAGTGGAGAAGATCGAGGCACGGCCGGCGAAGAATCCATCGTTGTGGATTTCGAAAACCGAGATTCGCTACACCAGCACAAAAGTGAGCGGTTTTTGGCTACCAGAACAAAACCGGAGCGAGACCCAGGTGCGCATTGGGGGAACCGCGGTGCTGACGATCGACTACGGAAACTACCAGGATGTTTCCGATTCATTCGTTCCGAGCGAAGGATCCTAACCGGAGCGTCTGGGCCGAATAGATTACGGAAGCAGCTTGCGCACAGTAAACATAGTCGCTCTGCGAATGGCCTTCCCGGTGCGGAAGCGCAATCCGCGATCCGCGGGGCTCCCTGTGGAGGGTGGAGAGATGGCCTGGGTAGCGCAAGCTCTCTGATATTGCTCAACAAGCTGGATCGTGGCAGCCCTCCAACTGAAGTGGGAGGAGCGTTCCCTGGCGGCCCTTCCGACGGCGCATCTTGTCTCCTTTGACTTCAGAAGCCTTCTGAGTATCTCGACAGCCTGCGCCTCCTGGTCGTAGAGATAGCCACTGCAACCGTCTTGAACGATGTCGGGAATGCCGCCAGCGCGTGCCGCGACAACGGGCAGGCCGGAGGACATGGCTTCGAGGACCACAAGCCCGAGCGTCTCAGTGAGGGAGGGCATGACGAAGACATCGCTGGACGCGTAGGCTGCGGCGAGCTCCTGACCGCGGAGAAATCCCGTCATGCAGACCGGCAGGCCGGCAAAATGGCGTTCGAGCGGCTTGCGATGCGGTCCGTCGCCGACCAGCGCCAGCCGGGCGTTGGGAAGCGCTTGAAGAAGGGGCCGCAGGCTCTCGAGATTCTTCTCGGCTGAGAGACGTCCTACATATAGCAGAAGAGGGCTCTGGGGATGGTCCTGAGAAAGACCGGAGCGCATCTCGAGGGAACTGCGGGAAGGGTGAAAGAGGTCGGCATCGACGCCGCCTGGCCAGAGTTCGACACGCTCGATTCCATGCTCGCGCAACTGCTGGAGCATGACGGTGGACGTGCAAAGGTTAATGGTCGCTCTATTGTGGCGGTTGCGGAGAATTTTCCAGACATGCTTCTCGAGGAATCCCAACCCGTAGTAGCGCAGGTACTGGGGAAGATCGGTGTGGTAGGAGACGACCAGCGGCAAACGCAAAGCGCCTCCGTGTTTTCCGCCGCTGTAGTAAAGGGCGGCGATCCCCAGCAGGGCGGGATCGGCGACGTGGAGGAGATCGGGCTGGAATTGAGTGATGACGGAGCGCATGGAGGCGCGGGGAAGGGCGAGGCGCAGTTCGGGGTAAAGAGGGAATGACCAGCTTTTCATGCCGGCGATGCGCGACTGCTCGAACTGCTGGAAGCCACCCTCGGGCGCAAAGATAAGAACTTCATGTCCCAGGGCACGGAGATGTCTTACGGTCTGGCAAAGAGTGGTAACGATTCCGTCGATTTTCGGGATAAAGGTTTCGGTAAATAGCACGATTCGCATTTCGCTTGAGCGGGCAGCCCTCGTCAGGGTCTGTCGATTGAGGCCAGCAGCCCGCGCCTCGAATTCTATAACAGCCACACAGGGCGGGCAGCAGCAGGAGATCTCGTTGCTGCGACTCGGGAAGCTCAATCGCGACGAGCAAGGTGAGCCGATCGAACCCCA
>Ga0187851_10000924_pt1 | contig 28871 bp, 31 predicted proteins | sample June2016WEW_6_10_FD_132997 | JGI IMG/M metagenome (GOLD analysis project Ga0187851, IMG submission 132997) | Peatland microbial communities from SPRUCE experiment site at the Marcell Experimental Forest, Minnesota, USA - June2016WEW_6_10 | ecosystem: Environmental > Terrestrial > Soil >...
GCCGGTTGTGTTGCCGCGTCCATCGCGCTCTTCGTTGCCCTTGAAGGCGCGCGCTTTGGCCGGCGGAGCCGATTTATCGCCGGCGTTCGGCATTGCGCCCTTGTAGCCATGCTGCGGGTCGTAGCGGTTGTTCACCGTGCCATGAAAGTCGTTCGAGCCATGGAACCACGGTCCCACCCCGATGAACACGCCGCTATTGAAGTACTGCGGCCCGTAGTAGCCGTAAGGACTGCAGCGGTACGGCGCGTAGTCGTAGTAACCATAGGGACAGGCTGGTTCGACTCCGATGCTGAGACTGATCTGGGCCTGGGCCATTGGCGCCGCCGCCATAGCGATTCCTGCAACCGCAGCCAACGCAAACGATGTAATAGTACGCATAAATTAATACCTCTACCGGGTATGATCCATCTGCAATAAATAACGTTGTACCGGCCCTCGCAAATCACACGGAGCGCCCCACAATTTCTCCTGCGCGCCACAACAACTTTTCTCCCCGAATTTGCGTCCTAATCAGGAGCAGTTCCAAGGAGAACCGAAAACAATGAAGAAACAGCTCCTCACCGCAGCCTGCGCACTCTTTCTCACCGTCGGCGCGGCCAACGCGCAGATCGTCATCCGCATCGGCCCACCGCCGCCGCGCCCCGTCGAAGTCATCCCAGAGCCACAGCCCATGCACCACGACTGGGTCTGGGTTCCCGGCTATCACCGCTGGGATGGCCACGGCTACGTCTGGGTCCCCGGCAGCTACCAACGCCCACCTCATCGCGGGGCCGTTTGGGTTCCCGGTGAGTGGCGTGCCGAGCGCGGCGGCCACGTCTGGCACCCCGGCAGATGGCGCTAACCCAGGCTACCTGAGACTTTTCTCACGCAGCTCCTTCTGCATACTCTTTCGCCTTGGCGGGCCGTCGCATAGAACGGCCGCATGGAAGACCTGCGGTCCGTCAAGGTATCATTCTTAATCATGACCTTATCCGCGGAAGACCGCGCCCGCCGCATCCAAGTCCTGCTCTTCGACGTCGATGGAGTCCTCACCGACGGCCAACTCTACTTCCTTCCCCAGACCGGCCTCGACGGACGTCAGCACGGTGTCGAGTTCAAGGGATTCACCGCCCACGACGGCCTCGGCATCACACTTGCCCGTCTAGGCGGCCTGCGCGTCGGCCTCATCACCAAGCGCGAGTCCGTCACCGTCGCCCTGCGCGCACGCGACCTCAAGCTCGAGTTCATCTACCAGGGCCAGTCGCACAAGCTAGCCGCCGCCGAGGAGATCGTCGCCAAAGCCGGATGCACCCTCGCCGAGCTGGCCTTTGTCGGCGACGATGTCGTCGACCTGCCCGTCATGCGCGCCTGCGGCCTGGCAATCGCCACCGCCAACGCCCGCCCGCAGGCCAAGGCCGAGGCCCACTACATCACGCCAAACCCCGGAGGCCAGGGCGCCGGACGCGACGCCATCGAGTTCATCCTCGCCGCCCAGGGCAAGCTCGACGCCGCCATCGCTACCTTCCTCGACGCCGACAACCCAGCCGCCAAGGCCGCCGACATCGGCTCCGGCAAGATGTAGTCACGCAACCCAACCCAAAGAATCGAATCCAATCCTTATGCCCGACACATCAACCCGCGACACCGTCATCCTCGGCTCCGGCTGCGCCGGCCTCACCGCCGCCATCTACGCCGCGCGCGCCAACCTCAAGCCGCTCGTCCTCGAAGGCCACGAGCCCGGCGGCCAGCTCTCCATCACTACCCTGGTCGAGAACTTTCCCGGCTGGCCCGAGGGAGTCCAGGGCCCCGAACTGATCGAGAACATGAAGCAGCAGGCCGTCCGCTTCGGCGCCGAACTCAAGATGGCCCAGCTCGTCTCCGCCGACCTCAGCAAGCACCCGTATGAGCTGAACCTTGGCGCGGGCAAAGATCCCATCCGCACCCGCACGCTCATCATCGCCAGCGGAGCCAGTGCACGCTGGCTCAACCTGCCCTCCGAGCAGGCGCTCATCGGCCACGGCGTCAGCTCCTGCGCCACGTGCGACGGCTTCTTCGCCTCCGGCAAGGAGATCGCCGTCATCGGCGGCGGCGACTCCGCCATGGAGGAGGCGCTGTTCCTCACCCGCTTCGCCACCAAGGTCACGCTCATCAATCGCACCGACCGCTTCCGCGCCAGCCGCATCATGATGGAGCGCGCCACGGCCCACCCCAGCATCCAGCTCCTGTCAAGCACGGTGGTCGAAGAGGTCCTCGGCGTGGAGGAAAAAGAGGTCCGCTGCCTCCGTCTGCGCAACGTCAAGACCGGAGAGCGCACGGAGCTGCCCGTCTCCTTCATGTTCCTCGGCATCGGCCACACGCCCAACGCCAAGCCCTTCCACGGCCAGCTCGACCTCGACCCCGACGGCTACATCCTCACCCACGGCAACGTCTTCGTCACCCGCAATGGCCATGATGTCCCCGGTGTCTTTGCCTGCGGAGACATTCAGGACCGCCGCTACCGCCAGGCCATCACCGCCGCCGCCACCGGCTGCATGGCCGCCCTGGAAGCAGAAAAATTCCTCGAAAACCACGGCAGATGACAGCCAGGGTAGCTCACCCGTGACCACCTCCCTCGCAATCCGCGATAGCTCCGATGGCTGCACACTGCCCGTGCGCGTGCATCCCGGAGCGCGGCGCAACGCCATCACCGGCATCCACGACGGCGCGCTCAAAGTCTCGCTCACCACACCGCCCACCGATGGCCGCGCCAACCAGGCGCTCATCGCCTTCCTCGCCGGCGAACTCCGCATCCCGCGCGCCCGCGTCACCCTGCTCACCGGGGCCACCAGCCGCAGCAAGTCCCTGCGCATCGCCGGCCTCACCGCCGCCCAACTCCGCGCCGCGCTCGCCACCCTCGCCCCGCCCGCCGCGGAATAAACTCCGCCGCGCTCGAATCTCCCTCGCCGCGCCCTACCGCACAACAGGCTCGATATCGCTGGCCTGCCGCCCCTCCAGCGCGTAGTCACCCTTGAAATCCGCGCCCGCCCACACCTTCGCCGAACTCCATGGCGTCGCCGCGCCGCTCCAGAACCGGTCGCCCGCAGGCAGCCCCAGCGGCAGGAACGCCGTCGTGCATAGGTACAGGCTCCCGGTCGAGATATACACCTCGCCGATCGACGGCTGGTGTCCCGCGAGCCCAATGCGCAGCCATCCCTTCTCGTCGAACGTTCCCGGCGCGCTCAGTGTCCTGCGGATCACCGCCGACAACGCGCCGCGCACCTGCTCCGGCGCGATCTCCGGCGGCAGCATCCCGCGTAGCGCCGCATCCGCAAGCAGTTGGAACGCCCCGCAGCGATACGCAATCGACCGCCCCACCACCGGATACGTCCCATCCGGCGCGATCGTCCGCTCCTGGATCGCCGCATAGCGCGCCGCGCGCACCCGGATCTCCGCCGCCATCGCGCCCCACGCCGCCTCCTGCTTGCCCACCGCGTCCATCAACGTCAGCAGAAATGGCTGGATCACGAACGAGTTGTAGTAGTCCTGGTGGAAGTTCGGCCCGTCCCCGTACACTCCATCGCCGATATACCATGCAGCGTGCTCGCGCAACGCATAGTCCACACGCACGCGGTCCCACGGCTCGCCCAGTGCGCACAGGCATGCCTCGATCATCGCCGAGAACAGCAGCCAGTTATTGTAGTTCGGCAGCATGGCGCGCGTTGCCCGCAGCGCATCCGCGAGCTGCGCACGCACCGCGCCCGGCAGCTCTTCGCGCAACTCATGCGGGGCGCGCAAGATCGCCAACGAAAGAAATGCGCTGTCCACAATCGTCTGCCGGTCGCCGCCGAAATCCATGTAATCCGGCGACGTCTTATCCACAGCCGCCGCAATCCCGGCCCGCGCCCACTGGCAGTAGCGGGCCCGCAACTCCCCTTCCGCACCTGTCGCCGGTCCATGCTCCAGCCACGGAGCCATGCCCGCCAGCGCGCGCCCCAGCGCCTCGAGGTAGGTCGTCTGCCGCCGGTGCTGCTGCTCCCCGGCATACGCCTCCACCGGCATCGCCGCCTTCAGCCGCCGCTCGCTCAGCGCTTCAAACAGCGGACGGCAGACGCGGTCCAGCATTGCCACCCAACTGGCGCGGTCTTCCGCAAACCCAGCGGCCTGCGCACCGCCAGACGGCTGCGCTTCGCTCGTCGCCAGCCCCTGGAACGCCATCCCGGCCACCGCAGTCGCGGCAAATCCGGACTTCAACATCTCACGTCGTTTCATCTCGCCTCTTTGAACGGGAACCCAACCAGTCCCCTGAGATTCTAAGCTCTTCCTTCAGTGGGAAAAACCGGCGAGGCCCGCGTGATGGTCACGCAGCTTCGCCGACCGTAGTAAGAAAAATGCCCAAGCCTCGCAATCGAGACCTGGGCACTCCTGTGTATCAAACCTGAATCGACAACCCGCCGATTACTCCTCAGCCTTTGGTTCATCCTTGGCCGCAGGAGCCTCGCCAGCCTCCGCCGGAGGGGTCTGCTCTTCCATCTGCTTGGCAATCTCCTCGCGCTTCTTGGTGCGAGCCGCCTCGCGCTTCTGGCGCTTGGCATCGAGTTCCTGTTCCGCGCCCAGCAGCTCGATATACGCCATCTCTGCGGCATCGCCCTGGCGAACGTAGCTGCGCGTGATGCGCGTGTATCCGCCGTTGCGGTCGCCGTAGCGCGGCGCCACCACGTTGAACAGCCGGTCCACACTCTCCGGCGTCATCATGTAGCTGAGCGCCTGCCGCCGAGCGTGTACCGTACCCCGCTTGCCCAGCGTAATCATCTTCTCCACCAGCGGCTGGGCGGCCTTGCACTTGGTAATTGTGGTCTCGATGCGGTCCATCAAAATAATGGACGTGACGAGGTTGCGCAGAACGGCGCGGCGATGGCTGGTGTTGCGGCCTAACTTGAATCCTGCATTGCGGTGACGCATGGGGTAATCTCCTTCGACCCGGCTTCTGCCGTCGGTCGGTACTGCGGTTGATCGCGTTTGAGCGAGTGTTGACGAGCAACGAACTGACGAGCGGCCCCAAATCAATCTCGGAGCAGCTTCAACAGCCCATTTTGGCGATAAGCAGCCTGGCGCGTTTCATCTTTCGATAAAACTAACGCAACCCATCACTATTCATAGAATTGGCTTTATCGACGATGAAAAGCAGAGATATGATCCGGCAGCATCAAGCCATTCCTTGCGCCCGAATCCGCCTCAATCCATTGTAGCGTGTCCCGAAGCAGAACTGTCAACCTCGCCCAACCCAGTTGCGGTATGGACGAGGCCAATCGTCTCACTGCTAGACTATTTCTGTCCGCATTTCTCCCAGAGCCCGAATGTCCATCGTCCAGCTAAACCACATCCGAAAGGTCTACGACACCAAGGTCGCGGTGGATGATCTCTCCTTCACCATCGAGCCGGGGACGATGTTCGGCCTGCTCGGCCCCAACGGCTCGGGCAAGACCAGTTCCATCCGCATGATGATCGGCATCACCGTGCCAGACTCCGGCTCGGTCTCGCTCTTCGACCAGCCATTCACCCGCTCCGCGCTCCCGCGCGTCGGCTACCTGCCGGAGGAGCGCGGCCTCTACAAGAAGATGAACGTGCTGGACCAGCTCATCTTCCTCGGCCAGTTGCACGGGCTCAGCGCGTCAGTCGCCTCCCGCCGCGCAAGCCTCTGGTGCGAACGGCTCGACATCGTCGAGGCCATCCCCAAGAAGACCGAAGACCTCTCCAAGGGCATGCAGCAGAAGATCCAGTTCATCGCCGCGCTGCTGCACGATCCAGACCTCATCCTCATGGACGAACCCTTCAGTGGCCTTGATCCGGTCAACTCATTCCTGATGATGAGCACCCTGGTCGACCTGTGCAGCATCGGCAAGGCCGTCCTCTTCTCCACCCACCGCATGGACCAGGTGGAGAAGTTCTGCAACAACATCGCACTCATCCATCGCGGCCATCTGGTCCTCTCCGGCTCCATGCGCGAGATCAAATCCATCTATCCGCGCAACCGCGTCCTGATCCACTTCGAGGGCGGCGACGGCTTTCTCAATCATCCCAGCATCGAACACGTCAAACGCTACAACGGCAACGTCGAGATCAAGCTCCGCCCCTCCGCAACCCTGGACGAAGACGCCCAGTCCCTGCTGGCACAGGCCATCGCACACGCCCGCGTCTCGCGCTTCGAGGTGATGGAACCCACTCTGGAAGAGATCTTCATCGAAAAGGTCCAGGAGACATCGCCCGTCAAGAATGACCGCGATCTCTCCCTGGCCCAGCTCGACCAACCCAACAAAGGCGGCCTCGATGCATAATGTCTGGCTCATCGCCCGCCGCGAGTACGTCGAGCGCGTCCGCACACGCGGGTTCCTCATCACCACCGTCATGATCCCGCTCATCATGGGTGCATTGCTATTCGGCAGCGCCTTCGTCAGCTCAAAATCGGAGCCCGGCACCCACATCGCCGTCGTCAGCTCCGATCCCCAACTTGCCCTCGACCTGCAGTCCGAGTTGCAACAGCAGGTAACGCGCCCGAGTTCCGCCAAACATCCCCAATTCACCGTCGACGCCATGGACATCGTGCCCCAGAGTGCGCAAGCCACGCGAACCATCCTCGACCAGGAACTTGATTCCGGCGATCTCGACGGCTACCTCTGGATCACTCCCGCGGCCACACCCGCCAGGGCAGAGTCAGCCCGTCCCACCTTCACCTTTACTCCAAGGTCAAGCGAACAAAGCTACCTGCGAAGCCAGTTGGCCGCCGCCCTCGGCACTGTCCTCATGCGAGAGCAGCTTGCCCACCATGGCATCGTCGCCGACGACGCCGACACCATGCTCCAGCCCGTCGACATCCTCACCGCCCACGTCCCGCACCACGACGATCGCGAGTCCGCTGAGGTCAGCATCACCATCCTCTTCGTCCTCATGTACATGGTCATCGCGCTCTACGGCATGAACGTTGCCCGCTCCATCATCGAGGAGAAGACTTCGCGCATCTTCGAGGTCATGCTCGCCACCATCCGCCCAGAGGAGATGATGGCCGGAAAGATCCTCGGCGTTGGCTCTGTCGGCATCACCCAGGTCGGCATCTGGCTTACCGCCGCCCTGCTCCTCTCCGCCAGTGCCATCGCCTCCAATCTCGGCGGCCAGGGCATCCACGTCGCTCTCACCGCCGCGCAGATCGTCTATTTCTTCGTCTACTTCATCCTCGGCTACGCCTTCTACTCCTCCATCGCCGCCGCCCTCGGGGCCATGACCAACTCCGAGCATGAGTTGCAGCAGCTCAACTTGTTCCTCGTCCTTCCCCTGGTCGTCTGCTTCGTCACACTGAAGAGCATCCTCACCTACCCGGACAGCGCCATGGCCCGCGTCCTCGCCCTCATCCCGCCCTTCACCCCGCTGCTGATGTACCTGCGCGTCTCTCTCGGCCATCCGAGCCACTGGACCGTCTTCGCCTCTATCGCGCTCACCTCGGCCTCCATCTACGCCATTGTCTGGGTCTCCAGCCGCATCTACCGCGTCGGCGTCCTGATGTACGGCAAACGCCCCACCCTCCCCGAACTCCTCCGCTGGCTCAAGTACAGCTAGAATGCGGAAGCAGCACTTTTTCGCAATCCGAACAAGGGAGAAACATCCGTGAGTGTAGTGGCAGGGGTCGACTTCGGCACATTAAGCGTACGCATCTCCATCTTCGACAAACTCCGTGGCAAACTCGGCTCGGCCTCCGCCGAGTACCCGCTGCACAGCTCTCCCACCGACCCGCAGCTCAAGACGCAGTCGCACGACGACCAGATGTCCGCGCTCACCCGCGCCATGCACGAGGCGGTCCGCATCAGCGGCATCGACGGCCATGAGATCAAGTCCATCGCGCTCGACACCACCGGCTCCAGCGTCATCCCCGTCGGCGAGAACCTCGTCCCCCTCGGCGAGTACTATCTTTGGTGCGACCACCGGGCGGCAGGAGAGGCGGCGGAGATCACCCGCGCCGCACACGCCTTCCAGGGCGGCACCGGCTTCGAAGGAATCGACTGGTGCGGCGGCGTCTACAGCTCCGAGTGGGGCTGGTCGAAGCTGCTCCACTGGCTGCGCCACAACCCCGACCTGCGCCCCAAATTCGTCACCGCGCTGGAGCACTGCGACATGGTCGCCGCCACACTCTGCGGCGTCACCGATGCCAACGAAATTCCACGCAGCATCTGCGCCATGGGCCACAAGTGGATGTGGAACCCGCGCTGGGGAGGCCTGCCGCCGGAGGAGTTCCTCGTCTCCATCGACCCGCTGCTGGCCGGCGTTCGCTCGAAAATCACCGGCCACTACAACACCTCCGACAAGATCGCCGGCCACTTGTCAGAAAAGTGGGCCAAGGAGCTGGGCCTGACGGCTGGAATTCCCATTCCCACCGGCGCATTCGACGCCCACTGGGACGCCATCGGAGCCAACATCCGTCTGGGCGACGTGGTCAACGTCATCGGCACATCCACCTGTATTATCGGCCTCAGCGACAAACAGACGCTCGTTCCCGGCGTCTGCGGCGTAGTCCCCGGCTCGGTCGATCCCGCGCAGGTTGGCATCGAGGCGGGAATGTCCGCCGTCGGCGATGTCTTCGCCGCGATTGCACGGCGCGCCGGCTCGACCGTCACCAGGCTCTCCGAGGCAACCGCCGAGTACAAAGCCGGCCAGACCGGACTGCTGCGTCTCACCTGGGACAACGGCGACCGCACCGTCCTGGTCAACCCAGCGCTCGGCGGGGTCACCTTCGGCTGGAACCTCCACCACACAGCCGCCGACGAACTCTTCGCCGCCATCGAAGGCTCCGCCCTGCACACCCGCGTCATCTTCAACCGCATGGAGGAGAACGGCGCGCCCATCCGCCGCGTCATCAACGGCGGAGGAATCCCCAAGAAGAACGCCAAGCTGAACCAGATCTACGCCAACGTCCTGCGCAAGCCGGTGCTCGTCCCCGAGGGCGATGTCACCTCGCTCGGCTCGGTCATCGTCGCCTTCCTCGCCGCTGGGGATTTCCCCACCATCGAGGCCGCGCAGAACGCCCTCTGCCCGCCCTTCAAGACATTTCTTCCCGAACCCGCCGAGGCCGCCCGCTACGACCGCCTCTTCCCCCTCTTCCGCGACACCTACTTCGCTCTCGGCACACCAGACGCCCCGCCCGCACCCCTCGGCCACATCCTGCCCGAGCTGCAAAACATCCGCCGCGACGCCACCACAGCCTCGCAGTAACGCGTCTATCCATCGACCGCTGTGCCGGGAATTCGCTTGTGCGAAGCCCTCAAAGCCCCCGCGTCAACTCATACGGAAAGAACGCCATTGTGCCATCCGATCGCTGGATCTTCATCGTTAAATTGGTCTTTCCGTTGATGGTTGCAGCAACCACCGTCCCCGTCGCGTCGCGCTTCGAGAAGTCCACATGGAACGACGTCACCGTCCCCTTCCACTCGCTCTCCGTCGTAAAGTCTTCGGTGAACCGCTGTAGCGGATAGTCGGCATACTTCTGCGGATGCTGCTGCCAGCCCGCATCGTTATTGAAGATCCCATACGCCTTGGGATAGTCCCCCGCCTCCACCGCCGTCAGAAACACATTCATCCTGTGCTCCGCCGGCAGGTTGGTGAAGAGCCATCCGTGCCCCAGCAGAAAGCCCACAACCGTCAGCACCACCATCACCGCGATAAATATCCCCGACCCCACCCAGATATTGCGCCTGCGGTTTTCCTTGCGCTCGTCAAGCTCCGGTGCATTCAGCAGCGTCATCCCCTAAATCCTCCGTGCAGCGGTTCCCTCTATTAGACACCGAAGACGCGCCCTGTGTGCCCACAAGTGCAATGCCGTCACTGCCACCCGAAGGCATTCTGGAAGACCTCAAACTCGCTGGCACCGTCGATCGAATACACCGAGACCACATCGAAGCGTACTCGGGCCGTCGCCCGCTGGCTCTCGGGCAAGGACCGCAGGTAGGCCCTCGCCAGGTTGCGCACCATCACGCGTTTCTCCTCATCCACGGCAGACTCCGCGGGACTCAGGTCCCGTGCGGTCCGCGTCTTCACCTCGACAAAGCAGAGCAGGTCCCCGTCCCAGCCGATCAGATCCACGTCGCCACGCACCCGCGCATTGGCCCAGCGCCGCGCCACCACCTTGAGTCCGCGCCGCCTCAGCTCGAAGTACGCCGCACGCTCACCGTCGAGTCCCGTAGCCAAATGGGAGGCCGTGGCCGGCCCGCGCCTCATCCGCGCCCACAAGCCCATCCGCCCCAGCGCCCACTCCTGCGCGTCGATCCACAGCCTCTCGAGCTTCCCCGCTGCCACCATGCACGCGATAATACCCCCACGCAATGCCTCTATGCGAGGGGGAAATGGGATTGGCTCTCCCTGCACTCCTCGCCCCTCGAATCTCCCCATTGCCCCAGCCCCTCATTCCTGCGATACTTAAACGTGCCCCACACGCGCGGCCAATCCAAACAACAAAATATTCGGAGGCGCAGATGTCAGCAAAATACATCTTTGTAACTGGCGGAGTTGTGTCATCGCTCGGCAAAGGGCTCTCGGCGGCCTCCATCGGCTGCCTGCTGGAGGCGCGCGGCATCAAGATCAACATGATGAAGTTCGACCCCTACCTCAACGTCGATCCCGGCACCATGTCCCCCTTCCAGCACGGCGAGGTCTTCGTCACCGACGATGGAGCCGAGACCGACCTCGACCTGGGCCACTACGAGCGATTCACCCACGCCAAGCTCTCGCGCGACAACAACCTCACCACCGGCCGCATCTACGAGCAGATCATCACCAAGGAGCGCCGCGGAGACTACCTTGGCAAGACCGTCCAGGTCATCCCGCACGTCACCAACGAGATTAAAAACGCCATGCGCAAGGTCGCCGCCGAGTGCGAGGTGCTTCTGGTCGAGATCGGCGGCACGGTGGGCGATATCGAGTCGCTGCCCTTCCTCGAGGCCATCCGCCAGATGCGCCAGGATCTGGGCCGCGACAATACTCTCTTCATCCACGTCACCCTCATCCCATGGATCGCCGCCGCGCAGGAGCTGAAGACCAAGCCCACGCAGCACTCCGTAAAAGAGATGCTCTCCATCGGAATCCAGCCCGACATCCTCCTCTGCCGCTCCGACCGCCCCGTCCCCCACGAGATGCGCGCCAAGATCGCACTCTTCTGCAACGTGCAGGAGCGCGCCGTCATCGCCGCGCGCGATGTCGCCAGCATATACGAACTTCCCCTAACGCTGGCCGCCGAAGACGTCGACACCCTCGTCCTCGAGCACCTCCGCATCGACGCCAAGGCCCCCGACCTCACCCGCTGGCAGGAGATTGTCCGCCGCGCCTACAACCCGCAGGACGAGGTCTCCATCGCCATCGTCGGCAAGTACGTCGAGTACGAGGACAGCTACAAATCCCTCAAGGAGGCCCTCGTCCACGGCGCGCTCGCCCGCAACCTCAAGCTCAAGGTCACATGGATTGAGGCCGAAGGTCTCGAAACTCACGACGAACCCATCGGCGACGCGCCCGCCAAGCCCAACCGCGCCTACGAGTCCCAGCTCACCGGCTTCGACGGAATCCTCGTCCCCGGCGGCTTCGGCAAGCGCGGCATCGAGGGCATGTTGAACGCCATCCGCTACGCGCGCGAGTCAGCCACGCCCTTCTTCGGCATCTGCCTCGGAATGCAGCTGGCCTGCATCGAGTACGCGCGCAATGTCGCCGGCCTCGCCGGCGCAAACTCAGGCGAGTTCGACCCCGCCACCCCCCACCGCATCATCTATAAACTCCGCGAACTCACCGGAGTCGAGGAGATGGGAGGAACCATGCGTCTCGGTGCCTGGGCCTGCCATCTCGAAGCGGGCTCACTCGCCGCCAAGGCCTACGGCGCCACCGAAATCTCCGAGCGCCACCGCCATCGCTACGAGTTCAACCGCGAGTACGAACCCGTCTTGACTGGAGCAGGTCTAAGGCTAACCGGCACCACTCCCGACGCCACCTACGTCGAGATCGTCGAGATTCCCACCCACCCCTTCTTTCTCGCCTGCCAGTTCCACCCCGAGTTCAAGTCCAAGCCGCTGGAGCCCCACCCCATCTTCCGCGACTTCATCGCCGCCAGCTACCAAAACCGCCAAGCGCATACGATTGAGCAAGAGAGTCAGCAGGTGCTTCAAAAAGGATAGGTCGAAGCCAACGCTAGAATTCAAACTTCAAGCTGATGTGTCGAAATTGTCAGGTCTTGCCGAAGATTATTGGCAGAAAATGAGCCCACAGGACCAGAAATTGGAGAAAGATGCTTTCGACGCCGGGGCAGATATTCGCAATGAGAATTGCACACGGAAAAATCTGGAGAGTATCGTCCACTGGAAATCTGCTCGCACCGTACCTCTTCTGGAACATAATGACGACGCTGCGATTCAGAAGGCACTCGAAATTGCGTCGGACACAAACACCCCAGTGAAGGAAGCACTAAGTGAGCTAATAAAACTGATCGGCGTCGGCATTCCCGTCGCCTCGGCCATACTCACCGCAATCCATCCAGATCGGTATACAGTCATCGATTTTCGCGCACTGGAGACCCTTGGCCATTCACTACATGATGAAGATTTCTACGTCGCATATTTAGATTTCTGTCGCAATCTGGCTGTGCAACACGGAGTTAAAGAGCAGAAGGATTATCCAGCACCCACGCCATTGCGCGCCCTGGATCGTGCGCTGTGGCAGTGGTCGAAAAAGAAGGGCTCAAACGACTGAGCAGTAGAGCTACCCCTTTAGCAGAACCGAACCCTTCGCTCTTCCCGCCAGAGCCTTGTCGAACGTCACAAGCGTGAGCCCAGCAGTCTCCGCGAAGGCGAGCAGATATTCATCCGCCCACTCTTTGGTAGAACTTCGCTTCTTTGTCGTTCGCGACCGCAGCAGATCTTCCAGACCTCTTGGCTCGTCGGTCAGGAACGTTCTGCCGTTCTCATAAAACAGGTCATAGATGCGCCAGGCCTCTGCCTGTGTCACAACATCCACTCCCATCACGCTCTCATTGGTCAACAAGCGCAGCAAGGACAACTGCGTAATGCGGCAGAAGTAGAATCGCGACTCCGGTGCAAGCGACTCGCCCCACGCGATCGCCGCCCGATGGTGCGGATGGACGCCATGGGCAAGCGCAAGCCACACATTGACGTCAGGGAAAAGGAATGTATTCGTAGACACCTTCTGGCCCCAACTTCAGCGATCCGGGATTCTTTGCCTTGATGGCTGGAAATTTGATCTTCCTTCGCGTCGCTGCCGCCTCGCGCGCAGGACTGGTCACGCGCAGCAGGATGAGTTCCTTCACTGAGCGTCCCTTAAGAGCAGCGTCGCTCTTCAGTTCGCGATACACCGGGTCCGGAATGTCCATCGTCGTTCTCATAAACCCATCCTACCATATTTATGGCTGATCCAGTGAGCCACCAGGTGCCCCATTCATCGCGCTCTTGTCTCACGCTATGAGCGGCGATCCGCGCCCCACTTCGCTCACCGCACGAGCCACGCCGATGCCGCAATCGCCACTCCCGCCACGCCCAGCCCCAATCCACCCACAAAAAAACTCCGCCGCCGCGTAAACAGCGTAATCGACGACAGCACCACCGAGATCTGTAGCAGCGCCTCGCCCAGGTCGAACCGCACCGCCCGCCTCTCCGCGCGCTCCACCTCGCGCTCGAACTCCAGCGCCGCTGCCTGCTCCTCGGCCAGGTCCGTCGTCCACTTCGCGATGTGCGCCTTGTACTCCGCCAGCTTCGCCGCCGTCGCCTTCGCGTCCACCGTCGGCTGCAAGGCCATCTGGTCGATCACCACCAACAGACTGTCCTGGCGGATTTTCTTCGCCTCGTACAGGTTCCACTGGTCGCCCGCGCGCGCCTGCATCAGCACCGCCTCGGTGTGGCTGCGATGCCCCAGCACCGTCACCATCGCCACCAGCACAGCAAGGATCGAGATCGCCAACGAAATCTTCGTCAGCGATTCCTCTCCACCCTCCTTCATCTGCTTGGAAAACTCCTGCATCTCGGTCGGTTCCATGCGATTTATTCTAGCCCGTCCCCAACGCCGACATATTTGCGGGGCAAGAGAAGTCTGTGTGGTCTTCTCCCCGCAAAAACCGCTGCGCATGAGTTTATACGTCAGAACCGTGCCTCATCCCGCCACCTGGTAACGGGGAACCTCGTCGAAATTGCATCTTGTGCTGCAATCACTGCGTCCGTCCTATCAGCAAGCGTCTCCACGAACAAAATTAAAATAAATCGTTCGCGTGCAACTATCTCCTTCATCCGGTGTTTCTTAGAAAAACGGCTTGCACAAGGCGTTATCCCTCAGGGCCATCCTTCGCCGCATCTACTTCGATAAAGCGGCCTCTCAACCAGGATTCATTCAGAGAAAGGCTTTTTATGAAGCGACTGATCTCCTCTTCGCTCACCCTCCTCATCACTTTTCTCCTGCTCGTGGCCACCGACCGCCGCGCCTGGGGATACGTCGATCCCGGCTCCGGCCTCATCGCTCTCCAGACAATCGCTTCGGTGGGCGCGGCCTACGTTTACTTCATTCGCCGCCGCATCCGCTCATTTTTCGCACGCAATAACTCGGCTGTAACTGTGGCCCTGCCGACCGTAGCCAAATCAGTAGAGTCCCACGAAGTAGTATGAACTCTGTGTCACCCCACGCCACCTTCCGCGATCCCGCAGGCTCGCTCTGCTTTGAAGGCGAGTTGGCCGTCCGCAGGATCGCCGACTCCTCGCGTGCCGACGTGCTCGACTTTATCGACTCCCCGCTCTGCCAGGCCATGCAACAGCGCGGCGACCTCATCGCCGCCGCAATCGACGACTCCGGCCCACAGCTCATCCTTCGCCACCCTAGAATTCCCATCCCCACCTACCCGTGGGAGTGGACCCCTTCGCAGTGGCTCGCCGCCGCCGACCTCACCCTCAACCTCTGCGAAGAGGCCATTGCCGCCGGCTGGATCCTCAAGGACGCCACCCCGCTCAACGTCCTCTTCATCGGCCCCCGTCCCATCTTCGTCGACATCCTCTCCTTCGAGCGCCGCAATCCAGACCGCCGCGATCCGAACCCTTCCATCTGGCTGGCCTACGCGCAGTACGTCCGAACCTTCCTCCTGCCTTTGCTGATGGACCGCCTGCTCCATTGGCCGCTCTCCCTCAGCATCTTCAAGCGCGACGGGTTGGAACCCGCCGAATGCTTCGCCGCCCTTCCCTGGCGTCGCCGTCTCTCCCTCGCCGCGCTTTGGCCCATCACCCTCCCCACCCTGCTCGATCGCCGCAAGCCTGCCGCAGCGCCATCAATAAATGACGCGCCGCATAAGAAATCCCGCGCGCACGATCCTGAACTCGCCACCCAAATCCTCCAGCGCACACTGAAGAACCTCGGCCGCCGCACCCTCCGCGCCGCGCCGCACTCCGCCTCCTCCAACTGGAGCAACTACCCGCGGACCCTCACCCACTACACTCCCGAGCAATCCCAGCAGAAGCTCGATTGGGTGCGCCACGCTCTCGAATCCACGCACCCCGCTCGCGTCCTCGACATCGGAGCCAACACTGGAGACTTCAGTGCGCTCGCCGCCTCGCTCGGCGCGGAAGTCGTCGCCCTGGAGCGCGACCAGCCCGCCGCCGACCGCCTCTTCCGCATGACCCGCCAGCGCAATCTCCCCATCCTCACCATCCACGCTGACCTCGCCCGCCCCACCCCCGCCGTCGGCTGGCGCAACACCGAATCCCTCGCCCTGCTCCCGCGCCTCGAGGCCCAGTTCGACCTCGTCCTCATGCTCGCGGTCATCCATCACCTCCTGCTGATGGAACAGATCCCTCTGCCCGAAATTCTCTCCCTCTGCCATCGCCTCACCCGCCGCCATTTCGTCCTCGAGTGGGTGCCCGCCGCCGACCCCATGTTCCAGAGTCTTCTGCGCGGCCGCGACGACCTCTACGGCTCCATCTCCGAAACCGACCTCCTCGACGCCTGCGCCAACCGCTTCCATCTGCTCGACCGTCAACCCCTCACCAACGGTCGCATCCTTCTCCTCTTCGAGAGAATCGAACCAGAGAGAACCGCCTCCGATAAGATCGAAGAATGCTGAAGAAGCTCTGCCAATCTCTCGGTCTGGCATCGCTCATCCTTGTCACCAACTACGGCGACCTGCTCGCTGGCGGCGCCGACGTCCGCATGCACACTCCATTCCCCCTCACCCAGCTCTGCTACGCGCACATCGCGGACCTCCTCATCCTCGCTCTGCTCTTCTTCCTCTTCCTCGCCGCCTTCGCGCGCACCCGCTTCTATCCCTGGCTGTGCCTTCTGCTCGCCATCGTCCTCCCCCCGTATCTGCTGCAACGCACCCAGTCCATCAATTCTTTCGATCTCATCGAAAGCCTGGTCGCGCTCTTCCTCGTCCTCTGGACTGCCGTTGTTCTTCTGCTCCTCCTGCGCTACGACAAGTGGTATCGCCGCCTCATGGGCGCCGGCAGCTTTGTCACCGCCGCCCTCGTCCTCTTCGCCCTTGCCAGCATCGCGCAGCTCCTCTGGGTCGCCACCTGGAAGCCCGCGCCCAACCAGATCGCCGCCGCCTGGAACCAGCCCGCCGCCTTACCCCAGCCCCCGCGCCAACATCCCCTTCTGGTCTGGATCGTCTTCGACGAGCTCTCCTACGACCAGCTCTTCGAGCACCGCGCTCCCGGCCTCGCTCTTCCCAACTTCGACGCCCTCCGAGCCCAGAGCACGCTCTTCACCAACACCCAGTCCATCGGCATTCACACCGTCAATGTGCTCCCCTCGCTGCTCTCCGGCAGCATCGTCGACGGTGTCCGTTACACCTTCCGCAACCGCCTCTGGGTCCACCACGCCGACGGTTCCGGCCGCCAGCTTATCGACGGCCTCAGCTCAGTCTTCGGCGATGCCGTGCAGTCCGGCTGGCGAACCGCCGCCGTCGGATGGTACAACCCCTACTGCTCCGTCTACGCCCCCGACATTCAGGACTGCTACTGGACCGACCACGACATGCAGGACGGCCCCATGTCGCAGAGCGCCACCCTCGCCGCCAACATCAGTTCCCCGCTCCATCAGCTCGCCGTCGAACTCGTCTCTCCCGCCCGCGCCGACCGCGGCCTCTGCGCCTTCGACCTACGCCTTCGCAGCCAGACCCAGTCCGACCTCCAGCAGCACGCCCTCCAGCTCCTGCGCGCCGATCAGGCAGACTTCGTCTTCCTCCACCTCTCCATCCCCCACAGCCCCAACACCTGGAGCCGCGCCCAGAACGACTTCACCAACCAGTGCGGCAGCTCCTACCTGGACAATCTCGCCCTCACCGACCGCGTCCTCGGCCAGATCCTCGCTACTCTCCAGGCCTCGCCCCGCTGGGGCCAGACCACCCTCATCGTCCAGGGAGACCACGGTTGGCGCACCGCCATCTGGCGCGGCCTCCCCGCCTGGACCGAGGAAGACGAGCAAGCCTCCCGCGGCATCTTCGATCCCCGCCCCGCCCTGCTCATCCACCAGCCCGCCCAAACCCAACCCCAGACAGTCGCCACCCCCTGGCCCATCCTTCAGGTCCACTCCGTCGTCGAGCAGATCCTTCACCACCACCCCCCTACTCTCTAGCCTCCCACCGCCTGTTTTTGTCATAGTTATAGATCGCGGATTCCGGGGGGAGCCGAGGGCTTCAGCCACCGGAAAAAGCGCGAATTTACAGGGACTTCAGGCCCGGGCCTTTGTCATTCTTCCAGAATCTGAAGGAAGTACAACTGTAGTATTTTCAGCTTGCGCGTGCCATGCAATGGCTCTGCTTGTTTAGCCGAGTCATTCTGCACGCAAATCGGTGTGTTTCCGGTGTGGATCGAGGTTAGGCCTTTTCCTTCAGACCCTCTACCTCGCCAGCGCGTTGAACATCCAGAAGAGCATGCCCGACAGCAGTGCCGCCGCCGGCAGCGTGAAGACCCACGCCGCCGCGATGTTGCGCAGGGTGGTCCGCTGCAACCCGCTGCGGTTGGCCGCCATCGTCCCCGCCACGCTGGAACTCAGCACATGCGTCGTGGATACCGGAAGGCCGAATGTGCCCGCCGCAAGGATCGTCGCCATGGCAACCAGTTGCGCCGAGGCCCCCTGCGCATAAGTCATGCGCGCCTTGCCGATCTTCTCACCCACCGTCACCACGATCCGCTTCCATCCGATCATAGTGCCCAGTCCCAGCGCCAGCGCTACTGCAACCTTCACCCAGGTGGGAATGAACTTCGTAGACTTGTCCAGGTAGCCCGTATAGTTCGCAACAATCATTTTGTCCGCTGCCGACATCTGCGGCCCGCCGCTCTTGGCCATCAGCCGCAGCGTCTCGCTGGTCAGATACATCTGGTTGCGTACATTGGCCTGCATCCCCTGCGGCACGCCTTCCAGCGTCCCGTACTGCGTCGTCTCGTTGCGGATCTCCAGCACCATCTCCTGCAGTGCCAGCGTCACTCCCGGCTCGTACTTCTTGCTGCTGACAAATTTCTCCAGCTCAGGTCCGGCATCCTGCGCCGCCGTCCCCGGCTGAACATAATGGTCCAGCGCTCCGGCTACCTGCGTCGAAACCACTGCAAACTCCTGCACCTGGCTGGCACCCATGGTATGGTTCAGCGCGTAGGCCGTGGGAACCGTGCCCACCAGGATCAGCATCATCAGCCCCATGCCCTTCTGTCCGTCGTTCGACCCGTGCGCATAGCTCACCCCGCCGCACAGCAGAATCATCAGACAGCGAATGTAAAACGGTGGCGGCGCACTCCCCTTGGGGGCCTGAAACAGACGCGGGTCCTTCGCCACCAGCTTGAACACCAGAAGCACCAGCCCCGCCGCCACAAACCCCACCAACGGCGACACGCACAACGCCGTTATCACCTTCTTCACCTGTTCCCAGTCCAGGCCACTGGTCCCTGAGTTCCCTCTCATCAGCTGGTACGCCAGACCCACGCCCAGAATCGACCCAATCATTGTATGCGAGCTCGACACCGGCAGCCCGCGGTACCACGTCGCCAGGTTCCACAGGATCGCCGCCACCAGCAGCGCAAACACCATGGCGAAGCCCGAACCGTTGTTGCCTTTCAGGATCAGCTCCACCGGCAGCAGCGAGACGATCGCCCACGCCACTGCGCCCGAACTCAGCAGCACGCCCACAAAGTTCAATATCCCCGAGTAGACCACCGCGATATGCGGCTCCAGCGAGTGAGTATAGATCACCGTCGCCACCGCATTCGCCGTATCATGAAACCCGTTCACAAACTCGAAGCCCAACGCAATCAGCAGCGCAAGCCCAAGCAGCAGGTACGGGAAAAAGCTCACCGTATGAACGGTCGAGAGATCCCCCCACACCTGCGCCGCAATGTAGATCAGCCCACCCGCCAGAACCAGCGCAAACAAACCCACGCCGATCTTGCCGGTGGACGACTTCTTAAAAGTGTCTGCGAGTATCTTCTCTTCGAGAATCGTGGGATGTGGCAGCGTGGCTGGCGTGGCCATGAATCACCTTACTTGAATTGCTGATCCATAACTAAAGCTACTCTATTCACGCTACAGAAATGTTACAGTTCCGTGAAAGATTCCTTCGCCCGGCCATCGCCGCTAGCCCGAAAAAACCATCCAGAAATTATATAAATCGCATATTAATCAATTTCTTAGGAAGAAATCGGCCGCTCCGAAACGCTGTGGACAACAGGGCACGAAGAACGAATATCGCACACAAAAAAACGAATACCGCACATCCGGACTACCGCCAGTCGTCCCGCGCCGACGCCTCGCCGGAAAACACCACATCGAATCCTTCTGCCTTCTTGATCAGAATGTCGCCCAGTTCGCGCGGCTGGTGCAGCAGCACGGCCTGTAGTCGCACCAGTTCCAGCATCGCCAGAAACATGCAGATCAGTGCTCGCTCCGAGTGTGTCGTATGCAGCATCCGCCGCAGGCTCACCGGACGTTCCTCCATCATCAGCCGCCGCTTCACATAGTCGATCATCTGCGCCACGGTCACCGATTCCTCATCCACGTCCAGCACAGGCCGCTCGCGCAGCCGCTCCAGCACCTCCTGAAACACCCGCACCAGGTCCACCGCGTCGGCCGCAATCTCCTGCTCCCCGCCGTCGCCCGCGTCGGCGCCGCCCGTCTCCTCGCGCAGAAACGATCTCATGCCGGGGTTCGACCACGTCGCCTCTTCGATCTGCTGCTTCTGCATCAGCATCTGCGCGGCGGCCTTGAAGCGCTCGTGCTCCAGCAGCCGCTCCACCAACTCTCGTCGCGGGTCTTCGGAATCCCCGCCCGCCACATCCGACGGATCGCGCGGCAGCAGCGTCTTCGACTTGATATGAATCAGCAGCGACGCCATATAGATGAACTCGCCCGCCGAGTCCACGTCGGTCTGTCGCAACTGGTGGCAGTAGTCCAGAAACTGCGCCGTAATCAGCGCAATCGGAATGTCATAGATGTCGATGTTCTGTTTGCGAATTAAATCCAGCAACAGGTCCAGCGGGCCGTCGTAGAGCTGCCCCACAGTGACCGAGAACGGCGAGAGCGAGGCCTCTTCCTGCTGCGCCGAATCTTTGGATACCGCAGCAGTAGCGCGCTTCGTTTCATCCTCCCGCGCCACCGGCCCCGGCTGCAGCACAAGCATCTCCCCCACCGGCTCAATCTTCTCGTCTACAGCCGCAGCAGACTCCGCCAAAGTCTCCGCCGCGTCGTCCGCATCCGTGCCGCCGGGCCGCTCGTCCACTGTCGCGTCGTTTAGAGTCTCATCCGCCATCGCTATACGAGCCCCACTGCGGAGCGCACCTGCTGCATCGTCTGCTCGGCGCGCCGGTTCGCACGCACCGCGCCCTCGTTCAGAATTGCATCAACCTCTCCGGGATGCGCCTCGAAGTACTCTCTTCGCTTCTGGATCGGGGCCAGCTCCGCAACCACCGCGTCGGCCAGCCATCCCTTGCACTGGATACAGCCAATCCCCGCCGTGGTGCAGCCTGCGCGAACATCTGTCTGCGTTTCGTTCGAGGAAAAAACCTTGTGCAGATCGAAGACGGGACATATCTCAGGATTCCCCGCGTCCGTCCGCCGAATCCGCGCCGGATCGGTCACCATCGTCTTCAGCTTCGCGCGAACCTCCAACTCGGGATCGGAGAGCAGAATCGTGTTCCCGTAACTCTTCGACATCTTCCGCCCATCCGTCCCCGGCAGCTTCGGACTCGGCGTCAGCAGCACCTTCGGCTCGGGCAGAACCGATTCCTGAGGCCTTGTTGAGTGGAAGGCGTCAGCAGGTGTCTCAAACGTACGAATCAGCGCGCCAGGCCCGCCCAACATATGTTTGGCGATCGGTTCGCCAACCTTGTCAACGAGAGCCTCGTATGACGGAGCTTCGGCAGGCGGAATATTTTCTGGATCTTTGGGATATAGAAAATTGAACCGCCGCGCGATCTCGCGTGTGATCTCCACATGCGCGGCCTGGTCCTGGCCCACCGGCACGAAGTCTGCCTGATAGACCAGGATGTCGGCGCTCATCAGCAGCGGATAGCCCAGAAACCCAAACGTCCCAAGGTCCTTCTCCTTGAGCTGCTCCTGCTGGTCCTTGTAGCTCGGCACGCGTTCCAACCAGCTAAGCGGCGTAATCATCCCCAGCAGCAGACCCAACTCTGCGTGTGCCGGAACCTTGCTCTGGACGAAGATGGTGCAGCGCTTGGGATCGAGTCCGGCGGCCAGAAAGTCCAGCGCAACCTGGCGCACGTTCTCCTTCAGGCCACTCGTGTCTGCGTAGTCGGTCGTCAGCGCATGAAAGTCCGCGATGAAGAAGTAGCAGTCGTACTTCGGCGTGCCGTCGGCCTGTGCCTCCTGCTGCAACTTCACCCAGTTGTATAGCGCGCCCATGTAGTTGCCCAGATGCAGCCTGCCCGTGGGACGCATCCCGCTCAGTACTCGCCTCGGCGCCGGTTGTCTCGTCTCTTCGCTCATAATTTTCTCAATCCAAAGCGTACAGGATGCGGCCCGTCTATAGCGACCTGAGAAGGCCGTCGAAGACATTCAGCAGCGGATAATAAAATGTTCCAAATATCCAGCGTCCGCCAAACAAAAAGATAACGACCAGGCCATACATCCCAATCCGGTCGTAGACCTGCTCCACCCGGTAGGAAAGAAACTGGCGCAGCACATGGCTGCCGTCGAGCGGGGGTACCGGAATCAGGTTGAAGACAAACAGCAGCAGGTTGATGGTAACGCCGTAGTACAGCAGCATCGCCATAGGAAACAACGGCATCCCGCCGGTATCGACGCCCGGAACGCGATTTGCCATCAGCATGGCGGCGTTGATCGCCGCAACTCCGCCCGTGTGCTTGAAGACGATCAGCAGCAGCAGCGCGACGGTCGCCATCGCAAGGTTGCTGGCCGGTCCAGCCAGCGAGACCAGAATGTCGTCGCGCCGGATGTGGCGGAAGTTGCGCGTCGTCACCGGGCAGGGCTTGGCCCAGCCGATCAGCATCCCGCCGTACACCAGCGAGACCAGAGGGATCAGCACTGAACCCAGCGGATCGAGGTGCTTCATCGGGTTCAGCGTCACTCGCCCCAGCATGTAGGCCGTGGGGTCGCCCAAGCGCATGGCCGTGTAGGCGTGCGCGCTCTCGTGTACCGAGAACGCCAGCACCAACACCACCACCTGGAAGAGGATCAGGACGAACTGCGGCTGACTCATCTGTCCAGTTTACAGAATCGCGGCGCGGGTCGGCTTTTGTGGCTACTCAATGGCAAAGACTGCATACACCGTAGCGGACTTCGTAATGCGCTCTGGAGAAATTGCCAGCGGCGCCAAATTACGCTTAACCCCGCCGAGGGTGGACTCTGTTGTATTGAGCGTCGCATATTCGAGGCCGAGAGCCGCGAAGATACTACGAGGAGGTGTCTGGTTGCTCGCGTAGACAAGCGTTCCCAACTTCACGCCAAGTCCGGCGGCCATTTGAGATGCGATCTGCCGCGCATGTTCGAGCGCCTTCTTCGCCGCCTCGGCCTCAAGAGCATCATCCTGCTTCAACTGCCACTGGATGTTGCCACTGTCATTTGCCCCAGCAGTGATGGCGAGGTGGAGAACTTGCGACGCACCATTGGCAGGCACGGTCACATGCCAAGCCTGTTCGAATTCAAAGCGGAGCCCCTGCCCATAGCGTGCCTTGTTCTCATCGCTACCGGGATCAAGCGGGCTGAGAGACTGTTGAGAACTTTCGATTGCATCCTTCGGAACGCCCGCAGCCGTCAGCGCAGTGATAATTGCATTTGACGTTCGTGTTGCATCGGCATAAGTACCATCCTGATCCTTGCCGAAGATGTGAAAGCCAATCGTGATGACCGCCGTGTCCGCCAGTGCCTCAGCCTGGTCACTGGTTGTGATGGCAATCGTCTTGTTCTCTTTATTGATTTGAATCTGCTGAGAGGAGGCCGTTACCGTGAGTGCTGCAACACAAAACGCAATTAGTGCAATACGCATTATCTTCATTGGATTCACTCTCCTGAAGTATCTTCTGCCCCGCTCAGCAAATCCGCCAGTGTTTTTTTGTGCTTTGGTTTGGCGGCGGCCTTCTGCTTTGGGTCGGGGATCACACGCTCCGGCGGCACCGGGCCCACGCGGTCCCGCGCGTTCAGTTTGACCGCCTTGACTGCCGAGAAGACCCGCTTCTTCGCCTTGCTCATCCGTAGACCTCGCCCAAACGAACCACTGCGCCGCAGCACCGATTATGCAATACTTTTCATTGCAGCAGTACGGCCAGGATTGTCGCGCCGAACCAGTTGGCGGCCAATCCAGGAGGGTTCCAGCATGGAAGAACGCGACTTTTTCGACGAAAAGCCCGAGCAACGCACGCATACCATGACCTGTCCCCACTGCGGTCAGCCGGGCGAGTACCAGATTGGGTGGCTTGTCCGGCGCAAGAAGGCGCAGCTTCCGCGCGGCGCCGACGAGCGCGACCGCGCCCGCTTCGCCAAGGCGCAGAGCTACATGGTGCGTACCGACGACCTGGTGGGGTGCAAAAACATCCGCTGCCGCAAGCGCTTCGACGTAGCCGGAATCCAATCCGTAGCGTTTCTGTAGATTCCAAAGAATCGGCTGCATCTTCGCGCCCCGGTTTGCGATCTAATCCTGGTAAGCGGCAGACGCTGGAGGCAAGCCTTGGCTAACACCCTGATCCCCATTGAGGAACGCACGCTGACTCCGCAGCAGGTCGAGACCCTCGACCGGCGGCGGCCCCGCGGCCAGCTCTTCCTTGTGCTCTGCTTCCAGTGCCTCATCGTGGCCACGCTGGTTACCCTGTGGAGCGGGCAGGACCTGACCTACTCCCCCGGCTGGGTGCGTCCCATGTTCTACTGGGACGCCGCGCTGTTCCTGCTCGCCATCGTCTTCGGCGTAGCTGGTGTCCGTCTCCGCCGCGGCTCACAAGAGTTCCTCAGCTACTAATCTCATCTGACCCCAATTTGCCTGCACGGGCCTGTGGTTCCGGTTCATTCCGACCGCACCTGACACTGGCTGTGAGCGCGATACTAAATGTCGCACTGCGGTCTGTAGGACAATAGAGCCTGGCACGGAATCGGCGACCGCTGAATCACATCCAATCTGTAGAAACACTTGACGGAAGAGCAGAGATATCTGAGGCAACAGGACGGAATGGCGGAAGAGAGCACATCGCAGGGCGAATCGAGGGCCGCGTCGAGGGTGGTCGGCATTGATCTTGGGACGACCAACTCGCTGGTTGCGTTCATGCAGGGCGATCAGCCGACGATCATTCCCGGCGAGGACGGCGACCGGCTGGTGCCGTCGGTGGTGGCCTTCGACGCCGATCAGCACGGCTTCGTAGTGGGCAATGGAGCACGGGCGACGCTGCTGAAGGACGCGTCGAGCGTGGTCTACTCCGCCAAGCGGCTGATGGGACGCGGCGTCGAGGACGTGCAGGAGGAGCTGAAGCTCTTCCCCTTCAAGCTGGTGGATGGATTGCAACCGGGCGACGTGCTGAAGCTCGAGGTGGGCGGATTGCAACTGACGCCGCCGGAGATTTCTGCATACATCCTGCTGCAATTGAAGATGAACGCGGAGCGATTCTTTGGCGCACCGGTGACGCGAGCGGTGATTACGGTTCCCGCCTATTTCAACGATGCGCAGCGGCAGGCGACCAAGGACTCGGGACGGATTGCGGGGCTGGACGTGCTGCGCCTGGTGAACGAGCCGACGGCAGCCGCGCTGGCCTACGGGCTGGACAAGAAGCGAGACGGACTGATCGCGGTGTACGACTTTGGCGGCGGAACATTCGATATCTCCATTCTGAAGCTGCATGAGGGAATCTTTGAGGTGATCTCGACTGGCGGCGACACGCACCTGGGCGGCGATGACATCGACAACCTGCTGATTGCAATCGCGCTGGACGACATTGCGGGCGACGCCGATCTGGCCATCTCCGAGCCTAGCGGCGAGTTGGTGCAGGCCGTGCGCAAGGCCGTGATCGAGGCAAAGATCGCGCTCTCCGAGGCCGATGAGACGAAACTCAATGTGCTGCTGCCGAATGGCAAGCAGTACACGCGAAAGATCACGCGCGCTCAGTTCGAGCAACTGATCTCGCAGACGATTCTGCGCACGGCGCGGCCATGCATTCAGGCGCTGAAGGACGCACACCTCACCGCCGACGAGATCGACGAGGTGGTACTGGTCGGCGGATCGACACGCATTCCCGCGGTGCGCGCGCTGGTCGACGAGTTGTTCAGCCTGAGCGCACGCGGCAAGAAGCCGCATACGGAGTTGAACCCCGACGAGGTGGTAGCGCTGGGCGCGGCGGTGCAGGCGCAGATACTGGCCGGAGCGAACGCAGGCTCGGCGCTGGACGACCTGCTGTTGCTGGACGTGACGCCGCTGTCGCTCGGCATCGAGGCGCTGGGCGGAGTGGTGGCACGGATCATCGAGCGCAACTCGACAATTCCGGCCAGCGCGACCCAGCACTTCACGACCGGCGTGGATGGGCAGACGAACGTCGCCATCCACGTTGTCCAGGGCGAGCGCGAGCTGGCCAAAGATTGCCGCAGCCTGGCGCGCTTCGACCTGAAGGGCATTCCGCCGATGGTGGCGGGGCTGGCTCGCATCGAGGTGAAGTTTCTGATCGACGCCAATGGCATTCTGCATGTGAGCGCGCGCGAGCAGCGCAGCGGCAAGGCGGCCGAGATCGAGGTGAAACCGACCTACGGGCTGACCGACGAGCAGGTGGAGACGATGATCCTGGCGTCGTATGACCACGCCGAGGAGGACCTGGATGCGCGACAACTGATCGAGGCCAGGAGCGAGGCCGAGACGATCCTGGTCGCGGTGGAAAAAGGCATCGGCCACGCTGCGTGGCAGCTGATGACACCCGATGAGCTGGCGCAGATCGCGGCCTGCGTCCGCGAGCTGACAGACGCGACCGCGGGCAGCGACTACAGAGCGATCCGCCAGAAGATCGAGCAACTGGACAAGGCAACTCGCCGCTTCGCCGAGCTGATGATGGACTCGGAGGTGATGGGCGCGATGAAGGGCCAGACGATGGAAGCGGCGGGTGAGGGCATGGGCGCAGACGTCACCGCACCGCACGCCTTCGCCAAGGCCGAGTTCGAGGAAGACGACCACGGATAAACGCGGATGAACACGGATTAAAATACGCTTCTGTTTTATCCGTTCTTATCCGTGTAATCCGTGGCTGGTTTTGCACTCTATAGTTGGGCTACGAAGTCAAAGTTTAGAATGAGGGCGTATGTCTGATCGCGTTGCCGATTTGCCTGAAGTCGATCTGTCGAAGCCGCCCGCCGAGGGCATGGTGCGGGTGACGTTTCTGCCCGAGGGCAGGACGGTGGAGTTTGCCTTCGACACGCTGCCGTATGAGGGCCACGGCCAGCCGATGTCGTTCCTCGACGTGGCGGAGAACTACGGGATATTTCTCGATCACGCGTGCGGCGGCGTCTGCGCCTGCACCACATGCCATCTGCATGTGAAGCAGGGGGCGGAGGGGACCAGCGCGGCCGAGGATCTGGAGCTGGACCGGTTGGAGACGGCGGCGGGCATCGAGCTGGACTCGCGGCTGGGCTGCCAGGCGGTGATCGAGCGACCGGGGACGTATGTGGTCGAGATTCCCAAGTGGAACCGCAACTATGTGCAGGAAGGCAAGCCGGCGCACGGGCCGGGGAGCTAGGATTTGTGGCTGGCGGAGAGAAGGCTTAACACCGATCAACACCGATGGAGACGATCCGGTGCAAGTAGATCTTGATGGGCAAGGGGTGAATAACATGGCGCGCGAACTGGACTGGACGGATGTGGAGGAGATTGGGATTCAGTTGCAGGAGATGTTTCCGGAGACGGATCCCTACACGGTGCGGTTTACCGATCTGCACAAGTGGGTGGTGCAGTTGCCGGACTTTGTGGGCGACCCGGCAAAGTCTAACGAGGGGATTCTGGAGGCGATCCAGACAGCCTGGCGCGAGGAGTACGTGGACGCGAAGGGATAAGGCAGGCCAGGAGAAGCGATGTTCGAAAACTCATCATTGCCGAAAGGCAGGTCCATTGGGGTTGTCACTGTTATTCTGCGGACCGTCATAGGTCTAAATTTTGCTCGCTTCGCGCTTTCATTCCTGCCGTGGTTTGAAGGTTCTGCGAACGGTCCTGGAGTTGCTGATCGGTTATTCAATCCCCACCACACGTATGGGTTCAGGAGCGACTTTATCTGGCTATTCTTCTCCACAATTGCTATTTCCTTCGCAATGATTGCGTCCGTTCCGTCTTTCAAGGAGAGCCACAGGTCGCGGGTGAATTTCTACCTGAGTTTGGCGTGGGTAGCAGCGTATGTCATCTACGTGTTGAGGTGCCTGTTCACAGGGGTGCTTGATTTCGGCTAGCGGCGGCGGAGGATTTGGGCGGGGAGTTTGGAGCCGGTGGCGAAGAGTGTTAGGCCTGCAACGAGTGCCCAAGCAATCGATGCGACCATTATCGTCAACAGGTCCATCGTGTGCGAGGAGACGGGCGGCAGATAGTGTGCTGCCGTTGCCGTCGCAGCGAAGGCGACGAGCGCGGCGAGGAGGGCGCGGCCGAGCTCGCCGAACTCCAGGTGGGCGAGCGAGACCAGGCGTTTGCGGTGGAGCAGGATGGCGAGCGCGGCGGTCTGGACGAGGATTCCGATGTCGGATGCGATGGCCAGGCCCATGAGGCCGCGTGCGTGGAAGAGGCCCCAGTACATCGGGATGGAGAGCACAGTGATGATCGTGCCAGTAATCATCGGAGTCTTGGTATCGCTGGCGGCGTAGAAGGCGCGGGCGTAGATTCCCTGCACCGCCCACAGGGCCAGGGTGATGGCGAGGATGGTGAAGAGCTGGGTGATGACGGCGGCGTCGGCGCGGTTGAAGCGGCCGCCGCGGAAGAGGTCCATGAGCCAGGGGGCGAGGGCAATCATCCAGGCGGAGACGATCATACCGACGGCGAAGAGGCGGGAGACGGAGCGGCCGACCGAGGCGGAGAAGTCGTGGGCTCGGTTCTGCTGGAAGAGAGAAGCGAAGAAAGGCAGCGAGGCGGCCCCGGCGGCCGGGCCGATGACGTTGAAGGGTGCGCTGAAGAGGCTCTTGGCGTTGGTGATCAGCGTGATGCCGCCGAGCTGGGCAGAGGCGAAGAACTTGAGGAAGATGCCGTCGAACATGACCAGCGAGACGCCGATCATAAGCGGCAGGGAGAGCTTGAACCACTCAAGGAAAGCGGGAGAGCGAAAGCCGACGATGGGGTAGTAGCGCAGACCGGTGTGGAATGCGCCGAGGGAGTTGAGCAGCGCGGAGCCGACGATGACGCCGCCGAGCACGCCCCAGGCCAGCGAGTAGATACCGAGCCGGTGATGCAGCAACAGAGCGCC
>Ga0187851_10000925_pt1 | contig 28869 bp, 24 predicted proteins | sample June2016WEW_6_10_FD_132997 | JGI IMG/M metagenome (GOLD analysis project Ga0187851, IMG submission 132997) | Peatland microbial communities from SPRUCE experiment site at the Marcell Experimental Forest, Minnesota, USA - June2016WEW_6_10 | ecosystem: Environmental > Terrestrial > Soil >...
AGCTTGCTCGGCGGTCAGCTTGAATCGCGGCGATTCGCCAAAGCGGCTGCCGGGCAGCAACAGCGCGAGCAGGCAGGCCAGCGCCACCGCGACCGCCGCCAGCCGCCGGCGCTTGGACAGGGGCGCATAGCCTGCCATGGAGGCGTCCAGGGCCGCCTCGGCGGCCAGTTCGGGCGCCGGGCCCGGCTCGTCGCCGTTGAGCAGGCCGGTTTCCGGGACGAAGCCGCCACGCACCCAATAGGCCGCCAGCGCCACCAGCACGGGCAGCGCCACGATTCCCGCCGCAGCGGCCCCGGAAAGCCGGAAGTACAGGCTGTGGGAGCGCAGCAGCAGCATGGCGCTGTACATGGCGTCCACCGAGTAGTGCCACACCAGCGTAGGCAGGATTCCCCAGCGCAGCATCACCAGGCCCAGCGCCACGCCGCCGATTCCCACTTCCACGCCGCGAATGTAGAAGGGCTGCTGGGCATAGCCGGAATGTCCGAATCCCCAGATGAAGGCCGCCAGCACAACCGCCGCCGGCAGCCAGCGCGTAATCTTGCGCAGAAACGGGATGGCGAACATGCGGAACAGAAACTCTTCCGAGACCGCCGGGAAAAACCCGCCGAACAGAACGAAAAGCCACGGGAAGCGCGTGTTCAGAAGGTCGCTGTAAGGAACGTCGGCCGGAGACCAAGCCCCGAAGCGGTAGGCGATGAGATAGAACGCCGTCTGGTAGGCCACAAACACGCCGGTGAGAGAAAGTCCCAGAATGGCGCCCAGAAAGAAACGCTTGGTACGCAGGCCGCGCGGGCGGAACAGGTTCCCCAGCGAGATCTGGCCTGCGAAAGCGGCGCGGTAGAGCGGCTCGGCGCCGGCCGTGAGAACGAACAGAAAGCCGCCGTAGCCGAAGGCGGCCAGGGCGGCTTGCAATACTTCCCGCGAAAGGAAACTGGCGTAGGAATCGGTGGTGGGGTATCCGAACGCCTGTAACGGGAACTCATTCAGGGCCGCCAGAAACGAGAGCGCCGCGCCGGCTATGCCGATGCCCGCCGCCAGGCGCCAGCGCACATCCTGCCCGCGCACCCGCGTCACGATGACCACCGCCAGGCCCACCAGCAGCGCCGCCAGGAAGGCCATGTCCACATACGTGGCCATGTCGTTCTTCGAGCGCAGGCGCTGGTAATCGCGCTCCCAGCGCTCGGGGATCTTGAGGTACTCGCGGTACCCCGCCACCTCGTCGCCGTGGAGGGTCACCTCCATGCGGTTGGCGGCGTCGCGCAGGTAGCCCCGGCGGTCTTCGCCGGGGATCGGGTCGCGCTCCTTCCAGGTGTAGACGCGATCCACCCGCGCGGGCCGCGCCACTTCGGACGCCTCCACGAATTCCATGGACGCCGGATCGCGGTGGAGCGCGCCGCGCAGAAAGTCTGCGGCCAGCGCGCGCGCCCGGGCGGCGTCGATGGCCGGCCGCGGCGTTTCCTCCCCGATCTGGTGGTCGAAACCCACGAATTCGCCGGCCGGCGTGATATCGACGCGGTATTCCTCTTTTTGAAGCGGGCGGAACCAGCGGTAGCTCCAGCGCCACAGCCGCACCCGCGTCCCCATAATCCGGTTGGCCCGTTCCAGGCCGGCTTCCCGCTCGAGGAAGGTCTTCGCCTGGTCGTCGAAATCGAATCGGGAAGCCAGCCGGTATCCGTCCACGCCGTAATTCCGCTGCTCGAGAAAATGCGCGGCCAGGGTTTGCGCTTCGGCGCGATTCACCCGGAAATCGATGGAGGCCTCCGGAAAAGCGCGGTAGAAGTTCCTCGCCGAGAACCAGATGGAGCCGCCCAGCAGGGCCAGGCACACGGCCAGAAAACGATAGTCCGATGCGTGCAGCCGGTCTTTCATCATTCTTCCTTGGCGGCCCAGTGCAGCCCGATCCCGCCCATCAGAAAACCGCGCTGGCTGACGCTCCGGTAACCGGCCGCCTGCAGCAGCCGGGAAAACGCGCTGATCGAAACGAAGGAGGTGAGCGAATCCGGTATATAGGTGTAGGTTCGCGCGCGCCCGTGGAGCAGCAGGCCCCAGAAGGCGCCCTGCGCGTAGAGATAACCCAGGTACAGCGTCCGCCAGAGGGCGTTCGCGGGAAGAAAGAAATCGAGCGATGCGAACACTCCGCCCGGACGCGTGACCCGCGCGATTTCCGCTGCCGCCTTTTCGAGGTCCGGGAAATTGCGCAATCCGTAACCGATCGCGACGCAGTCGAAGACGCCGTCGGGGAAAGGCAGAAGGCAGGCGTCGGAGCACACCGCCAGTTCCACGCCGCGCTGGCGCGCCAGCGCCAGCATGCGCTCGGTCAAGTCCGTCGCCACCGGCCTGGCGCCGGGGTACTGGTCGCGAATCAGCAGGGAAAAATCGCCCGTTCCGGAGGCCAGATCGAGCACCAGCGGCTTATCCGGCAGGCGCGCCTCCTTCATGAGGGTGCGCTTCCACCGGGTGTCCATCCCGTAGGAAAAAACGCGCGTAATGAAATCGTATCGAGGGGCGATCTGGTGGAACATCGCCCGCATGAGGCTGGAGTTTTGCTTTTCGACCGGGAGAGTCATTCGCAGCCGAATTGTAGCATCTCAGCGGTCAAGCGGGAGCGCGCCCGGAATGCTTCAACGTCGGAAGCGCCGCGATCGATTTGGCCGCTTTCGTCCGCGCAACGCGCAGTTCGTAGAGGCTTTGCAGGTTCAGCCAAAACTCCGCGCTCGTGCCGAAAAAATGGGCCAGGCGCAAGGCGGTGTCCCCGGTAATGGCGCGCTGCCCATTCAAGATGCCGGTAATGCGGTTGGTTGGCACATCCAGCTTGCGCGCCAGCTCGGCGGCGCTCATGCCGAGTTCGTCCAGCTCTTCGGCCAAGTGCTCGCCCGGATGTATCGCGGTCACTGCCATAGCGTCCTCCTCATTATGCGTTACGTCAAGCATAACGAAATGCGCGCGCGGGAATCACGATTCAGCCGCGCCCGTGGCCGCCACGTGCTCGCAGAACTCGGCCAGCGAACCGCCCTTCTTCCATCCGCGGCAAATCTCTCCCATGGTGAACAGCCCCAGCATGCGGTAACTCTCGGTTTGCGACTCGTCAAAGAACTGGTCCGCCGTGCTCTGGTGCGGGAACTCGGGGTTGGCGGCGGCGTAGGACTGCACGTCGGGCGGCTCGTTCCCCAGTTTCATGGGCTTGACGTACACCAGGCGCCCGTCTTCGCATGCGCCGTCCACCTTCGAGTAGACTATGCGCGCCACCGCGAAACGCACCTTCCGTTCGCGCATCTGCTCGGCCGGCCGATCGAACACGATGGGGATTCCGAAATCGATGCGGATCTTGCGCAGCGCATTGCCCAGGTCTTCGAATGTGTAGTCGGGGTCGCATCCCGCATCCAACAGCACGATGTGGCGGCAGCGGCGCCGCACCATTTCGTAGAGGCCCAGGTTCTCGAAGTGGCCGCCATCGGAAAGGTAAACGTACGGGCCCCTGTCGTTGGTCAAACCGAAGCATTCTCGAACCAGCGAGCCGACGGCCGAGCGCGGGCCCGCCTCCTTCCAGGTTTTCTCTCCGGCCTTGCCCGGATTGCCCAGCCAGCAGCCCAGGCGCGCGTTCAGCAGAGTCATGACAAAGCCGCCGATGGCGGTGGAGTGGTATCCCATGCTGGGGCTGGCCGCGGCGCCGGAAATGGCCACCGCCGTGCCGAGAGAGATGCCCTCCGGCCCACCGTAGGCGGCCGAGCCCCGATAACCCAGGTCAAAGCTGCCGCAGTGCAAGGGCGATACCGTGAACGACTGCGCCTTTCTCTGCTGCCACGCCAGCCGCGAGCCGCCCACCATGTTCAAAGTCAGGTTCAGCACGTGGAAAGGCCGCGGCGCCAGGTCGCGCATTTGCAGGTTGTCGCTCAGCACGAAGCCGGTGAAATTCCTCTCGCTCTCTTGGCGGTTCGGGTTGGAGGCGCCGAGGTAGGCCCGAATCAGGCGGTCGCGATACATTCCGTGCAGCGAGAACTTGTTGATGTTGATGTAGTGCGCCATGACCCACGCCAGCAATAAGAAGCCAGCCATGAACGCCAGGGCGGCCCAGGCGGGAGTATGTTCCAGCAGCTTGTCCTGGTCCCACCAGGGGACCACGGCGGTTCCCTGCGCGGTCACGCCGGCGGCATAGAGGAACCAATTGGTGAGCGCCGCCAGCCCCACGCCGAGCAGAACGAGGAACGCCGGCGGCGCGGCTTTGGCCGCCGCCTGCATGGCCCGGTTCTCAAACCAAGCGCCGCGTGCGCCCAGCCAGCCGAGCGCCGCTCCGGCGAACCCCAGCGCGCCCTTGCCCCAGACGTTCCACTGAAAGGCGTATTTCGGAACCGCCAGAACCAGCGCGCACGCCGCCAGCCACACCGCGCAGACCAGCAATACTCCCGCGCCGGCGCGCGAGAACCACTCGCGGTCGTCGTCCTTCAGGGCGTGGCTCGACAGGCCCACGAAAAGCGCGCCCGCGGCGTCGAAGGCCAGCAGCGACAGCACCGGCGCCAGGGTCACGTACCAGGCCCACGACACCTGCGCGAATACCTTGGTGGCGAAAACCCAATCCATGGCGCCTAGGCAGGCCGCCACCAGCACGATGGCCAGCGGGAGCGGGCCTATAAGCATGCGGAGCCGTTCGCCGAAAGGCTTGCCGCAGCTCAGCATGTAGAGCACCCATGCGGTGGCGCAGGGGATGGCCGAGGCGGCCAGGTACGCCGCCAGCCGGGTCTCGTTGGGGCCCTGGTTGTTCACCACCTTTTCCACCAGCGCGACCACCACCGCCCACAGCGCCAGGCAAAGCGTATTGGGGCCGAACAGGAGGCGCAGGCGCTCGCGCCAGCCCGTCACCCCGACGGCCAGGTAAACCGCCCACACCACGCCCAAAGCCCCCAGCGCGGCGGCGGCGAGCGCGGCGAAGCGGGTTTCCGGAGGGTTCAGGCTATAAAAGTGGAGGCTGTCGTACGCGCAGTGCAGTAGCGTGGACGCCGCCAGCGGGGCCAGCATGTACTTCATATAGTCCCCGGTGGTGTTGGGCTGCCCGCCAACGCCGGGGAGGTAGCGCAGCGCGTTGAATAGGGCCAGCATGAACAGCGCGTTCGCCAGCAGCGGAAGCGCGCCGGAGACCCATATCGAGTCGCTTAACTCCACGGCGCGCATGGCGCTGGTTTCGGCGATGTACTCCGCCATGCGCATCACCGAGAGCGCCAGCCTGGGCGCCATCAGGGCGAACAGCAGTAGCGGGATCAGCACCAGCCAGTTGAGAATGAGGTTGCGCACCACGGTGGCCACCAGAGTCCAGGCGTCCAGCGAGAGCGCTCCCGACCTGGGCGAAAGGTACTTGTTGTACTCGCGCAGGTGCTCGATGGGGTCGGGCTCGTCCGGCTTAGGCTTGGCGCCGCACAAGCCCGGAATGACGTTGGCGAGGCCCTTCGCTCGCGTGATCCAGGCCGTCAGCCAGCCTCCTACAAACCCGCCGCCCGAAACCGTCGAGAGGTAATCGAACTGGTCCAGCAAATCCTCCCCGGCCAGGCCCTGAATGGCTCCCAAGCCGAATGTGGCGCTGCGAATGCCGCCGCCCGAAATGCACAGCGCGCCGAGCGGCCGGGGATGGGCGTGAATCTTACCGCGGAGTTCGGCCTCCGTTTCGCCGGCCAGGTTGAGGTCGGGGCGCAGCGCGCTGTATTCGGCCGCCAGGGCGTCACGCAATGAGGAAGGGTTATCGTCAGCCATGCCCGCCTCGCCGTCAGGAAGCCATGAGACCACGAAATAGCCCCCAGGTCAAGCGTAAGAAGCGGCCTGGCCGATCGCTACCGTATCCGTACCAGGCCTTCCGGCTGGGCTTCGGGAAGCGCCGCCGGGGCCAGGTCCTGCCGGCCGCGCCAGAAGTCGATGTAGGAGACTTGGTGGGCGCAGGCCACCGTGCAGCGGGGCGCGCAGGCTTTTTCCGTGCGGTACTCCCGGCGGATGTCTTCCACCGTGTACTCCATCAGCGGCTTGGCCGGGTAGCCCCGCTGCTGCGAGCAGTAGTGCACCAGGCCGTCTTCGCAGACGTACAGATAGCGCGCCCCGGCGCGGCAGCGCCAGTGGTTCTCGCGGCCGTGGGCGATATTGTCCTGGAAATAGTTGAACTGCGCGTAGCTGCTTTTTTCCATCGAGCGCATGGCCATGTAGACGGCGCGCTCCTCCTCGCCCAGCGGCTGCAACTGCCCGCCGCCGTCGTGAATGATCCCCACCGTGGATGTGAAACCCAGCTCCAGCGCCCGCCGGCCGACGGCCAGCGCATCGCGCGGGTTGCCGATGCCGCCGCCCACCACGGAGTTGATGTTCACGTGAAACTCGGCGTGCGCGGCCAGAATCCGGAGCTTCTTGTCGAGCACTTTGAGGCTCTTCTTCGATACCGCGTCGGGCGTCACGTTGTCGATGGAAATTTGCAGGTGCTCCAGGCCCGCGCGATTGAGCCTGTGTACGCGCTCCGCGGTCAGAAGGTAGCCGTTGGTGATCAATCCGGCCATCGCGCCGCCGCGGCGAATGCGCGCCACAATCTGGTCCAGGTCTGGGTGCAGCAGCGGTTCGCCGCCGCTGATGGTGATCACCGTCGTGCCCAGGGCGGCCAGGCGGTCCAGGCGCGCATACATGGTCTCGAGCGGCACGGGTTTGGAGCTGTCGTCGTATTCGTTGCAATATGCGCAGGCCAGGTTACAGCGCCGCATGGGAATCACGTGCGCCAGCACCGGATGATCGGCCGAGACCAGCCCCCAAGCGATCATGCGAATCTCGCGCGCGCGCCTATGGGCGGCTTTCCACGCTCGCCGGAGCGTCTGGACAGGATCCCTCATAATGTAAGAAGCGGCGACCGGCTGGGGGGCTTCGCCGGTTGGCGGGCGGAAGCGCCTGCCCTACAATTCGTCCCTCATAAGTGCAGCAATTGCTTCCTATTACACCATGAAACTCTCGGTTCGCGGAGTTCCGGAAATCGAGCGGTAGTCGCCGGGGGTTGAACGGTTGCGCTGGGGAATCGAATTGCGGACGCCAAGCCGGAGAAGTGCGTTCTTCTCTCCGCGTCGGCTCCGCGGCTCCGCGCCTCCGCCGTGAATCGAGCCTGCGGACGGATTTCAGACTCCGGACTCCGTTTGACACCCGTCCGTGGTGGATGCTAAACATAGACTTCTCAAGAGGGAAACTCCATGGCGGACGAGCAGCAGCCCGAGGGCGCCGGAACGCCTCCCCCTGCCAAGGGCGAGGCGGACAAGCCGCCCGCTCCAGCCGCGAAACCGGTTCCCCCGAAACCAGCCGCGCCGCCGCCCAAACCTCCCGCCGTCATGGCCGCCGTCCCCTGGGAGAGCGACCTGGCGCGCGCGGCCAAGGAACGCTTCGACGACGGCATCAAGGCGGCTTCCACCTATGCCGGCCAGAATTTCATCGTCACCGCCCCGGATGCCGCCGTGCCGCTTCTCGAGTACCTGAAGCTCGAAGCGGATTTCGATTACCTGGTGGACATCACGGCGGTGGATTGGCCCAAACGGCCCGACCGCTTCGACCTGGTCTACATTGTTTATAGCTTCAGCCGCAACGAGCGGGTGCGCATCAAGACCGCCATTCCCGATGGTTTCAAGCCGGCTACCGCGGTGGACGTCCACCTCACCGCCAACTGGCTCGAACGGGAAGTATTCGACATGTTCGGCATCGAATTCGCCGGGCACCCCGACCTGCGGCGCATCCTGATGCCCGAGGACTGGCAGGGCTACCCCCTGCGCAAGGATTATTCTATTCTTCAGCAGGACGAGCGCTGGGTAAGGGAGAACCTGGGCATCGAAAGCGGCCAGTGACGCTATGCCGGATTCCACATTCTTAGACTCCACCGAGCTGGTCCTGAACATGGGCCCGCAGCATCCCTCCACGCACGGGGTGCTGCGCGTCATCCTCAAGCTCGATGGCGAGAGGATCCTGGGTACGGATTGCGTCATCGGCTATCTGCACCGCGGCGTGGAGAAGATCGCGGAGAACCGCACCTGGGCCCAGTTCAACCCCTACGTGGACCGCATGGACTACGTAGCCTCGGTCTCCAACGGGCTGGGTTACTGCCTGGCGGTGGAGAAACTTCTGCAAGTGGAAGCGCCCCCTCGCGCGCAGGCCGTGCGCGTGATCCTCACCGAGCTGAACCGCATCGCCAGCCACCTGCTGTGGCTGGGCACTCACGCCCTCGACATCGGGGCCATCACGCCCGTGTTCTACTGCATGCGCGAGCGCGAAGAAGCCCTCAAAATCTTCGAGCAGTATTGCGGCGCGCGCCTCACCACCCACGCCTTCCGCATCGGCGGCCTGCAGTACGAAACCTACGACGGGTTCGAACGGGAGGTCAAAGCCTTCTGCAGGATGTTCCCGCCCAAGGTGGACGAATACGAGGAACTGCTCACCAATAACCGCATCTGGGGCGGACGGCTCAAGGGCGTGGGTGTGCTGACCGCCGAGGAGTGCAAGGAGTACGGCGTGACCGGACCGTTGCTCCGCGCCGCGGGCGTGAAGTGGGACCTGCGCAAGGCGCAGCCCTACTCGGGATACGAGAAGTACGATTTCGAGATTCCCACGCGCGAGAACGGCGACACCTACGACCGGTACATCGTACGCATCGTGGAGATGCGCCAGGCCTTGCGCATCATCGAGCAGGCCGTGGAGAGCATTCCCTCCGGCCCCATCATGGGCAAGGTCCCCAAGGTGATCAAGCCGCCGGTGGGCGAGGCCTACGTTTCCATCGAAGCTCCCAAGGGCGAGTTGGGCTATTACGTAGTGAGCGACGGCTCGACGCAGCCGTACCGCTGCCGTGTGCGGCCCCCCTCGTTCGTCAACCTGCAAGCGCTCGACCGCATGGTGAGAGGCGGTCTCATCGCCGACATAGTAGCGGTAATCGGGACACTGGATATTGTACTGGGAGAGGTGGACCGATGAGGGTGCTTGGTGGTGGCGTCGGGTTTTTTTTGACGCGGAGACACGGAGACGCGGAGAGATTGGGAGTTGGGAACCCTAAGAGGCTCCAACCATCGTCGTTCTCCTCTTTTAATCTCCGCGTCTCCGTGTCTCCGCGTCAAAGGTTTTAATATGCGTAAACTGCTGCGGAAGATCTTTCTCGTGGACCTGTTTACGGGGCTGAAGGTCACCTTCCGCAACCAGAATCCCAAGTACATCTATACCGAGCAGTATCCGGCGGAGCAGCCCAAGGTCGCCGAGCGGTATCGGGGGGCGCCGCGGCTCAATAACAACCCGGATAACGGCGAGACGCTCTGCATTTCCTGCAACCTATGCGCCCTGGCGTGCCCGGAGAACCTCATCGTCGTCACCAGCGTGCGCAACGAGCAGACCAAGCGAAAAGATCTCACCGACTTCACTTACGACACGTCGCGCTGCATGTTCTGCGGCCTGTGCGAAGACGCCTGCCCCGTGGACGCGTTGGAGCTGACCCAGGATTTCGAGTTGGCCACCTACACCCGAGACGGCCAGATCTGGGACCGGCGGATGCTCGAAGAGGGGCCTCACCCCACTCAATACAAATGTTGATCGACACGATTCTGTTCTACGTCTTCGCGGTCCTGGTGTTGGGCGGCGGAGTCCTCACCATCACCTGCCGTAACGCCATCCACAGCGCCGTCTCGCTGATCGTGTCGCTGATGGGCGTGGCCGGCCTGTACCTGCTCCAGCAGGCGGAATTCCTGTTCGCCGTGCAGATCATCTTATATGTGGGCGGCATCATGCTGCTGTTCCTGTTCGTGATCATGCTGGTGAACCTCGACCAGGCGGCGCGCCAGCGCCAGTTCAGCCGCGCCTGGCCGGTGGCCCTGGCGGCGGCCCTGGCGGTGGCCGCCGAAGTCGCCTATTTCCTCTACCGCGGCCAGGCGGCCTTCCATATCGCGGAAGCCGGCGGCGGCCTGGTCCCGCCGGCGTTCGGGAACACGGAAATGATAGCCAATTCCCTGTTCTCCGAATACCTGCTCCCGTTCGAGATCGCTTCCCTGCTCCTGCTGGTTGCGGTGGTGGGCTCGGTGGCCATGGCCAAGAGGAGGATCTGACGATGCATCCCGTTACCACCGTTCATTACCTGGCCCTGAGCGCGGCCCTGCTGCTCATCGGGACCGTGGGCGTGCTCACGCGCCGCAACATCGTAGTCATCCTGATGTCCATCGAGCTGATCCTGAACGCCGTCAACATCAACCTGATCGCCTTTTCGCACGCCTTCGGGAACGTCAACGGGCAGGTGTTCGCCATTTTCGTGATCGTCGACGCGGTGGCCGAAGCCGCCGTCGGGCTGGGCATCCTGATCGCCCTGTTCCGCAACAAGGAAACCGTGCTGGCGGACGAAATCGACTTGCTGAAGTGGTAGGAAAACCGTGAACTTCCTCGACCAGATCTGGCTGATTCCGTTGTTCCCGCTCTTAGGGGCGGCGCTGATGTTTTTCTTCGGCAAGCTGCTGGACCCCCAGCCGGCGTCCGAGTGGGGCAGGCCTCCTGGCCTGCCTCCCGGCCCGCACAACCACGCGCACTCACCCCTCAAGAAGTTCGTCAGCTTCATTTGCCCCGGCCTGGTTCTGGTTTCGTTTGTTTTTTCCGCGGGCGCCGTGGCGCAGCTTGCACAGCTTCCCGAGCGCATCCACCAGGTCGTCCAGTTCACCTGGTTGGCCGGGCTGCCCTTCCACATGGCCAACGGGCATCTGGCCGTCTTTCAGGCCGACTGGGGCTTTCTGCTCGACCCGCTCAGCTCCGTCATGATCCTGGTGGTCACCGGCATCGGCTTCCTGATTCACGTGTACTCCATCGGGTACATGGCCCACGACGGCGGCTATTACCGTTTCTTCGGATACTTGAACCTGTTTGTCTTTTTCATGCTGATGCTGGTGCTGGCGAACAACTACATGCTCCTCTTCGTCGGCTGGGAAGGCGTGGGCCTGTGCAGCTACCTGCTCATCGGGTTCTACTTCCACAAAAAGTCGGCCGGCGACGCGGGCAAGAAGGCTTTCGTGGTCAACCGCGTGGGCGACGCCGGGTTCATCCTCGGCATGTTGCTCATGATGTCCGTGCTTGGGACCGTGAAATTCACCGACGTGAACGCGATCCTGCACAGCGGGCGCTTCCCCGTCGAAACCGCCGGCTTCGGCGTCCTCAGCGCGATGGCGCTGCTGATGCTCTTCGGCGCTACCGGCAAATCCGCGCAGGTTCCTCTGTACATCTGGCTGCCGGACGCCATGGAAGGCCCCACCCCGGTTTCGGCCCTCATCCACGCGGCCACCATGGTCACCGCCGGCGTATACATGGTGGCGCGCTCCGCGGCGTTGTTCCAATTGACCCCGCGCGCGTCCACGGTGGTGGCCATAGTGGGCGCGTTCACCGCCATATTCGCCGCTACCATCGCCCTGGTGCAGAACGATATCAAGCGCGTCCTGGCCTACTCCACCGTGAGCCAGCTCGGCTACATGTTCCTGGCCCTGGGCGTGGGGGCCTACTGGGTGGCCATCTTCCACCTGTTCACCCACGCCTTCTTCAAAGCTCTGCTCTTCCTCGGATCCGGCTCGGTGATCCACGCCATGAGCGGCGAGCAGGATATGCGCCGCATGGGGGCGCTCAAGAACAAGATCCCGGTGACGCACTGGACTATGTTCATAGGCTCCCTGGCTATCGCCGGCATTCCCGGCCTGGCGGGGTTTTTCTCCAAGGATGAAATCCTGTGGCAGGCGTTCAGCGGGCCGCAAGGGTCCACGGTTCTGTGGTTGGTGGGCATCGCCACGGCCGGTTTGACGGCGTTCTACATGTGGCGGCTGATGAACATGACGTTTTACGGCAAGAGCCACGTGGCCCGCGAAGTGGCGGCGCACATCCACGAATCGCCCGCCTCCATGACCGTTCCGCTCACCCTGTTGGCCGCCGGCAGCGTCCTGGCCGGCTGGCTGGGAACGCCCAAACTATGGAATCTGGGGGAGAGTTTCCACGCCTTCGAGCGCTGGCTCGAGCCGATGTTCCCATCGGTCGTGGCCGAGGGCGCGCACGGCGCCTCCACCGAATGGCTTCTGATGGGCCTCTCGGTGGCCGTCGCGATCGTCGGAATCTCCATCGCGCGCTGGTTCTACGGCTACAAGCCGGAGATCCCCGACTCCATCGAACGGTCGGCCAAGCCGCTCTACACGCTGCTCTATAACAAGTGGTACGTGGACGAGGTGTACGATTTCCTGTTCGTCAACGGCCTGTGCAAGGGTGGTGGCCTGGCGCTGGGCTCGTTCGACCGCAACGTGGTCGATGGCGGCGTCAACGGCGCCGGCTGGCTCACCCGCTTCACCTCCCGCGTTTCCATCTGGTGGGACACCTGGATCGTCGATGGCGCGGTGCGCGCGTGCTCCTTCTTCGTCAAGTTGCTCAGCTATCCGGCGTGCATCGTCGAAACCGGCCGCTTGCAGACTTACGCTTTCTTCGTGGTGGTGGGCGTGTTGGCCTTCCTGGGATATTTCGTGACGCGGTAACCATATGGACCAGCACTTACTCAGCATTGTGCTCCTGACGCCGCTCGCCGGACTGGCGCTCCTGCTGCTCATCCCCTCCGGCAACCGGGGCCTCATCAAGGTTTGGGCCAACCTGGTGGCGCTGGCCGGGTTTCTGGTTTCCATCCCCCTGGTGACGCGTTTCCGCACCGGCGCGCCCGGCTTCCAGTTCGAAGAGAAACTCGACTGGATTCCTTCCCTCGGCGCCCATTACCACCTGGGCATGGACGGCATCAGCCTGCTCCTGGTGATGCTCACCACCCTCATGGGCTTCCTCGCCATCCTGTCTTCCTGGAACGCCGTCGAGGACCGCGTGAAGGGATACTACGCCATGTTCCTGCTCTTGCAGACGGGCATGATCGGCGTCTTTATCTCGCTCGATTTCTTCCTCTTCTACATCTTCTGGGAGCTGGTGCTGGTGCCCATGTACTTCATCATCGGCATCTGGGGCGGACCTCGCAAGCTCTACGCGGCCATCAAGTTCTTCCTCTACACCCTGGCCGGCTCGGTGCTGATGCTGCTGGGTATTCTGACGCTCTACTTCCAGCATTCCCGGCAGTTCGGCTTCTCCTCGTTCGAAATCTCGGACCTCATGCGCGTTGGAATGCCGCTCGGCATGCAGCAATGGGTTTTCTGGGCGTTCTTCCTCGGCTTCGCCATCAAAGTCCCCATGTTTCCCTTCCACACCTGGCTGCCGGACGCCCACGTGGAAGCGCCCACGGCCGGCTCCGTGATTCTGGCCGCCGTCTTGCTGAAGATGGGAACCTACGGTTTCATCCGCTTTTCTGTGCCGCTGCTGCCGCAGGCTTCCATGGATAAGACCATCGTGCAGATTCTGGCCGTGCTTTCCATCGTTGGCATTATTTACGGCGCGCTGGTGAGCCTGATGCAGAAGGATTGGAAAAAGCTGGTGGCGTACTCCTCGGTGAGCCACCTGGGCTTTTGCACCCTGGGGATTTTCGCGCTCAACCCCAACGGCCTGGCCGGCAGCGTGATCCAGCAAATCAACCACGGCATCTCGACAGGTATGCTCTTCCTGGTGATCGGCGTCATCTACGAGCGCCGGCATACGCGCGAGATATCCGAAAACGGTGGCCTGGCCCATGTCATGCCCCGCTTCGCAGTCATCTTCGCCATCGCCATGCTGAGTTCCGCGGGCCTGCCTTTGTTGAATGGCTTCATCGGCGAGTTCACCATCCTGCAAGGGGCCTTCGAAGCCAACCGGATGTGGGCCGCCTTCGCAGTGACGGGCGTGATTCTGGGGGCGGCGTACCTGCTGTGGCTATACCAGCGCACCATGCTGGGGCAGGTCACCAACGCCAAGAACTTCGGGATCCCCGATATGAGCCTGCGCGAGATCGCGGTGTTCGTTCCATTGATCGCCTGGTCGGTGTGGATCGGCGTGTATCCCAAGCCGTACTTCGACATCCTGAGGCAGCCGGTGAACGCGATTGTGCAGCGGGTGAGACCCGACTACTTTGCGGGACGCGCTGGTGGGGCGGAACCCCTGGTCCGCGCGGGGTCCCCTGACCCGGCACTGGCGCTGGCTGCCACGCAGACCCGGAGGTCTGCGCCACTGGGAGGCGCGCAATGAACTTCAGCCAGTTCTACACATCCACCGATCACTTCTCCATCATCCCCGCCGTGATGCTGGCCCTGTTCGGGTGCGCCGTTCTGCTGTTCGACTTCATGATTTTCCCCGACCCGCGCCAGCGCAAGTGGCTCATCATTTTCGTCGCCCTGGCGGAGGTCTTCGCCGGCCACGGCCTGTGGAAGCAGCACGCCTGGCTGGCTTCCACCGGCTACACCGAGCTGAGCGGCTTCGGCGGATCCATCACCGTGGACGCCTTCGGCATCTTCTTTAATTGCATCTTCCTGGTGGCCGCGCTGCTGGTGGCCCTGGTGTCCTATAAGTATCTGGAAACCGCCGGCGAGCACCACGGGGAATACTACGGGCTCATCCTGCTCGCCCAGTGCGGCATGTACTTCCTGGCCACCGGCACGGACCTGGTCACCCTCTTCATCGGCCTGGAGCTGATGGCCCTGAGCTTCTACGTGATGGTCGGCTTTCTCCGCTCCGACAAGCGCTCTAACGAGGCGGCCATGAAATACCTCCTGCTGGGCGCCTTTTCCTCCGGGTTCCTGGTCTATGGCTTTTCGATCCTGTACGGCATCGCCGGCTCCACCAAGCTGGTCGACATCCGCATGGCCATTGAAGCCCGCCCGGCGGGCGACCCGGTGGTTTTCCTGGCCCTCGCCACCACCGCCGTGGGGCTCCTGTTCAAAATCTCCGTGGCTCCTTTCCACATGTGGGCCCCGGACGCCTACGAAGGCGCGCCCACCCCGGTGACCGCCTATCTCGCGGTGGCTTCGAAGGCCGCCTCCATCGCCTTCCTGCTGCGCATTTTCCTGGGACCGCTGGCCTCCGCCCGCGCCGCCTGGGAGCCGCTTCTGGCCGTGGTGGCCGTCCTTACTCTGACCATCGGCAACCTGGCCGCCATCAACCAGACCAACATCAAGCGCCTGCTGGCCTACAGCTCCATTTCCCACGCGGGCTACATGCTGCTGGGCCTGGTGGCCGGCAACGCCACCGGCATAAACGGCATCGAGGTCTACATCATGGTCTACGCCTTTATGACCCTCGGCGCCTTCCTGGTGGTGGTGGCCCTGCGCCGCCGCGGCATTATCGGCGAAGATATCGACGATTTCGCCGGCCTCATGCAAAAGAGCCCCGGCTACGCCCTGCTGATGCTCATCTTCCTGCTCTCGCTGGCCGGCATCCCGCCCACCGCCGGGTTCCTGGGCAAGTACTACATCTTCCTTTCGCTCATTCAAACCGGCCACTACATCCTGGCGGTAATCGCCACCCTCTACGTGGCGGTGGCCATCTACTACTACTTCCGGATCGTGCGCAGCATGTTCGCTCGCGAGGAAACCGAGAAATCCGCCCTGGCTTCGAGCTTCGGGGTGCGCTTCGCGGTCGGGGTCAGCGGCCTGCTTACGCTGGTCGTCGGCATCTACCCCGAGCCGTTCCTCCGGTTCGCGCAGGCCTCGCTGTTACGGTAAGGACGATATGGAAGCGATCATTTCCCATCCCCTATTCGCGCCGGTGCTGCTGACCCTGGTGCTCATCGCGATGATTCCCCTGGTGGCCGGCTACCTCTCGCTGGTGGAACGCAAGGTGCTGGCCGATTTCCAGGTCCGTCTGGGACCCATGCGCGTAGGCCCCCACGGCTTGCTGCAACCCATCGCCGACGCCTTGAAGCTGCTGATCAAGGAAGACATTATCCCCGCCGATTCCGACAAAGCCCTGTTCTGGTTCGCGCCCTGCCTCTCCACCATCACCGCTCTTACGGCGTATTCGGTGCTGCCCTTCGCCAGGAAAATCTTCGTGGCGGACGTCAACGTTGGCCTGCTGGTGGTTTCCTCCATGTCGGCCGTCGGGATTCTGGGGATCATCCTGGGCGGCTGGTCTTCCAACAGCCACTACGCCCTGCTCGGCTCGCTGCGCAGCGCCGCGCAACTGGTGAGCTACGAAGTGGCCCTGGCCTTCGCCCTGCTCTCGGGCGTCATGGTGGCGGGCACCCTGAGCATGCAGGGTATCGTGAAGTCCCAGCTCGATCGCGGCGTGTGGGGGGCCTTCGCCAACTACGGCTTCATGCTCGTGCCCTTCGGTCTTTATATCATCGCCGCCGTGGCCGAAACCAACCGCGCGCCATTCGATCTGCCGGAAGCCGAATCCGAGCTGGTGGCCGGCTTCCACACCGAATACAGCGGATTCCGCTTCGCCCTTTACTTCCTGGCCGAATACGCCAACGTGTTCGTGGTTTCCTCCGTGGCCGTGACCCTGTTCCTGGGCGGCTGGCTGCGCCCGTTCCCCAGTGTTGCCTGGCTGACCACCCCGCTCAACGTGGCTTTCCCGGTCATTCTGTTCGCCGGTTCCGGGGCCCTGTCCTTGATCCTGGTGGGCCCCATGAAGAGCCGGATCCACAAGTACCTCATGGTCCTGGTCGCGGCGGGTTTGGTCCTCTCCGGTGCGCTGTTCCTGATTCCCGCGGTCAACAGCGCCGTCATCGGCCTGTTCTGGTTCCTGCTGAAGGTCTCCGGCATGATCTACACGATGATCTGGTTCCGCGGCACGTTCCCCCGTTACCGCTACGACCAGCTCATGAACATCGGCTGGAAAGTGGCCATCCCCGCGGGCATGGCTGCGGTAATGGTGAACGCGCTGCTGGGGATGATATAGCGGACACCGCTCCCTCACGGTCGCGGCTCGCCAGACCGTTACGAGCCGCGACCGTGAGGGAGCGGTAGATCGCCCTCCCGTTCCTATGCGTCTTGCCGCGTTCCTTCCTTCACGCCGCCACGGCCTCCTCCCGCACATTGGCCAGGAACGCGCCATCCTGCGTCTCCCACTCGCGCTCGGGCACGAACACGCGGCTGACGCTCACTCCGTAACGCAACGAGATTTCGGAAGCCAGTTCGCCGGTCCGCTCCAGTTCCGCGAAGTACCGCTCGATGCGGTCCAGCACGATGAGCACATCCACATCGGAGCCCTCGACCTGCTCCTGCCTGGCGTAGGAGCCGTACAGGTACACCTGCCGGAGGCGGAGGCCGTAAATCCTCGCCAGGCCTTCTTTCAACTCCCGCATCAACGAAGCGATCTCTCCGTGCACTGCGCGCCTCCCGGCCACCTTACATTATCCGCTTTCTCCCATGCCGAGGGCGTGTAAGGGAGGTCCGAATGCCTCGCTCATAGCGACAAAAGTGGATCATTTTGATACTCTTTCATGCGATGCGTAGCCTTCGGTGCGAGCGTCCAAAGTGTTTAAGCATCCTCCGCTAACACCGGTCCGCCGAGCGCGTCTGGCATAATAGTACGAGCCAATGATTTCCGAAGCGATGGACGCCGGGGGTCCGCCATGGCCCTTTCGAGCCATTGCGTGCGCCCGTTCCGCGACGAACGCCCTGCGCCACGTTTCCGCGCATGACTTTGTAACCTGTCAGAGGGCGGGTACGCCCTTTCACTCGGAAGCCCGTTCTTCAGGCGCCGGCCCACATGGCGGGGCATGCTAGTAGACTTCGAGCTGATCAAGCGCGCGCAGCAAGGCGATAGCGCGGCGTTCAACGAGGTGGTACTGGCCTATCGAAGACGGATTCTGGGGACGATCACGCGTTTGATCGCCCGCCCGGAGGATGTCGAGGACGTCGCACAGGAAGTTTTCCTGCGGCTGTATTTTTCGCTCGACCAGTTGCGGACGGCGGAGGTCTTTGAACCTTGGCTGTATCGCCTGACCGTGAATGCGGCTTACGATTATCTGCGCAAGCAGCGGCGCCGCATGGAGTTCCGCATGTCGGACCTTTCGGAGCAGCAGGTCATGCTGGCGGATGCTTCGGCGGGCGAAAAGAAGGATCGCGACGAGCAGTATGGGAAGAAAATCCGGGAATCCGTGGATTCGCTCCTGGGGGCGGTCTCGGAGGCGGATCGGATTCTTCTGATGCTGAAAGAAGTAGAAGGACTTTCGCTAAAGGAACTTGAAAAGATTTACAAGGTGAACGAGAATGCTCTTAAGGTCCGGTTGTTTCGGGCCCGGCAGCGGGTTTTGAAGGCCTTTGGGGCGGCGGGAAAAGGTAAACAGCCGGCGGGAGCCGGCGAGAGGTAATATGGATCTGATGCGCGGCAGCGAGGAAGAACGGCTCGATGCGCTGTTTCGGGCGTTTCGTGAATGCCCGGCGCCGGAACCCAGCGCCAATTTCATGCCCAACCTATGGGCCAGAATCGACGCTCGTCAAAGCTTCACTTTTTCGTTCCGGCGGCTGGCCAACGCTTTCGTAACGGCGGCGGTGGCTGTTTCCATAGCCTTGGGCGTGTACATGTCGCTTCCCGGCTCGAACCAGTCGTTTTACTCCCAAACCTACGTGGAGGCGCTGGAGAATTCCAGCCCTTCGGAAACGATGGACCTGATCGGCCCCGTGCGTTTGGATCTGTCCGACCCCGGCCGGTGATGGATGCCTAAACGGTTCTCGGCGGCCCTTTCCCTGCTCCTGGTGTTCCTGAGCGGCGCCTTAGTCGGGGTTCTGGCCCACCGCGCCTACATTCTGAGCCCCAACCACTCCGCCGCCGCGCCGCGCCAACCCGGGCCGGAAGACTTTCGCAAGCGTTACGTGGACGAGATGCGGGCCAAGTGCCAGTTGGACGATCAGCAGGTGGTGCAACTCGAGCAGATCCTCGATGAAACCGGCGCGGCCGTCCGCAAGAACTGGTTGGACAACCACAAACGGAACGAAGACCTGCACAACCAGCAGATAGACCGCATCAACAACATGCTGCGCCCCGAACAGCGCCTGCTGTATGAGAAACTCCGGCAGGAGCGCGAGCAGCAGATGCAGAAGGATCGGGAGCGGGACCGCCGGTCGCGTCCGCCGGGTTCGCCTCCGCCACCGCCTTCCGACAAGAAATAGGGCCGCTGTTCTCCGGGGTGGGAACCCCATCGCAACGCTGTCCCGCGGGCTCGCCATCTGTTACTCTGGCAGACCATGCACCCGCTTCTCCACGACTTGAAGTATGGGGCGCGTTCGTTGTGGAAAGCCCCTGCTTTCACCGCGGTTGCCCTGGCGACCCTGGCGCTGGGAATCGGCGCCGTCGCCGCCATTTTCAGCGTGGTCGATGCGGCCCTCTTGAAGCCCCTCCCATTCCGCGATCCGGAGCGCCTGCTGGCGGTTTGGGAGAACAACCCCACCGCGAACAAGGAATCCATGTTCGTCGCGCCGGCCAACTTCCAGGAATGGCGGCGGCAGAGCCAGACCCTGGTGGACATGGCCGCCATTCGCGATGTCCACGTCAACCTCACGGGCGGACCCGCCGGGCGCGTCAATGCCGAGGAATTACTGGCCGAGCGGGTATCCTCCTCCCTGTTCCCGCTGCTGGGGGTCAAGATGGCGCTGGGGCGGGCCTTCACCGCCGACGAAGACCGGCCCGGCCGCGCCAACTACGCCCTGATCGCCTATTCCCTGTGGAGACGCCGCTTCGGCGCCGACCCCGCTATCGCCGGCAAATCCATCCGGCTGGGCGACCAGGGCTACACGGTGCTGGGCGTCCTGCCGGCGGGCTTCTCTGTTTTCGACCCAAATGTCGACATCTGGCTGCCGCTGGCCCTCGACTCCGAGGACCCGCGATCGGCCGGCAACCGCTTCCTGACCGTGGTCGCACGGCTCAAGCCGGATGTTTCCCTGGAGGGCGCCCGCGCCGAGATGGAAACCGTCGGCAGCCGCCTGGAAGCCGCCCATCCAGCGTTGGACAGGGGCTGGCGGCCCGCGCTTGTGCCCCTCCGCGAGGAGTTGGCCGGGCACGCGAAGCGGGCTCTGTTCACGCTTTTGGCCGCCGTCGGTTTCCTTCTGCTGATGGCCTGCGCCAACGTGGCGAACCTGCTGCTCGAGCGCGGCGCCGGGCGCAAAAGGGAAATCGCCGTCCGCCTGGCCTTGGGCGCCAGCGGACGCCGCCTGGCCGCGCAGCTCCTCTCCGAAAGCCTGCTGCTGAGCCTGGCCGGAGGAGCGCTGGGCGTCGCCCTCGCGCGCGCCGCCGTGCCCCTGCTGGCGCGTTTCGGCCCGGCCAACATCCCCGGCCTGAGGCAGGCCGCCGTGGACCCGCGCATGCTCCTGTTCGCGCTCGCCTGTTCGCTGGCCTCCGGGCTGCTCTTCGGCGCCGTCCCGGCCTTGCAGGCCTGTTCCGCGAACCTGAGCGCGGCTCTCACCGAAGGCGCACGCGGAGGAACCATGGGCCGCGCCGGCCGCGCCATGCGCAACGCCCTGGTGGTCTCCGAAATGGCGCTGGCCGTCGTGGTTTTGACCGGCGCCGGGCTGCTTCTCCGCAGCTTCGTCCGCCTGCGTTCCGTGGATCCCGGCTTTCGCCCCGCCGGCATGCTCACGTTCCGCTTGTCCAACCTGGGAGGCCGCGATGCGCTGCCCGGACAGCGCGCCGACTTGCTCGGACAACTGAGTGAGCGCATCGGAGCGCTGCCGGGCGTCCGTGGGGTGGCCGCCGTGAGCGCGCTGCCGCTCAGCGGTCTGAACGTCGGGACCACGTTCTCCATCGCCGGCCGGCCCGCTCTCCCGCCCGACCGGCGGCCCATGGCGCTCCTGCGAACCAGCACTCCGGCGTACTTCCGGGTCATGGGCATTCCCCTCGCGGCCGGGCGCGAGTTCACCGCCGCGGACGACGGCCACGCCCCCGCCGTGCTGATCCTCAGCCGCGCCATGGCCAGACGGTTCTGGCCGGGAAAAAGCCCCCTCGGGGAACACGTCCTGCTGGACGCCTTGCCCGAGCGCGCCTCCGAGGTCGTGGGTGTGGCGGGCGATGTGAAGCCCGAAAGCCTCGAAGGCGACGACTGGCCCACCGTCTATGTCCCGTATGCACAGTCGCCGGCTCCCCTCATGAACCTGGTGGTGCGCGCCACGCCGCCGCTCTCCCTGGCGCCCGCCGCCGAGCGCGAGGTCCATCGCCTCGATCCCGATCAGCCGGTGGCCGACCCGCGGGCCATGGACGACTTACTCGACCGCGTGCTCGCCGCCCCCCGCTTCAACGCCGCGCTGTTGGCCGTCTTCGCCGAAATCGCGTTCACCCTGGCCGCCGTGGGAATCTACGGGGTAATTTCCTGCGATGTCGCCCAACGAACCAGGGAAATCGGTATCCGCGCGGCCATGGGCGCGCGGCCCGTCGACGTGCTGCTTCTCATCTTGGGGCAGGGCGCGCGCCTGGCCGCCTGCGGCATCGCATTGGGCCTGGCGGCCGCGTTCCTGCTCACCCGCCTGATGGCCAACCTGCTCTTTCAAGTGAAGCCGGCGGACGCCTGGACCTTCGCGTCCATCTCCCTTCTGTTCGGCGCGGTGGCCCTTATGGCAAGTTATCTTCCCGCGCGCCGCGCCATGGCTGTGGATCCCGTGACCGCCCTGCACCATGAATAGGATGCGCTAATCTGGGCCGACTCTCCTTAAAACGAAAGGTTTTTTCGCTGCCCGCATTGCTCCGCGTTTCAGCGTCTCTGCGTCAAAGGGGTCCTTCTCGCTTGCTCGTCTTTCCGGGGTTTAGGCTGCCTTGCCGGCGGATCGGAGCCATCCGCCCTTCGCCCGCCAGGACCATCCAGTGTGTTAGATTCTAAGCTGAAATGCGACTTTCCCGTTGCTTGAGAATCGGCGCGTTGGCCGCCGCCATCTGCTGTTCTCTACCAGGGCAAAACACCCCAAGTAAGGACCCGCAGACCGAAACGAGAGGCACTGTGCCCAGAGCCAGCGCGGCCGATTACGAGGCCCAGGGTCAAGTAGGCCAAGTGACGATTGCCGCTGAGTTCGCCGGACACGGCGTCCCCACTCCCCAGGGGCCCCTTGCCACGGACGACTATGTGGCCATCGAAGTGGCGTTTTTCGGACCCCCGGGCGCCCGGACGAAGGTGTCCTCCACGGATTTTACGCTCCGCGTAAACGGGAAGAAACTGCCCAGCCAGCCTTTCGGGCTGGTGGCCGCGTCCGTCAAGGATCCTGAGTGGGCGCCCCCCGAGCAACTCGACGCCAAGAAATCCGCCATGAGCAAGCAAAAGGATCCGGCGGCCGATCCCCTCGCGCCGCCCCCAGTGGTCAAGGTCCCGGTACCGGTATTGCGCGAGTGGGCCCAGCGCGTTCAAAAGGTGGCGCTTCCGGAAGGCGACCGCCCTCTGCCCGAGGCGGGAATGATTTTCTTCCAGTACCACAACAAGGTCAAGGGCATCTTTTTGATCGAGCTGATGTACGCCGGTTCCGCCGGAAAAACCGTCCTGGAACTCCACCCATAGCGAGCAGGGCCCAAACGCCGGCCCAGGCGCGTGCCGGCGCATGGCTCCGAAACTCTGCCGGAGACGGGTAATTGTGGGGCAGGCGCTTTCGCCTGCCAACCGGCTTCAGTAGACGGCGCCCGAGCTTCGCTCGGGTTGACAGGCGGAAGCGCCTGTCCCACATCGGAGGGTGGAGTGTGAGATATGCGGGTTAGACCCCGCTTGGGGACCTTTGGTTCCGCGGCTCGAAACGCACTTCGATCATAACGACGACCGCCTGGGGCGCGCTCCGGCCGGTGAAGGGGCTGTAAAGGCGAACCGGCTCGTACCGCCATTGCGCCACCGCCGCGCGCGCATACGGCCACAACGGTTCCGGTCCGCTCTCGAAAGCGATGTCAACGACCCTGCCGTCTTCGAGAATCCTGCATCGCAGCCGGACCGTTTGAGCTCCCAGATAGCGAAGCTCCGCCGGGTAGCGTGGCTTCTCCATGTGCAGCAGCCGCGGAGTGCGGAGCGTGTCTCCCGCAAAAATGGGGACGCCCGGAGGCTTTGGCGCGCGCAGGTCGAGCGAGTCGGACCGGCGGCAGGAAACCAGCAGCAATAGTGCGCCTATCGCTGCAACCAGCCGCATGATTATTTGACGGCGCTGGTGCTGGCTCTGTTCCCATCAAGACAACTGCTTCCGTTGCCCGTGCCACGCGGTCATGTTCGCGGCCGTCAGGCGTTCTCGCCGGACTCCGTGGCGCCCTCTTCGCCAGCGCCTTGAGCGCCGGTTTCCGCATGGAGCATCCCTTCCAGAAGCTCCCTCGCTTCCGCCTCGCGGTCGCGCGGCACTTGCACCCGGACCCACTTATGGAGAAACGCATCCACGTCCTGCACCAGCGTGGCAATTTGGCCAAGAACGAAGAAGGGAATACCCGCCTCCTCCAGCAATCCCTTCGCCAGGGCAAGCTGCACGCCATCGTCCGTCTCCAGCACCACCACCAGGTCCAGAGTGGGGTCGAACGAATCCAGCTCCGGTGGAGGCGTCCCGGCCGACAGGGGAACGTGGCAATCCGAGCATTCGGTGAAACCGTCGCGGAACTCGACCCCGCACTGCGGACAATACATGCGCCACCTCTCGCCCAAGTGTACCGCCGCGTGCAGCCGCATAAACCACCTGTGCGCAAGATAAGGCGCCCATGGGGTCAGGCCTTGCGCCGACGCTTGGCTCCGACACTTTGCCGGGAACGGGTAATTGTGGGGCAGGCGCTTTCACCTGCCGACCGGCTTCGGTAGGGGGCTCCCGAGCTTCGCTCGTGTTGACAGGCGGAAACGCCTGTCCCACATCATCCAGGCGAGCGGAAGGCCCTGTCCCTACCTCAGGATCTGGAATAGGTTGCTGTAGTCATCCGTCCAAAGCCTGATTTTCCGGCCGGCCTCGATCCGGGCCGATCCATCCATGATGAGCTTGTCGAAGCCGCTGGCCGGCGATGTCGCCAGTACCCAACTGGCGGCGAACACGTCCTCGGCTTCGTCGTCGTCGTTATCCACGCGGCGGTCGGTCTTGCCGAGCGCCCGGCATTCCCCGTCGACCACCGGCTCCAGGTCGAGGAAACGGTTCGAGATGTTCACCGCCAGGATTCCGTCCGGCTTCAGATGGCGGAAGTACAACTCCATGGCCTCGTGCGTGAGCAGATGCACGGGGACCGACTCACTCGAAAACGCGTCCACCGCCAGAACGTCGAAGTTCTCCGGGGGCTCCCTTTCGAGCGAGAGCCGGCCATCGCCCATGACCACTTCATGGCGGGCCCTGCAGTCGGCCAAAAACGTAAACTGCGTGCCCGCGGTGGCCGGCTCGGGCAGACTCAGACTTAGCACCAAGGGGTTGATTTCGTAATAGCGGTAATAGTCGCCCGTTCGCCCGTATGACGCGATGGCAGCCGTACCAAGCCCGATCACGCCCACGCGGATGGGGCCGGTCTTCTGCTTGGCGCGGATGGCCAGCCCAATTCCCGAGTTGGGGCTGAAGTAGGTGGTCGGCGAATCGCGCCGGGCCGGATTGAGGAACTGCTCACCGTGGTTGATGGTTCCGTTGGTCAGGCTGCGCGTAGCGGACCAGTGCGTGGAGGGGCCCGAATCGTGCACCCTCAGGCCGCCATAGAAATTGCGGACCATCAAGCGGGTTTCCGAAGTGACGTAGCGCGTTTGGTAGCCCACCCAGCCAGCCAGCAGCAGCGCCGCCAGCTCGGTAAGAAACGCCGCCCACTGCTTGCCCCGGCGCGCCCAGCGGAATTTCCAGTCGCCGCGCAGGACGGCAAGCGCGAGGGCCGCGCCGATGAGCAGCTCTCGCACGACCACCCATCGGTCAAACTCCTCCGGCGCCTCCCAGCCTGTCCGAAACCATGCGACCACGGCGTGCGCCGGAGCGGCCAGCGAGCCGCTCCAAGGGTATGCGACGTACCCGGCGGCGGCCAATGCCGCCACGGCGAGCAGGTAACGCCGGGAGGGAAGCAGGCAGCGCTGCCAGGCGGCGTCCGGATGCGCCCTCAGAGCCGTCACGGCCAGGGCCGCGGCGGCCACCAGCCCGAGCGGCAGCTCGTAGTAAGCGTTGAATAACAGCGGCGCGGCCAGTCCGACCAGCAATCCGCCGGCCGCTCCGCCGGCCGCGATTGTCAAGTAGAAGTGGGTCAAGTAGCGGGGATGCGGCTTCAGGCGCGCCAACTCCCCGTGGCACACCATCGAGCAGGTGAAGAGGCCCATGAGAAACAGAGGAATCCCAACCTGGATCGGCAACACGCCGGCGTTCTCGCCGAGGGTGGCATACGCCATACAGGCCAGGGCCACGCCCAGCAGCGCCACGAACGCATGGCGGCGATACCAGCCGCCGCTTTCGAAGCACAGGATGAAGGAGAGCAGATAGACGCTGAGCGGCAATACCCATAGGAGCGGAATCGCCGCCACGTTCTGGGTGAGCTGGCTGGTGACAGCCAACAGCAGCGCGGACGCGCAGGCGGGTAGCAGCAGCCACATGGCATACAGCCCCGGTCCCGGCCGCTCCGCGTCCGCGCACTCGGCCTCCCGCTGCGCCGCGTCCAAAGGGCCCCCGGCGCTGCTCCCCGAGCGGAACGCCGTGAATCCGCACAGCAGGATGAACCCGCCGTAGGCGATGGACCATATTACGGCCTGCTGGCGCGTGGCGAGCACCGGCTCAAACAGCACCGGATAGCTCAATAGCGCGAACATGGAGCCGGCGTTGGAGAGCGCGTAGAGGCGGTATGGCAGGGCGCCCTGGCGGCGCCGGGCGTACCAGGCCTGGAGCAGCGGTCCGGTGGTGGAGAGCACGAAGTACGGCAGACCTACCGTCACCGCCAGCAACCCGAGAATGCGCAAGATCGGATCGTTCGGCGCCGCTGGTTTCCAGGCGGCGCCCGGATAAATCGGCAGCGCCAGAGCGCTGGCCAGCAGAAGAGCGCCATGCGTCATGGCCTGTGCGCGCGGCTTCAGATACCGCACCAGGGCGTGGGCGTAAAGATAGCCCAGCAGCAGAACGAGCTGGAAAAACAGCAGGCATGTGGTCCACACGGCCGCCGATCCCCCGAACCAGGGAAGGATGATCTTGGCGATCACCGGCTGCACCTGAAAGAGCAAGAAGGCGCCGACTAGAATAGTAAGTGCGTATAGAAGCATGTGTGGACCAGGCTGTGGGTCGCGGGCTGCGTCCGTGCGGAGGCTTCCAGCATCACCGAACCGGTGCGAATACCACGCAGGTTGGTTCGGGAACGTGTTCCACCACCTGTCCGGCCGGGGTCAGGCGGCCCGTCTTGGGGTCCACGCGGAACAACACGATGGTGTCCGAGTTCTGATTGGCCGCGAAGAGGTAGCCGCCGGTGGGATCCAGAGAGAAATCGCGCGGGGTCTTGCCTTGAGTGGATACGTGTTCGGCCAGAGTGAGCGTGCCCTTGGCCGGATCGATGGCAAACACGGCGATGTTGTCGGCGCCTCGATTGGAGGCGTAGAGAAACTTCCCCGCGCGGTCCGTCTGAAGCTGGGCCGTGGCGCTCGACCCGGTGAAATCCGCCGGAAGGGTGGTTATCTCCTGGATGCGGCTCATGGTCCCGGCGGCCGCGGCATATGCCAGGACCGTGATCGTGGACCCCGGCTCGTTGAGTTCATATAGAATCCGGCCGTTGGGATGAAACGCGAGGTGACGCGGCCCCGCGCCGGGAGTGGCGCTGAAGAACGGCGGATCGTTTGGCGTGAGAGCGCCCGCGGACCGGTCATAGCGATAGATCAAGACCTCGTCGAGGCCGCGGTCGGCCACCAGGGCGAAGCGATTGTCGGGTGAAAAAGCGGCTCCGTGCGCGTGCGGGCCTTCGGCCCGGGGCTTGGGACCGATTCCGTGGTGCTGCGCGAAGCCGGTCGCTTCCCCCAGCCGGCCGTCCGCCAGGATGGGCAGCAGAGCCAGGCTGCCGCTGCGGTAGTTGGCCGCCAGCAGAGCCTTGCCTGTCTTGTCCACCGCGATCTGAGCGGGCCCCTCGCCGCGGCATGAGACTTTGTTCAGAAAGGTCAGTGTTCCGGTCTTGGGATCGATGGCGAAAGCGCTCACCGTGTTGTTCTTGCCGGCTACATCTTCCCCCTCGTGTTCGTTGCCGGCGTACAAAAACTTTTGATTGGGATGGACCGCCAGAAACGACGGGCTGGGAGTTTCGGCGGCCAACGAAAGAGCCGTCAGTTTACCGGTAGCCGGTTGGAAACGGAAAGTATAAATGCCCTTTCCGCGCCTCAGCGTGTAGGAGCCGATATATACGAAGTACTCACCACTGGCGGCGCAGGCGACGGATGCGCCGAGCAGAAGCAGGAGGAGTCCGGCAAGTGTCCGCACGGGTTTTGGGTTGACACGCATTTTTTCAATTAGACCATGTAGGCCGGCGGGGTGGCTCATGCGACCGCGCCGGGCCCACTAGCCCGCGTGCGTTGCGCGGGCATAAGCCAGTTGGCAGGCGAAAGCGCCTGCCAACAATAACGCTAGGCCGGCAGTTGGCAGGCGAAAGCGCCGGCCCCACAATTCCGGAGTGTGAGACTTTCGCGCCGGCGCCCCGGACACTCCGCAAATCGCAGTATACTGGGCTGGTCCCTTCCTATCGACAGGAGATCAGTGGCCCATGTCAGTTACACGGAGATCCTTCTTTGCCCGCGCGGGGGCCATCGCCGCCGCCCAGGGTCTGGCTTTGAAAGCGCAGCAGACGCCCGCGCCGTCCTCGAAATTGCCTCCGCCGGGAGCGCAGCACGACCCTCACCTGGGCACTGCGGATGCCGCCAAAGAGTTCGTTTATTTCGATCGCCGCTCCAAAGTGTCCCTGATCAAGGGTGAAAACCGGCGCAAGAACATTTGCGATGCCCTGGTGGCGATCGACGACCAGATCCGGCCGGGGCTGCGGGCCAGGAAGTATGTTTTCGTCAAACTCAATGGCGTCGATCCGATTTCCAGGCAACTCGGTTCCACCTCGCCCGATGCCTTGCGAGGAATCCTCGACTACCTGGCGCCTCGCTTCAAGGGTCCCGTGGTGGTGGGAGACTCCGGCGACGATCCGGCCAAGAAGACCGTCAGCCAGTTCGGCTGGGACAAGGTCTTCGCCGAGTATAAGCCCCTCAATCTGAGCTTCCATGTTCCCAACGAGGAGTGCCTCTACGGGCTGATGTACGGGATGGATTACGACATGCATCTGATCCCCATCAGGCTCGGCGCCCGGTTCCTGGATAAGGATGCGTTCGTCATGTCCTCGTCGGTGATGAAGACGCACAACATGGTGGTGGCAACTCTATCGGTCAAGAACGTGGTCATGGGAGCGCCTCTGGCTGTGCCTATCGGATCGAATATAACGTGGTTGCAGTGCGAGAAGCGCAAGTTTCACGTAGGCATCCGGGCGGGCAATTACAACATGTTTCTGGCCACCCAGCGAATGATTCCCAACTGGGGAGTCGGGATCGTGGATGGATTCGAGGGCATGGAAGGGAACGGTCCGTCTTCGGGCACCCCGCTTTCGCCGCCGCATCGCATCGCCGTGGCCTCGACGGATTTCCTGGCAGCGGATCGCGTGAGCCTGGAGTGCATGGGAATCGATGCCAGTTGGCCCGGCTATCTCAACTACGCCTACCAGGCCGGCCTTGGCCAGTACGACCTGGCCAAGATCGACGTGCTTGGCGCCAGGATCGCCGACGTCCAAAGGAAGTATCGGACGCACGTCGACGTGGACCGCATGCTCGAGTGGCGAGGCCCGCTGCTCGACCTGCCGCCGAACCTGGGCCGCAATCGGCCTTCGCGGGAAGAGGATCTCTCCGCCTACGCCTGACGCAGGCGGGCCAAGCGCGCCGACATGGACGAAATTCGCGCGGCGGACCGTATCCCGGCGGTCGGCTTCATAGGCATTCAGCCGTCAAGCTGTCCCGCTGCCGCTGACCCGAGCGATTTGGAGTGTGGTTGCTTGCCTGCTTGACAAGCCTGGAGGCTTATCCCACTGGGGCCGTTTGGGTTTGTTTGGGAATCGGGGTAAGTGGTTTTTGTTGGTTCG
>Ga0187851_10000926_pt1 | contig 28808 bp, 21 predicted proteins | sample June2016WEW_6_10_FD_132997 | JGI IMG/M metagenome (GOLD analysis project Ga0187851, IMG submission 132997) | Peatland microbial communities from SPRUCE experiment site at the Marcell Experimental Forest, Minnesota, USA - June2016WEW_6_10 | ecosystem: Environmental > Terrestrial > Soil >...
AGTTCGGCAAACACTGGGCAAGACAACACACATCGCGCTGCGATAGGCTTCCACCAGTTCCTCGTCGCTGCATTGATGGCGAAATACTACCCGTTTGCCCTCAGCCAGTTTCCTTAAATCTTCGGCGAAGCGTTGGTCATAAGGCTGCCCGATAATCTCCAGCTCCAAGTCCGGCGGCATGGCGTTTATCAAATCGTTAATACCTTTGTGGGGCACAATGCGCCCGACGAAAACCACTCGCTGCCGCCGTTCCACCCGCGGGTCTGGACTGAACCTCTCAGTGTCCACGCCGCCCAGAATCACGTGCGCCCAGGGCTGGCTCGCGTGCCCGAAGATGGCCCGGCTGTACTCGCTGATGTGCAGATGGCCATGGTACCAGCGGTCCGTTGAAACATACGCCGATACATCCCACCCTCCGCCTCCCAGATCGCTCACAAACACCTTTCGGCCACTTAGCCGGCAAGCTGCAGCGGCGAAACTGCTGGCCAAGATGTGCTGTTGATGACAATGCACCACACGCGTCCGGTTCAGGTCCCGTAACAGTCGGAGAGACATGGGGTTATTGGGCTGGGAGCGTACGCACCAGGGATGATCAATGACATGGATCCGCAGGTTGCCCATGGTTTCATGTTCTTCTTTGTCTCCACCAAAGCAAACCAGCAAAGTGGGAACCTCATTCGCCATGTATCGGGCCAGTTCTAAGGCGTATCGCTCGGCACCACCGAGAACGCCGGCCGTTGTTCCGAACAATCTGGGAACGAGATGCAGAACCTGAAAATCCCTGGACATGCGAATCCGTTGACCGGAGGAACGAGAATTGTTTCGCACTTTTTCGAAGTGGCGCCAACAAAATTGATGGCTTTGTCCGCTAATATCTGGCGGGCACCAGGAATACCTGCTCGGCCTGCCTCAAACGCGGTTCTCTGGCGTTCGCCAGCATCGGCGATGCAACCCAACCCATTCCCAAAAGCAACAGGGCCGTGGTGGGTATCGAGGTTAACAGACCCATCCCTATCATGCCGGTCACCAGCGCCAACACGCCGAGAATCCAAACTAACCTACGGCTACCAACCCAGGGACCCTCAGCAATAAGGCTTAAGCCACGGCTTAGAAACCAGATTATGAAACTGATCCAGATTGCCAGGCCAATGATTCCCTGCTCGGAAAGAATGCGGGCGTACTCGCTCTCCATGCCGATCGGGTTCCTCACTTGACCTTCCAGAAAATAGGGAATGCTGGTCCCGCCTCCTCCCAATCCATTTCCCATAGGATATTCCAGCAGGATTTCAAAGAACCCACGGTTGACGCTGCCAGAGAGGCGATCCTCCACGTTACTGGTCTCAGACAAACTCTTGAAGCGCTGGAATCGCTCGTTTCGCAGGGCCACCATCGCGACCAGAAGAATGAGCACCGCGAAAGCCACTCTACGGCTGGCCTTCAAACGGCCGGTGAGAATGGTCAGTACGATCAACGCTGCGCCCACCACGAAATTCAACCGGGTGGCAGACATCAGCACACCGAGGAGCGCGGCAGCCACGCCGGCCAGGGCGAGCAACCGAAGTCTCGCGGTGTGGGCATGCTCCCAGTATCCGATGAGGTACGGAATAGTGGACACCATGGTGCCTCCGTACAAGTGGGCGTTGGCGAAGATCGCTGGAATCCGGTAGAACCCTTGGCCCACGTCCTGACTGCCATAGACGAGTGCTGTGGCTGCATTGTAAGGGTAAAAACGCGGCAGGCCCAGCACAAACTCAGCGGCGGCGAAGGTCAAGGCGATGATGTTCAAGACGGCAAATCCGATGGATATCTGTTGCAAGTCCCTCTCCCGCAGCGACGCCCCCACTAATAGCATCGGAATGAACATGACCGCTCCCCGAAGCCCCACCAGCGAGATCAGCCAGGGCTGAAACGGCAGAAAAAATACCAGGACTGGCCAAAGAATCAGCAAGACCGCCCACAAACGCAGCGCACCCGAGTGTTTGGATGCGCCCGATGCGGTCCACTTATGTGCCAGATAGACGCCCAGAATCGCAGCATCAAAAATGAAATAGACAAACGTCGAAAGCAGATTCGCGCGCAAGATCCCGAAGAAGTATCCCCACGTCATCAGCGAAACGATTCCCAGGCCAAGCGACCGCTTGGTTGCGAAATATGTCGTAATGCAAGCGGCGAGGCTCAGGGCCAGACTAAACATCGGCTGCCTTCTTTTGACCGATCAGGAGAACATTCTCCGAGAAGCTTCGCGGGAATAATCGCGAGAATGTCCCGGGATAGTGCCGAGCGGTTCCGGGAATCCGCCCTGAGCCGCTATATTCGATGGCGATCTCCGTCAGACCGCACTCCTGGGCAATGCGCCGCAAATCCACTTCGAGAAGTGCCGTAATATGCGCCGGATACTGAACGTCCTGGAAGGCCTGAAAGCGTTGCTTGAAGACCAGTGTGAGCAGGCTCAGGATGCTGAGCTGGTTGGGAGTGGTGACGATGATCCAACCGCGCGGTTTGGCCAGGCGCACCAATTTGCGCAGGAAGTCGCGGGGATTTTCCAAGTGCTCTATGACTTCTACCGCCGCTACCACATCAGCGCTCGAGTCCTCGAGTAAGATATGGCCGCCGTCCAGATCCAGGCGGCAGAATTCGGCTTCAGCCGGAAAATCCTCATATCGAACCGCGTCCACTCCGATGTAGTGGTGGAATTGGCGGCTTACATGGTGATAGAGATTTCCCGCGCCGCAGCCGACATCGACCAGACACTCACCCGAGATGCCCCGGCGCGACAACGCCCGCACCACCATATTCAAGATTGCATCGTTGCTGATTCCACGGCTCTGCCGTGCACGTTCTTCGACGTTCACAGCCGCGGCTACTGCCATGGGCCGCCCTCTCGCTGGGGATTGCCGCGCTGGAACTCAAGCGCGGGCAACGCATCTGGCGGCTCGTTCGCGATCGAGACGATGCGGCGCGCCATGTCCATCCATCCATACCCGCGCAGGCTCTCGCCGAATTTCTGAAAACGTGTCTCCCACTCGGGAATATTCGATCGCCACTGCCACAATGCTTCGGTCAGGTCCGCAATGCTTTCCGGGGACCCAAGCAGCAGCGGAGCCAATTCCGGGCCGTAGCGCTCGGCCACTCCGGCTTCCGCCGAAACAATCGCCGGGATTCCCCTGCAAATGGCTTCCTGCACATTCAAGCCATAGGCCTCATACCGGACCGGGCTCACCAGGACGTCCGCGGCCGCGAGAAGATCCCGCACTCGCTCTGAAAAGCCCAGGATATGAATCCGATGCTCCAATTTCCACTGGGACGCCAATTCCCGGCAGTCGGCAAGTGCCTGTCCACCACCTGCCATCAGCAAATCTACATCCCATTCCGGATCGCTACAAAGCGTCCTCCAGCCTTCGAGCAGTGTGTCGAATCCTTTGCGCCGGTCTAAGCCAAGTGAGCCGATGAAAACCGCAAACAGGCGCGTTTCGGAAATACCGAGTTTTTTTCGGCTAGCTACCTTTTCACTACGCGACACCGGACTCCACTCCGACTCCCCACCCAGATAAACCGTACGAACGCGGTTAGCCTCGACACCCAGGCGGTCAATCAGGTCCCGGCTGGTTCGATCGGAATTGGTGATGAAAACCCTTCCCATCCGGGCCGCGGATCTTTCCCGCCCGCGCACCAGCCGGGCATTCAATTTCTGCTTCACGCGAAACCACAGCGGACCAACTTCGGGCGCCGGTTCCCAGGCGTGATGCACGTAGTGAACCCAGTTAATATCCGGCCACAAGCAATTTTCCCCGTTGACTACTACGCGAGCGCCGGGCCATCGGCTTACCACGCTTCGAGCTACGCTTCGGCCCTTGAAATCGAGCAGAGGCCTGGCCAGGAAATACGATCCGCCCGGACGGCGAACAATATGGGCCGTCACTAAGGGATGCTTGGCAAAATCCGGATCTACGGTATGACAAACTACATGCACTGGCGTGCCCTGTTCGACCAGGAACCGGGCCAACGCCAAGTTCGCTTTATCCATTCCACCTTTGGAATGAAAACCGCCGGCAATCAACACCCAGGGGGGCGATGCATGCCGAGCGTTAGCGGGTTCGATATTCGATCCGGAGGCAGGTATCTCGGGAGCCGAGGGCTCGGGAGCCGAGGGCGTGGAATTCAAGGCGGTCATTTATTCTGAATTGCCGTCTCCGACAGCTTGGTGAACCAGCGTGCCCAGAATCCGCATCTGCGCGGCTGGATCGCAGAGCTCGCGCGCTCGCGCCGGACCCGCCTCACCCAAGCGCGATCTCAATCCGGGCGACTCGATCAACTGCTGGAGAGATCGAGCCAAGCTCTCGGGATTATCCGGTTCAGTCAGGAATCCACAAGTCCCGTTGATGATCTCCAAGGCGCCGCCCATCGCGGTAGTTACCACCGGACGCCCCGCCCAAAGCGCTTCGATGAACACAATACCGAACGGCTCCGGCCCCAGGTTCGGCTGACAAAAAATGTCCGCACCCGCCAGGAGCTGGGGCACATTGGATCGTTGCCCGAGAAACCGGACACGGCCGTCCAATCCGAGGCTCCGTGCGGTGCGTTCGACCTCGTCGAAGTGGGCATGATCGGCCGCGGTCTGTGGGCCGCCGACCATCCAACATACCCATTTTCCGTGGTTCTTGATCCGCTCCAAGGCGCGCAGGTGAAGGAGATGCCCCTTCCACGGTTCATAACGGCTCACTTGTATGATCACCACTTCATCGTCGGCCGCACCCAACTCGCGCCTGGCCTCTGCGCGTAACCGCGCTTGATCCGGCAAATCCCTCAACTCTACCGGGTAGAACATCACGGGCGCCGGGACTGTGGGGTAGAGGCTTTGAAGCGAAGCCGCCACGAATTGGCTATTGGAAATGACCAGATCGGGAGTGGTCCGCTGAGCCATCTTTTCCAACCAGCTCCGGCCGTTATGACAACTGTGCGCCCAGAACAGGATCTTTTGTCCCGCGGCGCGGGCCGTGCTGCCGAACACCGCCACAGGCCAGGGCATGTGGCAAATCACCGCGTCGTAATGGTGCTTCTCTAACAGCTTTCCGAGCCGGCGCCGGGCGCTCCAGACCGTCCAGGGCCGGCTGATCCGCACGCCTCCCAACATATGAACCGGTGCGCCCGTCTCCACCAGTTCCCGGCTGAGCCGTCCTTCAAAACACAATCCAAAGTGGGGCTCGAGGTTCGGGTTGAGATCCCTGTCGCGGGCTAACGTGCGCAGCAACGTCTCTACTCCGCCATACAAATTGCCGGAGTGCAAATGCAGCACGCGGAGACGGCGCTCGCCCAGGACGTTCTGCCCAATGGGAGATTGGTTCGGCATATAATTCAACGCCTGGGTTGCCATTCTTTTCAGTGACCGTTCGCCGCGAACACCGCGGTGGTCGTTCGAGACTTCTCTTCGGAATCCGGAACAATCTGACGGTACACTTCTGCCAGCTCAGTGGCCAACCGTTTCGCGTCGTAGAGACGTTCCGCCGTTCGGCGCCCGCCCGTGCCTAACTTGGCGCGGAGTCCGGCATCGAATGCGAGACGTTGGATTTGCTGGCCTAACTGGGCCGCATCCCCCGCCCGGTGAGCCAACGCATCTTCGCCATCGGTAAACAGCTCCCCGGCTCCGCCCACCTGGCTAGCAATCACGGCTTTCCCGCATGCCATGCCCTCGATAATTACCATTCCGAAGGGCTCCGGTTCCGTGCTGGCATGTACCACGATGTCCAGAGAGCGCATAGCGGCCGCGGAATCTTCGATAAAGCCGGTGAAGCCTACCCGACCTCGCCCGCACACGAAGTCCGCTTTCTGTTGCAGCTCGCTGAGCCGCCATTGGCTGCCTTGGGTTTGATAGATGGGTCCGCCGATAATGTATCCGCGAACCGGCACATCGGAAGGCAAGGCGGCCAGCGCTTCCAGAAACACTGTATGTCCTTTCCAACGTGCGAAAGTAGCGAGCAAGCCCACGCGGATTGTTCCGGGGGCGGCGGGCGCGAGACCCGCGCATGCGTCCAGGTCCAGCTTGTTGCCGGCCGGTGAAAACCGTTGCAAATCGATGGCGTTGTAGATCGGCTTCACAGCGAGCCCAGGGAACAGAGCACCCAGGTCACCCGCCACACTTTTCGAGTTCGCGATAGCCACCGTGCAGGATCTGCGGCAGAGGCGCAACAAACGGCTGACCAGGCGGCGCGAACTCACGTAGTCGTGAATGTGCCAGACCAGCGGAGTGCGGCGGGGGCGCGCCGCGGCGCCCAGCAAATGCATTTTGAACCCGTTGGTGTGAATCAGGTCCGGCTTGATTTCATTCAGCAGAGCAGTGAGATTTCGGGTATATCCGGCAGTGGCCGCCGCTGCCTTCAACATTGGCCACCAAGCGATGGAACCGCCCGCATCGCCCAGCCGGCTGAGTTCGGCGGGAAATGGCCTGATCACCACCTGAACTCCGAGATCCCGGCCGATGCGCGCCAAAGGACCGTCTTCGCCGAGCACCAGCCAGAGATCCCAGTCAGGTTGCGCAACCCTGAGGCTCGCCAGGATTTCCCGGAGACTGGTTTCAGCGCCACCCAGCTTTCCACAGGGATTCAGATAAACGATTCGCACGCTATTGACGTTCGCCAAGCTAGGGACGTTCGGAATGCACGGAAGAGAAACGCTCGGCCAAGAGTGGGAAAATATCTTTGGTGAACCGCGTACACTCCGCGAGCGCGCTATCCGGCGTCGCCGACCGGATGGGACTGATCAACCGGACCAAGCTCACGTCGGATCTGCGGTAGCGAATCAGATCGGGCAGCAATCGAAGCTTCCCATAGTACTCCTCGGCCCACACAGCGCGATCGTTTTGATACCAGTACAGGACCAGGATGCGCTCGTTGGATTTTTCCATCGAGAATTCGTTTACCGGAAGGGGCTCGCTTCGGCCCGGAACCGGTATCTTGATAAGGCTCGATGCACTTACCAACCAGCCCGCCCCAGGCAGGCAGATGCGTGGCGAGTGCGGGCCATATTTACTCTGCAATGACTTGAAGTATGCAGCGAAAAGGCTGACCCCCGCGCCTTGCTGTTGATCCACGTAGTCGCGAAGTATGTATTCATCCGGCTTCAGATAGGCTTCGGTGTTTGGATCTATCAGTTCCTCGTGGGATGCATTCCAGCCTTCGAACCGCATCGGCAGCGTGTGAAGTCCCGGATTCTCGGCCTTCTCCTCGTCAAAATTCAGCCTTCGCATCGCGGCCGCCTGAAACGCCAGAATCAAACACACTACGGCAACCACTCCGTACTTTTTCAAGGCAGGACTTTTGACGCTAGGCATGGGCGGGGTGCCTCACTCGTTGGATAGCCAGCATGAGAGAGTGCGTCAGGATGACACCGATCGCGGCGGCAGCCACCGTGATATAACCCAGGGTCTCGTGCACCGAGCCGCTTACCCACTCGGGCTTGTATTGGCCCATGATTCCGGTGGCGATGATCCTAACCGCATTTCCGATAATGGCGATGGGTACAGCCAAAACCAATAGGGCGGTCTTCATCCTCCACCCTTTCACAAAGAAGTAGTTGTACAGTACACACACGAACAGGATGGCGAGCAGAGAACGAATACCGCTGCAGGCTTCCTCCACCGACAGCTTGATACCAACCATCTCCAGAATGTTCCCCTGCCTGAGCACCGAATACCCCAGCGCCTCCAGGCAAACTTCGCCCAGCCGGCTGGCGAGTAGTTGTAGCGAGAGGGTCAGCCGTTCGAATAGGAACGTCGGCGGAGTGATCATCAGCAGCAGCGTCCAGAGCGGATAGCTCAGTGCCCGAACAATGGTCCAGCCGAACGCCACTGCAATGCCACCCACCAACGAGACTAAGAAGGCCATACGGCTGAGCCAAAACCACTGCGTTGTTACGCCGAGCAGGGCCACAAGCGCGCCGCAACCCACCCACCATGCTCCCCAACCGGAGGATTGCGGGGGGATTGCTTTCAATGCCTCCCGCTTGTCCCAGGCCATGTACAGCGCGGCTGGAACCACTAGAAGCCCGTGCTCCATGTAGGCATTCTCGTCGAACCAACTTCCATAAATCCCGACCAGTATCGGCCAGAAGGCGATCAGCAGGAAGACACCAACGAGGGCCGCGCGAATGACAGCCTCGCGCCGGACCGAAGCAGCGGTGACACTTCGCGAATCCGGTGCTTGGAGGGTTTCAACTCCTGGCTGGATTGCCATAGTCGTAGTAATATTGGCGTCTGCGGTCCGCACTCAAGTCGTAGTCGGTCAGCACAGTTCCTAGCAGCGTCCCGCCGTCCTCCTGGATGCGTTGATAGGCATCCATGGCACTTTCCCGGTCGGTGACACCGGCCCGCAGCACCAGAATCAGCGAATCCACCAGCGGCGCAATGATGCGGGCGTCCGCTACGCTCAGGATCGGCGGTGCATCGATCAGAATCATGTCGTAGCGCTTGGCTAGAATCTCCAGAATCGCCCGCAGGCGGGGTGAATAGAGGGCCTTGGCGACATTGTCCTGGGTAACGCGGTTCGGAAGAATCGCTAGGCCCGGATGGCCCGTGGGCGTTCCCAATTGTTGCGCGGAGTATTCGCTGAGAGGTACATCCTCGCATAACAGATCGATCAGGCCCCACTCATTCGGCAAGCCGAATTTGCGATGCAAATGCGGCCGGCGGAAGTCGCCATCGATCAACAGCACCTTCCGGCCCGTCTCGGCCAATACCACTCCCAGATTCTGCACCACCGTCGTTTTTCCTTCCGATGGTCCGGGACTGGTCACGAGAATGATCTTTTGAGCCAGCCCAGCGGCTTGGTTCCTGAGAATGGAAGCGAGCGTGCTTCGAAACGACTCGGTAACGAATTGGGGACTGCTGAGATGCGGCACGAGCGACGTGGTGGGCTCTCCATTAGTTCCATTCTGAGGTTTCGATCCGAGCCAACCCCGTTTCGCGGGCCCATCCCCATTCGTTCCCAGGTTTGGAATCACTCCCAGCTCGGGTAAATTGAAAAGCCTGCGCGAGGTACCCGGTTGTTTGATGCTGCGATCCAGCCGCTCCCTTAAGAATACGAATCCGGCGGTGAGCGCCAGTCCAAATGCGATTCCAAATGAAATATTCAGAACCGGTTGCGGCTTATAAGGAGCATCCGCGGGTGTGGCCGCCTCCACAGTCCGGATTGAATTGACCGGTACTGAACCGCTCAAGTTGGCCTGACTCTGCTGCAGCAGAAGATTCTGGTACATCTGACGCTGAGTATCTACTTCCCGCTTGAGGGAGTTGTATGTCGCGGCCTTCCCCGCTTCCGAGCTAACCCTTTGCGATTGATTCGAGTAGTCTCTCGTCAATAACTTCTCTTGCTGTATGGACGCTTCGTAATCGTGCTTGGTGCGCTTGATGACGCTAGTGACCTCGGCCTCGTAGCTCTTTTGCAACTGCAGCAACTGGGCGTCTATCTTCCGCACTTTCTCGTGCTTCTCGGTGTAGGTAGTCAACAGAGCGGCTTTTTCGCGTTTCAGACTCTCAATCTGCTGCTGATAGGTGCGCAACACCGAGTCGTCCAGGACTTCGGCCAGTTGTTCGGGAGGATAGCGGGTTGTAAGTTCGTATCTGGTTTGGCGGGCGGTCTTCTCGTTTCCAATCCTGGCCAGCTCGCTCTTCAATTGAAGCAGTTTCGTGTCATCGAGTGTGTTTTCCTGCCCGGCGAACACATTACCGGACGCCTGCACGAAATTACGCAGGCGTTCTTCTGTCTCGGCAACTTTCGCTTTGGTCTCTTCAATCTGGCCCGCTACCCAGTCACTGGTTATTTGAGTGGTCTGACTGCGCGACTGGCGCGTGTCGTTGACGAACTCGGCGGCCATGGAAGTCAGATACTGCGCGGCAACGTCCGGACTGGTGGACTCACAGATCAGTTCTATCAGCCTGGTCTTGTTGACTGGCCGCGCGTCAAACGTAGCCACTGCGACGGCCAGACCGGTCTGGAACGCTTCGATCGGATTCTCGGTGGCCGGATGAATGCGCTGCCGCAATCGGGAGAAGATATCGTGTCTGGTGGGTACCAGCGGCACGTTGCCCTCCATGCGATCCGCGCCGTGTTTGCGGAAGGTGGAACTCTTCAGGATGTTGACCTGAGTCTGAATATCTACCTCACTGGTTTCCAGATTTCCACCACCCTCGGCGCCGCGCAGAATGCCGCCATTCGGGTTCTGCAGCTCCACGATCAGGTGAGATCGATACATCGGCGAACTGAATACCACCGAAGTGATTCCGACCAGCCCGCCGAGAATCATTAGTGCCGCCAGCAGCACCCAATACTTCCGGAGTAGCTGGACCGGCCGGAATACATGGTCCGACTCTTCTGCCGCCCCATTCGTTATCGGATGCATTCTTCGCCCGGCATCCGCCAGCATATGGTTCTCGCGATGGACGAGGGTATAGGTCGAATCTTCGTTCGGACCACTGGGAAGGAATTGCATAGTTACTACGCCTCGATTGTTCTAGTCGGTCGCTTTCGCGCCAGGAAAAAAATTCTCCCCGCGGTTGGCGAATTCCAACTCGCCTTCTCGCGCCTGTTTCACAGTCAATAATTGCAGTTGCTCAGTCACGGCCGTAATCAGACGCTCCAGCGCCTGTATCTTTTCATCAATGCTATGATCTACTTGATTCCGCTGGCCATCCGCGATGAGCCGTTGCACTGCATTGCGTGCCAGATCTGAGACGCTACGCGCACCCGCCTGCTCGCAAACGCTCACAAATTGCCGGAATTCGTCTTCCGAGATACGGAAGTAAACCAATCTCTCCCTGGGTTTCAGAACTGCCACAGCATACCTCCTACAGGTCACCAGGTAGTTGTCAAAGGCCGCTGGAACAAGCTACCGCCATTTCAGTCCCAATCTTTCATGGTTCCGATTGCAACTTCGAATCCTCATTTGTCAACTCGGGGAATGTCAATTCTCCTACTTTTGACAAATGTCAGTGGCTTCTTGGAGTATGGCGGATCGTCATGACAAGTGTCAATGAGATTGGAGACCTAGATGGGTACGCAGGGTACCAGTACTGGTAATGTAGTTGAGAAATAAGCGAAACTGTTTTCATGCAGATAACCGCTGCCCTCGTGTTAACGCTGTCGGCCGTCCCACTGCTGGCAGGCGCAGCGCAACACGCTGCGAAATCAACGCCGCCCGATCAAACCAATTTAAACGCTTGCATTGAAGGCCTCTCTAACTGTGATGTCTCGACTCTTACACCGGATCAGACCAGACAAGTTGGAGAAGCTTCCAAAAAACGTAATCTAGACTACTGTATGAACGGCTCGAATATCTGTGACCCGACGCGCCTTATCTCAAATGAGAAAAAGTCGGTTCAGGTAGCTCGATACCGGCGCAACCTGGAAAAGTGCATGGACGGATCCAGCACCTGCGATCCGCTATTGCTCAGCCAGAATGATGCCGCGTTGGTGCATAAGGAAGCTGCCGACCGGAACTATACGAAGTGCCTGAATGGCGCCCCGGCATGCAACCCGTTGACCCTTACCACCGGGCAGCAAACGGCGGTTCAGACTGCCGCAGCTCGCCGCAATCTGGATCGTTGCATGCAAGGTTCTTCATACTGCGATCCGCTTCGCCTAACTGCGGCGGAGGGGGCCAGAGCTAATGCGGCTGCTTTGGCACGCAACCGGGATCGCTGCCTGGAGCTCTTATCCACTTGCGATCCACTCAGCCTGACACCAGCCGAGGTCACCACCGTCGGTAAGCTAATCCAACGAGCAAATCTCGCCAACTGCCAGACTGGACTCGCCAACTGCCAGCCGCTGGAACTGAGCGAAGGTGATCTCGATTCCGTGAAGGCGGCGTTTCGAACCCGCAATTTCATAGCATGCACGCGAGGTCTTCCCGCGTGCGATCCTTCTCTGCTCACTGGTCCTGAGATTGCCTCGGTAGCGGCCGCGTTCCAGCAACGCCGCAGCAGGCTGAAATCCCAACAGCGCACCGGCCGGTAGAAAAAGTGGCCGGAAACCTGCCACCCTCGTTGGAATTCCCCGGGCGGCTTGTGCACGTGTGGCCGGTCCGCACCGCGGCATCGAAGGATGTCATCTCCCGGCTGGAGCGAGTGCTTGCCCCAGACGAGAGAGACCGTGCGGCTCGGTTCCGCCTTGGACACCTTCGCGATTCGTTTGTCGTGGCACGCGGCGCTTTACGAATTATGCTGGGACGTTACCTGAATACCTCTGCCGCAGGCATTCAATTCCACTACGGATCCAAAGGAAAGCCCGCCCTGGCGGCCTCTTCGCCGCTGCACTTCAATGCGTCGCATTCAGGTGGTCTGGCTGTATTTGCATTCACGGCTGGCTGCGAGATCGGTGTGGATGTGGAGCAGATTCGTCCGCTGCCCGACATGCAAAATGTTGCTGCCCGCTTCTTCTGTCGCGAGGAAGCCGCGGAATTGATGTCATTAACCGCCGGCCAGCGTGAACATGCCTTTTTCCTGTGCTGGACCCGCAAAGAGGCTTACATCAAGGCCACAGGAGATGGCCTATCCGCGCCCCTGGACGATTTTCGTGTCACGCTTCAACCCGGCCAACCAGCGCGGTTTATCCACATCGCGCACGACGTGAATGCCGCGAAAGAATGGTCTCTATCTAACATTGAACTGGCCCCCGACGAACTAGCCCCCGACGAACTGGCCCCCGACGAACTGGCCCCCGACGACTTGGCGCCCGATTATGCGGCGGCTCTCGCCTATCGCGATGCGGAGCGTCCCGTGGTGGTTTTTCCGGCGATGTATCCCGCCGAGCTAGCGAGCATAACTTCTTCACTTTGAAGCCTCGATCGCGCTGCTGTGGTTTCCAGCGAGGAGGCGGAACTTCCCAGATGTTCTCTGAGCTGTTCCAGTGAGGACAGATCGCCGGGCCGGAGCACCAGCCACTGTTGGGGGTCGCGATACTCGACCGACATCCGCCTGGCATCTTTACCCAAAAGTGCAAGCCGCTCCGCGCCGGCCGACTCTTTGGGGTGATCCAGGATAATTGGCTCCCGCCCCACAAACCTATCGATAAAGCCGCGATTTTCTTGCGGCGTGCCATGCAGTTCGATGAACGCGTCGCAGAGGTTCAGCGCCCGCACCGTGTCTGAAGTGAATAGGCTGAATTCGCCCCCATCGATGTCGCAGAAGACCAACGCTCGCTTGCCGGACACCAGATCCATCAGCCGGGCGCTGCTGCACCAGTCCGAAATCGTTACCAGATGCGAGACTTGGTTGAGAGCCGCCATTTCCCTCACGATCTGGCGTTCCGAGCCGTTCACGTCGAACGCGATGACCGGTTTCTTCGTCAAACGCGCCAGACCCACTGCAAAGTATCCTTCCGCTGAACCAATGTCGACGATGAAGTCGCAACGGATGGCCGGCCTCCTGGAGCAGCGGATACAACTGCCGCTCGTAGGTGCCGAGCAGGTTGGGAGTGGCATGCCGGGTCAGGACCGCTGCGCGGGTGTATTGCATACCGCCGAACAGCCCTCCTTGCACCGTGTAATCGAATTGGTTCGCGACCTTCAGGGCCAGATCTAACACTCCTTCCCGCCGCAGCCAGCGAACAGTTGCGCGCCGTCCGTAGCGCGTTTCGAGTTCGCGGTACGCCTGGTCTGGCAGAACATTGCGCAACACGTTCGCAATGCGTTTCTTGACTGTCATACTCGCACCCCGCACGGGAAGCCGCCGCTCACTGGGATGGCGACTGGCATCAGGTTCATCCGAATCTCCAATTCGGCATCCTATCCCAGGCCTGATCGAAAACTTCACGTCTAGGTGATCTTTTTAGAGGCGCCTACCGTCGAAGCAGTACCTGGGACAACGGACTGAAGCAGGGCAGTAAACTATAATGTTCTTGGTTAGCGGGCACCATTCCACATGTCGAATCTCGCCGGACACAGGGGAACGATCGCGTCGATCGTTCTGCTCGCGTGCAGTTGTCTGGCCCAGGACGCCCCGGCTCCCTCGGCCACCATCCCGGCGCCGCAGCCCCCAAAAAACTGCCGCTTCCGGCAACTTCGTTTCAGTCCCGACGGCAAGTACATCCTGGTGCAACACGCTTCCGGGATAGCCGTGCTCACCGTACAACCCCTGAGTGTATTGTTCTCTCGCGACGCAGAAAACGTCAGCCAGGCGGGATTCACTCCGGATTCCGAACAGGTTTGGTTTGTCAGCCGGCCGTCGCACGTAGTTGCGCCTCAGATCTCGTTTGCCGGTTCCTCCGCCTACGTGGAGCGCTGGAACATCGCGGGCGGCACGCGTATCGACAAGAAGGAAACGCGGCTGCGGAAGTGTGAGAGTTCCGGGCTTTCGCCGGACAGCCTGTTTCTTGCGTGCGTCGATAGTAGCGGCACGCTGCGGGTGCTCGACGTTGATTCCGGTCAAACCATCTTCGAGAGAAAGAAAATCTCTAGCGTTGGCGATCGGGGAGCTGCCGATCTCAACTTTTCCCCCGACAGCCGCTATCTGGCAGCCGTACCGATACATGCTTATGGCTCTCCGCTGGCGTTCGATCTGCGCGCGAAGGAGGAGGTCAAACTCGCTGGCAGGCTAAAAAGGCTCGAGACCGGTTTTCACATCGCGTTTATTGCGCCGGACCAGGTGATGATTTCCTCCGTGTGGATGGGAAGCACCACGGTGCATGCGGCGCTGGTGGAGTTTCCTTCCGGAAAAGTGCTGTCGAAACCCAGGCTGCCCCCGGGACAATTGTTCCGCGCCTCGGATCCTGCTTTTGTTCTGGTCCGCCCTTTTCGGTGGTCCGTTCCCGACTCGGAGCCCGTACCGCGATCCTCCGCCGTTGAATTTCGCACCGGGCAGGTTATCATGAGCGACACTGAAGCGCTGGACGTTTTCGGGAACCACTTCATCATTGAACTTCCGGACGGCAAACTGGGCCTGTGTGAAAGAGGCAAGGGCGTCCAGGCCACCGTCGCCATTGACGGCAGCTGATGCTCCGCTTCGTAGCATCGCTCCTGCTGGTTTTTTCGATCGGTTCCGGTGCCGGTCAGGATTCGCCCACCCGGGCAGGCTCGCTTCGCCAGCTTCGATTCAGCCCGGATGGCCGCTACATTCTCGCGCAGTCCGATTCCGAGCTTGCGGTTCTTACCGTTGAGCCTTTCACGATCCTGTTTCGGATTCCCGCGCAATTCGCAACCGATGCCGAGTTCACGCCTGATTCCGGAAGTGTGGTGTTCGCAAGCTCAGTCGCGCGCGTGGATTCCCGGAAGATCGCCTTGCCAAAATCGGCTGCCCAAGTGGAACAGTGGAGCATCGCCGGTCGCGCTCGTGTGCAATCGGCTAAGCTTCCGCCGCTCACCTGCGGAACCGGGAGATTGTCACCGGACGGCGGCTTGTTCGCCTGTCTTGACCTGAATGGCACGCTCCACTTTTTCGATGTCGCCTCGGGCCAAGCAATTTTCGAAAAGAAAAAGTTCGCCCCTCCGTCGCAGGTCTACGGCCGCCTTACCCCGATCGATTCAGAGTCAGCGAGCATGGAATTCTCTCCCGACAGCAACTTCCTCTTCGTGAGATCGGACGACCCTGAAGGGCCTGACATCGCCTGGAATGTACGCGAGAAAAATCTGGTGAACCTGACGGGACCGTTGAAGCTGCTCAAACATCATCCCTCCGTCTTCATCGCGCCGGACAAGATATTCGTAAGCGGAGGCGAGAGTGCCCTCAAACCGGGCGTCGCGAATTGCAAAGTCATCGCGTTCCCTTCCGGCCAGCTATTGTCGGAGCCGAAATTACCTTTTGGAATTTTTGCGCGCGCCACCGATCCCGGCTTCGTGATCTTGCGTCATTTTGGCTCGGCGATTCCGGGGCGCAGTTCCCCGAATCGTTCCGCCGCCGTGGAACTCAGCACTCAACAGGCCATCGTCAGCGAGACACCTGCCCTGGACGTCTTCGGCCGTCTGTATGCCGCCGAGAAAGAGAAAGGCGAAGTAGGGTTGTATGAAATTGGCAAAGGCCTCAAAGCCAGGTGCGCCCTTCGAGCCCAGCCCTAATGCTGCTGCGGCAGCATGGCCTTCAACTGCCGGAACCAAATATTCTGCGGACTCCACTTCAAATAGCGATTCAGTAGCGCGATCCGATCCGCTTGGCGCCCCTGCTTCTCATACAAAAACACCAGGTTCACCCAGGCCGGCTGCAGCGACGGATCCAGATCGATGGTGTGCAGCAACTGCCGCTCCGCGCCAACCTCGTCGCCGCTGTTTTGAAGCACTAGCGCCAGATTCAACGACGCAAAACCACTGTCGGGCTGCACTTCGGTAGCGCGCCGCGCGAACTCTCGAGCCTGATCCAGCTCCCGGCGCTGCAATCCGATGGAAACCAGCGAGGACAGCACCTCCGGATCGTTTTCTCTCGCGGGTTTTTGAAGCGCCTCCAGCAAATCGACTCCGGTTTGACGCAGAGCTGTAAGCCCGTGCGTTCCACCAATCACGAGCGCTGCAACCGCAAGATCGCGCGCGCGAAACTGAGCAGGCGGGTCCTGCCAGGCGGTGATCTCCGCTCGGATGCCCGCATCATTTGGCAACGGCGCGGGACGGCGCAGAATGCGGTGATCGGTGGAAGCCGTGTGCGGGATATCGTCCGGCGTGAGCCGCGCCATGTGACAACTTACGCACTCGGTCACCGCGGCGTGAACCTCTTTCGAAAGTGTTGCGTGACAGGAGCGGCAGACATCGCGGATCTGGCTGGCGCGGTCCGCAGCCGGTCCATGCGGATTGTGGCAGGTAGCGCACCACAGCTTGCCGCTGCCGGCTCGGACGCATTTGCTGAGCGCCAGTTGTTCGGCCTGTTCCACGGCTTTCAACTGTTGATTGTTTTCGGTGAGCAGGTAAGTAACGGCAGTGCGTTCCAGCTCTTCGCCCGGATGAAAATCCCGCCAGGTTTTCCCGGGATTCAGCAGGCGGTTTTCGCCTTCCAGATGGCACTGCTCGCAGATGCTGTTGCGGGCGCGCGGCGGAAGCTTGGACGGGTTAATAATATTGTTCGCGGAGGGCAGCCGCGCGTGCTCCTCGCCAGGCCCGTGGCACCGGTCGCAGCCAATCGGATTCAGCGCCGCTCCGGAATAGCGCCGGCCATCGCTCCCCAGGAACTTGCCGTTGTCCGCATGGCAAAACAAACATGTGGAATCGATCAGCCGGTCGAAATCGGGACTCGCCATGTTCTGATAGCCGGGCGAGGTGTCCCAACCGTGCTGCCGATACCAGGAAGCGGGAGATTCATACAAGTAGTCGCCGATCCGCACCAGGTAGGTGTAGCCGATCTTCCCCGCCCCGATCTGGTACGCCACCGGATATTCGGCCGTCAGGCCGTTCGTGGAGAGTGAGTGAACCATCCGGCCCTGCCGGCCGCTGATGGAGATTTCGACACCGGAGCTCTCACGTTTAACGCGCCCATCGGCCAGGGGCGACGGAGGGGCAAGCGAATTGCCCATCGGCGATTTCAGGAACGCAGCCGTCTCTTTGGCGTGACACGGAGCACAAAGCTGTGGGCTCTCTGCGGACGCCGCGGCGAGCAATGGAGCCGTGACCATCCACACGGTCAATTTGATGCGAAAAATAGTGCGCGCTGGAATCATGAACCTACCCGAGCATTATATCGATGAGACGAAAATGCCGAGCCGCGACCGGGAGGAAGCGCCAGCAACACTGTTAATGATCTCGATTTTCACGACGCTTCCTGCCGGTCGCGGCTCAGCTTGGTGATAAAATTTAGTTGCTATGAAAACCACCCTGGGTTCGTTTTGCACGGTTGTTTTATTTCTAACATCCGCGGCGTTTGGTCAAACTCAGGCGCCCGCGCCTCCCGACCCGGGAGTCACCATCCGGCAGACCGTTCAGGAAGTGGTCTTGGAAGTGATGGTGCGCGATGCGCATGGACGGGTGGTGAAGAATCTGAAACCCAGCGACCTGGAAGTTTACGAGGACGGCGTCCGCCAGCAGGTCCAAAGCTTCAAGTTCATCGAGGGCCGCGAGGTGATGAGCAAGACCAGGACTTCGGAACCCGTCAAGCAGGCTGCGGGCCCCAATCCTCTGAAAGCCGTCAACCTGGTCTGCATTGTATTTTCCAATCTGGATGCGTTCAACAAAAAATACGCGGTGGATGCCGTACGCGAGTTTCTGAAAAGCCAACTCGACGCGGACACCTGGGTAGCCGTGTTTAATCTGGATTCTATTCTCACCGTGCTGCATCCGTTCACCAACAATAGGGCTGAAATCATGGAAGCGGCAAATCGCGCTTCCACGGGAACGGGTGTGGATTTCGCATCGGTGGCCTCATCCGTTCTTAGCGCTGCGCCGCTGATTGAATACATCGAAGTCACCACCACCGGAGACCCGTCGAAGGGCGGGAGCGTGACTTCGTCGCAGAAAGTCTCGGGAGGGCAATTGAATCCAACCGCGATTGTCGGAGCGGACATTTCCAACAGCCGCTCCGCCAATATCCAGCGTGGAGATCTCGCATCGCAGCACCGCGAATTCGGCGCCATAGAAGGAATGCGGCAAATGGAACAGATCCTGGCGATGATCCGGCAGCTCGGAACATTGCCCGGCCGCAAATCGGTGCTGTTGCTCAGCCCGGGACTCGCCACCACCGGTGACGCGGATCTCTTCAAATCCATGGTGGATAAAGCCAACAAGGCCAACGTCACGGTCTACGCGATCGATGTGAACGGCCTTAGCGCCGAGTTCGACCAAAGCCAGGCTTCGGCTGGAGCTTTAAAGAATGCCGCGGCGCTGAGTGCGTCGCAGGGTACCCGCACCACCGGCACCATGGGCGCGCAAAACATGGAAAAGATGCGTCAGGACGACTACGTCAATGACGCCGTGCGCACCACCGACACACAGGCCACCCTGCGCGCATTATCCGAGAGCACGGGCGGATTTCTGATCGGCAATACCAACGATTTGCGAAAACCTTTTCAACGCCTGGTGGAGGATGTCGAGACACATTATGAGGTCATCTACAAGCCTTCGTCGGATATTTACGATGGGCGCTTGCGCACCATCAATGTGAAAACTTTGCGCGCCGATCTTAATGCCGAGAGCCGGAAAGGTTATTTCGCGCTGCCCGTACTGAGCGCGTCACCCGACCTGACTGCTTCGGAAGTAGCTGGCTTGGGCGCACTCAGTCTGAAGCCGGCGCCGCACACGTTTGAGTTCAAGTCCGCAGCCTATCAATTCCGCCCGAACGCGGCAAATTCTCAAAATGAACTGGTGTTTGAAATCCCCGCCGCGAACCTCACCGCCACGCCCGAACCCGCCGCCAAGCGCCACCGCATGCACTTGGCTCTGCTGGCCCTGGTGAAAGACGCAAGCGGCCAGGTGATAGACAAATTCAGCCAGGATTCGCCCTACGAAATTCCTGATGAGAACTTGGCCAAAGCGCAAGCCACCAGCATCAGCTTTACGCATCCCCTATCACTTCCTCCCGGCCACTACACCATGGAAACGGCCGCGCTCGATCGGGAATCGAATCGGGCCACCACCAGCACGGTGGCATTCGATAGTCCGGAACAGAAGGGCGTGGGCCTGAGCAGCATCATGCTGGTGCAGCACGTGGAGCCGGTGAAAGGAAAGGTCGAGAGTACCGACCCGCTCGAATTTCAACCCGATCCCGCGCAGGGCCAGCGCGTGATTCCCGAGCTCGCCACCGACCTGACTCCAAGCGCAACGCCCTACGTGTTCTTCGTGGTTTATCCGGACCGATCGATGGCGGATAAGCCGAAAATTCAAGTGGAGTTTTTGCTGGGCGGCCAGGTGCTGGCCAAGCAAACGGCTGATCTGCCCGCGCCTGACGCCACCGGCGCCATCCCGATGGTGATCAATACGGCAGCGAAGCCCGGCAACTGCGAGCTCCGCGTCACGGCTTTGCAAGGAAATTCGTCCACCAAGCAAAGCTTGACTTACACGGTCGCTGCGAAATAGCCGAATCCCTGAGTCGCATGCATTAAACTGGATACTCATGCCCGCCCGACGTTTGTTGCCGCTCCTGCCCGTCGCGATGCTGGCAGCCGTCTCGCTTACTGCGCCTATCACTTTTGACGAGATTTCCGAACGCGCCGGCGTGACGTTCTCTAGTAACAGCTCGCCGACGCCTCAAAAACATCAGCCGGAGCCGATGGTAGGTGGAGTGGCCATATTCGATTTCGATGGCGACGGCTATCCGGATATTTACTTCGTGAACGGCGCCGACATGCCCACGCTCGAAAAAACGGGGCCACAATTCAAGAACCGGCTGTTCCGCAACAATCATGACCTGACATTTTCGGACGTCACCGATAGAGCGGGCGTCGCAGGAACGGGCTACGGCATGGGGGTTGTGGTGGGCGACTACGACAACGACGGACGCCCGGATCTCTTTGTCACCAGCGTCAACCAGAACCAGTTGTTCCACAACAACGGCGACGGTACCTTCACCGATGTAACAGCCAAAGCCGGCGTCTCCGGAGGAATATTCGCCGGCAAGAAGATGTGGTCCGTGGGCGCGGCTTGGGTAGATTACAATAACGACGGATTGCTCGATTTATTTGTGGCGAATTACTGCCAATGGGACCCGAATACGGAGCAGCCGTGTGCCTTGAATGGAAATCGCGTCTTTTGCAATCCGCGGCTATACAAGCCTTTGCCCAATACGTTGTACCGGAACAATGGCGACGGCACTTTCACGGATGTGTCGGAGGAAACCGGCATCGCTGCCCATCCTGGCCGTGGAATGGGTGTGGCCATTGCCGATTTCGATAACGATGGTTTTCCCGACATTGTCGTAGCGAACGACGATCTTCCCAATCAGCTCTTTCACAATATCGGCGGCAAACGTTTTGAAGAGATCGCGGATGATGCCGGCGTGGCTTTGGCCGAGGGTGGCAATGTCATCTCCGGAATGGGCGTCGACTTTCGCGATTTGTTCAATCGGGGCCTTCCCGATATCTGGATCACGGCGATAGAGAAGCAAACATTTCCACTCTTCAAAAACCTGGGCCATGGCCAATTCGCCGAAGACACCGCCATGGCGGGACTGGGCCTTGCCACCGCCGACATGTCCGGCTGGTCGAATGCCATGGTGGATCTGGACAACGACGGTTGGAAGGATCTGTATGTCGCGCGCTCCAATGTCATCGACAATGTAGCGCTCTTCATGCAACGCCAGTACGGAGAACCCAACACCGTGTTTCGCAACCTTGGAACTGGCCGATTTCAAGACGTTACTTCCACCACCGGGCCGTCTTTTCAAATTCCTTCTGTAAACCGGGGCGCGGCGTTCGGCGATCTGGACAACGACGGCCGCATGGACCTGGTAGTGAACGTGCTCAACGGCAAAGCCAAGGTCTTTCACAACACGACACGAAACGAAAATCATTGGATGCTGCTGAAACTGACGGGCGTCAAGAGCAACCGTATGGGGCTCGGAGCGCAGATCCGGCTGACCAAGCCGGACGGTTCCATGGAATACAACCACGCCACTACCAGCTCCGGGTACGCAAGTTCCAGTGACTCGCGCGTCCATTTTGGTTTGGGTTCGTCGAAAGTGGCCAAAGAAATTCAGATCCTATGGCCCAGCGGAATCAAGCAAGTGTTGCGGGATGTGGCCGGTGACCGGGTGATTGAAATCACCGAACCTGTGCCCGGCCGTTGACGGAAAGGAAGACTTCATGGCGATTGCCGAAAGACTGATTTGTAGCCTGGCGCTGGCCGCGTCCGTGCTGCTGGCACAGGCGCCTGCGCCCAACGCCAGCCCGTCGAGCTTGGTGCGGCTGAGCGTTGCGGCAGTGGATGCAAGCGGCGAGCCTGTCACGGATCTGAAGATCGACGATTTGCAAATATCGGACCAGGGCAAGCCACAGCGCGTCGTCTTCTTCCGCGCGAACATGAGCGCGCCGCAGACTGCGGCCCTTGGCCCGCACGAATATTCAAATCGCTCAGGCCAGGCTCTGCCCCACTCAACCGTGATTCTCTTCGATCTGCTGAACGAGAACCAGCCCGACCGTCTGGATGCCTGGCACAAGCTCGGCCGTTCCCTGCAGCAACTCGAGTCAGGTGATTCGCTCTATCTCTACCTGCTAACTCTGGAGGGCGGCCTCAGTCCGATCCACCCGATCGGCAGCAAGTCCGGCGACGACCAGACCTGGACTCAACAAGTGGAAAAGTCGCTCGACAAGGCCATGAAGGCGGCCAGCCATGCCCGGCCGCAGGAGATGTCCGACATGGAGCTGGTGGTGAAAAAAACTTACGTTGCGCTGGAAACGCTCGCCAACCAACTCGCCGCGTTGCCAGGGCGCCGGGATATCATTTGGATCACCAGTGGAATGCCAAACGTTTGGAATCCCAAGACGCCGTGCAACGGCGATTGGGTGGATTGCGCGTTGTACGTGCCGCATTTGAGTGTGACGCTGGATCAGGATAACGTCGCGGTAAATCCGGTTTCCTACACCAGCAGCCCGAGTCCGGACATGACGCGCGATCTGGAGCAAATTGCCGGCCTGACCGGAGGCTGGATGTACTCCGGGGAAGAAATCCGCTCAGTCCTGAAACAAGTGGCGAGGGACGCCGCCGTGAGTTATTCGATTTACTACGATCCAGGTGCGGATAACTGGGACTCCAAGTTCCATAAGGTGCGTGTAACCCTAGAGCGCAAGGGAGTCAAGATCCGCGCAAAACAGCGTTACTATGCTTTCCCGGATCGGCGTCCGGAGCCGGCCAAGCAGCAGGCCGCGCTGGTCGCCGTTTATCAGCGCGCGTCCGACGATCCCGCCATCGGGCTCCGCGCTGCTATCGTGGCCGACGCTGGGAAAACGCAGCTCCACGTCCGGATCAACCCTCGGGACCTGCTGCTGCGCGAGGAAGGCGGCGTTTTTACGGGCAGTGTGGCGCTCTTGGTTTCTGACGTAGGCGCCGCGGGGCCGATTGGCGAACCGGCCATATCCACATTCGACCTTCACCTGACGCGGGAGCAGCATGATGCAGCAATGAATGACGGCTTTCCCATCGCCCAGGATCACGCCGTCAACGCATCGGCCCAAAAGGTCCGGATACTGGTGCTCGATCAAGGCTCCAACACCGCTGGCTCGCTTACTATCCCCGTAGAACACTGAGATGTTGGGTAACCGAAACTTTCGTGGGCGCGTCCCGATGCCGGAGGCGCGCTAAATGCACTTTCGCCCGCGCGTGAGAAGTGCGATCGGCGTTGTGCTTTGCGCTTCACTGCTCTTTGCTCAGCAGCCACCGGCGCCGTCAAGCAGCGATGTGGTGTTTAGCGTCACCACAACACGCGTGCAGGTGGACGCGGTGGTCACCGATTCCAAAGGTCACTACGTTACCGATCTCACAGCGGACGAATTCACCATTTCCCTTGACGGAAAACAGCAGAAGATCACAAATTTCTCATATGTCAGCGTGAGCACGCAGGCCCCGCGCCCGTCAAAGGTGGATCGGAAAGCTGCTTCGAAGCCCTCCCCGATGCTCCCTCCCGCGCCCTCCGCGCCAGCGCGCCAGGAGGATGTCCGGCGGACCATCGTACTGATGGTAGACGACCTGGGAATTTCGTTCGAGGACATGGCCTACGTGCGCAACTCGCTGCGGAAGTTCATCGAGCGGCAGATGCAGCCCGGAGATCTGGTAGCGATCTGCCGGACGGGCGCTGGGTCCGGAGCTGTGCAGCAGTTCACCATGGACAAGCGGATTCTCTTGTCGGTGGCCGATGGTCTGCGGTGGAATCCAAATGGTCGTGCTGGGGTGAATTTCTTCGAAGCCTACGGGAAGTACTCGAACCTCGCCCAACAAAAGGGTGCGCCGGGCGGCGGGAATCAAGGTGGCAGTGCAATTCGTACCGGCGTTCCTGACGCACTCGACGTTAATTACAATGTTCAGCGGAACACAAATTTCACGGTGGGGACGCTCGGGGCCATCAGCTACATTGTGGGCGCGTTGCGCGAGATGCCGGGCCGTAAGTCCGTCGTGCTTTTTTCCGACGGTCTCCAGTTGTTTACGCCCGGCGAAGGCCCAGTCATGCACAGCGGAATGGATAGCGTACAAAATAACGAGAACAACGCAGACATTCAGGAAGCGCTGCATAAACTGCTTGACCGGGCCAACCGGGCCGGGACGGTGATCTACACCATCCACACGGCAGGTTTACAGACTCAACAGCTCGATGCTCAGGATCGAGTCGACCTTACTGGGATGAACCAAGAGCAGGTCACCGATACGTTGCGTCAGATTACCGGGATCGGGCTACCGGGCCGGAGCCGCATTGGGGGACGGGACGTCCAGTTCAACAGCTCGCAACAGGGTCTCGCGTATCTTGCGCTCGAGACCGGCGGGATTGCGTATCAGAATGGAAACGATCTCAACTACGGACTCGATAAAGTGCTGCAGGATCAGTCTGGGTACTACCTGATTGGATTCAAACCGCCCAGCGATACGTTCGAAGTGAAGCATGGCTCGCGCAGCTATCATCATGTCTCAGTGAAGGTGACGCGGGCGGGACTGCATGTCAGGTCGCGCTCGGGATTCTTCGGCGAAACTGACGACGAGACATTGCCAAAATACAAATCACCTTTGGAGCAGATGCGCGCGGCCATGCTTTCGCCATTCCGGTCGTCAGACGTGCATTTGCGTTTGACGGCGCTCTATGCCGAGGTCCCCAAGCACGGCGCGGTGGTCCGCAATCTGCTGCATATCGACTCGCAGGACTTGACCTTCCAGACCGTTTTAGACGCCACCACGCATACGGCCGATTCGTCAGCGGAAGTGGAGATCGTGGCCGTCGCCACCAGCTTGGGCTATCTTCCTGTGAGCGCTGTAGCCCAGTCGTATAAGGTGCGGGCACCCGCCGACCGGACCGAAGACGCGCTCAAGGAAGGCGTGGTGTACACGCTCGACGTTCCGGTCAAGAAACCCGGCGCGTACCAAATCCAGGTCGCGGTCCGCGACACGGGCACTGGAAAGGTTGGATCGGCCAGCCAGTTTCTGGAGATTCCGGAACTGAAGAAGGGACGAGTGGCGCTCACCAGCGTTTTGCTGCACAGCGGAGCCCGGGTTTCGCCCGCGACGCGCCAGTTCCCTGCCGGTGGCGAAGTTGAGTATTTCTGCTTGCTCGAGAATCCCGGCAAGAAAGTGCCGGCCGAAGATCTGGATTCCGAGATCCGGATTGTTCGCGATGGCAAGGGCGTATATACAGGGCCCGCAAAACTGGTGCCGATGGATGGCGGCGGACTGGCGGTTACCGGCGGGCTGAAGCTCAGCGAGAAGATGACGCCGGGCGATTACTATCTGGGCGTCATCGTGAGAGATCGGACGGCCAAGAATCGAGTCACGGCGCAGTGGACTGATTTCGAGATCATAAAGTAGTTCACCGGTTGGTGCTGTTCACCACGCCTGGCAATGCCAGCGGATCCTGCAGCGATTTCAGGCGTACAAACTCGGCTTTCTCCCTCTGCGCGTCCGTCTTCCGCCCCACGCGCCGGTAAGCTTGCTCGAGATAAAAATGAGTCTGAGCGTTGTCCGGCTGCAGTTTTACGGATTCTTCAAACAGAGGGACGGCTTTGGCAGGTTGATCCTGCGCGAGCATAGCGCGGCCCATCTCCGCATCGCACAGCCAGTGGTAACTGGCCGGCACCAGCTTGCTCGCCCGTTCCGCCAACTGCATGGCCACATCGGGAGCGCCTTGCCGGGTTTTGAGAAACGCCGCCACCAGCAGCGTCGGCCAATGCGTAGGGTTCGTACTCAATTCCTTCTCATACTCCTCCAGCGCCGCGTGCTGATCGGTATCCATCAGGTAAAGGCCCTTGGCATAATGCACGCCCGGCTGGTTCGGATATGCGGCCAACAGTTGCCGGAACCCTTCCGCAGCGTCGTTCCCGCGCTGGCTGGTGGCGGCCCACATGGCTTGTCCAGCCATTTCCACCGCCTTTCGAGTACTTTCCGGAAGCTTGGATGGTTCCTCAGCGATTGCGAGCGAGCACAGCCCCACTGCCTCCACCACGGCGGGCGAATTCTCCTGGCGCTTCGAGAGCGGCTGCAATTGGGCCATGGCCTGATCGAAAAGAGAGGAGCGAATCAGAATCATGGCGGCTCGCTGGCGGACCGCGGTTTCAAATCCTTCATTGGTGCCGAGCCCGATTTGTTCACCCTTGCCAATGGCTGAAAGCGCGCTCTCCAGATGTCCAAGCTCGTACTCCGCGAGACCCACGAAAGCCCAGGCGGTGCCGTTCTGGGGCGAGAGGTCGAGCCCTTTGTGGAAGGCATTCGCAGCCTCGGTGTAGCGGCTGAGTCGGTACAGGGCGCCGCCCAGGTAGAACCAACCCTCGGGCCAAACCGGCCGCTGATCCAGCGCCTGTTTGTAGAGCGTAGCGGCCTCGGCCGGATTACTGTCCAGAGCGGCTTCTGCGCGGCGCGCCAGGTCATCGAAATCGTCAGTCGTCTGCGCGGCGGCCAAGCCTGCCAATAGCAGGCCAGCCAAGAAAAACTTCATGCTTCGAGGAGCTCCTTTTCATAGCGTAGCGCGGCTATGATGAAAGTTGATGCGTTCGGTTCCGCTCGCGGTCCTGGTCTGTTGCTGCCTGTTGGCGCAAGAACCCAGTCCCGAGCAAATCTTTCGCGAGGCCATCCAAGCGCAAAAAAGCGGCGATGACAAAACGGCCATCTCGAAATATCAGGAGTTGCTCAAGCTTCATCCGGAAGCAATGGAAGTGCGCGCTAATCTAGGTGCTGCTCTCGCGCACGTCGGCCGCTACGACGAAGCCATTGAGCAGTATCAAGCTGCTTTAGCGAAACTGCCGCAAAATACGGGGCTCCGTCTGAACCTGGCGCTGGCTTACTACAAAAAGGGCGATCTCGTCCATGCATCCGAAGGGTTGGATGCTCTGCGCCAGGCCGCGCCGGGCGATGCACAAGTGACAACGCTGCTGGGGGATTGTTATTCGAGGTTGGGCCGCGATCAGGATGCGATCGCCGTACTGAAACCGGCCGAAGCGGCGCATCCGGATGATTTGAACGTGGCTTGGGCGCTGGGATCGGCGCTGATCCGTACCGGCCAGCGTGCGGAAGGATTGAAGCGTGTGGTCATGGTGGCCGACCAAGGGCACAGCGCGGAGGCGAGCTTTTTCGCTGCAGAAACCTACCTGGCGATGAGCGATTTCGAGCAGGCGCACGTCTTTGCAGAGGCTGCGCTGAAGCAGAATCCAGAGCTCAAAGGTCTGCATAGCCTGAGCGGCCGCATCAAGCAGTATCTGGGCGATTTTCCTGGATCGAAGGCAGATCTGGAAAAGGCGCTCGCGGAGAATCCGGATGATTTCGACGCGCACGTCACCATGGCAGCCGTTCTCAATCTGGAGCGCGACGTGGATGGAGCCCAAAAGCACGCCGAACGCGCTCTCGAGCTGAGACCAACGTCGGCTATGGCGCGCTATGAAGTCGCGCGCGTTCAGCGATCGCGAGGAGATATTGAGGCGGCCGTTCGCAACTTCGAGAAGGTGATCGCCCAGGAACCGGATTGGCTACGCCCGCATATTGAATTGGCCGCGCTCTACTATCGCCTCAACCGGCCTGAGGACGGACAGAAAGAACGCGCAATCGTGGACAAAATGTATATGCAGGGCAAGAAAGCGGGGCCGGACGCGGACACCGGCCGCTAGCGGGGTTCCTTCACCTGAACCACTCGGTCGGCGGCGATGTTTTGCAATTTTTGGACTATGCCGGAGGGCCAGCGAATCTCGACGGACAGGGCTTTGTCGTCCGAGCCCAGGCCGAAATGCACGGGACCATCGCTTGAGGATGCATAGCAGAAGCTGGTGGTCATGTGGTTGTACTGGCTGCCGCTTTTGGTGGTGACTTTCACTTCTGCGCCGATACCGTCGCGATTGCTCTTGGTTCCTTCTAGCGCGATATCCAGCCAGTGTCCAGTGCCTTCACTTCGGTTCATCCAGATTTGCGCCGGTTTGCTCAAGGCAGTGGCCACTACATCGACACGGCCGTCGTCGTCCAAGTCGCCAAAAGCGCAGCCGCGGTTGCGTGCAGGTCCGGCAGCCTGGAGCCCAGCCTCTTCTGTTAAGGCCTGCCACTTGCCAGATGGTCCCGGATTTCGGAAGACGGTGTTGAGTTGATCGACGATCGTGCCGGGTAAGTTATGCGACACCGCATCCCCGCGGGTGACGAACAAATCCTTCCAGCCGTCATTATCGAAGTCATAAAATGCCGCGCCGAAGGCCGCCATGGGCAAGGTCAGAGCGCGTAGCCCGGTTTCGGCCGTCACTTCGCGGAATTCGTGGCCGTTTAGGTTCTTGAGCAGCGGGAAGGTTTGCTTGCTCAGCGCCACGTACGCGATGTCCGGGAGGCCGTCGTTATCGAAATCACGGAAATCCGCCCCCATTCCTCCGATGAAGTTCCCATCCTCCGGTAAAGCTACGCCGGCAGGGAACGCAACTTCCTCGAATTTCGTACCGAGATTGTGAAAAAGGAAGGTGTAGAAGGTGTCGTTCGCGATGAAAATATCGGGGCGGCCATCCCGGTCGTAATCGGCTACGCCGATGCCCATCCCCTTACCTATGTGATTGCGGATTCCCCATTTCTCGGAAACGTCTTCGAAAGTGCCGTCGCCCTTGTTGAGGTACAGCTCATTGGGAAGGCCCTGGTAGGATCTGGGGTTGCAATATTCCGACAGGTCCTCATGCCAGCATTTGGGTTCGTTTTGAAAATTCCAGCGAACGTAGTTGACTACGAACAGATCTAGTAGGCCGTCGTTATTCACATCTACCCAGGCTGCGGTCACTCCCCAG
>Ga0187851_10000929_pt1 | contig 28793 bp, 31 predicted proteins | sample June2016WEW_6_10_FD_132997 | JGI IMG/M metagenome (GOLD analysis project Ga0187851, IMG submission 132997) | Peatland microbial communities from SPRUCE experiment site at the Marcell Experimental Forest, Minnesota, USA - June2016WEW_6_10 | ecosystem: Environmental > Terrestrial > Soil >...
ACCTATGCTGCTGCTTCCTGCACCATCAAGATCTATTTCACCGCCAGAGCCCCTGCTTGAAATGCCATAGCCTAATTCAAGGTTTACATCAGATGGAGGTGTACCAAGATTCTTTGCTAGAGTATCTAATATCGTGCCAGTGCCGAAATCTGAAGCCGTTGTAACAACGCTTGTAGATCCAGTTCCGCTTGATATCTGCACACCATTGCTTATCGAATACAAGCTTCCGCTGCAACTCCATCCTGTTGGGCATGAGGTTCCTTTGAAGTTCTGATATTCTACCGTATAAACATTAGCTCCATTGTCATATTGACCATAGCTTGTTGCAGGGCAACCTGAAGCGCAGTATATTTGGGGAGCCAAACCCATATTGTTGCCATTAAGTGCAGTAGAAGACATACTTATCAAGTCTATGCTTATGACATTGACCGCATTGGTGCTTGCTGCAATTTGCGACGGAAGAGTAAATTCTAACAGTATATTTGATACAGTGTTGAATCCAGCCACTTGCGATGGATCAAGGTAGTTGCCGCCAAACCATGCGTATAGTATGTTGCCTGTAATGCTGTTGAATATCTCCAAATTGATTGTATTTCCGTTGAAATATTGCGAGTAATTCAACCCGTTGAATGGCAATAAAATAGTTGTTCCTGCTGTAATTGGGCTAGTTTGCTGGTTATCCAGGCTTATGTTTATTATATGAGAGCCTGGAGATGGCGAGAAAGTTATTGATATAATTGGAGTATATATGGAATTTGCTTTAATTGGAATCGTGTTTGAGTTTGTAACTGTAACATTGGCTTCTATTGTGTTACCAGTTAAGTTTGCAGGTACATGCCATGTCCAAGTATTTGAAGTGAGCGCATTTGTTACGAGCATATTTTCGATGATGGTATTTGTTACTGAATTTACTACCAGATAGTTGTAAGTATATGGTGAATTGCTGCTGAATACTGTTGCGGTAAACAACTCATTTTTATTTGTAGCAATAGTCGGTGTTATGCTCGCAGTAATAGTTGGTATTGCAGGAGTCGCTATTTGTACTGGTTCAAATGTTATGGTTGGCATTGCGTTGTTTGGCGGATTATGTCTTACAAGCATCCAATATACAGAGAATTCTCCGCAAATATAACCGTATGCAGATGTACATCCTGCAGTGAAATAACCTAAATCTACTGGATGACCATTTCCTCCAGTTTCCTGCCCTAGAATTGTATTATAACCTAAAGTGTTGCCTACAGTGATGCTGTTTAATGTTGTGGAAGGGTTTCCGAATACCAAGGATATGTCATTAGGAACTCCAGATTGACTTAGTTGTGTTGATACAAGAGTGCTGCCTGCGCCAGATTCGAAGCAATAATTTGAACTAGGGCAATTGCCCGATACAAAATCACCAGCAAGTTCTGCAACATTCTTTGAGCCCCCAATTTGGGTTGTGCCTGCAGTCACTCCAAAATAGGATTGGTTCGTATTCAGAAACATTAGTGTTTCTACAGTATTCGTGGTATTTACTAAGGTTGGTGCAGTTTCATATATTCCATACCATTGAGCAGAGTTTGGAGCTGCTATGATTGTATTTCTTGCATTGAATGTTACTGTAGTTGAACTTATCTGTGACCACGAGGAAGGCAGTGTAGATAAACCTCCAAAAGTCCAGAACTGCCCTCCCAATCCAGTAAATATGTTAGCACCATTATCGTATGCATTATATGTACTTGACAATTGAGGTGCTTCACCAACATTGTTTCCGTTAAGTGATGACGAACCCATTGGTAGAAATCCAAGAGATATTACATTAACTGCATTAGTAGAAGCAACTATCTGAGAAGGTAATACAGTCCATATTCCCCAATCCTGAACAGTATTTGTAGATGTAGTTTGCAATTCATTTGCTGTGTTTCCAGAATCCCATTGGTACAAGATGTTACCAGTTATTCCATTGAACAGTTCCCAATTATGATTAGTACCACTTGCATACTGTGAGTAATTAAGCATGTTGACCCCGATGAATATGGGCGTACCAGCAACAAGAGCTGTTGATTGCAGATTGTTTAGAGTTATATTTGCTATGTAGTTTACACTGCTCGGTATAATCCATGAGGGATCTATATTTATTGAAGTTTTTGGAAGATTTCTGATTTTTGTGAAATTATAGTTTGATTGATTTGTTCCAACTAGGGATAAGTTCTCCTGTGGATATGAAGTTGCATTTGCAGTGGTTAGAAGATATTCCCAATTGTAAGTCCTGCTTGGGATTCCCTGTCCTATTATTTTGAACTTGTTTGCTCCGTTTGCGAGTATTGTTACGTTTCCATTTATTGGTTGCCAGAAACTTATGTTTCTTGTTTCTTTGACAACATAAGTATTTGTTACATAGCTGGAATAAGTAAGTCTATAAGAAGTATTTGTCAATATTGAATTGCCCATTGGCGGCAATGTATTAGAACTTACGTAATTTTCAGTAAACCTTGACCTGCCATTGTAGCACGTAAAACTGGTTCCGTTAAAGTTCAATGTTACAGTATTTCCAGCTACTGGCTGGCACGTATAATTAAGATTTGTAAGAAGCGGATTACTTACAATTGTATTAGTTTGTTTAGATTCGGTTATAAATTGATATACCTGCACTTGGTCTGGATTGATGTTAAGTGCTTTGAAAAAGGAATTATTAAGGAATATCGGCTGTGCAAATGTCGAGTCAAGTTGTATAAATGTTGTTGCAGTCCAGTTTGATGTTGCGTATAAGTAGATATTACCAACATTAGGTGCCTGGTAACTTGTTGTTACATTTGCTAATTCTATTGTTCCATTGAAGAATTTTGATGGAGAACCTTCTGATAATGTGGATGTGTTTGTAAGGTTTATTTCTGTTGTATTTGATAATATTGTTAATGATACTAATATCGTGGTAGTATTAAGAGAAGTCGTTAGTTGAGATGTTGATGATGTAGTTGTTGAAGAGCTTGTTGTTAGTGTACTTGTTGTAGGTATTGTTGTATTGATGCTAATTGTAGTTGTACTAAGACTGGTTGTTGTGTTTAACGAACTAATAGATGAACTAGCTGATGAACTTGTATTAATAATTGTTGAATTTATTGTAATGCTTGTTGTAGTAGAGGTAGTTGCATTTATGCTATTAGCGCCTAGAAAACTTAGTGTGTTCTGCTCATTTGGACTTCGTATAAAATTAGCGCTAAGCAATACTACAATCGCCAGAATTAGAAATAGCCAAAGCTTATGAGACCCCCATCCCATGGTAAGTCAGGACTGGCAAGTTATATAAGGTTATCTTCGGATTAGTTACTCAATCAGTTTGCCACTCCCAAGCACTGCAAATGCCACTAAACATCAGCAAATATCCTCATTCAATGATGTCTGGGCAACCTTCTCAACGATGACATAACTCCTGGGGCTGCTTCGACGTGTAACGTCGTAGAATTGGGTTCCAATGCCCCTTACTTTTTAGAAAGAGCTATGGTTGGTTCTAAGCTGTAGTAAGCTGGATCCGAGTCATGGCTTACACTTCTATAAGGTCCCAGCTGCCCTGATGAAGGCTCAAGAATATACCATTCATTAAGTTTTAGCATTGCCCATGCATGAGGCTCAATTCCCTTTGCTTCGCGAGGCCGCATATATCCAGCAACCCAATAAACTTTGCCAAATTCTTTAGTCAATAAATCGTCGTGTCTGAAAAGTTCTACAAGTGCCATTGACTTACCCATACAATTATCTCCTTCTAAAAGCACATAGTCCAGACTTTTAATATCATGGTATTTGCCAAAGGTTTCAAAAACAGGTGGATTTGTTTTTGGAGAACTTACATGATCTTTTACAAATTTTACTGCACTAGCAAGTCGTTCTCTTCCAGTAAGTCCTTCGGCTTCCTTTTGAAAATCTTTTATAAAACGCCTGGTTACTATACCTAATTCAACTTTAATGCCATATTGGAAATCCTTATTAAAAAAAGAAAGCGCATGTCTGGGTAATATGTCCCCTTCATTAATCTCGTGTAAATACCTTGAATGCGCTATATAAGATTTGCCATCAACGACTATTTTACCTTTATTAATATCATATGAGATTAACTTATCTATCTGTGTTCTTTCTGGTTTAGTGGTCTGCATTTAATCTCTCTTTTATTAATCGTATTTTTAGGACTTTCAATATGCTATTTGTAGTTCAATAATATATAAGTACTATTTGATTAACTCCGCGAGCAGTTAAGGGGCTTTAAGTCCTGTCGGGCTCAAGACCTCCTGGGGCTATTTTCGACTGCAATACGTCAATTATTATTAGTTCTCACGCTTTAATTTATATTTATAGAAATAGTAATTATGCTTTTTCGTTTAGCATTGGTGTACTTAACAAATCTTTGAGCAATTTTAATTTAAATTCTTCATCAAGATAATTTATATCGACTTGTGGAACATTGTATTTAGTCTTTAATATGGTTTCAACTTCTTCTGGAGACATTTTCCCAAATTTTATCTTAGTTATTTTAATTGGTTGCTTCGGCATATTTACACTTTTCTCCTTTATATCTGGTAAATTATAAAACCCTTTGCCTCTTATGGAAGTTCAGCAATTTATTTTTCATTATCTTGAGTCGCTCCGTTATTAACCTTATCGAATCAGCATCAAACTTGCTTCGATAATCTTTAACATATGTATAGTGCTTTTCCAATAGATTTTCTAACTCTTGGAATTATTTATCCAACAATTCCTCAAATTCATCTTTTTGGTTACGCATTAGTATCGATTTATAATTACACATAAAACTCATATAATTCTTTCGTAATATGTAATCTACATGCAAACATCATCAAACGCCACTAAACACTCTCGTTCAATAGTGTTTGGGCAACCTTCTCAACGATGACATAACTCCTGGGGCTATTTTTTATTATAACTAATAAAAGGGAAATGCATAAAACTATTAAATCTCTATAAAAATAGGTGATCCGATGCAAAAAATTACCCCATTCTTATGGTTTGTAAAAGATGCTGACAAAGCAGCAAAGTTCTATGTATCTATTTTTGGAAAGGATTCCAAAATAATAGCAAAACAAAAATTGGAAAATACTCCAAGCGGGCCTAATGCATTTATTATCGTATTGAAGCTCAATGGACTTGTTTTCAATTTTATAAATGGTGGAAATAATCCAGGTTTTGATAAATTCTATCCTTCAACTTCTTTCGTAATAAATTGCAAAAATCAGAGAGAGGTAGATTATTACTGGAACTCTCTTATTAAGGAGGGAAAGGTTTATGCATGCGGCTGGCTCGCAGACAAATTTGGAGTCACTTGGCAGGTAGTACCTATTGAAATAGACAAATATCTAGGAGGGCCTGATGCAAAAGGAAGAGCTCGTGCAATGAAAGCAATGCTCGAGATGAAGAAATTAGATATTGGAGTATTAAAAAGAGCTTACAAAGGAAAATGATTCTCGTGTGTTACAGAATGGATAGTAAACTCCTATGCATCTCTCCTGAGGTTTATTTATCTAGGATATATGAATCTTACGAACATGTAGGAGATAAACACTATGCTTACCACAAAGAAGCTTACAGGATATGATACATAGAACGAAATGAAAAGTCCGATCCATGTTGCAAGCAGAGCAATAAGAACCGATATAAGTATTGCATAAACAGGTTTCTTTGATAATCTAAGTGCAGTTGCAGCTGGAGTTACCATAAGCGCAAAAATTAATAATACTCCAACAACTTGAATTGCAATAGATACAGCAGCTGCAAGCAGAACCATGAAGACAATGCCCAGCAAACTTATATTCAATCCTTTTGCCTCTGCGACTTCCTCATCAAGAGAGGCAAACAATAATGGCCTATAGACAAGTGCAGCTACTGCAAGTATTATCAAACTAACTACAATTGTGATAATGACGCTACTTGAGCTGATGCCGAGTATTTCTCCGAACAATATGGAATAGGCTTCGGTCGCATAGCCAGTATACAAGCTAATGAATAATACGCCAAGGCCCAAAGCAAATGCCAATACTGTACCGATTTCTATGTCCCTATTTGTTGCACGTTTTCCCAGTACGGCAATACCGGCACCTCCAACAGTGGTAAAGCCCAAAAGACCCAGGACAGGATTTATCCCAAGCAAAACAGTACCAGCAGCCCCTGCAAAACCTATTTCTGAAAGTGCATGCGCTGCAAAAGAGGAGCGCCTTAAAACAACAAGATAGCCTATTATTCCTGCAACTATTGCAATAATGGTTCCGGCCTCAAACGCATGCTGCATGAATTGATATTGGAAAATATTCTTAAGGTCTGAAAGCAGGTTAAAACTGAATGGCACAAACATTATTGATCACCGTGATAATCCTCTGCACCCACAACCACAATGTTGCCTTTAGAGTCATGGAGAACTTCTACACGTGTTCCGTAAAGTGCAGTCAAGCGCTTTGATGTAAGCACCTCTTCTGGAGTTCCAGTTGCGACTTTGCCATTCGCAATGTATATCACTTTATCGAGGAATTGTATAAGAGGATTGATGTCATGGGCAACAAGAAATGCTGTGACATTACGGGATTTCACAACAGTGTTCATAAGAGACACTAAATCTTTAATTCGCTTAATATCAAGATTAGAAAGTGGCTCATCAAGAAGCAGCATTTCTGGATTGCTTACCAATGCTTCAGCAAGGAATATCCTTTGCAGTTCGCCTCCAGATAATGAGCCCAATGATTTGTTTGCCAGTTCTGTTGCGCCAACAGCAGCAAGGGTATCATAAGCTAGCTTTTTCTCTTCTTGAGAAGACAAACTGAAACCCCATTTATTTCCAGAATATGCAAGACGAACCAGTTCGATGCATTCTATATTAGTGTCGTTGTCGATTGTATGGCGTTGAGGTATGTATCCTATCTTTGAATTTCCACGCCTTGGCCTGTCATCAAATACTTTTATGGTGCCTTTAATCTGTTGCTGCAGACCAAGAAGCAAACGGAACATCGTTGTTTTTCCTGCTCCATTCGGCCCAATGACAGCAACGAACTCGCCGCGCTTAACGCTGAAGCTTGCATCTTTCCAGACAATTTTATCTTTGTATCCAATTGTCAGGTTTTTTACTTCAACTATATCTTCTCGCATAACCATTCATATCATTATAATAATTTATATCATTGTCCTAATGTGTTTGCATTTAGCGCATTCTGCAGGTTTATCAATTCTGAGTTCATCCAGACCTGGAACGGAACATCAGGAGGCTGTATTGTCTCTGTAACTCCAACTATTGTTACGTTGTGTTGGGTTGCTATCTGCTTCATTTGTTGAGTCAATGGAGTTACGGTTTGCTCGTTGTAGACTAATACGCTCACATTTCCGTTTTCAAGCTGGTTCTGGAACTGTGCAACGCTCTGAGCAGGAGGATCCACGCCCTCTGCAACTGCGTTCATGAATGCAGGAGGTGACACCAAATCAAGACCCGTGGCATTTGCAAGGTACACAAATATGCTTTCTGTGGATGCCACTTTTGTACCGGCAAACTGCGTTCTGATTTCTGTCATTCTGCCATCTACTTGTGTTAAGGAATTTGTTACATTCTCATAGTTTTGCTTGTAATAATTTGCATGCGCAGGATCAGCTGCAACAAGATCCAAGTACATCTGCTTTACGGTAGTGTTTACATATGTTGGGTTATACCAAAGGTGCGGATTGGTGCCATTGGCTCGTCCGAGCAATTCGCCAACATTCAATACCGTTTGGTTTGGGTTGTTGCTTGCTGAAATGAGCTTCAATGCCCAGTCATCATATCCAACACCATTAACAATAACAATTCTTGCATTTGCAATTTCCCGTGCATCTGCAGAGCTGCTTTCATATTCATGAGGATCTGCATTGGGATCGGTAACTATGCTTGTTACATTGACATATTTTCCTCCGATTTGTGACACCAGGCTCCCCCAAAAGTTTTCAGCTGCAACTATTTGTATTTGATTGCCAGGAGTTGAATTGTACATAGATTGATTAGTTACATTGGTTTGTAAAATTGTTGATTGTGTACTATTTTGTAAACCTGGAGGCATTCCTTTGCCATTCAATGCAAATACAGCAACCCCGATTAAAACTATCACCATTACAGCCACAGCTGCAAATATCACTGTGTTATTGCTTTTCTTTTTTTGTGCTTCCATTATACCACAATATTAATAAGTATTTATGAATAAGTTATTAACTTACAGATTAATAAAGGTAGTGGATAAAGTTATTAACTTTAATATATATAATCCCATAAGAGTTTAGGTTGAAATTATAAGACAGGTGATTAGTTGGAGATACTTAGCATATCGATAGATGATGAGGCATTAAAACAATTGAAGGCAGTTCAAAAATCCCTTGGATTCAAGAGCAGGTCAAAAATGCTCAGAAGTGCGATATTCAGCATGATCAAGGATTATGATGCGCTCGAATCGCTAAAAGGCAATACCGAGATTGTATTTGTATTAACCTATGCTGAGCATGAGAAAAACAATGTTTCAGATATACTGCATAAATTCGAAGATTCGATAAAAACAGAATTACATCAGCACAATTCAGGAACTTGCATTGACGTTCTTAATTTGAATACAGATGCGAAAAAGGTCCGTGATATATTCAATACACTAAAAAAGAATAAAGCCATATATTCGGTTACTTATGTAATTATAAGGAAAACAAACAAGAAGTGATTGCATGGATGATATTGATGACGTAATGAGGGACGATGAAGAAGAGAGTACAAAAGGCATTAAAACAAAACCTTCAGATAAAGAAGTGGAATCTTTGCAGCATGATAATGATGAATCTGATAAGGAACAAGAAGAAAAACACAATGAAAGCAAAACCGGGAGAACTTTTATAGGAAGGGTAGAAAAATTCTTCAATAAAATAAACGTTGCTGCGATAAGACTTGAGGGAGATCTCAGAATAGGCGACAGGATAGAAATAGAAAGCGATGATTCATCTGTCATAATGACAGTTACCAGCATGCAGATGAACAAGGAAGACATTGCAAGCGCAACATCTGGTGATGATATAGGAATAAAGCTAAAGATGCAGGTAAGCGAAGGGGACAGGGTCTATCTTCTTAGCTGAAAATTAAGAACCTTTTAGGCTAGAGCCCTGATCCTTTTGAAGTTGGCCTTCCAATGTTGCCATTTGATGGCTTAATGCTGCATTCTGAGCTTCTAGTCCTGCAACCTGGCTTTGCAATTGAGTTACCTGCTCTTGTAAATTCTGGCTTGAATTCTCTGATGTGTACAACTGGTTCTTAAGGTTTGTATTGTTGGCTTGCAGAGAGCTTACAGAACTTGCATACTGGCTTGACAACTGCGATTCGGTGAATTGAGTGTTATGTAGCGTTTGCTGAGAGCTCTTGTATTTAACGTTGTAGCTGTAGGCTGTTGCTGATGCGATTACAAGAAGCCCTACCATCAAAAGAAGGAATGCCTTGTGGTGCGATGCCATCTTGTATACTATTTTTGTCTCTCTTTTTATGAAATCCTTAGAATTATCTGTCATTTTATCAACTGGAGTTTCACCCCCAGTACTTTACTGTTTTAATAAATATTTATACATTTGCAATCCGTGTTCTGCAAGAATTTATAGCTGCCGCAGTGCATCTATGGGTTCCATTTTCGAGGCTCTCCATGCAGGGTATATGCCAGCCAATACGCTAACTATCATTGCAACAAGTATTGCGTATATTATTGTGCTAATAGGAAATACCGGATGGAATGAAATTGAAGATGAGCTGCTGGATCCTCCGAAACTTGAACTGCTTCCTCCGCTTCCACCGCCAAATCCTCCTCCTGCGCCTGCCCTGGAACTACCTGAAGTTGATGTAGTTGCTCTTGCCGATGTTGAACTGCCTCCTGATCCTAAAACTGCTGATAAGCCATAGGATGCACCGGCACCCAGCCCTATTCCAATGATTCCTCCGATGAATCCGATTATAAGCGCCTGGCACAGGAATATCATTAGTATGTTGTTGTTCTTGAATCCTACAGATTTCATTATTCCTATTTCGTGGGTTCTTTCATAAACTGCAATTAGCATTATGTTCATTATGCCTATTGCTGCCACAAGCAGCGAAACACCAGCGATTACCTCGAACAATAAACTGATCGAGCCTATTATCGATGCTGTTGTTGATAATAGCTCTGAAACAGATATGACTCGCGCGCTGCTTCCGTATATTGAAGTTATTAATGCAGATGTTGAATTTACGTTGCTAGTATTTGATGCAACGACAAGCATTTCATTGAATGAGGATTTATGAAGAAGCAATTCTCCAGCAGACAATGGCACAAATACAGCAGTATCAATCGGTATTATGAAACCCCCATGGGAAGGCAATATACCAACAATCGGAACTGTCAAAGTTTCCCCGTTCTTTCCTGAAATCTTCATTGTGGCAGCTTGGCCTACTGTTGCTGTTTGCTTTCCTGCAGCACTAGTTGGAAATGCGACGCTATGGCCTATGACGGCCACAGGTGTTATTGTGTCTTGATACATGGAGCCTTGATAAAGCGTGAGATTGCCGCCCAGTAGTTGCTTGAGCCCGGCAGCGCTAACACCTATAAGGGTAACAGACACGTTCTGATTGCCAGTATACAGGCTTGCCGTTCCCGTGAGCAGTGGCGTTACGCTGGTTACATTGGGAAGCGATGAGAGCGTCGCAGCATCTGCTATTGTGAAACCAGTAGAGCTGGATGAGCTTACTATTATGGAAGTAGGTCCCAGCGAATTGAGCGAGGAGCTTATGCTCTGGCTTATTCCAGCTGTTACTGAAGTCAGCGCAACTATTGCAGCTACTCCTATTACAACCATTACTATGGTAAGTGCTGTTCTTACTCTTTTCTCGTTCAGATCCTTGAAGCTAAGCCAAAGGATATCTTGAATATTCATCCATAATACCTATTTTGAATGCAGCTTGCGGTGCTTTCTCTCTTTTAGGAACAATACAAGCAGTACAACAACGGCAATTATCAGCAATATAACTATTATTAATGCGTTGCCGCCTCTTGAATGGGAATACGTTGTGGTTGTTCCGTTTATCGCCCCCCTTATTGAATTGTAGGTTGATACACTAGCGATTTGCACAGGCACGTTTATGATAGTGCTTAGATTTTCTCTTAATGTGTTGAGGTAGTTTATCCTTACTGGTATTGTATAATTGCCGCTCTTCAGTGTGCTCTGGGCCGTAAGCGTAAGCGTTACAGGAGTCTGGCTGTCAACCTGCATGTCCCCTACAAACACGGAATTGGATCCGTAGGGTGCGAAGCCCTTTGGCACAAGTGCAGTTGCAGTTACAGCTGCAGCTTTAGATGTTCCCACATCGGTAAGAACGAAAGACATTGAGAATATGCTTCCGGGTGTTGGAACTGATGGAGATACCGTAAGGCTTGACGGAGTTATGTTTATTATTCCAGTTGATAATACAATCGGGTTCTGGTTTATCTGCTCAAGACTTGTCCCGTTGTAAAGGCTTACCGTAAGATTTATCGGGAATGATTGCGTTGCGTTGCTGTATACGAAAACATCCTCATTCACTTTTGCAGTGCTGTGTGGAGCAATTGAGCTCACCTGAATTGGTTGTTGCCCCAGGAATGTTCCATCAATGCTAGGCAACGCTGCGTGCATTGAAAGATAATTAAGAGTTGTGTTTCCCGTATTTGTAAGATTGAATGTTATGTTCTCTATTTTCCCAGAGGTGAGAACCCCAGGATGAACACCTATGGAAAGAGTTGATGGGCAGCTTTCCACACCGAAGCTTATGTTCCTCACTTCGCTGTCAGAATAAAGTGTATCATATTGATAGTTTATTGCCACACCAACAGAGATAAGTGAGCTGCTGTTGAGGCTTGTGAATATTTTCATGTTTACTGTATTTGTCTTGTTTGCGCTTACGTTGACTGCGCTGATGGTCCCGTTGCCCACAGTATATGCGTATCTTGAATTGGTTATGCTGAGCTGGACATCCTGCATGAGCGATGCACCCACTGGTGTTTTGATTGATATTGGAACCGTATTTATCATTCCTTTGCAAAGGCTAAGCACGTTGGTGCTCAACTGAAAGTTTGGCGGTGGCGGAATTGGTGATGGCCCGCTGGTTCCTGCAAAGGCAAATGCTGATGCAAACACTGCAAACAGCAGAAGCATTCCAAATATTGTTATTTTTCTCATTTAAATACCTCGATTTTTTCGACTCTTCCATCTTTAATATGAATTACGCGATCACATTGTTTTGTTATGTCAGGATTATGAGTTACCATTACAGTTGTTACGTTCTGATCCCTACTTATTTGCTTGAAAAGCTTTATTACTTCATCACCGGACTTTGTGTCCAGGTTTCCGGTAGGCTCATCTGCAAGAAGAAGTGCTGGATTATTTACCAATGCACGTGCAACGGCAACTCTTTGCTGTTGTCCACCAGATAATTGCGTTGGTTTTAATTTCAACCTATCACCAAGACCCAGTTGGACCAGCAATTTATCTGCTCGTTCCCTTCTTTCCGATGAGGACATTGGACTTACCATCAATGGCAATTCAACATTCATTTCTGCATTAAGTCCATTTACAAGGTTGAATGCCTGGAATACGAAGCCAAGTTTCTTGTTGCGAAACTCTGCAAGCTTGTCACCACTCATTTCGGAGGTAGCAATTCCATCTATGTATATTTCACCCATTGTTGGCTTGTCAATGGTGCCGAGCAAATGCATCAGCGTTGATTTGCCGCTTCCTGATGGACCAACTATTGCAACGAATTCACCTTGCTTCAGCGAGAATGAAACATCAATAAGCGCATCCACTTCGATTGATTCTGATTTGTAAACTTTTGAAATATTTTTAACAACTACAGAGTAATTTGCTTTTTTGTCATTTTTATCGTCTTTCATCAAATCACTCATTAAACAATAATGCAAGATTCTTCAAGTGTTTTTGAAACAAATGCTTTGTGGATTTCAATACCAATTTTCCCTTGCCTGTTAATGTGTAATAATTCTTAAGGCGGCCGTTCTCTATCTTTTGCGATGATTTTATGTATTTTGACTTCTCCAGGCTTTTTATAGTATTATAGACTTCATTCTTCATGTTTTCGGAGGTGCCGAAAAAGCTGGAGAATTTCCCGGATTTGGTGAATTCCTTAAGAAGCGCATAGGAATTGACCTCTGATTTGCCCATTCTCCTGAGTATGCGTACCTTTAGCATGGTGCTTTTCATTTCATTGTCAAAGAAGTTGCCTTTTTCCAAATAACCACAAAATAGATTAAAACTAATATAGTTTAACTTTAATATATGTGTTTTAGGAGTATTTAAATACAATAGTATTTTTTAGGTTTTTCTTTGTCTAGTATCATTTTATAAAAGTGCAATATAAATTAATCTAAAGGTGTTGAAATAAGCATAGAAGATCTAAAATGCGAAATATGCGGTGCAGAACTCTCAGTTGATAGTTGCTATTACATTTATGCAGGTAGATTGCAGCAGGGGCCGATGAGCGACAAGAAGAGCATAATGGAATACAACATGTGCACCAATTGCTATGCTCAAACGAAGGCAGAATTGCTGGTCTCCATACAAAGGCAGAAAAACAACAGGAGCAAGTAATCTCTAATTATACATTAGGTTTAAATCCTTTGAGAGAGCCAAGATATTATGGATATTGAAAGCAAGCTCGAGATAATAAAAAGCGAGCCGTTGAAGGAAGTGATAACGGATGAGGAGCTTAGGGCATTGCTGGAAGGCAACGACCATCCAAAGCATTACCTAGGCCTTGAGATAAGTGGCATGATGCATCTTGGCCATTTGTTTGTAGGAGGCAAGAAAATAAACGACTTTGACAGCGTAGGAATAAAGACACAGGTACTGCTCGCTGACTGGCACACCATTGCAAACAACAAATTTGGAGGAGATTGGGACAAGATAATAAAGGCTTCCGAATTCTATAAGAAGGCATTCGAAAAGGTATGCCCAAATACTAAGATAATACTTGGTTCGGATTTATACAGGAACAATGATGAGTACTGGAAAGATATGATAAAATTTGCTGCCAGAACCACAATGGCAAGGGCAACAAGAACTTTAATAATACAGGGAAGAAGCGAAAAAGACACTTTGCATGTGTCTCAATACATATACCCAATAATGCAGGTTAATGATATACTTGCATTGGATGTGGATATACCACATGCAGGAATGGACCAGAGAAAGGTGCATGTTCTTGCAAAAGAGATTTTCAAAGACATGAAATTAAAGAAGATAGTTCCTGTGCATCATCATCTCCTGCAATCGCTTACCGAACCACCAAAATTAGGGAAGGATATGTCAAAGGAGGAAGAGGTAGTAGCAACAAAAATGAGCAAATCAAAGCCAGGCTCAGCAATACCAATAATAGCAACAGATGAAGAGATAAAGAAAACCATAAAATCTGCCTGGTGCCCAGAAAAAGTAATAGAATTCAATCCCGTATTAGAGCTGTGCCAATATCTCATATTGCCATTAAAGGGAAGTTTGTATATAGATAGAAAGAAGGAATATGGAAATGAGATCTATTATACAAATTACAAGGATCTTGAAAATGATTACAGGAACGGAAAACTGCATCCTGTGGATTTGAAGAACGGAGTTGCAGATGCTATAATATCCATTGTTGAGCCAGTAAGGGACGTGTTTAAGAATAAGGACGAGCTGCTTAGCGTATTCAAGTAGCTTTATATTATGAATTTGGTGTTCTGTTGAAAAGGAAACTTAACGTATCGATAATCGTTTTGGATACACTGAAGCTTGAAATGTTCAACAGGATTATTTCCCAGAACCCGAACATGATAAAGAATTTCAATGCAGTAAGATTCGAGAATTGCATTGCACCTGGATCTTGGACACTTCCTTCACATGCTTCATTATTTACCGGTTTATACCAATCGGAGCACGAATGTCATGAAACAAAAGAGATAAAATCTCTTGACATAGATAGGATAAAACTCACCAAGCGAACTATACTTGAAAAGTTTAAAGATATGAGATATTCAACATACGGGATTTCAGCTAACCCTTACATACATCCAGTCTATGGATTTAAAGGATTCGATACTTACATAGCAGAATCATATTTCACAGATTTGTTTGGAAGCGTTATAGAGGTATCTAATGAGTTGAAACCAAGAATAGCAAAGTACAGGAACCTCTACGGTAGTGATGTGTTGAAACTTTCGCATGCTGTTGCAAAAGAGGATCCTAAATTATTTCTTGACCTTGCATTAAGCGCAACAATGCTTACTCCAAAAGCAGCAATGAAAAAGATAAAGGCGAAATTCATAGATGGCTGGCCAGTTGAGAAAGGAGGAAGCAGTATACTAAAGACTATAAGAAATCTTGAATTTAAGCAGCCGTTCTTCCTGTTTGTAAATTTCATGGAGGCTCATGACCCTTATATAGGAGCTAAAGGAAAGGATTTCAATTGGGTCACTCCGTTCTTGAAAAAGGAAACAGACCAGAAGCTACTTCACTCTTGGAGAAAATTATACGATAAAGCATCAATCAAAGCAATGAGATATGGCACAGAATTGATAAGGAATTTGCTGGAAAGATTTGGAGATGACCAAATAATAATACTTACCTCAGATCATGGACAGTTGTTCGGTGAGTATGGTTTCATAGGACACGGAACCGTAATATATGATGAAATGATAAAAGTACCGCTTCTCGTAATATTGCCAAAATCATTCAACAAAAATGTAAAAGCAAAAGGTTACCAATCATTGGTTAATATACCTACATTTATAGAAGCGGCATTGTCAGGAGATAAAGATGCAATATCAAAATTGACAACTGCTAGCGTAATTGCAGAAACATTTAGCATACCTGCAAATATAGCAAACATAAAGGGCGTTGACAAAAGAAAGATGGCAAAATTTGACAAATATCAAAAGAGGGTATTCAAATGAAACTTGTTGTTACGCATCATAACCTTAATGAAAGGGGAGGAGCAGAGAAAGTTCTTTTGAAGATAGCACAACGTTATGATGCACCGATATACACACTCGGCTACGACAAGAATGGTACCTTTGAGGAATTCAAAGATTTAGATGTAAGAGTGTTCAGCAAAAAAGGACTTGTAAGCAATAGCCTTCCACCAAGAGTTGGCAATGCAGTTTACTATGGTTTCAATTTCTACAATTTCAAGATACCTGAAGACTATGATGTTGTGAATCCGCACAGTTCACCAAGCGAATGGATAAGGAACAGGAATCCGAGGGCGCTGTGGTACTGCCATACACCTCCAAGAGAGTTATATGATCCAACAGTTGCGAATTTAAGGAAAAAAACTTTGAAGGAAAAAGTTCTTTACAAGAGCTTTTCCGGAATATACTCAAAAATAGAAAACAAGGTAGTAAAGGACACGGAGGCAATTGCGACAAACAGCGACAACACGAAGGCAAAGATAAAAAGCATATTCAACAGAAATGCAACTGTAATAACACCAGGAGTTGAGCCCAAAGATTTCATAAACGAAGGCTATGACAAGTATTTTCTATATCCTTCAAGAATCGCAGAGCAGAAAAGGCAGGAATACGCAATAGAAGCGTTCCAGAGATTTTGCAAAATCACAAGAATAAAAGGTTACAAGCTCATAATAGCAGGCGGCCTTTCAAAAAGATACGATGATTTTGAAACCTATTACAAAAAATTAAAGGCAAAAAGAGCAAAAGATGTTAAATTTGTTTTGAATCCAACAGATGAAAAAATGAAAGAACTTTATTCAAGGTGCACAGCAGTTCTTTTCACAGCAATAAATGAAGATCTTGGCATAGTGCCACTTGAGGGCATGGCAAGCTCCAAGCCGGTAATATCAGTAAATGAAGGAGGCCCAAAAGAAACTATAATAAATGCAAAAACCGGATTTCTTGTCAATTCTGAAGAGGAAATGGCAAGAAAGATGAAGTTTATAATAGAAAACAGAAGCATAGCAGAAAAAATAGGAAAGGAGGCAAGAAGAAGAGTAGAGCGACATTATTCTTGGGACGTATTCTTCAACAAATTTGATTTATTGGCAAAAAACGTTAGTAAAAATAATATTTAATTAATTTATAGGTGTTTAAATTAGAATTGGAATAATAGCATCGATGCAATTTACTGATAAAATGATAGAAGTTCGTGACGAACTTATCGCTTTAGGACATGATGCATTCATGACAAGTTTGCATAAGGATCTGATTAAGAAAGATCCAAATGAAATAGAGAAAATCAAACTTTACCAAAAGTATAATTTAGATGCAATTAGGTTATTTTGGAAAGAAATGCAAGGTGCAGATGCAGTTTTGGTTCTAAATTTTGACAAAAATGGAATCAAGAACTATGTTGGTGGAAATACCCTTATGGAAATTGGTTTTGCACATGTATTAGATCAAAAGATATTTATGTGGAATCCAATACCTGAAATGTCTTATTGCAAAAGTGAGATAGAAGCAGTTAAGCCCATTGTAATTAATGGAGATCTTTCAATTATTAGATAATAAATAGATGAATAAGATTATTGTTTAACAATAAATACAGCTTATCACACACATAAATTCCAACAATAATTACGACACTTTTTTGGGAAAATGTAACAAATTTTACCGTCGTAAGCTTTATAAACCAAGCCCTAAAATACATGGAAAGGTATATATATTATGAGAGGGCTATACTAGCATTGTGATAAAAAACAATGGGGAATTACAAACCTTTAAATCATAATGTAATAAAACTTATAAATGTGCAGGGATGGCGGAGCTCGGTCAAACGCGACGGACTCAAGATCCGTTGGCTTAGGTCTACGGGAGTTCAAAAAGGAATTGAACACATCTCCCTCCCTGCATGTTATCAATAAGGGTGTTAAAAATGGCAAAAGCAAAGAAAAAAACTGAGAAAAAGACAAGGGCTAGGGAATCGAAGATATATGACATACCGAATTATGCGCAAACGGAAGAGTTCACAAGCTCCGCCGCATCAATACTCATGGTGCTAAAGTATCTCAATAAGAATCTTAAAATGAAGAAGGAAACAGAATTCCAAATTTGGCAGGAAGCAGTCAACGGCAGCGTATGGCATGGCTCAAGATACGGTCTTGCCTATGCATTGGCGAAACGCGGCGCAAAGCCCCAGATAATAAGCAATGCAAAGGATGAAGGCTACGAGAAAAGATTAGCAGTTTATGAAGGAATCAATCTTGACACTCTTACTTCCTCATTCAATGAGATAAAGGAAAAGGCAAAGGCATTGAAGATAAAGGAGATATTCGGCACCACAACAGTGCAGAGCATAAAGAAGCAGCTCAACAGCGGCAGAATACCAATAGTTCTTGTAAATGCCAATGTATTGAATCCTTACCTTGAGCCATCACCGCACTGGGTAGTGGTAAAAGGCTACGACAAGGACACATTCTACATAAACGATCCTTATTCAGATAGCACCATAACAATGGAGCCTCAGGTCTTCAAGGAGGCTATAGGCTTCGATAAGGAGTTCCACATGATATCGGTAAGTGCAAGAAAGTAATCAGTTTCTTACTTTTAGAACATTCCTTTGCAGAATTCTTTTTGCAAAAGTCCTCTTCAACTTGAGCCTTATCTGGTTTATTTTGACCAAAGGCTTTCTTACCAAGTCGAGGCTTTCCGCTTTTCTGTAGCAAGCTGTGCACATCAATCTTGTTTCTATCGGCAGTTTGTCGAAGAAGTAATTGCTGTAAAGCCTGGACGGCATTACGAGCTTTACCTCATTGTGCTCCATTAGCCTTGTGCACACAGAGCATACGTTTTTTGCCAAATACTGCATGTCCAATTCTTCTGCACATTTTATGCAATAGATTGAATTGTCGCTTGCTGCCTCTTTGCTAGAGAATTCGTACACTTTCGCTCCGCAATTACCGCATTGTTCCGGTATAGCTTCCATTTCATTCACAATCTCTTATAAACCCACAGAACGACTTCAATAATTATTGTCTAATAAGTAGTATTTATTTGTTGTGCCATAAATTTGAAAAATGGGCAAGAAGCGGAAGCAAGACCTATTGATTTATTAATCCTTTGATGCGTTTTTTATGTATTTTTTTATAGTCTCAATGTCAGCATTTGTCCTTATCGCCGCTTTTTCAAGATGAGTCGTTGATGCCATGAAGCCTTTCTTTTTTAGGAGCATGATTACCTTGTTGTGGCTTACAGAACCAATGCCCATTTTTCTCGTGAGCATTGGCATAGAATAGTAAAGAGGAGCATCAGCTTCGTCTGATATCCCCTGAAGGAACTTGGCTGATTTTTCGTTGAAATTAGAGCCATTGTTAATATGCTTTATCATTGATTTTATGACATCGTAATCGTAGATATTGCCTGCCCAGAGCTTTCCCGACACTTCAATCTCGTTCCTGCAGCTGGGACACTTCTGCATAACAGGAAAGAACGAATTCTTAATATTCCTGTAGCCGCATTTGCCGCAATAATAGATGTAACCCATTTTCTTTATGGATTCTAGCGATTCGTTTGAACCGTGATGCAGCTTCAGGAATACTCTTGTGTAGTGCATGTAAGAAAAGGAAAGCTGCACCTCAACCCCGAAATTGAATTGCGAAGCTATTCTTGCTATGTATCCTATAAGTATTCTAAGCGCAGCTTCCTGGCAAAGCTCATTGTGCATGGGCCGTGCGTCGTACAATCTCATACAAGCCTTGAAATCAGCACCGCATAACACAGCAGAATCAGTTGCAGTTACCAGAAGATAGGAATTATCCTTGCACATCTTCAACAAATCGTATATGTACGGAGTTACGCCGCCAAAGGGGTCAAGGTCTATAATGTCGAATCGCTCTTCGAAGTTGTTTGCAAATTCCTGTATGCTCCTATGCAGCGCATTTGCCTTTACCTTGTTGAATTTTACGTTCTTTTTGAGAGAATTGAAAACTTTTTTGTTTATCTCAAGGAATGTAATGTCTCTGGAAGGAGTTTCAAGATAGTATCTAATGCCGCGCAATCCTGTTGCTGATGTCGCATCCACTATTTTTGTAGATTTGTCAGCAAAGTTGGATATGAACGCAACGCTGATGTCACGGGAAACTGCGCCATCAGCATTTAGGAACGAATCCTTTGTATATTTTATAATTGCTTTGCCTTCTTTGTACATTTGAACACTATTTCATTATATCCTTTAGGGCATCCAGAAGGCCGTGGGCGTAGCTTATGCATGAGAAAGAGGTATAGAAGTCCTTCTTGTCAAGATAGCTCTTCGAGTCCTTTGCGTACATCTTCGATAGCTCTATGACACGGGCCATTGCCTTGTCCTTGGAGCTTATGCCCTTTATGTTGTCATTGAATAGGGCTATGTCCTTTTCTATCCTTTTTATTATCTCATCATCGCTGCTCTGCATCGCACCACATATACTATTATATGCTCTGCAAATAATTATATTGGTTTTACTAAAATGGTTTGTATGCCGAGCAGGAATCTAATTATTGCAATTACAGGTACTCCAGGCTCTGGGAAGAGCACCTTTGCGAAGGAGCTTGAGGAATCTATACCAAATTCAAAGGTAATAGAGATAAACGACATTGTGGAAAAGGAAAGGCTGTATTCATCGATTGACAAGATGGGTTCAAAAATCGTGAAGATCAAGGAGCTAGAAAAAAAAGTTAATGAGATTGCAAAAGAGCAGTCGAAAAGTTCAATAGTCATATTAGTCGGGCATCTTGTTGCTGAGTTGGCGCTCAAACAGGACATAACAATAGTGATGAGAATAAATCTCAAGGAATTGGTAAAAAGGCTTGAGAGCAGGAAGTATCAGAAGGAAAAAGTGAAAGAGAATATAATATCTGAATCTACTGACTATTGCGGCATCAAATGCAGAGAACTAGGAAATGAAACCTATGAAATCGAAACCATGGAGCAGAGAAAAGAAATGATAGATTACATAAAAGGAATCATATCAGGCAAGAAGACAAAAACGCCAAATACCGAAGAGATAAGCAAATTTAAGGAGCTTCTTGATCTCATTATGGAGGACAACAAGTACGGTTTATAATTAAATATTGGTCTTTTCCCAATGGGCAAGATAAAGCATTCTTGCATGCTTTTCCGGTATTTTATTTATATGCAGAGTCGCATTTTTCGCTTTAAGGTTTGAAGGGAGCTGAGTCGATTTATCGCTTAAAAAGTGCCTTATAAATTCCTCAGGATTTTTGTATTTCGATTTCTCTATGGAATATATTCTGTCTTTATCAATAAGCGTAAGTATTGAATTTTTGTGAGATTTCATGAATTTTTCTACAGCATCTACCATTTCAATGCTTGGACCAGTAACTTTTGTTGAATTTATTTTGATATCTGGGATGAAAAATGCCATGATTGCATCTGTTTCCTTGGTATACTGCAATGATAATATTGGCTCGAATCCGTTTTCCTTAAGAAGCGATTCAAGCCTGAGTCTTGTTTTCTTTGTTTGCTGCCATATTATGTCCTGTGCTATGTTAGGTACTTTGAAATATATGGCATAGATATCGGCATTAAGTTTGCTTCTCAGTTGTGTTAATTTAGTTTCAGAGTTGGCTTCGTCATAGCTCTGACTATAGAACATGCCTTTTACAGGATTTTTAATTAGCTTTCTTGAAACAAGCGCAAATCTAAGCAATGATTCTTCAGAAACGTTGGCAGCAACATTCCTATTGCTGTCCGTAGGATCTATTACAATTAGCTTGTGGTTGAACTTCTTTATAATAGATGACAATGTTGACTTGTCGAATTGCATTGATGCAGTATTAATGACAAGAGGTAATTCCAGATTTGCAATGTTTGTTACCAATTTAGAAAAGGAACCATTATGGTATATAAGCAGTTCACAGAGATATCCTGAAAACCCTTCTGTTTTTGCCTCGGCACCATATATATTGTGTGCTTTGAGAAATGCCTTTAGGACTCTAACTTCATCACGCTGCTTTTCAGATAAGTTTTGGTTGACAAATTCGTTGTGCAATTGTGTCCTGTCAACAGCAGTACCGCGTTCTTTAGAGTCCTTTATCTTGAATGCTGGGACTATGTCGACATTAATCCTTAAATCATTAAGCAGCAAACGCGTATAGGGATGCTCTGCGTATTTGACAATGTAAGATTCCCCTTTTTTCTTGTTTACAATGGATTTTCCTATTTCAAGTCCTTTTTTCTCGATTATTTCTTCTTTCATGCTTCTGGGAAAGAGCAGGAATATGTCGATGTCTGAGTTACCTCTTATTTGAGTGCCTCGTGCTACAGAACCAGCTAGCAGTATTTCAACATCTTTTGGCGAATTTTTCTTCAATCTTGCCATTACCTCGTTTATGGCGTATTTTGAGTCGTCAATCTCCTTTTTCGAGGGCTTGACATCCAGCAATACTGCCTTAAGTAGCGTATCGAGTCTCTTTTTAGATGACGCAGATAATCCGTATTTATTGTCCTCCATTTATTCACGTAACGCAACCTATATACCATATAAATTATTTAAGGTATGGTATAAAGCTATATTGTATGGGCTCGTGGCTCAGTAGTAGAGCGCGCCGTTCGCAACGGCGAGGCCGCGGGTGCGATTCCCGCCGAGTCCATCTAACACTATATGCGTTGTACTTAGCCGATATTTATATACCTTTCTTGTAATAAAGTACTATGTTAATATCATTTATCAAAACTCCAAAAATTAAATTTGCTTTTTTGACTATGATATTATTCTGCTTTATTTTTAGTAATACTTATTCCCAAAACGTTAGAGTAACAACTACGATTGCTACCACAACTATAACTTCAACATCTTCAATAACCACAACAATTTTACAAAACAATACTAACAAAAAAACATTGGCATTGATTAAATTCTTATCAAATAGTTCTTTTTGGAAAAGCCAAGGTTTTACAGTATATAATCTTAGTAACATCATAGGTAGTAATTGGACAGAAAATAATACTAATACTTCAACAAATATAAAAGTAAATAATTTGAAATTGAAATTACCTATGATATCTTCTTTTAATTCAAATAGCTGGTCTGGTTATTATGTTGCTAATGATCCAGGTGATCCCATATACAATTCTGTAACAGCAACATACGCTTCTTGGATAGTTCAACCAGTATCAGTAACTACTGGTATATTTGGCACGGATAGGTGGTCAACACAATGGACTGGGATAGGTGGATTATTATATGATCCTACTTTAATCCAAATAGGTACTCAATCAAATTCAAAAACTACACTTGTTGCTTGTGGTATTCATGTTGCTTATCTTACTTATTACTCATATTATGAGTTAGTATCTCCAACAGGTTGTCAGATACCGATTACTAATTCTATTTCATATAATGATACAATTAATGCTTTTATAATATTTATAAAAAATAATACTAATGGTACACAAAAATGGTTTTTATATATTAATGATACAACTAAAAAATGGACTTTTTCTGCAAACGTAAGTTACAAATCTAATGAATCAAAAGCAGATTTCATTGATGAAATTACTTGTAAAAATTCTATTTGTACATTACCAACAGAACCTCCTGCAAATTGGAGTATAGGTTATTTTGGTAATGATTTTACACATTCAAATATAGTTGTTAATACAATATTTGGTAACGTACCTGTAAATACGTTAAGTGCTACAATAAATGGAAAGAACTTAACTTTAAATTCTTCTTCAAATGTAGCAAGAGTTTGCATCCAAAGTATTCCAAATGTTTGTAATTACACTGTGAATAGAATAACTCAAGATCAAAGTAGTTTTGGGGTCAGTGGCAGTAACTTATCTGTAAAAATAGATAAGCACAACTTAGGTTCCAATACAGTTCTATTTGCGAATGTAACTACCAATGCCATACATCTGGCAAATATTACTTACAAGTGGTATCTTGCGGGTCATAATTTCTCAACTTCAAATATTATTGGAACATCAAATACAATTAATGTAAGTTCAAATACTGTTAATATATATTCTGTATTTATAAAAGATAATGGAGCAAAATCAAAACCTGTAGCATATAATTATACAATGATAAATTCTACAATCTCAATTTTAGCTTCTATTCCTATAAATCTTACAAATACGCAATCAAAGCCAACGCCTTCAATATTCCAACAAGAAATAAATGTTAATAGTTTGGCTTATAATGAAATTAATGCCAATTGGACTAATGTGGAATTCAGTACCGGAAACGATTCAACAGGCAATATATTACAGGCGTGGATTCAAAGCAATCCATTCGGTTCATCAACAAATACAACAGTATGGATCAAACTTACAAACAGTATTGAACCCGATAGCAATGCAACTATATATATGAACATATTACCTTATAGTATATTATCTGCAAATGGGCCAATAGGAGAGGCGCCACAGCTTTCATGCCATAATCCATCTAATACAATAAATTGCACTTATGGTCAATATGACAATGGTGCAAACGTGTTTAACTTCTATGTTAACTTCTCTTGTTTTGGTGCAAGTCTACCATGTGCGTTCCCATCAGTATTTAATGCACCACAATCAAACACGGCAGAAAGAGAATTTGTAGAAAACGGATTTGTAATAAATGCAACAAGCAACTCAACTTCATATTTTGGAATACAAACTAAAAATACATATAAGAATTCCACAGTATTTGAAGGACTTATAAACAGTTACCAAGCAACAACTGCAAATGTATACCCTTCTATCTATCTTGAAGAAGCTACAAATAATACCTATCTTCCAGCTTCAGGTGGGTTCATTAACGGATTTGCATATTCTAAAGAAACTACAGCTACACCTATGGGTTTAATTAATCCTTTAATTGGTAATTGCCCGCCTTGTGATTATCTATATCAATTTTACCAAGGTGGTGCAAATCCGATACAACCTATGCGTTCACATGTTCTTCCTGTTATCGGATCAATATGGTGGAATACAACATCATTGAATGCACAAAATGAATCAATACAAGAAACTCCTGGAACTTCTGCAGGAGCTACCTATTCAAATCCATCTTTAAATAGCAGCATATATTATTCAATAGGTGAGGCAGGCCAAAACCACGGACTTTCATCATATATACAATATGTAAGATCTAGAAATGCACCACCTGCAGATACAATGCCTACAGTAACTTTTTTAGATAATTAAAATACGTGTATATATGGTTGTATCAAACAAAGATAATAAAAATTTGAAATTATTGAGTTTAGGTATATTGTTAGTAGTAATTATAATTTTTTTAATTGTTTTTTATTTATCTTTAAGAGTACCTGGTGATGCTGGGGGGCTTAATGTACCGTGTTTTGCTTTAACTGGATACGTTTGTAAAAACCCTTCATTAAATGTCACTACTGGCAATTTAACTGTGTTTATAACTCAAAATACGGGAACTAATTGGACTAATGTGTATTTTGCACTATCACCTCCTGGAAGAGGGGTTAATATTAATGGTTCTTTATTTAATATTCCTAATTCTACTTATTTTACTTCGTTAAATTCTAATAGTACTGTAAAAGTAGTGCTAAAAGCAATAAAACCAAATCTACCAAAGGGCACAATAGGTGGTGGTTTTATATATGCTAAATATATTATAAAAGTAAATTCTTCTAATAAAACCACAGACAGTGAAATAGCTGTAGTTAAAGTAACATCTAATTAGATTTTAAGGAGATTATAGAGATTCCTCAAGGAAAAAACTGAAGTATGGTCAATTCAAGATTAGATACAAAACTTATACTAGATCAACTTAGGTCGTAGTTGAGGGTTCTTCTTTTTTCTTTAATTCTTCAGCGAACTTTTGCATTTCCGCAAAGAGCTCTTTCTTTGAGAGCCTCTTGACAGATCCTGAGGATTTTATAAGCCTTTCCAGTACTTTTGCATCTTCTTCCGAAAACACTTTTCCATTTCTTTTTCTCTAAAATATCAGCCTTCCCAAAGAAACTTTCCAGAGAATAATATAATGGAGCTTGAGTTATGGTGTTTGTACCATCAAACATCGCCTACAGCACTAGTTTAAAACTTTTCTCAGGAGTCTTGTAAGTCAATTGCTTTGCTCCAGGATAAAAATCTTTAACTACCTGCTTTTCATGCCTCAAACATTCTTCTGCTAAGAGTTTTCGAAACTCTGAGGGTGGGTCGTTCTCTTTAGAATCAACAAAGTGTTCGCAATAAACAGAATATTGTTTTTGAAATCAATTTGTCTTAAAGATACCAGGGGAAAAAAATGGTCATTTAATTTATTTGTCTTCAATTGATAGCATGAGCACAGCGTCTTTTACGTCGATAGTTCGCCGAGTCCAGGATTCGAAGTTACACCTCTAGAATTGGGGTGGGATGGACGCAAATTATAAATGATAAAAATGGTTTAAAAATTATAAGAAATTAATTTGAAAAAGTAGTAATTGGTGTACAAATGAAAACAAAACATGTTTTAATAACTGGATTATCTGGAACTGGAAAAACTTATTTATCAAAATATTTCATAAAGAGGGGCAAAAAGGCATTTGATGCTGATGAAGAAATCGGTAGATGGATTGACAAAAATGGGAATATTGCACGTAAAATGATGAAGAATGCAAATCAGAAATGGTTATCAAAATATGATTGGCAATGGAGTAAAAAATTGCTCAATAATATATTAAGAAAAAATAAAGAAGTATATTTATTTGGAGCTTCAGACAACATGTATGATTTCCTTGATCTTTTTGATAAAAAATATTATCTTAAAGCAGATAAGAAGTTACTAGCTAAAAGACTTAGAAATAGAAAAAATCCTTATGATTTTGCCAAAACTGAAGAACAAAAACAGATTGTTTTTAGTTGGATAGAATATGCTCAAAATAAAGCAAAAGAAAATAGATTAGAATTTATAGATGCCTCCCTAACACCAAAGCAGATATTTGATATAATAGTTAACGCAAATTAGAAAGTGCTTAAATCAAAATTTTGTATAAAGACATCAAAGTATGTCATTATATGTCTTAAATCCAATTCCTACGTGACGTGAGTTGTACGCTCATCATAAGATGATTTCGCCTTGGAAAAAAGATAGCAGAATTAGCCTTCAGCAGAGATATTCACTATTGCTTTTTTCATTTCACTTAATGGAAGTTTTTTAGATGCATTTAATATTTCTATAGATATTATCTTACCGCTTTTTGTGTAATCTACTATTACACCCTCTATTAATTCCTGACTAATTTCATATTTACCTTTCTGAAAATGTATATCTAATGCATCAACTTCAGAATCATAAGTTATTTTCATTTTTTCACCACATATCTTGATGGCCTAGTATAATATGCTGTTACAATAATATAAGAGTTCCCTTTTATTACGTATATTATTCTAAGCAACTTTCTATTTACTATTTTATGAGCTATTAACCTTCCTTCTGGTGATTTTATTATTTCATCAGAATTGCTTAATGCTTTTTCAATAATACTTTTATCTATAGCCCTCTCATTTATCTTCTTTTCAGCATGTTTTGTATAGACAAATTTCATGTAATATTCCACGTAAATAAGATTATTAACACTTGATATAATTACATGTCAATGTATATCATTGTATACCAAAAGGGAATTCTCACTTCACGTGATGTTCTCGCCGAGTCCATTTCTGAGATGTCACCTCGAAAAACCGGGATGAGATGGATGCATTTTTATATATCTACATATACCTAATTCTTAAAGGCGGAAATAATGTTTCATCACAAAAAACAATCCAGTTCGACTCAGGTAAACGAGACTAGAGATACTTTAAAAAATAGAGTAAAGGAAAAAGAAAAAAGCGAAGAACATAAGACCTTAAAAGATCGGGCCAAGGAAAAAGAAAAAATTTGGCACAAAGCTAAATCGTACGCAGCAAGAGCTTTTCTTGCAGGTTCTATTTTATTTAGCGCTAATTTAACCTACAAAATAGGTTATGAAAAATACATAATACATATGGCAAATAGATCAACAGAAAATCTCCAAATGATAGAATACATAAATAAAAAAACAGATAAAGTGGAATTTAAAACGGAAGCTATTTCAATTCCCGGTAATTTCAATACAAATTGTGTTGTTGCAAATGGTTTAACTGATAAAGGTTGGTGGTACCAATTTAGTTTGCAGGTAAAGGGCGAAAAAATAACTGCTGGTTATATGATTTGGGATAATAAAGGGAATGTAAACTACCCAGCTAAAGGTTCGGAAAATATACCATTTAATGGCGGTGTAAATCTAAATGATAAATTTGACTTAAAATTAGAAATAAAGGATGGGTTCGTTACTGGAACTGTAATAGACATTTTCACTAATGCAAAAGCCGCTTTCAGAATTAAAGCAATTGGAAATGAATTTATAGGATCTAAATATTCACTTCTTGAAGGAAGTAGTGATATAAATGGCTTCTCAACTAGTATTTTTAGAGAAATGTGGGTAAGTAAATCATTTGATACAAAGATGATTACCCCACAAATCATTGAGATAGTATCTCCAAAATCAATAAAAAGAAATCTTGAAGTACAAAAAAATATTTATAAGAGTTCATATATTTTTGAAAGAGATATTTATAAAGATTTTAAAAATTCAACCGTATATACTTTTGATCTTATACCATCTTGGTCAACCTCAAAATATTTTAGGCCTAAAACGACCGATGAGACAGTTAACAATATGATGATTGGATTTGATGGTACATTTTTTTACACTAAATGAGATTAAAGCAGATTGATTTATAGGAAACATATTACAATATAATATAAAAGGAACCCGAAATCAAACTGCTGTGTTCGCCGAGTCCATTAC
>Ga0187851_10000931_pt1 | contig 28786 bp, 28 predicted proteins | sample June2016WEW_6_10_FD_132997 | JGI IMG/M metagenome (GOLD analysis project Ga0187851, IMG submission 132997) | Peatland microbial communities from SPRUCE experiment site at the Marcell Experimental Forest, Minnesota, USA - June2016WEW_6_10 | ecosystem: Environmental > Terrestrial > Soil >...
GGTTATCGAGACATGAACTATCTGCTGCTGAAGGCGCAGCGCTTAGCCGCGACCAAGACCGAATTCCTCATTCTTCAGAAAGCCGCGTAATATGCATAGTTTTCCAGATTCTTGCGCAGAGCCAAAAAAACTATTGACAGACTTACTCAGATATCTGATTACGTCAGCTAGAGAGTCGGGCGGCTCCGCTGTTCTTCGAGATAGCACGCATCGCCTGCCTTTCATTGACTTGCCGCCGCGTCCCCCCTAATATGGTCGCGCACGGAGCGTGCTCTTTTCATTGATCGCAAGATGATCGGCAAGACCATCTCGCATTACCGCATCATCGAAAAGCTGGGTGGCGGCGGCATGGGTGTCGTGTACCGCGCCGAGGACATTAAGCTCGGCCGCTCGGTCGCGCTCAAGTTTCTGCCCGAAGAACTCGCCAAGGATCGCCAGGCCCTGGACCGCTTCCAGCGCGAAGCGCGCGCCGCCTCGGCGCTGAACCATCCCAACATCTGCACCATCCACGAGGTTGACGAGGAAGACGGCCAGGCCTTCATCGTCATGGAATTTCTCGAAGGCCAGACCTTGAAACACCGCATCGCCGGCCGTCCGATGGACACGGAAACGCTGCTGAATCTGGCGATTGAAATTGCCGACGCTCTCGATGCCGCGCATTCCAAAGGAATCATTCATCGCGACATCAAGCCAGCGAACATTTTCGTGACCAAGCGTGGACAGGCCAAGTTGCTGGACTTCGGTCTAGCCAAGCTGGCGCCGGAGAGCCGTGGGGGCGGTTCGGAATCCGCGCTGCTCACGGCTACCGATGGCGCGATGATGACTACTCCTGGTTCCACCATTGGAACCGTGGCCTACATGTCGCCGGAGCAGGTTCGCGCCGAAGACCTTGATTCGCGCACCGACCTGTTCGCTTTCGGCTCGGTGCTCTACGAGATGGCGACGGGAGGACTCGCCTTCCCCGGCAGTAGCAGCGGTGTCATCTCCGAGGCCATTCTGAACCGCACACCGCCGTCTCCCTCCATCGTGAATCCAACCATCCCTCCGAAGCTCGAGGAAGTGATTATCAAGGCGATCGAGAAGGAGCGCGAGTTTCGCTATCAGACGGCCGCCGAACTGCGCGGAGATTTGAAGCGTATCAAGCGTGCGCTGGATACGTCGCGGGTGCGCGCAGCGAGTGCATCCCCCACCTCATCGGGGACGACTGTCACCCCGGTCGTTGAGCCTGTGGGGTCACGCATCCGCGTGCTGGTCCCAGCATTAGCGGCCGCTGCCATCGCGCTGCTCGTCGGCCTCGCCGCGGGAAAGTTCTTGTTGCAGAGCCCACAGGTGCAAGCCTCGCTGCCGGTCTACCATCCGCTCACATTCCGTCGAGGCATGGTTCACGCCGCTCGGTTTGCTCCTGACGGCAAGACCATCATCTACAGCGCGGCGTGGGAAGGGAAATCTCTGCAACTGTTCACCACGCGGCCGGAAAGCCCAGAGTCGCATGAACTGGAGCCGGCCGGAGCCGACGTCCTTGCGGTCTCGGCGTCGGGCGAAATGGCGCTTTCGCTGCGCAGCCACCCCGTTGCCCAGTTCCTTTATTCCGGCACCCTCGCGCGCGTGCCTCTGGTCGGCGGTGCGCCTCGAGAGGTCATGGACAATGTGGAATGGGCCGATTGGGCTCCCGATGGAAGCACTCTGGCGATTGTGCGGCAGGAGCAGGGCCGGCACCGCTTGGAGTTTCCTCCGGGCCAGCTGCTCTATGAGGCGGATGGGTGGATTGGACATCTTCGCATTTCCCCGAAGGCGGACACGATCGCTTTTATTGACCACCCCCAGCTAGGCGACGACGGTGGAGCCGTTGCTATAGTTGATCTGGCCAAAAAAAAGACAACTCTTTCCACCGGCTGGGACAGTATTCAGGGAATCGCATGGTCGCCGGGCGGCGACGAGATTTGGTTTACTGCCACACGAACCGGTGGCGATCGCTCTCTTTATGCGGTGAACCGTTCGGGCACAGTCAGATTGCTCGCTCGCGTTCCGGGAGAATTGACGTTGCTCGATGTCGACCGTGACGGGAATGTGCTCCTGACCCGTGGCAACGACCGCGCCGGAATGATCGGTCTGGCTCCGGGCGAGGCCAAAGAACGCGACTTGTCCTGGCTCGACTGGTCCTCCCCCGGCGATTTGTCAGCCGACGGCCGCACCGTGCTTTTTGCCGAAACCGGGGAGGGTGGCGGACCGAAGTATGCTGTCTACCTGCGCAAAACGGATGGTTCGCCGGCCATTCGTCTTAGTGAAGGAATTGGGATGGCATTGTCTCCGGACGGAAAATGGGCACTCGCCCGACCCAATATTACTCCGTCACCGCTGGTTCAGTTACCGACCGGAGTCGGTGAAGCGAAACCCCTCACCCACGATTCCATCAACCACCTGTGGGGACGGTGGCTGCCCGACGGGAAACAGCTGGTGTTTTCGGGCAACGAGACCGGACACGGATTTCGTCTGTATGTGGAGTCTCCCGAGGAAGGCAAGCCGCGTCCCATCAGCCCGGAAGGTGTGAACCCCGCGGTGGTGATCTCTCCCAAAGGCGACTTCGCTGCCAGCGTCGGACCGGATCACAAAATCTACCTTTATCCTATTGCCGGTGGAGAACCCGTGCCCGTCTCCGGCGCAGAACCAGATGAAGCGCCGACGGGTTGGTCCGCAGACAGCCGATCCCTTTATGTTTTCCGTTTTGGAGAGATTCCAGCCCGACTGTTTGAGATCGAGTTGTCCACCGGAAAAAGAAAGCTATGGAAAGAACTGGTGCCGGCGGACGCAGCCGGAATCGACACCATCCGGGGAATCACGATCACGCCGGATGCCAGGGCTTACGTCTACGGCTACATCCGGACTCTCTCCGATCTCTACGTCGTCGAAGGGTTGAAGTGAAGCTCGGCCGATTCCTTCTCTAAGAAAATACTTTGTTCTTCAAATCCTGCTCGGCCTGCGCCACATTCTCCGACCGCCCCAAATCCCGCCAATAATATTCATCCGCACGAAAGGCGAGAATCTTTTCTCCCTGCGCAGCTAGCCGCAGATAAGTTGGGATAATCGAGAACGCCCCATCTTCCCTCATCATCGAGAAAAGACGAGGCGAAATAATGTGAATGCCGGAAAACGCCCACGCCTGCATCTGCTGGGAAGGTCGAACGAGTTCAGGCGCTTGATTGCGGGCCGCGCGCCGGCCACAAAGCTGACACTGCTCGTCGAACAGAAGATAGCGGGAAGTCTCGCGGTCTTGCACGGCCAATGTGGCAAGAGCCTGAATTTCAAAGTGAAGTCGCATCATGCGTCCGAGATCGATCGTACTGATCACATCGACGTTGTGCAGAATGAACGGCACTTCTTTTCCGGAATGCCCACCGGAATCTTTTAGAAACCAGGCGGCCTTTTTCAACCCACCACCGGTATCGAGCAACACTTCCTCGCGCGAGACTTCGATGTACATGCCGAAGTTATTGTTCACTTTCAGATAGTCGACGATCATGTCGGCAAAATGATGCACATTGATGATGACTTGTTGAACTCCGAAGCTGCGCAGCCGAGAGAGAGCGATCTCCAACAGCGTTCGCCCACCCACTTCCACCAGCGCCTTCGGACGATCATTCGTGAGCGGCCGCAAGCGCGTGCCCAGCCCTGCCGCCAGAATCATCGCCTTCATTGCGCCGGATTCTCCAATTCGCGATGCCGCACCACCGCCTCCACTCCATTTCGTCCGCGCAACCGCTTCGCCACTTGCTCTGCCAGAAAAACGGAGCGATGCTGCCCGCCGGTGCAGCCGAAAGACACCATGAGACTCTTGAATCCTCTTCGCTGATATTCATTCACGCTGGCATCCACCAGCGACATCACGCTCGCGAGAAATTGATGCACGCTATCCTGCTGATTCAGATACTCGATTACCGGCGCATCTTTACCCGTCAGCGCCTTGAATCGCTCTTCCCGCCCGGGATTCGGCAAGCTCCGCCCATCGAAAACAAATCCTCCGCCATGCCCACCCTCATCCTTCGGCATCCCGCGATGAAAGGAGAAACTCATAATCCGAACGGTCAGATTGTCCGCCTCGGAGGCCAGTCCCTGCAGTTTCTCCGAAGCCAGCATGCTGTTGAATGCTTCCATCAGTGTCGGCAGCGCGATCGGCAGCTTCACGTTGTGCAGCAGCCAGCGCACGTTTCTTAGCGCATACGGCACACTCTGCAGAAAATGCGCCTTACGCTCGAAAAAACCGCGAAAGCCATAAGCCCCCAATGCCTGCAGAATGCGGACATAAACATACGCATAGAAGTAATGCAGAAATTCTTCGCGCTCGATCTTCACGAAATCTCCGAGCTTCCGGATATAGAGGTCGAGCAATGTCTGGCGCAACTCCGGCGGCAGATCGGCCTTGGCATCGTACAGAAGGGAAGCGACGTCATATTGCAGAGCCCCTTTGCGCCCACCTTGATAATCCAGAAAAAATGGCTGGTCGTTACACAACATGATGTTGCGCGACTGGAAATCCCGGTACATAAAATAATCGTGGGTGGCGCTCAACAGAAAATTCGTCAACGTGTCGAAGTCATCTTCCAGTTCTTGCTCGTTGAATGCAATTCCCGCCAGTCTGAGAAAGTAGTACTTGAAATAGTTGAGATCCCACGCGATGGATTGCCGGTCAAAACTTCCTCGCGGATAGCACACGCTGTAATCCAAATCGCGTCCGGCTTCAATCTGAAAGCGCGGCAACACGGCCACCACCTTGCGATACGCTTCCACTGCGGCCGGCGCAATTTTCTCGCCCTCGCGATTCTTTGAGAGAAACTCAAACAGCGTGGTATCCCCAAAGTCTTCTTCGAGATAAGCGCCTTGATCCAAGTCTTCCGCATATATTTCCGGCACGGGCAACCCGTGCTTGCGAAAGAGCCGGGAGAATGTGAGGAAAGCGACGTTCTCTTCTCTCACGCCATACAGAATGCCAATCGCGCTGACTTGGTCGTTAGCCAGTCGAATAATCATCCTTCCCGACCCGCCCAGCTCTCCCTGCAACGGCTGTATCTGTGTCGCCGGAGTGTGAAAGCGCTGCTCAAACAGCTTCTGAAGAACGTCCATAATTTGATCTTTACTTCAACCGTAACCACCCAAGATAACATCGAGGACTCGATACCAAGGACGCAGATATCGCCGACGGAACGACTTGATAACCTCGTCTTCCATCCCTATCCTGAAGCGAGCATGACCCAGCGCCTCTACTATCACGATTCCTTTCTTTATGACTTCGACGCTGAAGTCCGCTCCGTGATCGAAACACCGCGGCCCGCGCTCATTCTGGACCGTACGGCTTTCTATCCGACGAGCGGCGGCCAGATCCACGATACCGGCTGGATCACCTCTGGAAACTCCGACACGAAACTTCGCGTCACCGAAGTCGCCGACACCGAAGACGGTCAAGTGATCCACTATCTCGAAGCTCCGGTAAAAGATGTCCAGCCCGGAAGCCCCGTCCACGGCGAGATTGACGCCACCCGCCGCCGCGATCACATGCAGCAACACTCTGCCCAGCATGTAGTGTCAGCCGCGTTTGTCCGCCTGTTCAACATGCCAACCGTTTCCTTCCACATGGCCGACGACTACTGCTCCATCGATCTCGACACGCCCTCGCTCACCCAAGATCAAATCGAATCCGCCGAACGCTTGGCCAACGACATCGTCTTCGAAAATCGGCCCGTTGACATCCGCTTCGTGACTCGCGACGAAGCCGCAGGCCTCGGGCTGCGCAAACTTCCACCCGCCGAGTGGGACCAACTCCGCCTCATCGACATCCGCGGCTTCGATCTCTCCGCCTGCGGTGGCACCCACGTCGCCCACACCGGCCAGATCGCCGGCGTGCTGCTGCGCAAGTTCGAAAAAGTCCGCCAGGGATATCGGGTCGAGTTCGTTGCCGGACAGCGCGCCGTCATCACTGCTCGTCGCGATTTTTCTACTCTTACCGAAACTGCCGCGCTCTTTTCCTCTCACATCTACGACGTCCCCCAGCAAGTCCGCAAGTCGCTCGACGAGATCAAGTCTCTCCGCAAGCAACGCGAGCAATCGCAGGAAGACCTGGCCGCCGCGCAAGCCGCGACCTTGCTCGCCGAGACTCCAGAGACCAACGGCCGCAAAATAATCGTCCGCACCTTTTCCGATCGCGAGCTCGCCTACATCAAACTCCTCGCCCAGAAACTTACTCGCCAATCTCCCGCAGCCATCGCCCTGCTCGCCACCGAATCGCCGCAACCTGCGCTGGTCTTCGCCCAATCCTCTGGCCAGCCCTACGACATGTCTATGCTCCTCAAACAAACCATAACTCCCCTCGGCGGACGCGGCGGCGGCAGCAAAGACCTCGCCCAAGGCGGCGTGTCCCACTCTTCAGGACTCGCCAGTGCCATCACAGCCGCCGCCCAAACACTTGCATCAATATAGTTTGCGCCGTAGCTGCGTGTACGGGACAAGAAAAGCCCCGCTCTTGCGAGCGGGGCCTTCGATTTTACTGACGGCTGATAGCTGACAGCTGCCTGTTAGTACATACCTTCCATGCCGCCGCCGTGTCCGCCGCCGCCCATCGGAGCTTCCTTCTTTTCCGGAATCTCCGCCACCAGCGCTTCGGTGGTAAGCATCAACGACGCGATCGAGCCGGCGTTGGTCAGCGCAGTGCGCACGACCTTGGTCGGATCGAGCACGCCTGCCTTGACCAGGTCCTCATACTCATTGCTCAGGGCGTTGAATCCGTAGTTGATGTCCTTGGATTCAAGCACCTTGCCGAGCACGACCGCACCCTCTTCGCCGGCGTTTTCGACGATCTGGCGCATTGGCTCTTGCAGCGCGCGCTTCACGATGTTGACACCGATCTGTTCATCACCGTCGAGCTTCAGCTTGTCGAGAGCCGCCACGCAGCGAGCCAATGCCACTCCGCCGCCGGGGACAATTCCTTCTTCCACGGCTGCGCGGGTTGCATGCATGGCATCTTCCACGCGGGCTTTCTTTTCCTTCATTTCGGTTTCGGTTGCGGCGCCGACTTTGATCACGGCAACGCCACCCACCAGCTTCGCCAACCGCTCCTGCAACTTCTCGCGGTCGTAGTCGCTGGTCGTCTTGTCGATCTGGCTGCGAATTTCCTTCACGCGGCCTTCGATGTCACCATGCTTGCCCTTGCCTTCGACCAGGGTCGTGTTGTCCTTGTCGATGGTGATCTTCTTGGCCTGACCGAGATCGGCAATCTGTACGTTCTCCAGCTTAATGCCCAGATCTTCCGTGATAGCCTTGCCACCGGTGAGAATCGCGATATCCTGCAGCATCGCCTTGCGACGATCGCCGAAGCCCGGAGCCTTAACGGCCGCCACTTGCAGCGTTCCGCGCAGCTTGTTCACGACGAGAGTAGCGAGCGCTTCGCCTTCAACATCTTCCGCGATGATCAGCAACGGCTTGCCGCTCTTCGCAATCTGCTCGAGCAACGGAAGCAGATCTTTCATCGAGCTGATCTTCTTCTCGTTGATCAAGATGTAAGCATTCTCGATCGCAACTTCCATCCGCTCGGGATCGGTGACAAAGTAAGGAGACAGATAGCCGCGGTCAAACTGCATTCCTTCGACCACTTCCAACTGCGTCTCCAGCGTCTTCGACTCTTCCACCGTGATGACGCCATCCTTGCCAACCTTTTTCATCGCTTCGGCAATGATGTGGCCAATGGTCTCATCGTTGTTCGCGCTGATCGTGCCGACCTGAGCAATCATTTCGCCGGAGACGGGCTTGGAGAACTTATCGAGTTCGCCTTTGGCGCGCTCGCCGGTCTTCTTGTCGAAAGCGCCGCAGACGAGTGCGACCGCTTTTTCGATACCGCGCTTCATCGCCATTGGATTGGCGCCAGCAGCCACGGTCTTCACGCCTTCGCGATAAATTGCTTGTGCGAGAACGGTAGCAGTGGTGGTGCCGTCGCCGGCTACGTCGGAAGTCTTGCTGGCGACTTCGCGAACCATCTGGGCGCCCATGTTCTCAAGGCCGTCCTTCAGTTCGATTTCTTTTGCAACGGTAACGCCGTCCTTGGTGATGGTGGGCGAACCGAATTTCTTTTCGATAACAACGTTGCGGCCCTTGGGGCCGAGGGTGACTTTTACAGCGTCGGCTAGAAGATTGACGCCGCGCAGGATCGCCTGGCGGGACTCTTCTCCATGTACGATTTGCTTTGCCATGATTCTTTTCTCCTTCAGATAGATGAAATCTTTAACTACAGAGGGCACGGAGGATCACAAAGGGAACCTTCGACCCGCCAAAAACTAGACGTAGCAAGCTACGCCGCTGAGTGCGATGGTTATCGCTTTGCGCCGGCGAGTTCTTTCTTGGCCGGGTTGGCGGCGCCGCTGAGGATGCCGAGGACTTCGTCTTCTTTCATGATGATGAAGTCTTCGCCATCAATCTTGATCTCGGTGCCGGAGTACTTGCCGAACAGGATGCGGTCGTCCTCATGAACGGCGAGAGGGAAGGTTTTGCCTTCATCGTTAGTGCGGCCTTTGCCGGTGGAAACGACGATGCCCTCTTGCGGTTTGTCTTTTGCGCTGTCGGGGATGATGATGCCGCCGCGAGTGGTGGAAGCTTCCTCCACGCGACGTACCAGGATGCGGTCATGTAGTGGGCTGAATTTCGCCATGGTTGCAACTCCTTTCAAAAGTTGGGTAGTAAGGTTGATGCTACGTAAACCTATGATTTATTTGGGATTCGGCGATCTGTTAGCAGTCTCGCCTACTGAGTGCTAATTGTACGGATGTGATTGGGGAGTTGTCAAGCGGTGGTTAAGAAGGCCGACTGAATCTACAAAAGCAACGTCACAGAAGACGGACAGGAGTATCCGCCCCCCTCAAGCACATCGCGGGGCGACTCGCAGGGAAAGCTAGCCGAGATTTTCCATCAACAGCTGACGCATCACGCCCACGATCAACTCGCACATTTTCAGGAATCGTTCAGGGGTTACGCCTAGCTCTTTCAGACGCGGCGATGGCTCTATAACGACCTGTTGGGAATCGACCAGCTTGCAATGGGGCGCGGCTGCGGCGCGGCATATCTCTAAGAATTGGTCCGGGGTTACGCCGAGCTCTTCGGCTCGGAACGCCGCATTCAAGAGAGCGGTGAAGAGAAATGCGTGGTCCTCCTCGCGAGCGGTCATGAGTTGCTGGGGTGTTGCGGACGGTTTCGCGGTGGGGGCTGCGGTTGTGCTTGCCATGAGGAATTCTCCTTTCGCGTTTCGGAGCTTCACCGAGATTCTACGGTTAGAGGGCGGGGTCAGCGCGGTGACTGGCATCACCTCTCAGCGTGTGCTGACTTCAACAACAAGGTCAAATGCGGCGGACAGGACTGTCCGACCGACATGAGCCCACGAAAAAATGCGGCGGGTGGGGGAATCTGGGGTAAGATTAGGCTATGCCATACATATTGGAACACCTCTCCAGTCTTCGTCAGGAAATCACGGATTTACGGAACATGAACGCCCGGTTTACGGGCAAGGGGGCAGACACGCAGATCGACCAGTCGGCGGTGGAGATGCGCGCCAATCGGTTGGCTGAGATCAAGAAAGAATTGTCGCAGATGCTGAACCGGCCAGAGGATCCCGCGGTGTGGTGGGAAAAGGGCGGGCGGCGGAATCGGGTGGCGTAGCGAGGCGGCTGAAAGAGTTTAGTGGATCATTATTGGTGAGGCGTGGCTACAGAGGCCGCGCTTTTTTGTTGCATGAAGAGGGATCTGCGGCGCTGGATCAGCAGCTGAACCCGGACCAATTTCAGGATGCTACCGGCATCGCTGAAGTGATGCCCTGATACGAATCACAACAAAATCAACATCAAAGGCAGGCGGACAAGAGTGCCCGCCCCGAACGAGCGCTGCCTACGCGAGTGCGAATCAGTGAGGTTATGGCTTCTGCGCCGAGTCGGGCTTCTTTGCCAGGGAGCGGACGTAGTTGACTAGATCCCAATTTTCTTGGGGCTTGATGCGGTCGCCTTCGGGCGGCATATCCTGATGGCCGTTCTTGATGATGTAAAAGATTTCGCCGTCGGTGTGCTCTTTGAGACTGGTGGGATCGGTGAAGTCGGCGAGCTTTAGCTTCATATCGGCGGCAAGACTGCCTTTGCCGTTGCCGTCGTTGCCGTGGCACATGGCGCAATCGAGGGTCCACCACTTCTTGGCGCGGGCGAGAGATTCGGGCGAGGACTTGACGGGATTGGCCTGCTTGGCGGCTTCTACGGGGATAGCGGAGTAAGACGGTGGCGTTGCCTGCTGCGCGGATTGCGTCTGTTGTGCGGCAAGAGCGGCCAGCAGAACAAGTGCAACGAACAAAACTAATGCAAGTCTGGATACCGGTTTGGACATCTGTCGGAACATTTCTCGGGACATCGGAGCCTCCGATGAACGATGACTATCGAATTCAAATTGATGATAGAGCGGAGAGTGGGAGGCGGCTGTGACGGAGATCACAGCGGAAACAGACTGAGAACTGAGGGCGTGATTGCTCCAGGGCTCGCATGGACCTCGCTTGCAAAATCAGCGGGAGTGGGGCAACCTCGATGGCATGGGGCGCATGAACCGGTTTCTTCTCTTTTTTTTGGTCTCTTTCTTGATCGCGGCAACGGGGCTGGGCTGGGCGCAGGCTGGGCCGGAAGAAGGTGGGAACGAAGTGCAGGTGTGGGCCGGGGGCGGACACTCGGTGCCAGGCGGGACTTCGCATACGGAGGCTTTTGATGCGGGGCTGCGCTACGGGTGGGTGATTACGGGTGCGCACGGGCCGGGATTTTTTGAGGGGCGATTTGAGTATGCGGTCGATGCAGTTCCCGTATATCTGATTTTTCAGCCGGCGAATACGGCGTATGGAGTTGGGTTCAATCCGCTGGTGCTGAAGTGGAATTTCGTGCAGCGCGGACGCTTGTCGCCATATCTGGAATTGAGTGGCGGAGTGATGTTCAGCGATCACAACGTTCCTACTTACACGAATACGGTGAACTTCACACCCAGCGCGGCGTTGGGGACGCATATTCTTGGCGAGAAATATAACTGGACCGTGGATGTGCGGTATCTGCATCTTTCGAGTGCTGGGCTGGGGACGTATAACCCGGGGCTGAATACGGTGCAGTTGCGGTTAGGAGTAGGAAAGTTCTGGAAGCGAAAGTGAACGCGGGGGGCGTAGGCTGCCTTGCCTCGGTCAGTTGGGCCAGCTATTCTTTTCACTTATGTCGACGCTAGTTGAATGTGTGCCGAATTTTTCCGAGGGGCGCGACAAGGGAAAGGTTGACGCCATTGTCGCCGCCATGAAACTGGAGGGCGTCTACCTGCTGGACCGCGAAATGGATGCGGACCACAATCGATGTGTGATTACGCTGGTGGGCGAGCGAGAGGCGATTCAGGAGGCGGCGATTCGCGGAGTGGGCAAGGCCGCGGAGTTGATTGATCTGAATGTGCATAAGGGGGCGCATCCGCGGATGGGTGCGGCCGATGTGGTGCCGTTCATTCCGATTGATGGCGTGACGATTGGGGATTGCGTGGCCATGGCACGGCATGTGGGGGAAGAGATATGGAAGCGGTTTCAGATTCCGGTTTATTTGTATGAGGCGGCAGCGACGACGCCGGAGCGGCAGAATCTGGAGAGCATCCGGCGTGGACAGTTTGAAGGGATACGGGCCGAGATTGCCACGAATGTGGCGCGGCGGCCGGACTTTGGCGAGGCAAGGGTGCATCCGACGGCGGGCGCGACGGTGGTGGGTGCACGAAAGTTTCTGATTGCTTACAACGTATTCTTGAACACTCCGGACGTTGAGATCGCCAAGAAGATTGCGAAGACGGTACGGTTTTCGAACGGCGGGATGCGGTTTGTGAAGGGCGCGGGATTTCTGGTGCGGGGGCTAGCGCAGGTCTCGATGAATCTGACAGATTTTGAGCAGACGCCCGTACATCGCGTATTTGAAATGGTGAAGCGCGAAGCGGCGCGGTACGGCGTGGCGCCGGTATCCAGCGAGATTGTGGGATTGATTCCGAAGAAAGCTCTGGAGCAGGCGGCGGAGTGGTTTCTGCAGGTGGAGAACTTTGATTCGTCGCTGATTTTAGAGAACCGGTTGGCAGCAGTAATGAGTGGAAAAATGGCGGCGGGAGGGTTGCGGGCGGGGGTCGAGCCGTTTGTGGAGCAGTTGGCTGCGCCGACGGCGACGCCGGGCGGCGGGAGTGCCGCGGCAGCAGCGGGTGCGATGGCGGCGGGACTGGCTGTCATGGTGGCGTCGATGTCGCGCGGCAAGAAAGCGTATTTGCAATATGAAGCGCAGTTGAGCACGGCGATCGGGAAGTTGGGTCCGCTGCGGGAAGAGTTGAAAGCGGCGATTGATGCGGACGCGGACTCCTACAATTCGGTGATGAAGGCTTACAAGCTGGCCAAGACGTTGAGCGGGCAAGAAGGCGAGGTGCTGATTGAGGCTGGTTTGAAACAAGCGACGAGTGTTCCGCTGGGCGTAGCGGAGAAGGCGCAGGAAGTGGCGCGGCTTGCGGCGGGTTTGGAGGGGATTACGAATCCGAATATGAAGTCAGACTTGACGACCGCACAAGCTCTGGCGCGGGCAGCGATTGCCGGGGCGTTGGCGAATGTGGAGATTAATCTGGCATCGGTGAGGGATGCGGGATTTGCGGCGGAAGTTCTAAAGAGGGCGGAGATCCTCAAAGGCTGACGGTAGCGTGAGGGATCATGCTGCAGATGCTTTCAAACAATTCCGCTGTGACCGAGTGGAAAGTTCCGCCACGGGGTTCATGCCTGAGTCAATCAGACCGGCGGCTGCGGGAGGACATCCCACCATGAGACGCGCAGCATTGTTCGTAGTCTTGTCCCTGCTGTTTTGTGTTGCCGGATTTCTGCTGAGTCTTAATGGTTGCGGCGGAGGCAATACGGTTACAATCTCGGTCCCGCCGCCAGCCTCCAAGATTCAGCATGTGGTGATCATTTTTCAGGAGAACCGCACGCCGGACAACCTGTTTCAGGATCCGGTGCTGATCAAGAAGGGCGCGGATATCCAGAACTATGGAGTGAACTCGAAAGGCCAAACGATCCCGCTAAGCCAGATTGACCTGGGCACGAACGGTATCAACCCGGATTACTACGATCTGAGCCATGCCCATACCGCATTCGTGCAGATGTGCGATCTAAACGAATCCACGGGGGTGTGTGCGATGGATGGCGCCGACAAGATTGCGTATTCGTGCCAGAAGGGAGCCACCGGTTGCCCGCCCGCGAACCCGCAATTCATGTATGTCAATCCGGCTGACGTGCAGCCCTACTTCCAAATGGCCGAGCAGTACACGTTTGCCGACCGCACGTTCCAGACCAACCAGGGACCAAGCTTCCCCGCTCACCAATTCATCATTTCTGCGACTTCCGCTCCTACGGCAACCAGCAATCTTTTTGCGGCCGAGAACCCTGGGGGAGGCGGCGTTGCGGGCTGCATCGCTCCCCCTACATTAACCGTCGCGATGATTGATCCCTCGGGCAGTGAATCCAGCACGATGTACCCTTGCTTCGAGCATCCCACGCTCACCGACCTGCTGGATGCCGCGAACGTTACCTGGCGTTACTACGCGCCCTCGGCGGGGTCGATTTGGACCGGCCCCAACGCAATTCAGCACATGTGTGGGCCGAATGCGACGCCACCGAATGCCACGCAATGCGTGGGATCAGACTGGACCGGCACGTCGCCGAAGGTTGTCCTCAACCAAACGCAGAGCAACGCCCAGATTCTGAGTGACATTGCCAACAATCAGTTGGCGCAGGTGAGTTGGGTCATCCCCGATGGCGCGGATTCCGACCATGCCTCCAGCAACAAAGGCTGCGGACCATCGTGGGTAACATCGGTGGTCAACGCCATCGGCAACAGCCAGTATTGGTCGAACACCGCCATCTTGATCACGTGGGATGACTGGGGAGGATGGTACGACCACGTCGCACCGACGATGGTCAACGACGGGAGCAGTTGGGGCTCTGGCTACGTGTATGGGTTCCGCGTGCCGATGGTTGTGATCTCGCCCTACGCCAAGCTGGGTTACATCTCCCACGTCACCCATGACTTTGGAAGCATTTTGAAGTTTATTGAGTCGACTTTTAATCTGCCATCGCTGGGGTACGCGGACGCGCCTGCCGATAATCTTTCCGACTGTTACAACTTTGGTCAGACTGCGACTCAGTTTCAGACCATCCCGCCGCCGTCGAACGACGCCGAGTGCAAGAGCGACACGAGTCCGGCCACGGATCCGGATGATGACTGAAAAAAGGCGGGTGGAGGATGTGTAGAAAACGCCGCAGCTGCTGCCTCACAGCGGCGAGGGGGAACGCAGCCAGCTACGTCTTCAGGCGCTCGTAATGCCGCCGCCTGTCAAGCATCGTCGCTCTCGCCTTAGTCTCCCGCGCTGGTGGCTGGTTCTGGCTCGGTTCTGGATCGAGATCCCCACCACGCTTCGAATCCTTGGCGGGCTAGTTTGAAGATGGTCCCGCGATTTTCCGAGATTACTTTCCACCAGGCGAAGCGGCCGAGCATGGGAAAGTAGATTCCGCGGAAGCACAGGCGGGCGAGCAAGATGTTGACGCGATATCCGAGCGGCTGGTCGTCGAGCGAATCCACAGCCTGAGCAATGGCTGCTGGTCCGTAGGCATGAGACCAGCCGTAGTTCACTTCGGCGTGAGCTTCGTCGATGGTCATCTTCAGCGGAGTGTGAGCCATGGCGAAGGGGATGAATTCCTGCCAGTGCTTGGGCCGGGTCAGGCGGCCGGCGACGTCGAGACGCTTGTAGAGCGGAGTTCCGGGCAAGGGAGTGAGCAGGCCGAAAATCGGCAGGCCCGGCGGCCAGGTTCGAACTTGCGCTAGGGTGCGTTCGGCCGCACCGACCGTGTCATTGTCCATGCCGAAGATGAATGAAGTGATGGCATACACGTTGCGCTGGGCCAGGCGCTCTAGGACCGCGGAATATTCCTCCGGTTTGTTGAAGCCTTTATTCATATCCTTCAAGTTGGTGGGATCAATTGACTCCATGCCGATGAAAACCCATTTGCCGCCTGAGGCGGCGATGAGGTCAACGAGTTCCTGATCGCGAAGCAGATTCGCGCTAATCTGCGCGACCCAGTGGACTTGTGCTTCGGCGGCAATGATGTCGCGCAGCAAGGATTTTGTGCGCTTGAGGTTGATGGCGAAATTGTCGTCGATGAAAAAAACGGCCATCTGCCCGCACTCTTTCTTGGCGCGCGCTTTCAGCAGCAAGAGTTCGTTGACCACACTTTCATTGGTGCGAAAGCGGATGGAGTCTCCGAAGAACCCGGTAACGGTGCAGAACTCGCAGCCGTAGGGACAACCTCGTCCGGACTCGATGGGAACGATGCGAAAAGTTCCCCAACCCTCGCCGATCTTCTGCAGCCATCGCTTGGCCGTTTTGGGCACGAGATTAAATTGGTGGAGATCGATGGTGTCCCACGGGATGACGGGATATTGTTTGAGCGATGGCTTAAGTTCTTTGCCGGTGGCATCGACGGGCGCGTAAATATCCTTCAGCTCGCCGCGAGCTGCATCTTCCACAATATGCGGCCAGGTATTATCGGCTTCGCCGAGCGCGACGGCATCCGCGTGGCGCGGACCGCCATCGCGGCCCAGAGCTTCATCCGCCATTTCCGTTACATGAGGGCCTCCCATCACAACGGGCACGCCGACGGCCCGCACCGCGTCCGCCATACGATAAGCTTTGGCGATCATTCTGGTCATGGCACCGATGCCGACTAGATCAATCTTCTGCTCGCGCACATAACGGGTGATGCCGGCTTCGTCCATGGGCTGGGCGTTGCCATCGATCAGTACCACTTCATGGCCTGCGGGAGTAAGAGACTGTAAGAGGAACATCCAGAGGTGCGGCATGAAATTGCGCGTAACCCCGTTGTCGGGGTTGTACAGTAGAATTTTCAATAGTCCCCTGATTTCAGCTTGCGGTGGAATTCTTGCGCCCAGAAATGCGCCTAGTGGGAATGGTGGCTGGGTCGAAATTTATCTTACAACCAAATTGACGCTTTGAGACAGATAAATGTTCGCGAACGTACACTGCTGTTCGAGAGCGGTCCAAGGTGATCCAAATTGGTTATAGGTCTAGCACCTTTGGCTGGGCAAGGAACAGGTTCGCGGGCTTAGAATAAGTGAATGGATAACGGGAACCTCTGAACTCGCATCTAAGTCGCAAGGTGCAGGCAGTATTCCGTTCATTGTTTAGAAAACCCTATTATGAGGTCTGTAGCCGTTATGAAAACCGCCAAAGTTTGTCTGAGTTCCGTGATGCTGGTTGCCATATTGTTGGGCATCGCGAATGCCATGCCGCTGAATTCGTCGGCGCGCGCGGTGGTCCCCGGAGACTTGCAGCAGTTGATTTCGGTAGATTACCGGGCGCTGAAGGACTCGCCGACCGCGATGCAACTGAAGCAGCAGGTGCTGCCGGACAACTTGAAGCAGTTCGAGGCCGCGCTAAAGGGAATCGGGATTGATCCTGACAAAGATGTGGACACACTGACATTCGCTTCGTTCCGCACTGAGAAGCAGGGAATCAAGGGCGTAGGCGTGGCGGCCGGGCCGTTCGCGATGAAGGCGGTACTGAAGAAGATGCTGGTGCAGAAGATTAAGCCGACGAAGTATCGCACCTCAAGTATCTATCCGATGGATGGCGGAATGGTAATGTGCTTTCTGGATGACAGCACACTGCTGTTCGGAGAAATATCTGCAGTGAAGATTGCACTGGATACGCGCGATGGTGAGGTCTTAGGCCTCGATACCAACCAGACCATGGCCGACATGATGTCGAGTGTGGATTCGTCGCCGGTGTGGAGCATCCTGGACCAACTGGGAACGCAGAACGTGATGCGGTCCGCCTTGGGCGATGCGGCCAAGATCGGCGACTATGAAACCGTCAAGAAGCGGTTGCTCGGATCGCGCTACACCATGAGTTTTACGGGAGGCGTGAACTTCGATTTGACTGTAGTTTCTTCCGATTCCATGAGTGCGGCGACATTGTCATCGTTGGTGAAAGCGGGGCTGCTGTTTAAGAAGATGAGCGCCAGTGCTCCGGAAAAAACTGCTATGGATAACACCAGCGTGGATTCTGACGGCTCGAATGTGAATTTCCACTTCAAGTCGAGCGATCAGCAGTTTCAGTCGATCATGCACTCAGAGTTGTTCGCGGCAGTTTCGCACTAAGGTAAAACACTCACCACGGAGGCACTGAGACACCCCAAAAACGGGGTCTCGGTGCCGTTTTTTGAGCAGCCTCTTCTTCGTGGCTCCGTGCGTTCACGGCGAACCTACTTTGGTTTGCGCGCGGTGCGTTTCTCGCGCGCCCAGCCTTCTTTCATAATTTGATGGGCGCGTCCGAGGGCCAGCGCATCTGCAGGGACGTCTTCCGTGATGCAGGAGGCGGCCGCAACGTAGGCTCCTTTGCCGATCCGCAGGGGCGCAACCAGGGTGCTGTCGCTGCCAATGAAGACGCCGTCTTCGATGACGGTGGTATTCTTGTGAACGCCGTCGTAGTTGCAGGTGATGGTTCCGGCGCCGATGTTGACGCCATCGCCGATCTCGGCGTCGCCGAGATAAGTAAGGTGGTTGGCCTTGGATCCCTTGCCCAGCTTGATCTTCTTAGTCTCCACAAAATTGCCGACGTGCGCGCCCTCACCGATGTCGCTGCCGGGGCGCAGATGGGAATAAGGGCCGAGGACGGCATTCGGGCCGATGCGAGCTTCCTCGAGGATGCAGCTGGGGCGGATGAGAACGCTATCGGCAATTTCAGAATCGCGAATCACAGAGAAGGAGCGAATGCGGCAGCCAGAGCCGATGCGCGAGCGGCCGAAGATCTGAACGAAGGGTTCAAGCACGGTGTCGGGGGCGACTTCGACATCGCTGTCGATCACGCAGGTTGCCGGATAAAAAATAGTGACGCCCTCCGCCATCAGTTCGTGGCACTTGCGCATACGGATCTGGTAGTCGATGAAAGAGAGTTCGGCGCGTGTGTTGGCGCCAAGAACTTCGCCGGGAGTATTTGTTTTCCAGACGACCACGCGTCGACGGGCTTGCCGCAGAACCCCGGCCATATCGGTTATGTAGTACTCCGCATGGGGATTGGCTGTGGAAAGCTTCTTGATGTGCTCAAACAATTGTGGCACGGCGAATACGTAGAAGCCGGCGTTGATCTCGTGAATCTTTTTATGGGCGGGGCTGGCGGACTTTTCTTCAACGATGGCTTGGACCTCCGAACCGCGAGCATTCTTGCGAACGACGCGGCCGTAGCCGGTGGGGTGGCCCAGGTCAGCGCTGAGTAAGGTCATCGCAGCTTGCTCGTCGAGGTGGAAGTTCAGCAACTCGGCGATGGTTTGGGGCGTGATCTGCGGGGCGTCGCCGGAAAGAACGATAACGTGGTCGTAGGCCGAGAGCGCCGACTGAGCGACCATGAGGGCGTGGCCAGTGCCGCGCTGCTGGGACTGCAGGACGAAATTGACGCCGGTTTGGGCGAGTGCGGCACGGACGCGGTCGGCTTCGTGGCCGATGATGGCGAACACATCATTTGTCGGCACGACCATCGTGGCTGCGGCGATGACATGCGCCAGTAGCGGTTTGCCTCCGACTTCATGCAGAACTTTCGGCAATTGTGATTTAAGGCGCGTACCTTTTCCCGCAGCCATGATGGCGACGGCGACGCGGGGAGCGGAAGCTGGGGAAAGGTTGGCGGAGAGGGTGCTGTTCTTGGATTTCATCGTCTGTCTCAATATATCGCCGGGCTGAGTCCGCGCAGAAGGTACGAACCGGGTTCACTGGAACTGGTTCCCGCGCCGCCCGTGTTCATAGACCGAGTCCTCCGTCCACTGCGAGAATCTGACCGGTGATGAATTGCGGTGCGGTGGCGAAGAAAAGAACGGCGGCAGCGATTTCGCTGTCGCGTCCGTTGCGCTGCATGGGAGTCTGTTTGGCCATGCGGCGCATGAAGGATGCGGACGACTTCTCGCCGAGATCAATCATGCCCGGCGCGACCGCATTGACAGCGATCTCAGGTGCAAGGGCTTTTGCCATGACCTTGGTAAGCATGTGCAAGGCGGCCTTGGAAGAACAGTAATGCGCGTGCGTGGCCCAGGGACGCAGCCCGCCGAGCGAGCCCATGTGAATGATTTTGGCGGCAATTTCTTCTGACTGCTTCGATCCGGTTCGTTTTCGGCGCATCCACTTCAGGGCTTCACGCGAGACTAGGAAAGGTCCGCGAGTGTTCGACGCGAACATCGCATCCCACTGGCGCAGGGTGAGGCGCTCGAAGGCGGCGGTAGCGTAGTTGGCGGCGTTATTGACGAGGATGTCGATGCGTCCAAGTTCGCGTCCGGCTTCCTTCATCATGGACTTAACGCTGGCTTCGTCGGTGACGTCGCAGCGCAGGGCGAAAGCTCGGACGCCGAGACTGGAGAGATCGACGACGGTGTGCTGTGCCTCGCGGGCGGAATTGCGAAAGGTGATGGCGACGTCGGCGCCGGCCTGGGCAAGAGCGAGGGCGGAGGCTCGTCCGAGACGGCGGGCGCCGCCAGTGATGAGGCACGCCTTACCGTGCAGGGATGTGGGATCGGGTGGGACCATTGTCGGATTTTACTCCTAACCTTTACTCCCAAAACGGGAGGGGCCATTCGTGCCGGGCTGTTCGCTTCTTTTCTCTTGCCAATGGGTAAGGTGGCAACGATACAATCGCGGCGTGCCAGACTCTCGCAAAGTAGTGGTTTATTCACGCAAGGGGTGTCACCTTTGCGAAGTGGTGAAGGAGAGCCTTGTGAAGCTCTCGCGCCGCGGCGGATTCACGTGGCAGGAAGTGGATGTAGATAGCGACAACGAACTGCGGCGACGGTTCAATGATGAAGTTCCAGTCGTGTTCATCGACGGCCGCAAAGCCTTCAAGTACCGCATGGACGAAAGGGAATTTCTGCGCAAGCTGGCGAGCTAGGTCGATCAGGACATTCACAAATGCTCCCGAAAGGTTTGCGCAGAATTAAGTGGTCAAGAACCTCCTTTGAGCAGCTTGCCAAAGCCCTGCGGTCATCATTTATCCTAACCCTTGGTTTGAAAGGAGCGTTATGAAAGCTGTCTCGATACTTTTCCTGGCCCTCGCCCTCTCTGCGCTTTTCGCGGTTGCCGCGGACCAGCCTCAACCCCCGGCCGCGGGCAGTCAAGCCCCGGCTTTCAGCCTGCCCAGTCAGGAAGGAGCGCAGGTGTCGCTTGATCAGTTCAGAGGAAAATGGGTTGTGCTTTACTTCTATCCCAAGGACTTTACGTCGGGTTGCACCATTGAAGCGCACAATTTCCAGCGCGACATCGATAAATACACAGAGAAGAATGCCGCAATCGTCGGCGTCAGCGTGGACGACGTGGATTCTCATAAGAGCTTCTGCGCCAAAGAAGGCTTGAATTTCAAGCTGCTCGCCGATTCCAGCCACGCGGTGGTGCAAAAATACGGTTCGATCATGGAGTACAACGGGATGACTCTTGCCGCCCGCAACACCTTCCTGATCGATCCAAACGGGGTAATCAGAAAGGTGTACCTCAAGGTCAGTCCGCAGGGTCACAGCGGGGAAGTGCTTGCGGATCTCCAACAGTTGCAGTCGGCGAAGTGAAGCAATTGGGTTTGGCTTGCTAAAGTATAGCTTGGCTCCGCTGAAAGACCATCCATTTTAAGTAAGATAGTTGGTGTAAGCTCCTGCTTACATCAAGAATCCACTTTCTTCTGACATAGCGAAGCGCTGAAGGCCCCAGCATAGGATATGATTCGGCGGGCTTAAAGGCATTGCTGTGAAAGGAATGCTCCAAGAATGAGGACGTCAATCGCCGTTGGTCTGTTGCTTGGACTATTTGGAACCGTACCGCTGGCGAAAGCACAGGAGGAACCCCCAACGGTCGAACTGTACGGCGGATACTACTACGCGCGCTTTAATATAAATGCCAACCTCCCCGGAGTCGCACCCTCAGAGACTTTCAACGGAAACGGCGGAGGCGGCCAGTTTGAGTACAACACCAACAACTGGCTCGGTGTGGTGGGAGATCTGGCCGGCTATGGGGCGACCAGTACCGTAAACGGCGCATTGGTCGGAGGAGCGTTTACCTATCTTTTTGGACCCAGAGTGAATTTCAGGCACCGCAAAGTTACCCCGTTCGCTCAGACCCTCTTCGGAGGCATTCGCACAACCGATGGGATTGGCCAGTCGGGGCCCGAAAATAATTTCGCGATGACGGCGGGCGGCGGCATTGATTTCAAAGTTTCCAAGCACGTCTCCGTTCGTCCCGTGCAGGCCGAGTACCTCATGACGAGATTGCCCAATGGTCTCAACAACCGCGAGAACAATCTGCGGATTGGCGCCGGGATAACTTTGCGCCTCGGCGAGAAATAGTTTGCGAGGTTGCGGTTACGAGCGCCGACGGGAGGCGGGGGACTCAGTTCTTGGTGGCCTTACGGCAGCAATTCGGGAACTCTGCCAGCACAATGCAGCCCCACGTCTGACTTCCGATAGTTAACGAAAAAGTGCGCCGTGAAAGGCGCTGGACTTCAGCGGTCGTCGATGGGGCGATGCTTCATCTGATCAAGATGTGGCTGGAAGCTCCGGTCGAAGAGACGGACGAGCGTGGAAATACGCATCGAAGCACGCGCAATCGGGATGAAGGTCGAGGGAGTCCACAGGGCTCTCCGATCAGCCCGTTGCTGAGCAATCTGTACATGCGCCGGTTCGTGCTCGGATGGAAGAAGCTGGGACACGAAAAGCGTTGGCAAGCGTACATCGTGAACTATGCCGATGACCTCGTGATCTGCTGCCGTGGCAACGCCGAAGAGGCCTTGGGCACGATGCGGAACATGATGACGAAGCTGAAGTTGACGGTGAACGAAAAGAAGACGCGGGTCTGCAAGCTGCCGGAAGAGAAGTTCGACTTTCTGGGGTATACGTTCGGGCGCTGCTACTCGATGCGAAGGGGCCGTGTCTTTCTCGGCACGGTACCCTCGAAGAAACGAGTGCAGCGTATCTGTCGGATATCAGCGACGAAACCGGACGTGACAAAGTCTGGCAAGATTCGAAGACAGTCGTGGACAGGCTCAATCGGATGATGATCGGCTGGGCCAACTACTTCTGTCTGGGGCCAGTCAGCAAAGCCTACCGTGCGGTCGACTTACACGCCCGCCGAAGGCTGCGTCGGTGGTTATGCGACAAACACAAAGAGCCGCGACCGGCCTACAAACGATTTCCGGAAGCGTCTCTGCACTCTGTGTATGGCTTGGTCCAGTTACCACACCGGACCGCGAACCATCCGTGGGCGAACGCGTGAGTCTTTTCCGAGAGCCGGATGCGGGAAATCTGCCAGTCCGGTTCGATGAGCGGGAACAGGAAACAGAACCAGGCCAAACCGGACTGAGGTGACGCGGCGAAAGCCCAGTCAAATAACCACCGGGAGACTACAGTCACTGCGCCTGTTCTCGACTCTACTCGCGTTACACAAGTTAACGGCCGACCGGTGCTGCCAGCTTCGGCTTCCACGCACAGCCGACTCTCGGCGCTTTCCGCTACAATCATCACGCCCATGTTGCGCACCGAACTCTACGCTGATCCCAGCAACATCTTTGTCCACGATGCGATTCTGGCATCTTGCCGCAAGCATGCGGAGAAAACCGCGCTGGTGGATGTTTCGTGCGGGCGGCGGCTTACTTATGTGGAATATGGGGAGACAGTGGAAGCGCTGGCGCGGGGGCTGGTTGCAGCTGGGGTGAAGCCGGGAGAAGTTATCGCGATTTTTCTGGCGAATTCGTGGGAGTTCTGCGCGGCCTATCATGCGGCCACGCTGGCAGGAGCGATTCCGACGCTGCTGAATCCGACGTATCGCGAGCGGGAAGTGCGGCATCAATTGGGAAATTCGGAGGCAGTATTGCTGATCACCGATGCGCCGAACATCGCTGGCCTCAATCTGGCGGGACTGCCGAAAATGAGACGAGTGTTTTGCACGCGCCAGCAGGGAAGCGGAAGCGATCCGTTCTCCGATTTGCTAAAGCCGGTGAGCGCTACGCTGCCTGGGCCCGATCGTGGGTCGCATGAAACTTTGGCGGCGCTGCCTTACTCGAGCGGCACAACGGGGCTGCCCAAGGGAGTGATGCTCTCGCACCACAACCTGGTGGCGAACATTTATCAGTTGATCGGTCCGGGTGCGGCGATGCTGAAGCGAGAGGACAATTTGCTCTGCTTTCTTCCGCTGTATCACATTTACGGGCTGAACGTGGCGCTAAACCCGATGCTAATGATGGGGGCGACGGTGGTGCTGATGCCGCGTTTCGACGTGGGGCAAGCGTCGTCGCTGCTGACGGAGGAAGCGATTACCACGATGCTCGTGGTTCCACCGGTGATGAACGCATTGTGCCTGGCGGCCGAGGCCGGGCAGTTTCCGAAGGATCACAAAGTGCACTGGGTGAAGTCTGGAGCCGCGCCGCTGGCGCCGGAGCTGCCGCGAAGGTTCACGGCGTTGACTGGCATCCTGGTGTGTCAGGGTTACGGGATGACGGAAGCGTCGCCGGTGACGCATGTGGGATATCTGCAACCGGAACTGTATCGGCCGGATTCGATCGGGCATCCGCTGGCACAGACGGAGTGCCGGGTGATTGGAGCGGAGAGTATGGGTGCGGCGGCGGAGAGTGTAGCGGAGGTTACCGCGGGCGAACCGGGAGAGCTGGTCATGCGCGGTCCGCAGTTCATGCAAGGTTATTGGAAGGAACCAGGCGCTACGGCGGCCGTGCTGCGCGATGGATGGTATTGGTCAGGCGACATTGTGACTCGCGACAACGAGGGTTTTTACCGGGTGGTGGACCGGCGCAAGGAAATGATCAAGTACAAAGGATTCCCCGTAGCCCCGGCGGAGGTGGAAGCAGTGTTGTTGGAACATCCGGCGGTGCGGGAGTGCGGAGTGGTGGGGCGTCCGGATGCGGTGGCGGGAGAAATTCCGGTGGCATTTATCGTTTTACGTGAAGGATTTGTGACTGGCAAGAAGATGGAAGAAGAGTTGTGCGCCTTTGTCGGGGAACGGCTGACTCACTACAAGCAGCCGCGCGAAGTGCATTTTGTGGAGGTTGTCCCCAAGACGGCCTCGGGAAAAATTCTGCGGCGGGAGTTAAGACAGTTCATACGCTGAGTGGGCCTGAGCCCTGCGGCCACGCTGGGCGGAAGCCAAGAAGTGACACGAAATTGACAAGTTGTTGACAATCCCCTCATCGCGCTGCCACAGACTAATCCCCGCGCAGTTACGGTAGTCCCTATGCCGTTCTGCCTCACCTGAAGTTCGCACTCTACAGGAGGATACTTATGAAACGATTTGACAACATCAAGGCTTGCGCTGCTCTCGTGGTGATCATCGCTGCCTGCGGCATGTCCGCGGCCGCACAGACGAATCGTTCCGATACACCCGGCGGCATCAGCGTGGTTGCATCCACCGTTCCGGCGAACGGCGATGTGAACCCGTATGGAGTGGCGCGCGTGCCAAATAGTAAAGGTTCTCTGATTAAGGGAAATATTCTGGTCAGCAATTTCAATAACAGCGCGAACCTTCAGGGTACAGGCACAACTATTGTGCAGATTTCGCCTGATGGTACGAGCAGCTTGTTTGTGCAAATCGATGCCGCTAATCTGCCGGGGCCTTGCCCGGGCGGCGTAGGGTTGACGACGGCTTTGGCGGTGCTGCGCACGGGCTGGGTGATCGTAGGCAGCTTGCCAACCACGGATGGAACGTCGGCGACTGCTCAGGCAGGATGTTTATTGGTACTGGATAGTGATGGAAATGTTGTCGAAACGTTCTACGGCTCACTGATTAATGGTCCGTGGGATATGACGGCCCTTGATTCCGGGAGCAGCGTGAATTTGTTCGTTACGAATGTTTTGAACGGGACCCGAGCCGGTGGTGGGAAAGTAGTTCACGGTGGAACCGTGGTGCGACTGACGCTCGATGGTTTGTACGGGGAGATGCCTAGCTTGCAATCGATCACCGTGATTGGCTCGGGCTTCCCCGAGGAGACCAATCCAGCGGCAGTTGTGATTGGGCCGACTGGCTTAGGCCTGACTGCCAACGCGGACGCACTATACGTAGCAGACAGTCTCAGCAATCGCATTGCAGCCATTTCGGATCCCGTGACCCGCGTAACCTCCGCTGGAATCGGGACGACGGTTACACGAGGTGGTTTTCTCAACGATCCTCTCGGCCTGACGGTTGCTCCGGACGGCACCATCCTATCGGCAAACGGAAACAATGGTTTCCTAGTTACGACCACACCGAGCGGTGAGCAGATCAGCGAAGCGTTGTTGGACAACAGCGGCAAACCCCCGGGAGCTGGTGCACTGTTCGGATTGGAAGTCGACGGGCAGGTACTCTACTACGTAGACGATGCCACCAACACGTTGAATCTATTTCAGTGAAGCGCAAGACGCGAGCGCGCTCTATGGCGAAATCCATGGCGCGCTCTGCGCGGGAGATTGGGACCGCTTGAAAAGCCGCCGGAGAACCTTCACACTTGACAACAGCGAATTTCGCGGGCAAGAGTGCTCGCGCGACACGGTTCTTGTTTCTGGAGAAATTTAGGAAAGCGATTGGGCGATAGGTTTCTTGGGGATCTGCATTCCAATTGCTAAGCGGGCTTAGTTGAGGTAGTATCACTGCCCCATGTTCCGAATCCTGTTGCTGTTCGTGCGGCGGTTATGGCTGCCACTGGTAGTGTTTGCCGGATTCAGCTTGATGTGTGTGCTGGTATACCGGCGGCTCGAAGGTCTGGCGTGGCAGGATGCGCTGTTCTGGATGATCCATCCACACGCGATCGATGCCAGGCGAGTACACAATTCGACCAAGGTATTCTCGATCTTTGTGTATTGTGGCGTCTTTGCATTTCAGATCTGGGTGGCGGAACGGGTTGCGGTCACGATCTTCAACCGACAAGGAGTGGAGGCCTGGAGAACTATGGTGAACGATGTCAGCATTGAAAAGCTTCGTGATCACTTCATCATCTGCGGCTACGGGCAGGTTGGGCGGACGGTAGTGGATCAACTGAGCCGGCTGAAGATTCCTTTCGTGCTGATCGAGACCAACGAAGGATTGTGCCGCGAGTTGCTGAAAGAAAAAGTATTGGCCATTCAGGGCGATGCCAAGCGGCATGACGTATTGCAATCGGCCGGGATTGAGCGGGCCCGAGGGGTGTGCATTGTGATCGACAATGACGCCGACAATTTATACATCACGGTGACGGCGAAAGCGCTGAACCCGAAGGCGCGAATCATTACGCGAGCCGGGCAGTCGCGCTATGCTCAGGCTATGCGTAATTCGGGTGCAGACGAGGTCATTATTCCGGAATACGAAGGCGGCCTAATGACGGGACGGATGATCGCCAAGTTTTATCCCGACTCCCAATCAAATCTGCAGTGAGGGAAGCGCTATTTTTCCACGCCGCTCTCGCCCGCGATCTTCCGGGCGACCAGAAAGCTCCAAATGGTTTCGTTGGCATTCAGGGCATCGCTGGTTTTGCCGACCTCTTTTTCGGTCATGTACTGTTCGCCGCCGGGCCACGTGTTGCCGCCACCCTTCACACTGTAGAGCACAACCTGAGCATTGTCCTGGCAGCCGCTGTAGACATACGTTTTCGTTTCCTTGCCACCTTTTTGTAAGGGCGGTATTTTGTCCTGCGCCGGCTTTTCTCCGCAGCGGTCGAACTTAGCCCATGCTTTGGCGCTGTCTTCGGCGGAGAGGACGTGGAATTGGCCAGGTTTGTAAGTGCCGCCATTGTCAGGAACGATGGGATCATCGGTGCCATTCATGAAAAGTGCAGGCACGGCACGCGAGGGAAGGCAGATCATCGTTTTGGGCAGCGCCGCGCCTACCGCGACAATGGCCGCGACGCGATCGGCCATGCTGCAGCCCACTCGCAACGCCATGAAGCCGCCATCCTCCAAACCGGTCGCGTAGATGCGGCGTGTATCGACCGAGTACTTCAGGGCGAGCGCATCCAGCATTTTGTTGAGGAAGACAACGTCATCGGCGGGCTCAGGCCGATTCTTGTTTGCCTCGGGATTTTGTCCTCCGCTTTGGCCGCCTCCGGGATAACCTCCACCACCACCGCCAGGATAACCTCCGCCTCCGCCACCGCCGGGCCATCCTCCGCCTCCCCATCCTCCGCGACGTCCGCCTCCGCGCCTTGGTGTTGCCGCCGATGGCTGCTCTGCCCGAACTCCCATATTCCACTGTCCGCGGGTGGCGTTGGGATAGATCGCAATGATGCCATCTTTGTCGGCCAGCTGGTTAAAGTGCGTGAGCCGCGCCATGTCGTCGGCATCCTGATTTCGCGCGTGCAGAAGGATTACGACCGGATAGTGTTGTTGCTGATCGTAGCCCTTTGGCAGGTGCACAACGTAGGAGCGGGAGACGTCATCGACGTCGATCTTTTCCTGCGTTTCCTGCGCCGGCGCACGAGCTGCAGACAGTAGTGCCAGGAGGCACATAGTGAAGATGCACTCCAGTTGCGGCCAAAGCCGAGGATGCGTTTTCATTACCGTCCCTCCAGATCTCAATTCTTAGAGTCCCTCAATTAGTCCCTCAATGCTTAATATTTTCATAGACTTTGCCACGACGGTTAGCGACTAGGTTGCAGTAATTCTGAGTTAAATGCGTGTGAGCATACCTACAGGGCGTTGGGTTTGGTCGTTACTCCGCCGCCATTCGCATAAGAACCCTGCGGGTGTCGCCGGGTTGCTAGTGTACGGCGAGAGTTTTGCAAAGATTTGTAAGCGATGTGGGCTACGAATCGGGAGGGCGGGGAACTTTTTTCGCGGCCGTCCGTAACTACGAGTGACGGCGCTGAGATCGAACCGGCGCCAGGATCCGGAGGGTTTATGGACGGCAACTTTGTGGGATTGGCGGCCGTGGTTATGATCTTTGGGATTCCGATGGCGGCCATGTATACATTTTTCCGGGTGCGCAAGCTGCGCAGCGAAGAACGCTTGGCGGCGATCTCCCGAGGTGCGGACGTGCCCATGCAAGCGGAACTCTCGGAAGCGGCACGTTCGCGGCGGTCGGGAATTCTGCTGGTGGCCGGGGCGGTGGGTTGTATCGTGACCTTCGTCCTGATCGGCCGCGTGGAGCCTGACGCCATGATCGCGGCGACGTTTGGCGTGATTCCGCTGGCGGTAGGAATTGGCTTCTTTGTCGATCACGCACTGATTCGTCGGGATGGGAAAGCGCACTGAGGCTTCAACAGCGAGGAATTCACGAGCTGGTGACGAACTTCTGCTGAGCGTCGGTTAAGGGAACGACGCTGAGCCTCCCTTGCCGCACCAAAGGGGAATCGGCGAACAATTTATTCGCCTTGATTTCCGCTAGAGTCACGGGCTTGGCCAGAGGCTTGCCAACTTTGATTTTCACCTGCGGAGCCTTGGGGTCGCTTGGATCAACCGATAGTACGGTTGCAGTTCCCACCGTGCTTTTCTCATCTCCGGTGTGGTAGATCACCAATTGCTCTCCCGGCTTCATGCCGCGCAGATTCTTGAGCGCGACGGGGTTGGTGACGCCGTCCCACACGGTTGTGTTTTCACGTTGCAGATCGGCGAAGGAATAGACGCTGGGTTCGGTTTTCAGAAGGTAGGGCATAGCAAGATTTTACTCGTCGTCAGACCGAGATTCACATCCTCTCAATTTCTGCTTTCTGCTAACTA
>Ga0187851_10000932_pt1 | contig 28780 bp, 30 predicted proteins | sample June2016WEW_6_10_FD_132997 | JGI IMG/M metagenome (GOLD analysis project Ga0187851, IMG submission 132997) | Peatland microbial communities from SPRUCE experiment site at the Marcell Experimental Forest, Minnesota, USA - June2016WEW_6_10 | ecosystem: Environmental > Terrestrial > Soil >...
GCACGTTTGGACAAGATGCTCGCGAACGCGGAGGTTCGCTCGCTCGTCATCGCGATCGGCACTGCCATTGGCGAGGAGTTCGATCTGGAGAAATTGCGCTATCACAAGATCATCATCATGACGGATGCCGACGTTGACGGCGCGCACATCCGCACGCTTCTGCTCACATTGTTCTATCGCTATTTCCGCGGAGTGGTTGATGGCGGATACGTGTACATTGCCCAGCCGCCGCTTTATCGCATCCAGCTTGGTAAAAATATTCGCTATGCGTTCTCGGATGAGGAGAAAGATAAAGTTATCGCGGAGATGCAGAACCTGGCGCCGGTCACCGGCAAGGCGGCAAAGATGGGCGCGGCGAAGAAAAAAGTAGAGAACGCCGCCACGGCGGGCGAGGACGAAGAAGGCGCGGAGGAATCGCCGGAAGGCGTCACTGAAGGGCAGGGCGACGGGAAGCGCCAGCCGAACATCCAGCGCTACAAAGGTCTCGGCGAAATGAACGCCGAACAGCTTTGGGAGACCACCATGAATCCGGAGGGTCGTTTGATGAAGCAGGTGATGGTAGAGGACGCCGAGAAAGCCGACAAGCTTTTCGATACGCTCATGGGCGACGCCGTGGAGCCGCGCAAAATATTTATTCAAACGCATGCTGCGACCGTGAAGAATCTAGATGTGCAGGCGTAGGCAGTATGGGGTTTCGAAGAGACAGAATAAAATCGCCCAGCGGCGATTTTTTCTTGGCGCTCGTCCCGCTCGCCGAAAACAAACATAAGTTTTCGGACCATGCCGAGCGGGACTCCGCGATTCTCTTCGAAACCCCATACTGCCTACGCCTGCACATTATCCGAATTCCTCCCTCTCCGCTATTGACAATGTGAAATAAACAATCTATAACACCCTTGGAACTACAAGGGGGATTTTATGGATCCAGAAGTTAGAAAAAGACTTTCGGGCATTGAACTCACGTTCGCTCAGCTCACAACATCTCTGCAGGATATTGTGGACAGCGTTGACGAACATTTTAAGGCACTCCCCGCCGAAACCCGTTATGAAACGGTTTTTATTACGGGACCCACATTGGTTCCCGATGCGGAAGTTATTGACGTGGGATTTCGGAAGGAAGATGGCTGGTGGCCCTGGGATGAACCACATCGCCTGAGGGCATCTTATAGCCTGGCGCAGATCTTGCAGACGACTCAATCGCGGGGAAACCGAGACCTGACCAAGATGCGGCTAATCATCCCCAAAGGACAGCCAAGCACGCTTATCCTTTGTGCAGATGAATGAGCCCAGTCTCGGCAAACTTAGCTGAAAGCGGCGTTCTCTTTGCGGGAGCGTCGCCTTTTCTTTTCATAATTTTATTCGAACATCGTCCCACACTGCCCGCTCGTGATCATTAAAAAATTATTAAATCGTTTTTGACTTTTTGTTTGCAACGACTAGAATGATAGTCGAAGCGAAGATCTGCCGAGGTGGTGGATTAAAATCTTCGATTGCTACATAAACAGCCCTCCAAAAGGGGCTGTTTATGTTTTAGATAGTTTTAATGCTATTTTTGCTAGCATGATTTTGCCGGTGGTGATGGGTCCGTCATTTATGCTGGTAGGACTTCGCTTTTAGCAATCGAAGAAAGCGGGTTCGAATCCCGCCGGATCCACCGGCGCGCCCGGGCTGTGTTCAATCATGGTCCGGGCGCGTGCCCCGGACCAGACCTGCCCTCGGTTTTATTTTTATCACGCTAGCCAAGAGAGGGGAGGCACCCTCCAACCATCCCGTAGGGTGAGCCCGGTTGGAGGGTGCCTCCCCTCTCTTGGCTAGCCAGTTGACGTTTTGTCCGCTTGGATGCTATACTCTTCTTACCTCCAGCCGCGAGTATAGCGGTATTTTAATTGAGAAAAAACAGCAAACGATGTTTTCCTGGATAAAAAAATTCTTCAGTGAGGCGTTGACGGAACTGCGTCACGTCAACTGGCCGACGCGCAAGGAGGCGACTCGGCTCACTCTTATCGTTATCGGGATCGCCGCCGGACTCGCGATCTTTTTGGGCGCCTTCGATTATCTTTTCTCTTTCTTGATAAAGAATTTTATTTTGCAGTAATATAAAAGAGCTATGGCATTGAATCATCCAACTTCAGGGACGCAGAACGAAAAACCGGTGGTGCGCCAGTGGTATGCCGTGCAAACGTATTCGGGCTACGAGGAAGCGGTCTCGCGTTACCTTAAGCAGCGCGTGGAATCGCTCGCTATGGGAGATAAGATCTTTAATATTCTCGTGCCGAAGGAGAAGAAGATAAAAGTGAAGGCGGGCAAGCGCACGACGGTAGAGGAGAAGATCTATCCGGGCTACGTCTTGGTTGAAATGATCTTGACGGAGGATTCGTGGTACGTGGTGCGCAATACGCCGCGCGTGACCGGCTTTGTCGGTCCCGACAACACGACGCCGACGCCGCTCTCCAAGGACGAGGTGGATTTCCTCCTCGCGCGCACCGGCGAGGGAGACAAGAAGATGATCATTGACTTAAAGGTGGGCGATCTGGTAAAAATAACCGACGGTCCCTTCAAGGAATACGATGGTAAGATCTCCGAAGTGAACGAAGAGAAGGGCAGCATTAAAGTGCTGGTGCCCATCTTCGGCCGGGATACCGCGGTCGAACTGGATTCGTTGCAAGTAAGGAAAGTATAAAAAATCAAGTTATCTATCATTCATCATGGCAATCCCAACATCGCAGCAGTGCTTCTTCTGCTCACAGAACCTAAAAAATATCGACTATAAAGAAATCGACCTTTTGCGCCGGTTTGTTTCGAGCCAGGCAAAGATCATCGACCCGCGTCACACGCACATCTGCGCAAAGCATCAGCGCAAGCTCGCGATCGCGATCAAGCAGGCGAGGTTCATGGGACTGCTTCCGTACGTCCGCAAATAGGGCACTCTATAGACACATAGGTTTTTCTTTGGTATATTCCTCGTGTAAAAGGAGGCTCTTTGAGATGCGGGAAAAACTTGGAGTAGATGTTGGCGGTGTCATCATCGATAGCGTAAAAAATGATGGTACGGACACGTCATTTCTCACCGATCATTACCTCAGCACTACGGCGGTGGATGGCGCGTTCGATGCGTTACGCTTGCTCGTAGATGAACGTTTTGGGGAGGACGTATTCATTGTTTCCAAGTGCGGTCCGCTTGTGGAGAAGAAGACGCGCGAGTGGTTCGTACATCATTAGTTCTACGAGCGCACCGGAATCCACGAAGCGAACATCCGTTTCTGTCGTAGGCGCATCGACAAGGCGCCCATCTGCAGGGAGCTCGGCGTCACCCATTTTGTCGACGACAAGTTGGTGGTGCTCCTCGAGGTGATGGAAGTGGTGCCGCACTCCTATCTCTTTGGTGCGACGCCGGAGTCGGCCGGTCATGTCAATCGGCACCTTCCCTCCAAAATTACCCCTGTCGCCAACTGGAACGATGTGCTTTCGTATCTCGTCCCGGAACAGGGATGATGGTGCGTCAACATAAAAACCGGGGCGCGTTGTAACGATGCGTCCCTTTTATTTCCCCCATGCTATAATCTAGGAATATGTTTTTGCTCAATCAGACGCTCTTCCCGTTCTTTTACGCCGCCGGGCATCATAATGCGTTTTCTGATGTGCTTGCGATATTCTTTGCGGAGTGGTTGCCGTACCTGCTCGTACTCGCGTTCCTTGTGCTCGTGTATTACCAAAAGGGATGGCGGCGGAAAGTGTATCTGTTTTGCGAGGCGGCACTTGCGATCATCCTCGCTCGCGGGATTGTGACGACGGCGATCCAGTGCTTCTACCACGAACCGCGCCCGTTCTCGTTCTATAACTTTACGCCGCTCATCAGCGAGACCGGATGGTCGTTCCCGTCGGCGCACGCTGCGTGGTTCTTTGCGCTCGCGCTCGTGATTTGGTTTGCCAACCGCAAGTGGGGATGGTGGTTCTTTGCGCTGGCCGTGCTGATGGGCCTCGCGCGGATCTACGCCGGCGTGCACTGGCCGATGGATGTGGTGGGAGGGGCGGCAGTGGGGTTGTTGTGCGCATGGTTCGTGCACTGGCTTTTGAGGGGGAGCAGGAAGGGTTTGGATGGAGCATAATACAAAAGTGGCAAAGCTCGAATTTCCAAAAGGATTTCTCTGGGGCGCCGCGACCGCAGCTCATCAAGTGGAGGGCGACACACACAACAATTGGAGCGAGTGGGAAATGTCACCTGCGCGACTGGCGCAACTGGAAAAGGATGGGCTGATTAAAAAATATAGCCGCGAGAATTTTATTTCGGGCGCGACGGCGGATCACTATCATCGCTATCGCGAGGACTTTGCGCTCGCGCGTTCGCTTAGCCATAACGCCACGCGCATTTCGATTGAATGGTCGCGCGTGGAGCCGGAGGAGGGGAAATTCGACGCGGCGGCGATCGCGCACTACCGCGACGTCATCGCCGCGATCCGTGCGAACGGCATGGAACCGTTCGTCACGCTGTGGCATTGGACGGTGCCACTCTGGTTCCGCGACAAGCACGAGTTTGAAAGGCGCGGCAATATCCACTACTTCGTCCGCTTTGCGGAAAAGATGGCGGCTGAATTGCCGGACGTGAAGTTTTGGATCACGCTCAACGAGCCGGAGGTCTACGCAAGCGGGCACTATCTGCGCGGTGAGAAACCGCCGCAGGAAAAGGACCCGTTTCTCGCGCTCGCGGTATACGAAAATCTCATCCGCGCTCATCGCGCGGCATATCGCGCGATAAAAACGATCCGTTCCACCGCACAGGTCGGCATCGCAAAACATAATATTTGGTACGAGGCATATCAGAGCCGCGCGTGGAATCAATTTCTAAAGCGCATTGCAGATTGGATGTTCAATTTTTATTTTTTAAATCACATAAAAGACGCGCAGGATTTCATCGGCCTCAATCATTATTTTCATAATCGCATCGACGGATGGTTCGGCAAGAACAAGAACGCGCGGACGAGCGATATGGGGTGGGAGTTGTATCCCGAGGCGATCTATCATGTGCTCGTTGATCTAAAAAAATATCGCGTGCCGGTCTACGTCACCGAGAACGGCCTGGCGGATGCGAGCGACGCGCAGCGCGAATGGTTCCTGCGCGAGACGCTCGCGAACGTGCATCGCGCGATCTATGGGAGCACCGGGAGCGATGGCTGCGACGGCGGCGTGGACGTGCGGGGTTATCTGCACTGGTCGCTCATGGACAACTTCGAATGGCAGTACGGCTTCTGGCCGCGCTTCGGTCTGATCGAGATCGACTACGCCACGCAGGCGCGGAAGCCGCGCGGGTCGGCGCTGTTCTATAAAAAGGTGTGCGAGGAGAACGGGGTGGAGCTATAATACATTTATGAAAACAATTCTTTATATGGGCATCTCCATAAACGGTTACATCGCAAAGAGCGATGGCAATTCGGAGTGGACCTCAAAAGAAGATTTGCAAGGGTTTTATGGGCAGAGTAAAAAAACGGGCAATATTGTGATGGGCAAGAACACTTATAAAGCAGCTTCGCAATACGGATACTTTCCATTTCCCGACGCGGTTAATGTCGTCGTTTCTCACGAAGCGATAGAAAACAAATGGGGAGAGAATATTATCATCACTGATGGATCGCCGGAAGGAATCTTGAAGCTATTGGAGAAAAAAGGATTTGAAACGGCATTTCTCGCGGGCGGCGGTCAGCTAAATAGCTCTTTTGCCCGCGAACATCTAATCGATGAGATATATATCGATGTTGAGCCATTAGCTATCGGGAAGGGGACCCCCATATTTGCCGAGTCTGATTTTGAACTCGAACTAAAGTTAATTGATGTGAGGAAATTAAATTCCGATACGGTGCAATTGCACTATGAGGTGGTGAAGTGACCTACCCTCCAAACCCCGTCTGCATCTCGTACAAGCCGCGATAGATCCCGCCTGGCACTTTGACCAGCGCAGCATGCGTGCCCTGTTCCACGATCGCGCCGTCTTTTAACACCAATATTAGATCCACCTCCCGCACGGTCGAGAGACGGTGCGCGATGATGAACGTGGTGCGCCCGGCCATCAATTTTTCCAAAGACGCCTTAATAAGGTGCTCGGACTTCGCGTCGAGCGCCGAGGTGGGCTCATCCAAGACCAAAATATCCGGGCTGCGCAGGAAGGCGCGCGCAAGCGCGATGCGTTGCTTCTGCCCGATGGAGAGCTTGACGCCGCGCCAGCCGACGATCGTTTTATACTTCTTTGGAAACGCCTCGATGAAATCCTGCGCGTAGGCCTCGCGGCACGCGCTTACCATCTCGTCGGTCGTCTTATCGGGATTGCCGTAGCGGATGTTCGCCTCGATCGTGTCGTTGAAGAGCGTTGGCTCCTGTGGCACGATGCCGATGCGCGAGCGGTAATTGCGCAGGTTCATCTTTTTTATATCGATCCCGTCCACGAGCACGTGCCCTTTCTGCGCAAAGTAGAATCCGGAGAGCAGATCTATAATAGTGGTTTTCCCAACGCCGGATTCGCCGACGAGTGCGATCTTTTGTCCGGCGAGCGCATGGAACGAGATGCCTTTCAAAGTTTCATTGTTGCTCTTGTACGCAAAACGGACATCGCGGAACTCAACATCACCGGTCAGCGTGGCGGGGGAGACGCCGCCGGTCGGCGTGTAGTTCTCGATCGGCGTCGAGAGCAACTTATCCGAACGGACGATCGCGACGAGCCCGTTCTGGATCGTCTGCCACTGTTGGCCGAGCAGGACGAACGGGCCGAGGATCATAGCCGCGTATCCGTTGAACGCTACAAGGCCGCCAGGCGTCAAAGTCCCGTTCCGCACAAAAAATATAGAGATGATAAAAATAGAAAGTTGGGTCAGCGACACCAACATTTTTTGCAAGAACGTGAGGCGCGCGAAGATGGTATTCATATCCACCCAGAACTGTGCGGCGCGATTGATGAAGTTGTTGCGGATCTTCTTCCGCTCCTGCTTTTCCGTTGCCGCCTGCTTGATCTCGCGGATGTTGCCGAGCGCGTCGTGTGCGTCGCCGTACGCGCGGTTCCACGCGCGATGCATCTTTTTTTGGAGTCCGGAAAGCCGTGGCACCGCGTTCCAGAGAATGCCGGCATAGATGACGATCGCCGCAAGGAGCACCATCGTGAGCTGCCAGTTCATAAAGAATGTGATGATGAGCGCGACGCCGATGCTCAAAAAGCTCGGCAATAAAGTGAGCAGTACGTTGCCAACGATCTGGTCCATCCAGTTCGCCGCGCGATTGATGCGGTCGCTCGTGTCGCCCTGCTTCTGCATGGTATGGAACGCGAGCGGCATCTCGAACAATTTACTGAATCCCTCTGCGGTGTATTCGGCCTGGAGCACAGTGCTCAGCTTATCGTTTTGGAATCCGCTCCACCAGCCAATGACGTTGCTCGAGAGTTGCAATATGCCCCAGATCACAAGCAATGTTATAAAAGGCATCAGCACCGCCAACGGGTTCTGGGAAATTTTAATGATCGCGTCGAAAATTTTTCCCGAAACGAGCGGCACGAACGCGTTCGCCGTCGCGTTCAGCAACCCAAAAATACTCAACCAGATGAGTATTTTCTTGTATGGGCGCAGCTGCTTTGCAATGATCGCCGAGCCAGTAAAAAATGTATCCCGGTTGATGCCGGATTTAGAGGAGGATGCCATGAGATTTATATTTTAACACAAACCGACACCCGTGTAACGGGCAGTATGCCAACAAAGTTACTTCTCCGCGGCATTTTTTGCCTCCGGCTGGACGCTCGTGCAGTACGCGCAGCGGTGCGCTTTGGCTGGAATGCTGCTCAGGCATTCGGGGCACACCTTCGTGGTTGCCTCCGGCGGGGGCCCCTTGTGCATGTCGCTCAGCTTGTTGATCGGGACGACCACAACGAAGTAAACCGTCGCGGCGGTGATCAGGAACGAGATGAGGTTATTAAGGAAGTCGCCGTACAGGAACTGGCTGCCGTGAATGGTAAAGGAAAAGTTTGAAAAGTTGGGCTGTTTGACTATGGCGGCGATGAGCGGCGTCATCAGGTCCTTTACGAGCGAAGAGATGACGCTGTTGAACGCCGCGCCGATCATGATGCCGACCGCAAGGTCGATCACACTCCCGCGCAGGATGAACTGCTTGAACCCGTTTAATATATTTTTCATAGTGCCGGAGCTGCCTTTTCCCGTGTCGATTTTCGTATTGCGTGCATTTTCTTGATCATATAATATCCAATCGGCAAAATAATGATGACGCCGAGCGTATAGTATTCAAGATATGTCCCGGAATGGCGCACCGCACGACCCAGATAGTAGCCGATGAGCAGGAGCGCGGTGGAGCGAACAGCGTTCATCGGGGTGATATATTCCAAAAATTTTTGATAGGCCATCTTTGAGGCGCCTGCGGCGATGAGGAAGAGCGATCCCACGCCGTACGACGCTTTGCTAACCAGCAATGTCTTCCCGGGATGTTTCTCAAAATGCTGTTCCACCTTTTCCAGCCGCTCTGGTGACACATGAAGGAATTTTATCCGTTCAATGAATCGTCGCCCGCGGCTCCCGAGCCAGAAATAAAAAGAATCGGAGATCAGGTCTCCGGCAAACACTACCAAAAGAGTGGGGATGAAACTTAAGATGCCGAGCGATATGAGGAACCCCGACACCATGGTGATGATGGGGCCTTCGAGTGTGGCGATCGGAAAGATGATCGCATACTTATATTGAATAATGAACCGGAAAAGTTGCCGTGACACCAGAGTATTTTACCGCAACGCCAGGTTCTGGTCGAGAATGACGATCTGCGCATGCTGGATACCGAAGTTGATCGCCTGGCTACTGTTTGGCATCCATATATCCACGCGGCCGGCAAATTTTGAGCTCGTGCGGTCTTCCACGGTAAAGATCTTATTACCAAAGAGCGCCGGTATCTCTATTTGGGTGCCAAAAGGAAGGAAGTTGGCCGCCACGACGCCGTCGCTTACCATGCCGCCCGAGGCGGTGATGAGGGGATGGTCGGACGTCTCATCCGGGTCGCTGGTATAGGCGGTTACCCAGACAGTCTTGGTGTTGGGGGCAATTGCCGGCAGGACTGACGTTGCCGCTACGGCTGAAGGAGCCGTAAAATCCGTACTTTGCGGATGGGGGATGGCGGTGTCAGCCTGAATGGCTATCGGGTACGCCAAAAGCGCCACGACCACCAAAACCTTCAGGGATTTGCTTACTTTCCCAATAAAATAGCCCCTCGCGGGGCGTATGTTAGTACTCATTTAGTTGTACTTCCATACTAGCAGACCCCACCCCAAAAGTCAATCGGGCGGCAAGGGAAGGGCCGAAAAGAGCCAAGCACCCTCAGCCCGCAGTTTTTATGATTTTTTAAGGAAATCCTGGACTATTTCGCGTACTTCGGCAGCATTTTCGGCATCCATCAATCGCATGCGGAGCTCTTTTTCTCCCGGCGTATAGGACTTATAGTGCTTTTTCATGATATCGAAGTTTTTAATGCGGCCGCCTTGGCTGATCGGCTTGGAGTTGTCGCTCCGATAGAGCTTTTCAAAGAGCTCGGTGTGGATGACTAGGCGTTCGAGCCGCTCTTTGACGTCCGGCATTTGGTCGGAGAAGAACCATGGGTTGCCAAAGACACCGGCGCCGACCATTACCCCATCCATACCAGACGCTTTGGTTTTAGCGCGGGCATCTTCCGGCGAGCGGACGTCGCCGTTGCCCAAAAGCACGGTTTTCGGGGAGATTTTATCGCGTAGCGCTACTATTTGCGGCGCCAACTCCCAATGCGCGGGCACGTCGGACATCTCGGCGCGGGTGCGGAGGTGAACGGTCAGCGCCGCGGGCTGCTCTTCTAATAACGCCGTGATCCACGCTTCGAGTTCGGCGGTTTTGCTGTAGCCAAGCCGGGTTTTTACGGAGACGGGCAAGGCGGCAGCGCCTTTTTTGAGCGATCGGATAATTTGCTTTGCCCGCGCCGGGTCTTTGATGAGCGCCGCACCGCCGCCGGACTTTTCCACGCCGCGATCGGGGCAGCCCATATTGATGTCAACGCCGTCGAAACCAAGCTCTTTGATGAGCGGTCCGACCACCTCGAACTGCTCCGGCTTGCCACCGAAGATCTGCGCTACGATCGGGTGTTCGCCCGGACTGAACCAGAGGTCGGGCAAAAGGCGGTCGCGGCCTTTTGAAAGCAACCCCTCCACGCTTACGAACTCCGTCCAGAACACGCTTGGCTTACCGCACTCCACGAACATGCGCCGGAACGCCGCGTCCGTGACGTTTGCCATCGGCGCCATCGCCATGATCGGGCGGGGGAGCTTGCTCCAAAAATTCTTAGGGGTGGTTTTATTGGTCGGTTTTGCGGTAGCCATGGTCGTTCATTAGCATAAGGTAATTTGCCATTCGAATCCAATCCGGCGCGTAAAATAAAAAACGCAGGAGTGTTGAACTCCTGCGCGGTGAATATCTGTTCTTTGACGGGTTATGCGTTGAGATCCCAAAAGTTGGCCAATCCCTTGAGTTTTTTGCCCTCAGAAAGCATTTGAATCACCACCACTTGTTGGACTGGAGGAATAGGTGCGACCTCCATCACCGTATGACCTTCTGCGTCCTTGTAGGATACTCCTACGGCAAATCCGGGGACGACGGTAATTGTCGTTTCGTTGTCCCTGTTTCCATTCTTCTCGTGAGACCACGTGGTGGAATAGAGATAGACGACGGTTTTGCCATCCAGCGTGAGGGTTTGGAGGGAGGAAAACTTATTGCGCTCCCACCCTTCTCGCGTACTGGCTCGGGCGCCTTCATACCCTTTCCCGAGATCGTCGAGCGACAGCACCATCGTGGTTCTCCGGGGAATCGCTTGTGGGTGTGGTCGTGGATGGAAGTGATATGCCAGTGCGCACACTATGAGAATACCTGTCAGGATACCGATGAATTTCTTCACATACGCCTCCCCACGGCTCGTTGTCCGTGCTAGGAGTAGCCTAATGTAAACCTTGTTGTTTTTCAAGGGCTTTTCCAAATCGTTCGAAAATCGTCCAGTCGGGTGCGGGAGATAATATTTTTTTAATGTGTGTATGCTAGGGTGGGTGGATGAAATGGAAATATGCGTGGGTAGTGATATTTTTCACGGGAATAATTTTTTATGTGGCGTGTTTTGTCGTGCCGAAATTTTTTGCTACGAGAAATAAAAATACTGCATCGGTCGGTGGTGCGCTTTCCCTCATCACCGAGCCGGACGATGGCATCGCGCCGGTGCTCACGATGATTAACGGCGCGACGAAATCGGTGGACCTTGTGATGTACGAGTTGGACGATACACAGGTGGAGGCGGCGCTTGTGGCGAACGAGCGCCGTGGCGTGGCGGTGCGGGTGTTGCTCAGCGCCGGATATGATGGCGCGTCATCCACGGTGAACGGGCCAGCGTATAATTTTTTGCTCGCACGTGGCGTGGCGATGCGATGGTCGCCGTCATATTTTTCTCTGACGCATGAAAAGTCGCTCGTTGTGGATGACGCCCGCGCGCTCATCATGACGTTCAACCTGACCTCAAAATATTATGCGACCGGGCGGGACTTTGGGATTGTTGATGGCGATGTGCACGACGTTGCGGCGATGGAACGCACGTTTGGCGATGATTGGCGGGGGAGCGGTGTTAACGATTCGGAAAGAGCATCATTGGGCGGCAACAACGGCGACGCAGGCGACGATCTTGTGTGGAGTCCCGGCTCGGGGCCGGCGCTGATCGCGCTTATTAATGGCGCGACGAAATCGCTCTATGTATACAACGAGGAGATGGCGGACATGGACGTGACGAAGGCGCTCATTGATGCGGCGGAGGGCGGCGTGGCGGTTTATGTGGTGATGACCGGCGCGGACGAGTGGAAGTGGGACTTTGCAGAGCTCGCGACCGCGGGCGTGCACGTGCGCACCTACGCGGACGACGCGAGCGCGCCGCTTTATATTCACGCCAAGATGATCGTGGCGGACGCCGGGAGCGCGTCCGCCCGCGCCTTCGTCGGCTCGGAAAACTTTTCCGCGGCGTCGCTCGGGGAAAACCGCGAGCTGGGGATCATGGTCTCCGATCCGGCAATAATAAATTCACTGGTGAAGACCTTCTCCGCCGACTGGCGCGCGGCGACGCCATTTGCGCGGTGAATGAATCGGGGCGCACGACCTCGATAATTCAACGTGGGGGTCTTTTTCTTATCAGTTCGCAGTTGCTATCTTTTTTGTCACCGATCCTTGGAAAAGTCGGAATGCGGGACGCTTTTCTTTCTCATAGATATACGGAATGCCGATCAGTCTCTTGCAATATGGACATATAAGATTGGGAACTCTTTTTATGGGAACGTTTTGTAATTTCGTAAATTCCTTCGGCGAAGCAATTCGATCGATATACATTCGTTTCAACGGACCGGGGCCGTCTTTCTGATAGAGGGCAATGACGTGGCTGCAATGCTCGCAATGAATTTCAAGTAAGCGGGAATATCCGCCTCGGACTTTTCTATATTTATCATGTTTTAATTGGAGAAGTTTCATGAGGCATGGGTGGTTGAGAACACCATTTAATAATAAAACATTTTCAATAAAAAGGTCGCTACGATAGTAGCGCCTTGTATGCGGAGGCGACAGGATTCGAACCTGTGAGGGGATTTTACTCCCCTAACGGTTTAGCAAACCGCTTCTTTCAGCCACTCAGACACGCCTCCTTTTGCTACTGGTTGAGTGTAGATTATTCTTCGGGTTTTCTCAAGGTATAGTGCCCTTTATCATGTTGAGCCTTGTTTTTTATCCCGATTTTTGCTATAATTTGTTGGAGTTTGGGATTTAATTTCTTTTTAATACTCTCAATTATATTTCTATTTATGCCAAAAGAAACACTCAAAAATATTGCTATAAAAGCCCAAGTTAAGACCCGTCCGCCGATCGTCGTTGTGATGGGCCATGTTGATCACGGCAAGACGACGCTGCTCGATTATATCCGCAAGGCGAAGATTGCCGCGCGCGAGGCGGGTGGCATCACGCAGGCGACTGCCGCGTATGAGATCGCGCGCGATGATCGCAAGATTACTTTTATTGATACGCCCGGACACGAGGCGTTCATTGCCATGCGGTCGCGTGGTGCGCAGGTGGCTGACCTTGCGATCCTCGTCATCGCGGCGGATGAGGGCGTAAAGCCGCAGACCAAGGAAGCGATCAAGATAATAGAGGAGGCGAAGACGCCGTTCATCGTCGCGATCAACAAGGTGGATAAGACCGGCGGCAACTTGGACAAGGCGCGCAACGATCTGATGGCCGCGGGTGTGATGCTCGAAGGCTACGGCGGTCAGATAAGTTACTGCGCCGTTTCCGCAAAGACGGGTGAAGGGGTCGACGCTCTTTTGGATTTGATATTGCTTGCCGCTGATATGGAAAATTTGACGTACGATGCGAGCGCGCCGGCGTCGGGTTTTATTTTGGAAGCAAAGCGTGATCCAAAGCGTGGCATCGAGGCGACGGTCATCGTCAAAAATGGAACGCTCTCGCGCGGCGACGCCGTGCGCACGCGCACCGCTTCCGGCAAGGTCAAGATCTTGGAAGATTTTTTAGGCAATGCGGCATCGGAGCTTGAACCGTCCGCGCCGGCGATCATCATCGGTTTTGAAAAGATTCCACAGGTGGGCGAGGAATTCGCAGTGGGCGAGTTGGCGTCAATGCAGGGGGTGGTGCAGGGTGCGGTGGTATCCGGCTCGGCGAACGGCACGAGCGGCGCTGCCGCAAAAGCCGTGAATCAGATTGCCAAATCAAAACCCAACATGCTTAACTTAATTTTGAAGGCCGGCGATGCCGGATCGCTTGAGGCGCTCTCGGTCGTCTTGGGCGGCATCGATCAAAAGGGCGGCAAGGAGATCAATATAGTGGAGGAAGGCGTGGGCGATATCACGGACGGCGACATCCGCCATGCGATCGCCACGAAGGCGACGATCATCGGTTTCAAAAATCGCGTGGAGAAGGGCGCGAAGGTTTTGGCCGATGCGCAGACGGTGACGGTGATCACGTCGGAGATCGTGTATGATCTCGCAACGGCGGTGGAGGAATATTTCAGCGGCGCGCGCGGGCCGGCGGGAGCGGGGGAGTTGGAAATACTCGCGCTCTTCAATCAGGAGAAACCGCAAAAACAATTGGTGGGCGGCCGCGTGACGAGCGGCACGTTCCACGGGAAGGTTGCGTTTGACATCGTGCGCGGCCATGTCGGCACTGCGCCGGTCGGCAACGGAAAAATTTTGGGTTTACGCGAAAAGAAGAGCGAGATATTCCAGGCGGACAAAGGAAAAGAGATCGGCGTCCTGCTCGACTCGCAGACGATCGTGCAAGTGGGGGATAAATTAGTCATTCGCAAATAACGCGCGATGAATTTCCGCTCCGAGCGGGTGGGAAAACTGATACGCGAGGAACTCTCGAAGATGATCCTCCGCGAAGTGGAGCTTCCCGCGCTCGCGACCATCACCGAGGTGGAGGTGGATAAGAAGTTGGAAGGCGCGCGCGTGAAGGTGAGCGTCCTCCCGGCGTCGGGGGAGAAGGCGGTGCTTGCGGAATTGACCGCTCGCGCCGGATATTTCCAGCATCTCTTACTAAAAAAGATCAATATCAAGCCGATGCCCCGGATCATGTTCGTGATCGACCACGGACTGGAGAACGCCGCGAAAGTTGAAAAATTGCTGGAGCAGGATACTATTAAGGCTCAGGAGGACGGATCGGAGGAATAACGTCCGAGTCCCACGGCCACGTGGTGAAGCAGTAACACAGCCCTCTGCAAAAGGGCGATGCGCGGGTGCAATTCCCGCCGTGGCCTCAATAAGAAGACGTTAAAATTTAATATAGTTTTAATGTGCTTCTGGTTTAATTGTTTTATGGTTGATTTTAAAAACATAAAGCAAGAACATTTATGGTATGTTGTTGGACTGATTGCCACTGACGGAAATCTGAGCAGCAATGGTCGGCATATTAATATAACCTCAAAAGACAGAGATTATTTATTCTTAGTAAGAGATGCGCTAGGCTTGCATTGTGAGATAGGAAGGAAAGCAAACGGTAGCATAAGAGAGAAAAAATATTCGGTATTGCAATTTAGCGATGTCATTTTCTATGAATATCTCAAAAGTATCGGACTTTTCCCGAGAAAATCTTTAACCTTAGGGAAATTAACTATCCCGCAGAAATATTTCCCCGACTTCTTCCGTGGCGTTATTGATGGTGATGGTTGTATTTCGACGTGGATACACAAAACTAACGGATATCGGCAATGGTCGCTTTTTATAGTTTCAGCCGCTTCGGTATTTATCTCTTGGTTAAAATTTGAGGCAGAGGATTATTTTGATGTACGGGGGAGATTATATACATCTTTGGATAAGGGTAAGAAAAATCCCATAAATAGATTGAAATTTGGTAAACTTGCAGCGAAGGTTATTATAAATCAAACTTACTATGATGGTGCGCTTTGTCTGGAGCGGAAGGATCTCAAAGGTAAGCTGTGTTTACTTGATCCGAGTCTGATGGTAAATTATGGAGGCGTGATAGGCCCGGGTGCTGCAACTGGTCAGACAGGGTTGACTTAAAATCAACTGACCGCAAGGTCATGTGGGTTCGACCCCCACCCCGGGCACAAAAAAATAAAATGTATCGATGGCAACAAAATACATTCTAATCGGAGGATATCCCCGTAAAGCTCCTGACGGCGGCAAGGCGCTTGCGGAAGAAATGGTAAGGGGATTCAAGGAGCCCTATAAAATTCTCGTATGCTATTTCGCGCGTCCTAAATATCAGTGGAAACTGAATATGGTCGAAGACCGTTTGTTTTTCGGCCATCACTTAAAGGGGGAAAAATTGGAATTTGAAATAGCTCAAGTTGGGACGTTTCGCGATCAAATAAAGTGGGCAGACACTATCTATATACGAGGAGGAAGGACTCAAAGACTTCTTAATCTACTTAGGGAGTGTAAGGATTGGGAAAAAGAATTGGAAGGCAAAACATTAGCGGGTAGTTCCGCAGGCGCCCACGCCATCGTCAAGTATTTTGATAATCTTGATGAGCTGAGGCTAGGGGAGGGCCTAGGGTTGCTTCGTGTGAAAGTACTTGTGCATTACCGTTCCAATTACAATGCTCCTAATATTGACTGGGATAAGGCTGAGATAGATTTGAGAAATTATAAAGAAGACCTTCCTCTCTATCCACTAGCTGAGGGAGAGTTCAAGGTAATCATCCAATGATTAGGTGTATAATAAAACCACTTCCATGCCCTCTTTCGATTACACCACCGGCCAGGCATTCTTCCGCGATTCATTCGTGCCGTTCAAGGACGCGAATGTGAGCATCGCAAGCTCGCCGGTGCTCTACGGCCTCTCGGTCTATACGGTGTTCAGCGTCAACTGGAACGCCGCGGAGAAAAAGCGTTACGCGTTCAGATTAAAGGACCATTATCGGCGGCTCGTGAACTCATCGGCGATCATGGACTTCAACCGGTTTGCCGCGGCGTGGCCCTACGAGAAGTTCGAGGCGACGATGAAGGAGCTCATCGCCAGCAATAATATAGAGGGCGAGGACGTGCTCGTGCGCGTGACGGTGTTTGTGGATGCGCTCATCGCGGGGACGAAGATCCACGACCTTCCACAATCGCTCTCGGCATACGTCTACCCGATGGGGCAGATCCTGCCGCGCGCGGGTATAAACGTCTGCGTCTCTAGCTGGACGCACGGCTCCGACAACGAGATCCCGCCGCGCGCGAAAGTGAACGGCGGCTACGCGAACAATTCGCTCATCAAGAACGAAGCGCTTTTGAACGGCTATGACGACGCGATCGTGCTCGACGCGCAGGGGCGCGTCACCGAAGCCACCGTCGCGAACCTGTTCATTGTGCGGAATGGCGCGCTTGTGACGCCTGGCGTGAGCACGGATCTTTTGGAAGGCATCACGCGCGCGAGTGTGCTCGCGATCGCCCGCGACGCGGGGGTCTCGGTTGAGGAACGCGCGGTGGACCGCACCGAGCTTTACATCGCGGACGAGGCGTTCATCTCGGGGAGCTCCGCGCGCATTACGCCGATCGTGTCGGTGGATAAGCGACCGGTGGGGGGCGCCGCGGCAGCTGCCGGTTCTGCTCCGGCGGTACCGGGCCCGATCACGAAGATGATCTCAGAGAAATATGAGGCGGCGCAGAAGGGGACGGATGGCGGGAAGTACGCGGCGTGGAGGATGGAAATATGAAGCGCTTTGTTGTAGCGTTGACGATCATCGTTCTCTTTGCCGTCGCCTCTATTCTTTTTATATGTTTAAACAGGGCGGCCCCATCTGCGGAGTCGCAACCAGCGTTCACTTTTTTGTTATCGTCATCAACGCCACCGCTTGCCTCTATGAACGATCAGGTGTTCTACGCGGATCAAAATGGGCTTTTCTCGTACGACATCGCCACGCGCAAAACATTGCAGATCGCAGCGATCAATGCGAGCACGTCTATTTTTAACGGGCGGAGGATCGGCGGCGATACGATCGGATTCGAAGTCGGCCAAGCGTACGGCGTCGCGACATCGTCGGTATACCTGTTTGACGTCGCATCGGACACGCTGACCAGGGAAGCGGATGTCGGCGCTGCCGCCGGATGGTATGTCGACAATCTTGAATTCATCGCTCCCGGTGAGTTCGTATATACGGAGGCCAGTACGACCGCCAGCATGGTCGACAACTACGACCGCGTCTTCCTTTTTAAGAATGGCGCGACGACGCAGATCGGATACGTTTCCAATCCCGGCGAATACGGTTCAACACTGAGCAGCGCCCCCGACGGAAAGCATCTGTTCTTCGCCGGCCAGATATATAACATGGCCGCCGAGTCGTGGACTCCGGTGGCGGGAACGTGCAAAGGTCCCGAAAGCGCGTGGCTCAACAATGACGTCGTGGTATTGAAATGGGAGAGCGACTACAACGCCGGGGGTATTTGCTATTACGACATAACCTCCGGGGCGGAGGGTGATGTCGTCGGCGTGATGAATGGGTTTGATGTGATGGGCGGCACTATTTTATATATGGACACAGCCTCCGCATTGCCGGGACTTTTTCAGATCTCACAATACGATTACGTCACGCGTACCGCGCAGATCATTATTCCGAACGCGCGGCTCTGGTCGTACTATCATTACGACATGGATGGCTTTCCTGGCGTGGTCTATCAGCCGATGGTGTCATCCGGAACGTGCTATACGCTCGATTGTTTTGGAGGCATTGTGTCCGGAAGTTTAATGATGTTCGATCCCGCGACCGGTAGCAGCACGGCGCTTGGAATTGGTTCGATAGAGGACATCACTGATCTTTTCTGATAAGCCGCACTCATTCCTTCCAGAAATTTATTTCTGTTATAAAATCCTCAACATTTTTTGAGAGGCGGATGGTATACCTCACGTAGACCCCTTTTTGATAAATTTTTTGCATATGCGGATAGTATCCTAGATTTTTCATCATAAAAAAGACATCATTAGCCAAGTGTTTACCCGCGCTCGTAAAGTTTACCATTAAATATCCACGATCTTTATAGATGCAGCCATCCGTTTGAAATAGTCCCTGCAGACATTCTTTAGTAAATCGTGTTTCGGCTTTTATCCATGAGTGGACGCCCACATCCTGAACTATTTTCGGTCCACCATACCATGGGTAGCCGATCAATTCGGGTAATTGATTTGAGTATACGCTTACGTCCATGCACCCGGGCTTATTAACGAGTGAGACCTTATTTCCTGGCAATAACGTTTGTAAAGATTCCTTAATATGACCCAATAACTTTGGATACTTCTTATCGCACGTCACCCGCAACCTCACGGCTCTACCATTCGGATTGGATAAATTACCATCGCCAAGCGCAACGCCGATAATATACGCCTGTAATAGTCTATCCGGATTGATTTTTTTTGGTAAAGCAATAATAGCCAGTAAAGCATATCGGCCATTAAAATTTCATTAAAAAGTGCCCAGGGCGAGAGTCGAACTCGCATGGCCTTTCGGCCAATGGATTTTGAGTCCATCGTGTAAACCATTTCACCACCTGGGCACTCGGTCTATCAGCACAATTGATATTAGCCATTTATAAAGGTAAAATCAAGGGAATATGGCACGCGTGATAGCAATATGTAATGCCAAGGGCGGCGTAGGAAAAACTACCACGGCCGTAAATTTGGGCGCCTACTTGGCCGCGGCCGGCAAGCGTGTGCTGCTGGTAGATTTCGATCCGCAGGCGAACGCGAGTTCGGCGCTTGGCCATAACCAAATGGCGGGAGAGGCAAGCGTGTATCACGCCATCTTGGAACAAGTGACGCCGGAGCAAGTGATCAAGCCGAGCGTCATCTATAATTTTCATTATGTGCCATCCGCGCCGCACCTTGCGGGCGCACTTGTTGAACTGGTGAACGTCCCGGAGCGCGAATATTTTTTGCGGAAGTTCGTGAATCGCGTGCGGCACAGCTACGATTATATTTTGATCGACCTTCCGCCGAGCTTGAGCCTGCTCACCGTGAACGGCTTGGTGGCCGCGGACGAGGTGCTGATTCCGGTACAGACGGAGTATTATAGCTTGGAGGGAATCGGCCAGCTGCTCGAGACGGTCAATCTGATCCGCGATAATCTCGCGCACCCGATCAAGATCTCCGGCGCGGTCATCACGATGTACGACAAGCGTGAGCACCTAAGCCGCGAGGTTTCCAAAAATATCCGCCGGCATTTTCCGCATCACGTCTTCGAGGTCGAGATCCCGCGCGCGGTCGCACTCGCCGAGGCGCCGAGCTTCTCGAAGCCGATCATCCTGTATCGTCCCGATTCGCCGGGCGCGCAGGCGTACGAGCGGCTCGCGCAGGAGGTGATGACCCAGGAGGTAGCACTTGCCGAAGCGGTCGCGCCGGCAGCGTCAAGCGAAAATTTCGGAAATTTTAATATTTAAGAGTTGACAATATCATGCTCGGAAAAGGACTCGAATCATTGATACCGAAGAATAATAACCAAGGCCAAGGTGCCGATGGTGCTTCGCAGCCACAGCCGTCCGCGCGCTCGGAAAATGTCCAGCCACCATTCCAGCCACAGCCGCGCCCGAGCTTTGCTCCCCCGGTGCAACCGGTATCACAACCAGTCCAGTCGGTATCACCGCCGGTTCAGCCTATTGCGCAACCGCAGGAACAAAAATCGCAAAAGCGCGACGATCTCGCGCAGGAATCCATCTACCATATTGAAATAGAAAAGATAGCGCCGAACCCGGATCAGCCGCGTCGGCATTTTGACGAGGATGCGCTGCACGAGCTCGCAAGTTCGATAAGAGAGTTCGGCTTCCTCCAGCCGCTCGTGGTATCGAAGGTGGAAAAGGAAACGCCGACCGGCATCTCGGTGGAATATCAGATCATCGCAGGCGAGCGGCGTCTCATGGCGGCAAAACTGCTCGGGCTCCCGCGCGTTCCCGTGATCGTGCGCAACATCAATTTAGAAAGAGAGAAATTAGAACTGGGCGTTATAGAAAATATTCAAAGAGAGAATCTGAATCCCATCGAAATGGCGCGTGCGTTCCAGCGTTTGCAGGAGGAATTTCGCATGACCCAGCGCGAGATCGCGGCTAAGCTTGGGAAGAGCCGTGAAGTGGTGGCAAACGCGGTGCGCTTGCTCGATCTTCCGGAATATATCCAGCGTGCGGTGGAGGATGGCCAACTCTCCGAAAGCAACGCGCGGCTTTTGATCGCGATCGAGGACCCGGCGGAACAAAAAAAATTGCTTGACGACATCATCCAGAACAAGCTGACCACGCGCGATGTCAAAGAGCGCGTCCAGCGCGTGGCGGTCGCATCCGGCGGCGTGGCGGCGCACCGCCGCGGCCGGCCGCCGCTGCGGGAAGTGCGCCTCGCACCCGAAGTGAAGGCAATGCAGGATGAGTTGAGCTCATCGCTCGGTGCGCCCGTTGAGATCAGTAAGAACGCCAACAACGGAAAGATCACCATCACGTTCTTTTCCGAGGAAGAGCTTAAGAATATTTTGGAAAAGTTAAAGAATGAGGGAGGCGGCCGGTTCTAGATCAGGCGATAGCCTACGTCCTTAACTCCTTTCACGCTTTGTAGTTTGCCGAGCAGTTTTTCGATCTTCTTTTTATCCGTCGACGCGATTTCCACCTTGTTGATATGGAATCTTTTTCCGGTTGCCGGTTCGGTGTGGAAGCTCATGATGCCGATGTGCATCGCCGCGATCGCGCCGGAAATATCTTTAATGAGCCCCACGCGGTCCTCGACGGTCATCTTGAGCTCGGCGTACTTGGGCAGATTGAGTAGTCGCGCGAACGTGTTCTTCTTGCGCAACGCCATGCGGATGTGGTCTCGCGCGATCGTCGTCTTCGCAAAGCGGAGCCAGTCCTCGGACGGCTTTTTCCCTTTTTGCGTGATGATCTCCACGACGTCGCCCGATTTCAAAACGTGGTCGAGCGTGCTCATGACGCCGTTCACCTTCGCGCCCGTCGCGGCATTGCCGATCTCGGAATGGACGTGATAGGCGAAATCGATCGGCGTGGAGCCGACGGGAAGGTCGATCACGTCACCGCGCGGCGTGACGGCAAAGATCCGGTCGGTAAAGAAGTCGATCTTCATCGCGCGCACGAACTCCTCGGGGTCGTCCGCGGCGCCCGCAAAGTGTTCCTGCCAGTTCCTGAGCTGCTGCACCCACGCGATCTCATGCGCGAGTTGCTTGCCGGACACGTCGGGCGCGCCGCTCTGCTTTTGCTTGTATAGCCAGTGTGCGGCGACGCCGTACTCGTTTTCGTCGTGCATCTCTTTGGTGCGGATCTGGATCTCCACGCGCTTTCCGTCCGGGCCGATCACCGTGGTGTGCAAGCTGCGGTACGCGTTCGGTTTCGGCATGGCGATGTAGTCCTTGATGCGCCGCGGCAGAGGCGGCCACGCTTCGTGGATCACGCCGAGCGCGGCGTAACACTCCGGCAGGGTCGCGACGATCACGCGCATGGCAACGAGGTCGTGCACGCGCTCGATGTCCATGTCGCGCTTCAATAATTTCTTATACAAACTGCTGTAGCGCTTGGCGCGGATCTCGATGTCGAGCGGTTTGATATCGTGGCTCTCCAATATCTTCTTCAGCTCCGGCTTTATCTTTTCGAGATATTTCGCACGCGCGGCATATCGTTCCTTTGCCGCCTTGAGCAGCCATTCATATTCGCGCGGATGGATGTAGGGGAACGCGAGGTCTTGCAGCTCGCCGCTCACGTTATGCATGCCGAGCCGGTAGGCGAGGGACGCGTAGATTTCATCAGTCTCAAGTGCGATGCGCTTCTGTTTGGCGGGAGGGAGGGAGGCGAGCGTCTGCATATTGTGCAGCCGGTCCGCGAGCTTGATGAATACCACGCGCAGGTCCTGGCTCAACGCCAGCACCATCTTGCGGAGATTCTCCGCCTTCAGCTCCTCCGCCGCGCCGCCCTTGTCCGGCTTACTAACCTTGCTATTGCTCTCCTTTGCGGGCGCCTCGCGGTATTTGATGTGCCCGAGCTTCGTCACGCCGTCCACGAGGAACGCCACCTCGGCACCGAACTCCTTCTTAATCGTCTCGAGCGGCACGCAGGTGTCCTCCACGGTGTCGTGCAGGATCCCCGCCGCAACGGTGGCTTCGTCCAGATTCCATGATTGCAATATCCCTCCCGTTGCGAGCGAGTGGTTGAAGTATGGTTCGCCGCTCTTGCGCTTCTGCCCGGCGTGCGCCTTCTCCGCGAACGCGTACGCGCGCGCGATCAGACTGTTTGGTTCTTTTTTGATGGTCTCCTTGATGGTCACACTTCAATTCTCGCCCAGTGGCGGGAATGTTGCAAACAGCCCCTTCCGCAGATTATTGGTTCGGGATAAATTGAGTGACGGTGTTGGAACTCCCATTCGCCACCCAGATAGTATTCGTGTGGGAGTCGAAGGCGACCCCATAAAGATTTATCCCTATCGTATAGGTCGACTCCGCATGCGTCGTATCGTTGATCTGGACAACGTTGCCAGGATAGTCCGCCACCCAGACGGAATTCGTGTGGGAGTCGAAGGCGATGCCATTAGGATTTGTTCCTGCCGGATAGGTCGACGTCGCATAGGTCGTATCGTTGATCTGAGTGACGGTGTTGGAACTCCCATTCGCCACCCAGATAGTATTCGTGTGGGAGTCAAAGGCGACGCCAATAGGATTTGCCCCTACCGTATAGGTCGACGTCGCATGGGTCGTGTCGTTGATCTGAGTGACGGTGCCGGTAGAGTTTGTCACCCAGATAGTATTCGTGTGGGAGTCAAAGGCGACGGCCATACTGATAGGATTTGCCCCTACCGTATAGGTCGACGTCGCATGGGTCGTGTCGTTGATCTGAGTGACGGAGGCGGGAAAGCTGTTATTTGGCACCCAGATAGTGTTTGTGTTGGAATCAAAGGCGACGGTATCGGGATTTTTGTTTGCCCCTATCACATAGGTCGACGTCGCATAGGTCGTGTCGTTGATCTGAGTGACGGTGCCGGCGGCGGTGTTATTTGGCACCCAGATAGTGTTCGTGTGGGAGTCAAAGGCGATGCCATAAGGACTTGTTCCTGCCGGATAGGTCGACGTCGCATAGGTCGTGTCGTTGATCTGAGTGACGGCGGCGGCATTAAAGTTTGTCACCCAGATAGTATTCGTGTGGGAGTCAAAGGCGACGAACATGGGGAATGCCCCTACCGCATAGGTCGACGTCGTGAAAGTGACCGTATTGGGGAACGGGGAGAGCAGTGCAAGGTTGGTCCCTTTGGTAAAAGCGGCAGTATTGGGGATATCTTTTGTGGCTTGCGGATCGGCTATCAGTTCATAGCCGCCGGTTCCATCCGCTGCATAGGCATAATATTCACCGCTCGACGCGGTATTGATCGGGTCTACCGGAAGCGATGCTATGGGGCTTCCCCCGGGATTGGAAGTGAAGTTTATTGGTATCCATCCGGTACCGTCCACTTTAAGGTATGTGGACGATGCGGCGCAGTGATAGGTCGTGCTCGGGGTTGAGACGAACCCGAGCCCGGAGCAGTCGGTTCCGGCGGTTGTTGTTGCGGTGGGGTCGGGGACGGAGATATAAACTACTGACGAGGTTCCCATAAAAAGCGTGGAAGGGTTGTCCATGGCGCTTGAAGAATAGAGCGAAACGGCCTTGTCCAAAACTCCCAAACCTTCGATGCGATTGCCGTCACGTGCCTGATTTAAGAGTTGGCCAGGATTTAATAAGTAGATAGCGACGATCGCAAGCACCGCAACGATCCCCACGACGACCAAGACCTCTACCAAGGAAAAGCCCTTTTGTTTGTTTTTCATACTTTCAGTAATGCAAAAGGGCGGCGGCGTGGGCTGGGGATAAGGAGGCTTAAAACTTCTTCACTTTTTTGGACTTCGGAGGATTTTCCTTCCAGCTTTTGAGTGCGGCCTGGAGCTCCTCTTCCGACTCCGGCTTTTTATTCATCACAAACGTGCAGTCGGGGTAGCGCGTGCAGGCGAAGAACGGTTTGCCGCGCCCGCGGGATTTCTTTTCTACGATATCGCCGGGCTTATCGGCGCGGTCAGGCGATGCGAGGCAGTTCGGGCATTTGAATCCGGTCTTATTCCAGATCTTCATGATGCCTTTGCACTTTGGGTACTCCGTGCAGCCGAGGAAGAACCCAAAGCGGCCGCGGGTGACCTTCATCGGTTTGCCGCAGATCGGACAGCGCTCGTCCTTGGTTTTTTCTTCGAGCACTTTGATCTGCGCGGCTTCCTCCGGCATCGGAAGCGTCACTTTTACTCCGGGCTCGGGGCAGGCGAGGAACTTTCCCATGCGGCCGAATTTGATGAGCATCGGTTTGCCGCAATGCGGGCAGGGCGTCGTGGAGATCTCCACCTGTTTCTCCACGCTCGCTTCTTTTTCCGCGAGGTTTTTCTTAAACGGACCGTAGAATTCGCGACATACCTCTGTCCATTTTATTTTCCCTTCAGCGATATCATCGAATTCCTCTTCGATGTGAGAAGTGAACTTAATGTCCACGATCTCCGGAAAGTTCTCTACGAGGAGGTCGTTCACAAGTGTGCCAATTTCCGTCGGCGCATATTTTTTATCAACTTTTTCCACATAACCGCGTTCCTGGATGGTGGAGAGCGTTGGCGCGTAGGTGGATGGACGGCCTACACCTTCCGCTTCGAGCGCCTTTACGAGCGTGGCATCGGTGTAGCGTGCCGGTGGTTCGGTAAAATGCTGGATGCCGGCGGGGTTTTCTTTGCTATCGAGCTCGGCAAGCGTGAGCGCCATTTCTTTTTCCAATTTTGGCAACGCGCCTTCGATCTCTTCGCTCGCATCATCATCGCGACCCTCCGTGTAGACACGGATGAATCCGTCAAAGATAACGGTTTGGCCGGTCGCGCGGAAGATCTCATGGCGCGGCGTGCTTGCTTCAATGTCTACCGACGTCTGTTCAAGCGTCGCTTCTTTCATCTGCGAAGCGATCGTCCGTTTCCAGATGAGGTCGTAGAGCCGGATCTCGCCACGATCTTTCAGGCCGAGCGCCGCGCCGGAGATCATTTCAAGATTCGCCGGGCGGATCGCCTCGTGCGCTTCCTGCGCGCCCTTGCTCTTTGTTGAATAGATGCGCGGAGCGGAGAGTTGGTATTCCTTTCCGAACTCGCGGCCGATCACCGCGTGCGCCGTCGCGAGCGCGGATGCGGCAAGGTTCGTGCTGTCGGTCCTCATATAGGTGATGTGCCCGTTCTCGTACAAATGCTGTGCGATGACCATTGTCTGCTTTGCGCTAAACCCGAGCTTACGCGCCGCTTCCTGTTGGAGCGTTGACGTGGTGAACGGCGCTGCCGGATTCCGGCGCACTTCCTTTATCGCAATGTCCGCAATGCGGTACTCCGCGCCCTTCAATCCCTCTATTATATGTTGCGCATCCGCGCCGCCTTTGATGCCCATTTTCCCGACGGCTTTTCCGTCTATGGAATTCAGCACGGCAGGAAACTGACCTTTGGAGCTTGTTCGGGATTTGGCATTTAGTGTTTGGAATTCGGCCTCGATTGTCCAATACTCCTTTTTATCAAAACTTTGGATCGCGCGCTCCCGTTCCACCACAAGGCGCACCGCCACACTCTGCACGCGCCCGGCGGAAAGTCCGTAGCGGATCTTGCGCCAGAGGAATGGCGAGAGTTCGTAACCCACGAGCCGGTCTAGCACGCGCCGGGCTTGCTGTGCGTCCACGAGGTTGATGTCGAGCGCGCGCGGATGTTCGAGCGCCTCCATGATGGCATTCTTCGTGATCTCGTGGAATGCGATGCGCTCGTAAGGCTTTGCCGGCATGGCCGTGTCGCCTTTCCTTGCCGATTTTTTGCCATCAAGCTCAAGCGCGCTCACGAGGTGCCACGCGATCGCTTCTCCTTCGCGGTCCTCGTCGGTTGCAAGAATGATCTTGTTCGCTTTCTTTGCGAGCGCCTTCAAATTGGCTACGACGGGCTCGGCTTTCTTGGGGATCGTATAGCTGGGCGTGAAGTCGTGAGCGACATCAATGCCGATCTTACTCTTGGGAAGGTCGCGGATGTGGCCATATGACGATTCGACAGCAAAACCTTTGCCGACGAACTTACTGATGGTCTTTGCCTTGGTGGGGGACTCGACGATGATGAGGTCCATATATATAGAGTGAATTGTTTATATTGTATACCCTCCTTCCGTTTCTTTAACTATTCCGCGGATCAAAAGATAGCTGAGCGTTTGATTGACCGTGTGGGGTTCAAGTCTAGTCAATGCAATCAATTTGTCAACGTCGGCGGGCACTCCGATCTCCGCGAGCGCTTTTAAAATAACGATTTCTTCCGGTGATGATGCCCCGATGTGCGCTGCAACATTTTCTTTTTTATCGATGCCGTATGCTTCCAAAATATCGTCGGGCGAGGTGACGAGTTCTGCCCCTTGACGGATAAGCGCGTGCGAACCTTTAAAGTTTGTCGCGGAGATGGCGCCGGGCACGACGAACACCTCGCGGTTCTGTTCCACCGCGTAGCGCGCGGTGGCGAGCGCGCCCGACGACTCCGGCGCTTCGATGATCAGCACGCCTCGCGAAATGCCGCTCATGATCCGGTTCCGTTCGATGAACCGATATGCGAGCGGCGCAACGCCGGGCGGATATTCCGAGATGAGCGTGCCGCCGCTCGCAAGGATCCGCTCGGCGAGTCCGCGATGCGAATGCGGATAGACGACGTCCAATCCTCCGGCGAGGACGGCTACGGTCGCGATGCCGGCGTCGAGCGCGCCTTCGTGCGCCGCGGCGTCAATGCCGAACGCCAGGCCGCTTGCGATCGTGCATCCGGCGGCGGTGAGTGCACGCCCGAATGAGCGCGCGGTCTTCTTTCCGTCCGCACTTGCGCGACGGGTACCGACGACGGCGATCGTCGGCGCGCCATCCCGCGCCGCGTTCAACGCCGCCGCCAGCATCGCGCCGCCGCGGAGATAGATGCCGAACGGCGGATAGGGAATATGGCGGAGCGCTTCAGGAAATTCTTTTTGCTCGGCGAGCACGAGCCGTATGCCAAGCGATGCCATGCGTTCGTACGCTTCGCGCGGGTCGGGGAGCGGTGCGCGGGTTTTGCCGTCCTTTTGGAATGTGTGAAATGCGACTTCCCAACTTCCACCACCCATCGCGCGGTATTTTTTTATGGTGGCATAGCCGCTCTGGGTCGCGATGGCGAGTGCGTGATAATAAGATGCTTCATCCATGGGTTTGATCGATATTTTTTTGAGCCTAACAGGTTTTTCGAAAATCAAGAAATATCATTTAATCGTTATTTAATTTTCTGTAGTGAGGTATAATAATAGAGCAATGGAAAAGAAGCGTTTTACCAGGCGATTATGGATCAGTTTCGGGATCGTTATAGGAGGCATTGCTATCGCCATCGGAATGTTGGCGTTCTTTTCGGGACGGATTTCTTCCGAGGCCGATGCGATCGTGAGCGACCGCGCGACGGTGCGGAGCAAGACCGATGCCTTGGCGAATCTCGCCCAGCTTGAGTCCGGGGTGCCGCAGGCGGCGCAATATCAGGAAGCGATCGATCAGCTTCTGCCGGATCAATACGGGTTGGTCAACTTTACCCAATGGTTTGCCCAATCGGGGAATAAGTACGGCGTTGACGCGAATGCCGCGTTTCAAGGATCCGTCACGCCGTCAGCGGGAACGACCCCCGGCACCGCGCAATTTTCCTTCAGCGCACAGGGGTCGCCGAGCGCCGTCGCCGCATTTCTCGACGGCATGAGCGTGAAGTCATCCGGGTTTTTGCTCACGTTGACGTCGTTCGACGTAACCGGCGGAGGGCCGAATGAAAATATGACGGGGCAGGGGATGTTATTTTTCAGATAATCATCATCAGTATGAAAAAATTTTTACATTCGCATCCTAATATCATCATCGGCATCCTCGCGATAGTATTTGTCGGCACCCTCATTTTTTTCTATTCGTGGGCGATCGATGACGTGTTCAGCCAGATTCCTCGCGCGCTCGTTCCGCCCGCGCCACAGAATATCACGGGGTTCGACCTCTCCGCCGCGTCAAAGCTCGATATGCGAGGCCTCGTGAACGATGTGCCGTCACCTGCCCCGAGTTCATCCACGCCTTGAAAAAATCACCGCGAGGCCGTATCATGAACCTTGCTTGCGAGGACCGCATTCGGCGCGATTAGCTCAGTGGTAGAGCGCTTCATTGACATTGAAGAGGTCGGAGGTCCGATCCCTCCATCGCGCACA